>Ga0194134_10000732_pt1 | contig 49227 bp, 44 predicted proteins | sample TA2KigOff0mmetaG_FD_148602 | JGI IMG/M metagenome (GOLD analysis project Ga0194134, IMG submission 148602) | Freshwater microbial communities from Lake Tanganyika, Tanzania - TA2015056 Kigoma Offshore 0m | ecosystem: Environmental > Aquatic > Freshwater > Lake | place: Tanzania: Lake Tanganyika... | reverse complement strand
TGGGGAATGGCCGAGAACACATCGGCGGCCTGCTCCACCGTCATCTCCAGCACATCGGCAATGGTGAAGCCCTTGTAGGTCACCTGCAAGGTCTCGCGGTTGTAGCGAGCTCCCTTACATACATCGCACTGCACATACACATCCGGCAGGAAGTTCATCTCGATCACATTCACGCCCTGGCCGCTGCAGGCCTCGCAGCGCCCGCCCTTGACGTTGAAGCTGAACTGGCCCACCTGATAGCCGCGAGCCTTGGCCTCCACCGTGGCGGCGAACACCTGGCGGATCGGATCGAAGGCGCCGGTGTAGGTGGCGGGGTTGGAGCGGGGGGTGCGCCCGATCGGCGATTGGTCGATCACGATCACCTTGTCGATCGCCTTGATGCCGCGCAGCTCGCCCAAGCCAGACGGAAATGGCACCTTCAGGCCCAGCTGGTGCTCGAGCGCCGGGTGCAGCAACTCATTCACCAAGGTGCTCTTGCCGCTGCCGCTCACACCGGTGACGCACACCAGCCGGCCCAGCGGAAACTCCACATCGAAACCGGAGAGGTTGTTGCGGGCGCAATCCACCAGGGTGATCCGGCGACTGCCGCTCACGCGGCGCTCCGCCGGGGTGGGGATCGACCGGCGACCACTGAGGTAAGCCCCGGTGAGGGAGTCTTCGGCAGCCAGCAAGTTGGCGAAGCTGCCCTCAGCCACAATGTGGCCCCCATGCACCCCCGCCCCCGGACCGATGTCCACAATGTGATCAGCCGCCCTGATCGTGTCTTCGTCGTGCTCCACCACGATCAGGGTGTTGCCCAGATCCCGCAATTTCAACAGGGTGTTGAGCAGCCGGTCGTTGTCACGCTGATGCAAACCAATGCTCGGCTCATCGAGCACATAGAGCACACCCGTTAAGCCCGCACCGATCTGGGTGGCCAGCCGAATCCGCTGGGCTTCGCCACCGCTGAGCGTCATCGCCGGGCGATCCAGGCTCAGGTAGTCGAGCCCCACATCCAGCAGAAACTTCAACCGCAGCCGGATCTCCCGCAACACGAGATCGCCGATCTGGATCTGACGTGGGCTGAGCAAGGGCTCGGCCCCCTCGCTGGCACCCACCCCCATCAGCGCCTCAATGCGGCTGAGGGTGTCCCCCACACTCACGGCCGTGAGTTCGTGGATGGCATAGGGGCCGACCCGCACGGCCAGGGCTTCCGGCCGCAATCGCAGACCGTGGCAGGTGGCGCAGGGCACCAACTCCAGGAATTTCTCCAGCTTCTGGCGGATCGACTCGCCGCTGGCGTCGCGCAGCTGGCGCTCCAGGATCGGCAGGATCCCCTCAAACGGGCGCTCGAAGCCTGCGCTCTTGCGATACCGACTATCAGCCTGGATCAGGATCGGCTCACGGCTGCCGTTGAGCAGCACATCGCGCTGCTCGTCGCTGAGCTGGTTCCAGGGCGTCTTGATCTCGAAGTTGAACGCCTCACCGACGGAATAGAGCAGCGAGAAGTAATACGAGTTGTCCTTATCAGCCCAGGGGGCGATCGCCGCATACACCGGCAGGCTCGGATCAGGCACAACCCGTTCGGCGGTGAACTTGCGCAGGTGGCCAATGCCGTGGCAGTCGGCACAGGCGCCGTAGGGGCTGTTAAACGAAAACAGCCGCGGCGAGAGCTCCTCCATCACGGCCCCGTGCACCGGACAGGCGAAGTTCTCCGAGTAGAGACGTTCCCGCTCCACCCCTTCGGGCAGCTCCTCGCCGGCCTTCGGCACCACCTCCACCATGGCCAGGCCATCGCCGCGCTTGAGGGCGGTACGCAGAGAATCCGTCAGCCGTTCCTGCACCCCCTCGCGGGCCACCAGCCGGTCCACCACCACCTCGATGTTGTGGGCGTGGTTCTTGTCGAGCTCGATGTTGTCGGCGAGTTCGCGCACTTCACCGTTGATGCGCACCCGGGCGAAGCCCTCCGCCACCAGGCCCCCGAGCAGCTTGACGTGGGTGCCCTTCTTGCCCCGCACCACCGGTGCGAGCAGCTGGTAGCGGGTGCCCTCCGGCAGGGCCAGGATCTGGTCCACCATCTCGTCGATGGTCTGGGGCCGGATCGAGCGGTCGCACTGGGGACAGTGGGGCTCCCCGGCGCGGCCGAACAACAGACGGAGATAGTCCTGGATCTCCGTCACCGTGCCGACGGTGGAGCGGGGATTGTGGCTGGTGGATTTCTGGTCAATCGAAATGGCCGGCGATAGCCCCTCGATCGCATCCACATCGGGCTTGTCCACCTGCCCCAAAAACTGGCGCGCATAGGCCGACAAGCTCTCGACGTAGCGGCGTTGGCCCTCGGCAAAGATCGTGTCGAAGGCCAGGGAGCTCTTGCCGCTGCCACTCACGCCGGTGAACACCACCAGGCGGTTGCGCGGGATCGTCAGATCAACGTTTTTGAGGTTGTGCTGGCGGGCACCCCGCACCCGGATCACATCCTCAAGAGAGCCTCCGCTCAGCACCCGACTGGGGTCGAGGGCCTTCTCGTGAATCGTCTGGGCGAGGGTTCTGCTGGGAGCGGTAGAGCTGTCGGCAGCAGAGCTCTTGGCGCGGGGCATCCAGACGGCTCGGGAACAAAGAAGTCTACGGATCCCCGTTAGGGCTCAGGGGTGAAGGCCGGGCAGGCACGGCGGCACAGCTCCTCACTCACCTGCCACAGCCGCTCCCCCTGGAGCGGATCGAGGGCCGCCGCCGCCGGGCGCACCGCCGCCGGCCAGCCCCGCATGCCGCCGAGCTGGTTGGGTCCGTAGTGACCGGCGGGCTGGGCTTCCGCTGCGGTGGCCGCAAACAGCTGGGGCAGAGCCCCCTGGGCGGCACTCTGGAACAGGGGATCAAGCAACCGGTAGATCGTGACCTCGAAGCGGGCGCCGCTGGCGGCGATCGAGGCGGGCTGCAGGTTGGTGCGCGCCAGGCCTGGATGGGCCGCCGCGGAGAGCAGCCCGGGGGAGCGGCGCTGCAGTTCGTGGGCCAACACCACGTTGGCCAGCTTGCTCTGGCCGTAGGCAGCCCAGCGGTCGTAGCGCCGCTCGCCCTGCAGATCGTCGAAATCCAGCCGACCGAAATACTGCGCCCCTGACGTCACCTGCACTACCCGCGCTCCGGAGCTGGCCTGCAGGAGGGGCAACAGCAACCGGGTGAGGGCGAAATGGCCCAAGTGATTGACGCCGAACTGCAGCTCGAAGCCCTGGCGGGTGAGCTGGCGCGGCGGCGCCATCACGCCGGCGTTGTTGAGCAACAGGTCGAGACGCCCATGGCGCTCGGCCACCGTGTTGGCAGCCCGCACCACGCTGTCGAGGTCGGCCAGGTCGAGCTCCAGCAGCTCAATCGCGCCCATTCCAGGCCCGCCAGACTCCCGGGCCAGCAGGGTTTGGCGGGCGGCCTCGGCCCGCTCCAGGCTGCGGCAGGCGAGCAGCACCGTGGCCCCCCGGGCCAGCAGAGCGCGGGCACTCTCCAGGCCCAGGCCGCTGTTGGCACCGGTGATCAGGACCAGCCGGCCGCTCTGGTCCGGCATGGCGGCCTCAGTCCAGCGGGCCGGAACGGCCTGAGATGACGCCATCGAGCTCCAGCAGCAAACGCTGGGGCGGTTCTAGCGACTGTGCTGGTCCAACAGGCTCGCGGCGTAGCTGCGGGCTTCGCCGGAATCGCCGCCGGCGAGTTCCGCCAGCTCGGCTTGGCGGGCCTGAGTGTCCCGCAGGTGGGACACCCGCGTGTGGGTGATCCCCTCCACCACCTGCTTCGACACCCGGAAGTGATGGTCGGCCGCCGCGGCCACCAGGGGCTGGTGGGTGACACAGAACACCTGGCGCTGCTGGGCCAGGCGCTGCAGCAACTCAGCCATGGCGCCGCTGACCCGACCGCTGACACCGGCGTCGATCTCGTCGAACAGCAGGGTGACGTGGGAATCGGCGGCGGCCAGGCAGGTTTTCAGGGCCAGCAGAAAGCGCGACATCTCGCCACCGGAGGCCACCTCCGCCAAAGGGGCCAGCGGCACCCCGGGGTTGGCGGAAAACTGGAACTGCACCGCATCGGCGCCCTCTTCAGCCGGCGGCGCCGGCGTGATTGCCACCGCAAACCGCACGTTGGCCAGGCCCATCGGCCGCAGCGCCTCCATCAGCTGCTGTTCCAGCTGCCGAGCCGCCGCCGCCCGGGCCGCCGTGAGCCGCCCATTGGCCTGGTCGCGGGCCTGGCGGGCCGTGTGCTCCGCCAGCTCCAGGGCCTCGAGGCAGGCCTCAGCGCCACCGGGGGCCAGCTGCTTCCGCAGGCGATCGCGCAGGGCGATCAGCTCTCCCAACTCCTGACCATGGCGCCGCTCCAGGGCCTTGAGCTGGGCCATGCGCTCCTGCAGGGCCTCGAGGCTTTCGGGATCACTCTCGAGAGCGGCGCCATAGCGCTCCAGATCGCGCACCAGATCCTGGAGCGCCACCAACCCATCGGTGCAGCCGCTGCGCAGGGCGCCGACGTCGCCATCGAGGGCCTCCATCTGGGCCAGTTCCTGCTCGCAGGCCGCCAGATGATCCAGCACCGACGGCGCCTGATCGGCCCCCTCCAGCAACCGGCCCAGCAACGCCATCACCCCCTCCTGCAGCCGCACCCCGTGGGCCAGGCGGTTTTCCTCGGCCTGCAGCCGCTGCCGCTCCAGGGGATCCTCCAGCTGGGCCGCCTCCAAATCGGCCAGCAGCTGCTCCTGCTGGGCGCGCTGCTCCTGCACCTGATCCCAATCGGCCCGCGCTTGCTCCAACGCCGCCGCCGCCTGTTTCCACTGGCGCCAGGCCGCCGCCACCGGATCCAGCAGGGCCTGAACGCCAGCGCCGGCAAAGCGATCCAGCCAGCGCCGCTGCTGACCCGGCCGGGCGAGCTGCTGAGTCTGGCCCTGCACGGTGAGATCGAGCAGCAGGGGCCGCAGCTCCTGAATCTGGGCGCGGCTCACCACCACTCCGTTCAGGCGGTTGCGGCTGCTGAGCCGTTCCTCGCTGAGGCGCCACTCACGGCTGAGCAGCAGCTCCTCCTCGTCAGCGTCCAGCTGCTGCTGCCGCATCCAGGCCTGCAAGGGTGGCGAGAGGGTGAAGCTGGCCTCGATCACGCCCCGCTCAGCCCCCCGACGCAGCAGGCGGGCACCAGCACTGCCCTGGGCCCCACCCAGCAGGGCATCAAGGGCATCGAGCAGGATCGACTTGCCCGCACCGGTCTCGCCGGTGAGCACGGTGAACCCCTCGCGGAAGCTGAGCTCGAGCCGCTCAATCAGGGCGATGTTGCTGAGGCGCAGTCCAGTCAGCACAGGCGCGGCGGGTGGCGGTCAGCGGCCAGCGGGTGTTGGAACAGACCGTAGCGGCAGTGTGTTTCGTTTAGAAGGGGAGAACTTCAAACCGGCCCCGTGGCCCGCGGCATGGTGAGCGCCCCTCCAGAGCCTCCAGCCCCCCCGACGCCCGGGGTGCTGAGTGAGGACGCGCCAGGCAGCTCCCCAGAGGCGTCTCCTAAATTCTGTACAGGTCGTTCAGAATCTGGGAGGGTGCACACATCAGCACCTCCGCCTCCCTCGGAAGGGAGTAGCACCAGCGACCTCAGCGACTTTCTGGAGGTCGCCGGCCTACTCGAGTACGACCCAGCCACCATCACCCGCATCTATGCCGGCCACCCGCAACGGCTGATCCGGCGGCTCTGGCAAACCCTCGTACCCATTGGCCTGTATCTGTTGGGGGTTGGCTTCGACTGGCTCACCGGCCAACTGAAAACCACCGATCGGGCGCGGGCCCGCGCCAAGGAAGCCGCCGATCTGGTGGCCTCCCTGGGCCCTGCCTTCATCAAGGCCGGCCAGGCCCTCTCGACCCGGCCCGACATCGTGCCGCCGCTGCTGCTGGAGGAACTGGCCCAGCTGCAGGACCAGCTGCCCGGCTTCGACTCCGCGCTGGCCATGGCCTGCATCGAGGAGGACCTGGGCGCCCCCGTGCTCGACGTCTACGAGCAGCTCGACGCCGAACCGATCTCCGCCGCCTCCCTCGGCCAGGTGCACAAGGGGGTGCTCAAGGGCGGCCAGCCTGTGGCCGTGAAGGTGCAGCGCCCCGGCCTGCGCGAGCAGATCACGCTCGATCTCTACATCGTGCGCAACATCGCTGCCTGGCTCAACCAGAACATCGGCCTGATCCGCAGCGATCTGGTGGCCCTGATCGACGAGCTGGGCAAGCGGGTGTTCGAAGAAATGGACTACTTCAACGAAGCCGCCAACGCCGAACGCTTCGCCGAACTGCACGCCCACAACCCCCGCATCGCCGTTCCACGCATCTATCACCAGGCCAGCAGCCGCCGTGTGCTGACCATGGAGTGGATCGAGGGAGTGAAACTCACCAACCTCGAAGCCGTGCGCGGCATCGGCGTCGACCCCGACGACATGGTGAACGTGGGGGTGAACTGCAGCCTGCAGCAATTGCTGGAGCACGGCTTCTTCCACGCTGACCCCCACCCCGGCAACCTGCTGGCCCTGGCGGATGGCCGCCTCGCCTATCTCGATTTCGGCATGATGAGCGAGGTGAGCCGTGAGTCGCGCACCGGCCTGATCCAGGCGGTGGTGCACCTGGTGAACCGCAGCTTCGGAAAGCTCAGCAAAGACTTCGTCAGCCTCGGCTTCCTGGCCGAGGACGTGAACCTCGAGCCGATCGTGCCCGCCTTTGAAACGGTGTTTGGCCAGGCGATCGAGCAGGGCGTCAGCCGCATGGACTTCAAGGCCGTCACCGACGACCTCAGCGGTGTGATGTATCGCTTCCCCTTCCAGGTGCCGCCTTACTACGCCTTGATCATTCGCTCGCTGGTGACGCTGGAAGGCATCGCCCTCAGCGTGGATCCCGAATTCAAGATCCTCGGCGCCGCCTACCCCTATTTCGCTCGCCGACTGATGGAGGATCCCGATCCCAGCCTGCGCCAGAGCCTCAAGGAGATGCTCTTCGACGGCGACATCTTCCGCTGGCAACGGCTCGACAACCTGATCGCCAGCGCCTCCCAGGGCGCCCAGCTGGATCTTGAAGGGCTGCTGGATCAGGTGCTCAGCTTCCTGTTCTCTCCCAACGGCGGCCTGCTGCGCCAGCAGCTGGTGGACGCGCTGGTGGCCCGCATGGATGCGATGGCCTGGCAGACCACGCTGCGGCTGGGGAAACGCCTCCCGGAACGCCTCCAACCACCAGGCCTACGGCGCCACCGGGTCAGCGAAGCCAACGAACCCCTGCTCGATCTCGAGCCGGTGAGGCAATTGATGGGCATCCTTCAAGCCCTGCCGGGCTTTGAGCCCCAAATGGTGCTGCGGCGTTTGCCCCGACTACTTGGGGAACCGCAACTGCGCCAGATGGGCGTGCAACTGGCCCGCGGATTGGCGGAACGGGGGGTGGTGCGGCTCGTGCGCGATGTGCTCGTTCCGGCCTGAACACAGAAACAACCGCCGTAGGCTTGGCCGCATGCAAAGCGCGTTCCGCCACCCAAAACCAGGCCGCAAGCGTCAAGGCTTGGCCGTGATCGCCCTGGGCTTGAGCCTGCTGGGCTTGCTGCCCACGGCACCACTGGCTCCGGTGGCCGCGGCAGAAAACCTGGTGTTTGTCAGTGGTGCCTTCCGCCGCTCCATCGCCGTGGCCGAGCTGGAGCACCTGGCCCAAACCGGCCAGGCCCAAGGGTTACTGGCCGACGTGCTGCGCTTCACCAAACAAAATCCAACAGACGTTGCCAAGCTGCTGAACCAGTCGGTCAGCCTGCCGGTCACCCTGGTGAGCCGGCTGCTGAATACCCGGATCGGTGAAGCGATCCTGGAGCGGTTGGCCCAGATTGTGTACCCGCTCAGGGCCTCCAAGGCTGGTGTGCCCGCCCTGCGCTCAGCGATGGTGATGGGCGTGGTGGCTGGCAACGGCTCGATCTCGCCACTCTCCTTTTTCCAGGCCTATCCAGCCCAGGAGATGGAGGTGAGCATCCCCGCCCTGATGAACCTGCTGAGCAAGGCCAATTCCATCGCCGAACTGGTGCGCTTCTTCTCCGAATCGCCTCTCGACGGCTTGCGGGGCGATGCGCCTGGAACCGCGCCGTAGATTCACTGCAGCCACTGCTCTAACCCGTGCCCTTGCTCCGTTCCCTGAGGCGTTTGAGCAAGGGACCCTTCGGACCCCGTCCGACGATGCAGGATTGGCCTGGTTTGATCGAGGCCTACCGACGCTGGCTGCCGGTATCGGCCAAAACGCCAGTGATCACCCTGCATGAAGGGGCGACTCCGCTGATCCCGGCCCCGGTGATCGCCGAGCGGATCGGCAAGGGCGTCAAGGTGTTTCTCAAGTACGACGGCCTCAACCCCACCGGATCCTTCAAGGATCGGGGCATGACCATGGCCATTTCCAAGGCCAAGGAGGCGGGCTCGGAGGCGGTGATCTGCGCCAGCACCGGCAACACCTCGGCCGCCGCCGCCGCCTATGCCCGCCGGGGTGGGATGCGCGCCTTTGTGCTGATTCCCGATGGCTACGTGGCCCAGGGAAAACTGGCCCAGGCCCTGCTCTACGGCGCCGAGGTGATTGCCATCCAGGGGAACTTCGACAAGGCCCTGGCGATCGTGCAGGACGTGGCCAACCAGTACCCGATCACCCTGGTGAATTCGGTGAACCCCTACCGGTTGCAAGGCCAGAAAACAGCCGCCTTCGAAGTGGTGGATGCCATGGGCGATGCCCCCGACTGGCTCTGCATCCCGGTGGGCAACGCCGGCAACATCAGCGCCTACTGGATGGGGTTCAACGAATACCGAAATGCCGGCCACAGCAGGAAACTGCCGCGGATGATGGGCTTCCAGGCGGCAGGATCGGCACCTCTGGTGCTGGGTCACACGGTGGATCAACCCGACACCATTGCCACGGCGATCCGGATCGGTAACCCGGTGAACCGCGACAAGGCGCTGAATGTGAGGAGCGAAAGCGGAGGCGGTTTCATGGCCGTCACCGACGCCGAAATCATCGAGGCCTACAAGCTGCTAGGCAGCGGTGAAGGGGTGTTCTGCGAACCCGCCAGCGCCGCTTCGGTGGCGGGCTTACTCAAGCGGAAAGACGAAGTCCCTGCGGGGGCCACGGTGGTGTGTGTGCTCACCGGCAATGGTCTCAAGGACCCGACTACGGCGATCGAGCACAACGACGCCCGTTTCCACACCGGCCTGGAGGCCGATACGGCCAAGGTGGCCGCCGTGATGGGCTTCTAACCAGACGGCTTCAGGGCCAACCAATTGGCAAAGCGTCTGCGGGAAAGCGTGGGAAAAGCTCCTCTCTCCCGAGGAAAAGCGCATGCCTAGGAACGGCGATGAAGCAGCCTGTTTTTCCGCAACACCGGGAAAGGGTGGAAAAGCCAATCTTTCCCGCAATCCCTGTTCGACGTCCCCCACCCTTCAGAACCGCACATCGCTGTTGTGTCCAGCGTTTTTTGGGTTTTCCCCGATTCCCCCAGCCCCTACGACGACGGTTTCATTCTTTCTTATGGAATTCATTAATCCCGTGATCAGAAAGCCTGTTGAAGGCGGTTCACCGACATTGCGCAATCAGCCGGCCTGTGGAAGCGTGGGGGCTCCCCGTTGTCAGCCATCAGGCTTCCCGACACACGCACCATGAAGCTGGTCTGTTCCCAGTCCGAACTCAGCACCAGCCTTCAGCTGGTGAGCCGGGCCGTGGCCAGCCGGCCCACCCATCCGGTGCTGGCCAACGTGCTGCTCACTGCCGATGCGGGCACCGGTCGGCTCAGCCTGACTGGCTTCGACCTCAGCCTCGGCATCCAGACCAGCCTGCCCGCCAGCGTCGAAACCAGTGGCGCCATCACCCTGCCCGCTCGGTTGTTCGGGGAGATCGTGTCGCGGCTTTCGAACGACAGCCCCATCACCTTGCACTGCCCCGAAGGGTCCGAACAGGTGGAGCTCACCAGCCTGTCGGGCAGCTACCAGATGCGGGGCATGCCAGCGGAGGATTTCCCCGACCTGCCCCTGGTGCAGAGCGGCACGCCGATCCGGCTGGAGGCTGAGGCCCTGGTGAAGGGCCTGCGCGCCACGTTGTTTGCCAGCAGTGGCGATGAGGCCAAGCAGCTCCTCACCGGTGTGCACCTGCGACTCGACCCCAGTGGCCTCGAGTGTGCCGCCACCGACGGCCATCGCCTGGCTGTGCTTTGTTTGGCCCATGCCAACGCCGCGGTCGAGGGGGATGGCGGCGAGCCCTTTGCCGTCACTGTCCCGGCCCGTTCCCTCCGGGAGCTGGAGCGGCTGTTGTCCGGCCGCCAGTCCGCCGAGCCGCTGAGCCTGTTTTACGACCGCGGTCAGGTGGTGTTCCTGTGGGCTGATCAGGTGCTCACCAGCCGCAGCTTGGATGGCACCTACCCCAACTACCGCCAGCTGATCCCCGACAGCTTTAGCCGCACCATCGCTCTCGATCGCCGCACCCTGGTTTCGGCTCTCGAACGGGTGGCGGTGCTGGCTGATCAGCACAACAACGTGGTCAAGCTCAGTGCTGAACCGGCCACGGGCCAGCTGCTGATCCAGGCCGATGCCCAGGATGTGGGCAGTGGCTCAGAAGCCCTAGCGGCCTCGATCACGGGGGATGCCATCCAGATCGCTTTCAACGTGCGCTATCTGCTCGATGGGCTCAAGGCCATGGCCTGTGATCAGGTGCTGCTGCAGTGCAATGCAGCTACCACGCCGGCGATCCTCACGCCGGTTGAGGGAGATCAGTTCACCTATCTGGTGATGCCCGTTCAGATCCGCAGCTGACCGTGGTGGCCCTTCCGGAGCAGTTGCTGCTGAGCGAGCTGCTGCGTCGGCGGGTTCGCTGTGACCAGGGCCTCGACCACGGCGCCGGCTTACAGGTGTGGATGCATCCGCCGGTGCATCGGGTGCTGGGTTGGGTGTCCAAGCCTTCGGCTTTTGGGTCCCGCCGGCTGGTGTGGCGTCTCAACCAACTGCGCGGACTCACCGACCTGGAGGTGTTGGTGCAGGGAGAGCCCGCTGAAACCGAGCAGGACGTGGTGGAGCGGCTACCCAGCCTGATCGATGCGGCGGTGCTCGATCGCCGTCAGCAGCCCATCGGCAGCCTGGCGGATGCCGCCATCGAGCTGCGCACGGGCCGCATCCTTCATTACCTGGTGAGTCGCAGCGATCCGCGCTTGCCCGGAAGCAGCCGCTGGCGTCTGAGCCTTGATCGCCTGGTGGACCAGCAGCCTGGCCAGGTGTTCACGGCTTTAGAGAGTCTCGACGACCTTCCCCTGGCCCGGGCCAGTGTGCGCCAGGAGTTCCTGCGTCGCTCACGTCGCTGGCGCGATCAGGTGCAGGATGCCGGCAGCCGCTTTGAGGAGCGCCTCGAGGGCTGGTTGGAGGAGCCGCCCTGGCAGGACCAAGATCCCTCGACCCGGCCTTGGGAGGGGGAGGCCTCCGACGACGCCTGGGACCAGGACTGGCCTGAGCCCTATTCCGAGTCGTCTCCCATAGACACCCGTCGTCAGCGCCGCTCAGCCCCGCCACCCAACGACGAAGATCCCTGGCTCTGAGCCTTCGGTGCCTCGCTCGGCGAGACTGGATTCAACTTGCCCAGTCGTCCGTGGTCGCTGCTTCAGAGTTCGCCGCCCCCGAGTACGCCGTACCCGAAGCCCTCAAAAAGGAGAACCTCAGCCAGGCCGACTACGACGAGATCTGCCGCCGCCTCGGCCGCGCCCCCAACCGCGCTGAGCTGGGCATGTTCGGGGTGATGTGGTCGGAGCACTGCTGCTACCGCAACTCGCGGCCGCTGCTTGCGGGCTTCCCCACCACCGGCCCGCGCATCCTGGTGGGCCCCGGCGAGAACGCCGGTGTGGTGGATCTGGGCGAAGGCCAGCGATTGGCCTTCAAGATCGAGAGCCACAACCACCCCTCGGCGGTGGAGCCGTTCCAGGGGGCGGCCACGGGCGTGGGCGGCATCCTGCGCGACATCTTCACCATGGGCGCCCGGCCGATCGCCCTGCTCAATGCCCTGCGCTTCGGTCCGCTGGAGGATGAGCGCAACGTGGGCCTGATGGAGGGCGTGGTGGCCGGCATCGCCCACTACGGCAACTGCGTGGGCGTCCCCACCGTGGGCGGTGAGGTGGCCTTCGACCCCAGCTACTCCGGCAACCCGCTGGTGAACGCCATGGCCCTGGGGCTGATGGAAACCGAGCAGATCGTCTGCTCCGGCGCTGAGGGGGTGGGCTATCCGGTGGTGTACGTGGGCAGCACCACTGGCCGCGATGGCATGGGCGGCGCCAGCTTTGCCAGCGCCGAGCTCACCGAAGCCTCCCTCGACGATCGCCCCGCCGTGCAGGTGGGTGACCCTTTCCTGGAGAAGGGCTTGATCGAGGCTTGCCTGGAGGCCTTCCAGAGTGGTGATGTGGTGGCCGCCCAGGACATGGGCGCCGCCGGCCTCACCTGCAGCTGCTCCGAGATGGCCGCCAAGGGGGGCCTGGGCATCGAGCTGGATCTCGATCGGGTGCCCGCCCGCGAGGTGGGCATGACCGCCTACGAGTTTCTGCTCAGCGAATCCCAGGAGCGGATGCTGTTCGTGGTGAAACCTGGCCGTGAGCAGGCGCTGATGCAGAGCTTCACCCGTTGGGGCCTGCAGGCCGCCGTGGTGGGCCGGGTGCTGGAAGACAACATCGTGCGGGTGCTGCAACACGGGCAGGTGGCCGCCGAGGTGCCTGCCAGCGCCCTCGCCGATGACACGCCGATCAACCATCACACATTGCTAAGCGAACCCCCGGCCGAGATCCAGGCCCACTGGCGCTGGAGTGAAGCCGAGTTGCCTTCCGCCAGCGCAGCCTGCATCACCCCGGCCGGCGGCACCGCCACCTCTTGGAACGAGGTCCTGCTGGCCCTGCTAGACGACCCCACCATCGCCTCCAAGCGCTGGGTGTACCGCCAGTACGACCACCAGGTGCAGGCCAACACGGTGGTGCCGCCCGGCGGCGCCGATGCGGCCGTGGTGCGGCTGCGGCCCCAGCAGGGCGAGGGTTCGCTCAGCGCGGCCAGCCGCGGCGTGGCGGCGGTGGTGGATTGCCCCAACCGCTGGGTGGCCCTCGACCCCGAGCGCGGCGGCATGGCGGCGGTGGCGGAGGCGGCCCGCAACCTCAGCTGCGTGGGCGCCGAGCCCCTGGCGATCACCGACAACCTCAACTTCCCCTCGCCCGAAACCCCCACCGGCTACTGGCAGCTGGCGATGGCCTGCCGCGGCCTCTCGGCCGCCTGCAGCGCCCTCGACACGCCCGTCACCGGCGGCAACGTGTCCCTCTACAACGAGACCCGCCTGCCCGATGGCCGCATGCAGCCGATTCACCCCACCCCGGTGGTGGGCATGGTGGGCTTGGTGCACGATCTGGCCCAGGTGCGCGGCCAGGCCTGGCGCACAGTCGGCGATGCCATCTGGCTGCTGGGGGTGCGGTTGGAAACGGGAGAGGCTCCCGCCGATCCGCGCCTGAGCCTGGCCGGCAGCAGCTATCTCGAGCGGCTGCATGGAGCCGTCACCGGGCGCCCGCCGGAGATTGATCTGCCATTGGAGCGCGCGGTTCAGGGCTTCCTGCGCCAGGCGATCGCCCAGGGCCTGGTGGCCTCCGCCCACGACCTCAGCGACGGCGGCCTGGCTGTGGCCGCGGCCGAGTGCTGCATCGCTGCTGGTCTGGGTGCCGCGCTGGAGCTGCCAGCGGGCAGCGCCCGCGTCGATCGCCTGCTGTTTGCCGAGGGCGGCGCCCGCATCCTGGTCAGCGTTGCCCCCTCCCAGGCCCAGGCCTGGCAGGACGCCATGGCCGCGGCGGCGGTGTCCGCCGAGCGGATCGGTGTTGTTACGGCTGCGGCCGACCTGGTGATCAGCCAGGGCGGCAGTGCCGTGATTCATCAGAGCCTGGAGGCCTTGCATACCTGTTATGAGCAGGCCATCCCACGGCGCATGGGAGTTGATCTGCCCCCCACGGCTTGAGTGGGGAATGGGCCGGGCTCTCTCATGCAGAATGAAGTTTCACCGTGTTCGTTGATGGGCCTGTGATGGTGATGCATCCGGACCACAACGCTCAGGGAGCCGATCCCGATCCCGACCAGCGCCCCGACAAGCCTGAGGAGGCCTGTGGCGTCTATGCCGTGCTGGCACCGGGGCAGCCGGTGGCCAACCTCACCTACTTCGGCCTCTACGCCCTGCAGCACCGCGGCCAGGAATCGGCGGGAATTGCCGTGTTTGATGCCGACCGCAAGGTGCGGCTGCACAAGGACATGGGTCTGGTCAGCCAGGTGTTCGACCAGGCCGTGCTCGAGCGCCTGACCGGCGATCTGGCCATTGGTCACAACCGCTATTCCACCACCGGCAGCAGCAAGGTCTGCAATGCCCAGCCGGTGGTGTTGAACACCCGGATCGGGCCCTTTGCCCTGGCCCACAACGGCAACCTGGTGAACGCGGGGGAGCTGCGAGACGATCTCGCCGGCATCGCCAGCGAGCTCACCTCCACCACCGATTCCGAGCTGATCGCCTTTGCCGTCCAGCAGGCGGTGAACCGTGGCCTCGACTGGGACCACGCGATCCGGCAGGCAGCGGAGCGCTGCCGCGGCGCCTTCAGCCTGGTGATCGGCACCCCGGAGGGGCTGTTCGCCCTGCGCGATGGCCACGGCATTCGGCCGCTCGTGTTTGGCCATATCGGTGAACCCAGCGAGGCCCAGTGGGTGGTGAGCAGCGAGTCGTGCGGACTCGACATCATTGGTGCTTCCTTCGATGGCGATGTGGAGCCCGGGGAGATCATCCACTTCCGCCAGGGGGATCCCAATCCCAGCCGCAGCCGTTGGTCTGAGCAGCCCGTGAAGCTGTGCGTGTTCGAGATGATTTATTTCGCCCGGCCCGACAGCCGCTTCTTCGGCGAGTCGCTCTACAGCTACCGGGTGCGGATCGGTGAGGCCCTGGCCCGCGAAACATCGGTGGAGGCCGACATTGTCATCGGCGTGCCTGATTCCGGTATTCCGGCAGCGATCGGCTATTCCCAGTTCAGCGGCATCCCCTTTGGCGATGGCCTGATCAAAAACCGCTACGTGGGCCGCACCTTCATCCAGCCCACCCAGGCGATGCGTGAGGCGGGGATTCGCGTGAAACTCAATCCCCTGCCGGATGTGCTGGCGGGCAAGCGTGTGGTGGTGATCGATGACTCGATTGTGCGGGGCACCACCAGCCGCAAGTTGGTGCAGGCCCTGCGGGATGCCGGCGCCACAGAGGTGCACATGCGGATCAGTTCACCGCCCGTCACCCACCCGTGTTTCTACGGGATCGACACCGACACCCAGGATCAGCTGATTGCGGCTCGGCTCACCCTGGCTGAAATCACGGCCCATCTGGGGGTGGATTCCCTGGCCTACCTGAGCAAGCAGGGCATGGTGGACGCGGCTCTGGCCAATTCAGCGCACTTCTGCACCGCTTGTTTTGACGGGGCCTATCCGATTGAGATGCCCGAGCAGGTGCGCTCCAGCAAGCTGATGCTCGAGCCGGCCGGCATTGCCGCCACGCTTGTCGGGCAGCCCTAACGGATTAGGGGCACCAACTGTTGCAGCGTCTGGCCTGGCGGCAGGGCGATGGAGACGCCGCTGCCGCTGCAGTCTTCGGCCTGCAGATGGCTGAGGTCGAGCCTTGCGCTCCAGCCCTTCTCGGTCAGCAGGCTCAGCACTGCGGTGTCGGCCGGCTGCAGGTCGATCACGCGATCTCCCCGTTGTTGGAGTCGCAGGCCGATCTGACCCATATCGCCGCGCTGGCCAAGCCTCAGGTTGGACACCTCCAGACGTTTCACCTGCCCGCCCTCAGTGGCCAGCAGCACCGAGGCGCTGGCAGCGCTGGCTGCAACGCAGGCGGCCCCCACCACAGCTTCCCCAGGGAGCAGTCGCATCAGCATGGGGCCCTGGGCAGCGCGGCCCATCAGGGGCAGATCGGTGTCGTTGAAGCTGAGGCGCAGCATCCGGCCGGTGCTGCTGGCCACCACCAGGGTGTCGCCCTCTTGGCCACTCACCACCCGCCGCAGGCTGACGCCCTCCTTGAGCTTCAGCACCGTGGCCGCCCGCCCCGACAACTCTTGAAAGTCCTCGACGGGCAGCCGTTTGAAGCGGCCGTCGCTGCTCAGCAGGCCCAGGCTGCCCTGGCTGGGTAGGGGCAGCACCTGCACCACCGGCTCTCCCTCAAGGCTGTCGGGCAGGAAGCGTTCCAGCTTGCCGGGCTGCTGGCTGGCAAATTCCCAGCGCAGCAGGGCGACGCGCCCGCTGCCGGTGAAGGCCAGCAGCAGCGGTTGTTCGGCGATCGGCAGGATCAGGCGGGCTGGGGAGGGGTGGTCTCCCAGTTCGATGGCCTCATCGAGGTGGAGCCGGCCCAGCATCTGGGTACTGAGGATCTTCACCGCCCCATCCGCCTGAATCAGCAGCCGGCTCTCCGGGGCCAGGGCCGCAAAGGCTTGCTTGCGCTGGAGTTCAGCGTTGGGACGGATCGCCGCGGCCCGCTGGGCCACCAGCGCATCTCCTCCTTCCACCAAGCGGGTGCGCCGGGGTGTGGCAAAGCGCTTGCGCAGCGCCTTCAACTCCGACACCAGCGTGTTGAGCAGCACGGTCCGGTCGTTGAGCAGGTGGCGCAGCCGGCCCCGCTCCTCGATCAGCTCGGACGCTTCTTTGCGCAAACTCTCCTGCTCCAGGCCTGTCAGGCGCCGCAGGGGCATGGCCAGCACCGCATCGGCTTGGCGCTCGCTCAGGTCGAGCTGCACCTGGAGGGCGGCCTTGGCGCTGGCGGCATCGCTGGCGGCGGTGATCAGGGCGATCACCTGCTGAAGGGCATCGAGGGCCTTGATCAGGCCTTCCACCACTTCGAGCCGGTCTTCGCAGCGCTTGAGGGCGTGGCGGGTGCGCCGGATCAGGGTGAGTTCCCGGTAGTCCAGGAATTCCTGCAGCAGGCGCCGCAGGCTCAGCTGCACTGGCTGGCCGTTGACGAGGGCGAGCAGGATGGCACCGAAGTTGCTCTGCAGGGCCGTGCGCCGCTGCAGATCGGCCAGCACGGTTTCCGGGTTGGCATCGCGGCGCAGCTCCACCACCACCCGCATGCCGTCGCGGTCGCTTTCGTCGCGGATGTCGGCGATGCCGCCGATCTTGCCGTCGTTCACCTGTTCGGCCAGCTTTTCGATCCAGCCCGCCTTGCTCAGTTGGTAGGGGAGCTCGGTGATCACCACGGCGCCGCGCTTGTGGCGGCCTTTGCCAGGTTGCACTTCCTCGATGTGGGCCACGCCCCGCATCGGGATGCTGCCGCGGCCCGTCAGGTAGGTGTCGCGCACGCCCTGGCCCACCAGCACCTCGCCACCGGTCGGGAAATCGGGGCCTGGCACCAATTCCAGGAGCTTGTCGTCGGAGAGATCTGGTTTGCGTACCAGGGCGATCAGGGCATCCACCACTTCGCCGAGGTTGTGGGGCGGGATGTTGGTGGCCATGCCCACGGCAATGCCGGTGCAGCCGTTGAGGATCAGGAACGGCAGCTGGGCCGGCAGCACCGTGGGCTCCTGCTGGGAGCCATCGAAGTTGGCGGCGAAATCAACGGTGTCGGCGCCGATCTCATCGAGCAGCCCCTCGTTGGCGATGGGTGCCAGCCGCGTTTCGGTGTAACGCATGGCCGCCGGCGGGTCGTCGTCGACGGAGCCGAAGTTGCCGTGGCCATCGAGCAGCGGGTGGCGGCTGGCGAAGGTCTGCACCTGGCGCACCAGCGCGTCGTAGACCGCCTGGTCGCCGTGGGGGTGGTACTTGCCGAGCACGTCGCCCACCACACGGGCGCACTTGCGGTAGGGCCGATCCGGGGTGAGCCCCAGCTCGTGCATCGCGAACAGGATGCGGCGCTGCACGGGCTTGAGCCCATCGCGCACATCCGGTAGGGCCCGTCCCACGATCACGCTCATGGCGTATTCGAGGTAGGAGCGCTGCATCTCCTGGTGCAGCGCAATCGGCTGAATGCGCGGGTCGTTGCCCGGTCCGTTCCGCTCCCCTGGGCGCTCCTCGGCCATCCGCTGCTGTGGTCTGGGGTCGGAAAGTGGGGCTCAGCCTACAGATGCTGTCCAGGGCTGCCGCTTCCAGCGGGGCTTACTCCTCTTCGCTGCTCTCGCCTTCCGGGCTGGCATTGGCGAGGGCCCGATCCACCACGGCTTTGAGATCGCCCTGTTGCAGCAGCTCCTGGGTGGTGCTGCGCAGTTTCGGTCCCCAGAGCTGCTCCTTCTGGTAACTCTCCAGCACGTAATTGGGTTCGTTGTCGAGCGCCTTGGCAACCAGCTCCACGGCCTCGCCACGGCCCGCCGGCCCCTGGGAGAACAGGCCCGCCGCCAGCGCCAGCATCGGTTCAGCCGCATCCGGCTTGATGGTCAGCACCCGCCGCCAGCGCTGGATGGCGTCCTTGGTTTTGCCCTGCTCAAACAGCACCAGCCCCTGGTTGTTGAGGGCTTCCCAGAAGTCCTTGCGCAGGGAGGAGGCTCGCTCGAAAGCCGCCAGGGCCGGGCCGCTCTGGCCGAGCAGGATGCGGGCGTTGCCCAGGTCGAAGTAGGCGCCGGCATTGCCCTTGTCGAGCTTCAGCCCCTGCTCCAGCAGGCCGATCGCCTCTTCGGGTTTTCCGGCTCGCAGGGCCAGGGAGCCCTCGGCAAACCAGATGCCCGGGTTGCGCGGATCCAGTTGCTTGGCCTTGGCCAGCGACACGCCGGCCTGTTTCAGTTGACTGCTGCGCAGCTGGGCTTCGGCCAGCAGCACCCAGCCGCGTGGGTCGTCGGGGAGCAGTTGCACCGTGAGGGCCGCCAGGCGGGCGGCATCACTGGCTTGGCCCAGCCGCAGCAGCCGCGCCGCCGCCTGGGCGATGCCCAGGCCTGCGCCTTCCAGCTCCTGGCGCTGGGGCGTGTACACGTAGGGCACCAGCGCCTGGGCGGGCAAGGTTGTCGAGAGCAGCAGGCCCAGGGCACCGACCAGAACGCCTTTGGCAAGACGGGTCTTTGGGAAACCAGTTTTTGCGAAACCAGTGCGCAACCGGCGCGGTGCCATCGGGGCCAGACAGATCTATTCACCCTAGGCAGAACCCTCCTGGCCGGCCCGCAGGTTGCGCCGCCACATCCAGGGTTTGAGCCGCCGCAGGGCGGATGCCCGCAGCCGTTGATCCCAGTCGGCATCGCTCCATTGCAGGGCCTGCTCGGCCTGCAGATCGAGCAACCAGGGCCGGGGCTGCAGATCCGGATCGCCGCTGCTCTCCAGGGGTTGCTGATTCCAGGGGCACACCTCCTGGCAGATGTCGCAGCCGGCCACCCAGCCCTGCAGTGCCGTGGCCATGGCGGCGGGCAGCTCGGGATCCCGATTCTCAATCGTGTGGAAGGCGATGCAGCGCCGGCTGTCCACCACGAAGGGCTCGCTGATGGCGCCGGTGGGGCAGGCCGGCAGGCAGCGGCTGCAGCTGCCGCAGAGGGGTGTGGCGGGGGTATCTGCCGGCAGCTCCAGGCTGGTGAGCAGGTGGCCCAACAGCAGCCAGGAGCCGCGGCGGCGGTGAATCAGGTTGCCGTGTTTGCCGATCCAGCCCAGCCCGGCCTCTTCGGCCCAGGCCTTGTCCATCAGTGGGGCGCTGTCGACGCAGGCCCGCCAGCGCACGCCAGGCACCTGCTGCTCGAGCCAGCGGCCCAGCCGGCGCAGGCGCCCGTCGATCAGCCGGTGGTAGTCGCGGCCCCAGCCGTAGCGGGCCACCTTCAGGGAGCCGGGGCTGCGCTCGGCCGCCACGTAGTAGTTGAGCCCCACCGCCAGCAGGCTGCGCACCCCGGGCAACAGCTGCTCCACCGCGCGCCGGCGCGGGTCGGCCATCCAGGCCATGTCGGCTTGATGGCCGGCCGCCAGCCAGCGCTCCAGGGCCGCCGTCCGCAGGCTTAGGCGCTCCCCGGCGGGCACGGCGGCGAGGCCCACCGGGTCAAACCCCAGCTGCCGGGCCTGCTGCTTCAGCTGGCGAGCCAGCCCGTCGTGGGCGTGGTGCGTCATCGCCCGTACACTTGCGCCGTTCCCCCAATCTGCCGCGAGCATCCGCCTGTGAGCACTGCCTCCTTCGGCCGTCTGGGCCATTTGCTGCGCTGGCTCGGCCTCACCCTGGTCGTGTTGCTGGTGCTCCAGCTGCTGGTGCTGCTGGGCTCCTGGAACTGGGGCGAGGAGGGGTACCGCCAGCTGCTGATGGACCGGTTGGTGACCCAGTCGCCCATGGCCCTGGTGGGGCTGCTGCTGATGTTGTTCGGCAGCCGCCTCGACCATCCCGCCGCCGGCGGCACGCCTTTGCGCTGGCTGGTGGCGGTGCTCAGCATCCTGCTGGCCCTGGCGATGCTTGTGGCGGTGCCGGTGTCGATCAGTGGCGACCGCGCCCTCTCCGACCAGGCCGACCAGCAGCTCGAGGCCCGCAAGGCCCAGCTGGCGGCGGCTCGCTCCCAGATGGACAACCCCCAGGTGATCGACCAGCTGATTGTCCAGGCCGAGCAGGCTGGCCAGATCCCCGCCACCGCCACGGCCGAGCAGAAGCAGCAGGCCGCTAAAGCGTTCATGGAGCGCCAGCTCCAGCAGGCCGACGACCAACTGCAGCAGCAGCAGCGCGCCCGGGATCTCACGGTGAATCAGCGCCGCTACGGCGGCACCGGTGCCGCCGTGGTGCTGGCCATCGGTTTTGTGCTGGTGGCCCTGGTGGCCCTGCTGTGATTGGCCAGGCGGTGCGGCCGGCTGGCTAAGTTGCCAACAGTTCGCTGCAGCCCGGGTTTCCGGATTGTCACTTGGTTCAAGCCAGCCCCAAAACTGATCAGCCCTTGGGGGAGCGGCTTCAAGCTGACCTCAAGAACGATCTGATCGCCGGGTTGCTGGTGGTCATTCCCCTGGCAACGACGATCTGGCTTGCCACAACGGTGAGCCGCTTCGTGCTGGCTTTCCTCACTTCGATTCCCAAGCAGTTCAATCCTTTCAATACCCTCAGTCCGCTGCTGCAGGAACTGATCAATCTTGGGGTGGGTCTGCTGGTTCCCCTACTGGGCATCCTGCTGATCGGCCTGATGGCCCGCAACATCGTCGGGCGCTGGTTGTTGGAGTTTGGCGAGGGCACCCTGCTGCGGATTCCCCTGGCGGGCTCGGTCTACAAGACCCTCAAGCAGTTGCTGGAAACCTTTCTGCAGGGCAGTTCCAGCAAGTTTCGCCGGGTGGTGCTCGTGGAGTACCCGCGGGAGGGGTTGTTTGCCCTGGGTTTCGTCACCGGCGCCATCGGCACGGCACTCCAGGCCGGTTTCACCGAACCGATGCTGAGCGTGTTCATCCCCACGGCCCCCAATCCCACCACCGGCTGGTACACCGTCGTTCCCGAGCGCTCCGTCAAGGACCTTGAGATTTCAGTGGAGGATGCCTTCCGCACGATCATTTCCGCCGGCATCGTCAATCCCGACGAGCGCTCCACGCCCAATCGCAGCTTCTCCAGCCTGCTGGCTCAGCTGCGCACCCCCCAACCGTCCTGAGGCTGAGTCGTTTTGATGCAGAGCCGCACCCTCTCGCGCGAACTGGCCCTGCTGATGCTCGGCCAGACCAGCGACCGCGCCGGCGCCACCCCCGCAGCCCAGCCCACCGCGATGGAGGGTCTGTTGCAGCAGGTGCTCGCCACCTTGAGCCAGCATGTGCGCGAGGCTCTCGACCGCTCCGCGGAGGACCTGCAGACCGCCCAGCAGGAACTGCTGGACAGTGAGCTGCAGGACCAGGGCGAGCAGCAGTTGCCGCGGGTGCGTCAGCACCTCAATGCCGGCCTGGCGGCGGCTGAGCAGGCCATCAACCGCCTCTCCGCCAGCCTGGAACTGCCCCGGCTGTTGCTTCTGGCCGACCAGGACGAGGTGCGCCGCGGCGCCATCGCCCGGGTGGAGGCGGTGTTGCGCGATCGGGACTCCATTGATGCCCGCCTCGATGGGGTGATGGAGGGTTGGCGTCTCACCCGTTTGCCCCGCATCGACCGCGACATCCTGCGGCTGGCAGCTGTGGATCTCGACAGCTTCCACACCCCCGCCGCCGTCGCCTGCAACGAGGCTGTGGAACTGGCCAACCGTTACAGCGATGAGCAGGGGCGCCGCATGATCAACGGCGTGTTGCGGCGTTTCACGGCCGCCCGCACCGCGGCGGAGGCCTGAGCGCACCATGGTGTACGACTGGTTCAATCGCACCGGGCCTGCCGCAGCCGACGGCGAGACTCCGCCACGCGAGGCCTCGGAGCCGCTGGCCGCTCCGGATGCTGCTGCCGCACCAGCCCCCGCTGCTGCCCAGCCCGGCGATCCCAATGCAGAAGCCCTCGAGTGGGCGCGGCAGGCCTACGCCCGCCTGAAAGCGCAGCAGGAAGCCCAGAAGCAGGAGCAGAACCAACCTGAGGCGCTACAGCCGCAGCCGAGCGACGCCGAATCGACCCCCTCCCCGGACGCCGGTGGTGGATCCGCGTCCCTCCTGGATTCCGTACAGTCTGTACAGATTTCGGGACAGCAGGCAGAACAGTCCCAGGAGCAGGCTCCAGCCGCCGGTCTGTCGCTGCTGGAGCAGGCCGCCGCCCAGCGGGCCGAGCGCCAGCAGGCCATCACCGCCAGTGCTGCCGTTGCTCCGGTCGAGGCGGCCCCTGCGGAGTCCATCCCGCGAGTGGCAACAGATTCCAGCGAGCCCAGCCTCGGCGACTTCGACACCACCTTCACCTGGTCGGCCGAGGTGCTGGCGGCCCAGGGCAAGCGGGTCGATCAGGTGTCGCTCGAGGAGATCGACTGGCTGGGACGCCTACGCCAGGGCCTGGAGAAAACCCGCCAGGGTTTTGTCACCCAGTTGCTTGACACCCTCGGTGACGACCCGCTCACCCCGGAGGTGGTGGACGACCTGGAAACGACTTTGCTGCGGGCCGATGTGGGTGTCCAGGCCACCGACCAGGTGCTGGACGCCCTGCGCAAGCGCCTCAACGAGGAGGTGGTGGATCCCGCCGAGGGCCTGCGCTTTCTCAAGGAACAGCTGCGCGCCATCCTCGACCAACCGATCGACTCCAGCGGCCACGCGCTGCTCGCTCCCCAGCGCCAGCAACTCAATGTCTGGTTGATGGTCGGCGTCAACGGCGTTGGTAAGACCACCACCCTGGGCAAGCTGGCCAACCTGGCGGTGCGCAGTGGCTATAGCTGCCTGATCGCCGCCGCCGACACCTTCCGGGCCGCGGCGGTGCAGCAGGTGCAGGTGTGGGGCGACCGCAGCGGCGTGCCGGTGATTGCCAATCCCAGCGCCAACGCCGATCCGGCGGCCGTCGTCTACGACGCCATTGGCGCCGCCCAGGCCAAGGGCACCGAGCTGGTGCTGGTGGACACGGCCGGTCGTCTGCAGACCAAGCACAACCTGATGGAGGAACTCAGCAAGGTGCGCCGCATTGTCGACAAGCTGGCCCCCGAGGCGGTGGTGGAGTCGCTGCTGGTGCTCGATGCCAGCCAGGGTCAGAACGGCCTGCGCCAGGCCATGGCCTTTGCTAAGGCTGCCGGGCTCACCGGTGTGGTGCTCACCAAGCTCGACGGCAGTGCCCGCGGTGGTGTCGCCCTGGCGGTGGCCTCCGAGGCGGGCTTGCCGATCCGATTCATTGGCGCCGGTGAAGGCATCCGCGACCTGCGCCCCTTCAACAGCTTCGAGTTTGTGGAAGCCCTGCTTGCCCGCTGAGCCATCCCAGGCAACGCTGGCAGACCCCGCTATTTTGCGAACCCGCCGCGGTCGCCCCGTGCGCAATCGGTGAGCAACACGCCGCCCCCCCATCCGCTCCAGCAGGCCCCGCCTGCAGCAGGGCCGGTGCTTTCGGCCGCGGCGTCGCTGCGCCAGTTGCTCGACAGCCTCAACCGGGAGCAGCGGCGCAACCAGGAGCTGCTCGCCTCGTTGGCCTTCGCCCTGCGCAGCTTCACCAACCTGGGCCGGTTTCTGGAGCTGGTGCCCGTGGTGGCCACCCGCCTGGTGGAGGCGGAAGGAGCGGTGCTGGTGGTGTTCCACGAGGACGGTCGCCTCTGGCGGGAGCAGCTGCAGACCACCCCGGCGGAGCGCTGCGCTGAGCTGGTGCGCCAGTTGGCGGCCCTCGGCGATGCCGAGCTGTCGGCCCTCAGCGGCGAAGCGGCGGTGGTCGCCCTGCTCGACCAGCGCATCGGCCGGCTGCTGGGGGAAGAGCAGGTGTTTGCCACCTCGGTGGTGTCCCGCAGCCTGCAGCGGGGTCGTCTGTATGTCTTCAGTGGCCGCAAGGGGTTTGCCTGGAGCGAGGTGCACCGCCGCCACCTGCAGCTGGTGGCCGATCTCACCGCCGTGGCCCTGGAAAACGAGGCGCTGCTGCAAACCATGCGGCGTCACGAGCGGTTGGACCGTCAGCTCAGCATCGGTGCCGAGATCCAGGCCCAGCTGCTGCCGGATCGCTGTCCGCTGATCGACGGTGTGGAGCTGGCGGCCCGCTGCCGCCCCGCTTTCCAGGTGGGGGGGGATTACTACGACTTCATTCCCACCCGGCCCCAGCTGCTGGGCCGCCGCCGCGAACAGGCCCGCTGGGCGTTGGTGATGGGGGACGTGATGGGCAAGGGGGTGCCGGCCGGCCTGCTGATGACCCTGCTGCGCGGCATGTTGCGGGCCGAGGTGCTGAGCGGCCACTCCCCTGAGCGGATCCTCCACGACCTCAATCAGCTGGCCCAGGAGGACCTGGCCCAATCGCACCGGTTCGTGACCTTGTTTTATTCCGACTACGACCCGCGAACCCGCCTGCTGCGCTACGCCAATGCGGCCCACAATCCGCCCTTGATCTGGCGCCGCCAGCGCAACCAGGTGGAGCGTCTCGATGCCCCCGGGCTGTTGATCGGTTTGCAGAGCGAAGCCGACTACGGCCTTGAGCAGACCGTGCTCGACCCCGGCGACGTGCTGCTCTATTACACCGATGGCGTGACGGAAGCCTCAGGTTTCAGTGGCGATCGCTTCGACGAGGAGCGGTTGGTGCGCCATCTTCAGGCGGCCTGCCGTTCCGGCATCGGCGCCCAGGGGATTCTCGATCAGCTCTTCGCCCGCCTCGATCGTTTTGTAGGGGCCGATCGGCAGCTCGATGACGATGCCTCGATGGTGGTGCTCAAGGTGCGGGAGGAGCTGATGCTGCCCTCCCTGCCAAACTGACTGCCTGCGAAGCTGACCTTCAGCTCCGCGCTGAGCGCCAAGTTCCGAATGGCCGTTGATTCCACCGCCTCCACCTGGAGCCAGCGATTCGAGCAGGGTCTGCATCCGGCCATCGAGCGTTTCAACGCCTCGATCGGCTTCGATATCACCCTGCTGCAGCAGGACCTCGACGGCTCGATCGCCCACGCCCGCATGCTGGGCCGTTGTGGGGTGATCCCGGAGGCGGAAGCCAGCCAGTTGATCGCGGGATTGGAGGCCGTGCGCGCCGAGGCAGCCCGCGGCGAATTCCGCCCCGGGCTAGAGGCCGAAGATGTCCATTTCGCGGTGGAGCGGCGCCTGATCGAGCTGCTCGGGCCCCTGGGCAAAAAGCTGCACACCGGCCGCTCTCGCAACGACCAGGTGGGCACCGATCTGCGCCTGTGGCTGCGCGGTCAGATCGATGCCATCGATGCGGCGCTGCTGCGCTTCGAGCGGGCTTTGCTGGCCCAGGCCGAGCGCCACAGCAGCGTGTTAATCCCCGGCTACACCCACCTGCAGCGGGCTCAGCCGGTGTGCCTGGCCCACCACCTGCTCGCCTACATCGAGATGGCGGAGCGCGACCGCGAGCGTCTGGCCGATGTGCGCCGCCGGGTCAACATCTGCCCCCTGGGGGCGGCGGCCCTGGCCGGCACGCCGGTGCCGATCGATCGGCGCCAGACCGCCGAGGAGCTGGGCTTCGAGGCCATCTACGCCAACAGCCTGGATGCAGTCAGCGACCGCGATTTCGCGGTGGAGTTCAGCGCCGCCGCCAGCCTGATTTTGGTGCACCTGAGCCGGCTGAGCGAGGAGGTGATTCTCTGGGCCTCCGAGGAGTTTGGCTTTGTCGGCCTCACCGACCGCTGCGCCACCGGCAGCAGCCTGATGCCCCAGAAAAAGAATCCCGACGTTCCGGAGCTGGTGCGGGGCAAGAGCGGCCGGGTGTTCGGCCACCTGATGGGGCTGCTCACCATGATCAAGGGCCTGCCCCTGGCCTACAACAAGGACTTCCAGGAAGACAAGGAAGCCCTGTTCGACGCGGTGCGCACTTGCCTGGATTGCCTCGAGGCGATGGCGATCCTGTTTGAGGAGGGGCTGGAGTTTCGGCCCCAGCGGTTGGAGGCGGCAGTGGCGGCGGATTTCTCCAATGCCACCGATGTGGCCGACTACCTGGTGGCGAAGGGTGTGCCCTTCCGCGAGGCCTATCAACTGGTCGGTGGCCTGGTGAAGGGATGTTTGGCCGAGGGGATTTTGCTGCGGGACCTGCCACTGGAGCGCTGGCAGCAGCTCCATCCTGCTTTTGAAGCTGACATCTACGCCGCCATCACCCCCCAGCAGGTGGTGGCGGCCCGCCGCAGTGAGGGCGGCACCGGTTTCGAGCAGGTTCAGCAGCAGTTGCAGCGAATCCGGATCCGTGTTGCCCCCTGAGCGGAAGCAGGCCTCGTCGGGGGTCTTACGCTGGGTTGGTTAGCGGCCCAATGGCCCACATGCATCGGCCCCACGGTCGATCTCTGGTTCGTGAGTATTTTTGTCGGCAACCTTCCCTTCCGCGCTGAGCAGGACGACGTAGCGGAATTGTTTGCACCCTTCGGTGAAGTGGCCAGCTGTGCGCTTCCCCTCGAACGCGACACCGGCCGCAAGCGCGGTTTCGCGTTTGTGGAGATGGCCGATGACGCCGCCGAGAGCAAGGCCATCGACGCGCTGCAGGGCGCTGAGTTGATGGGCCGCCCCCTGCGCATCAACAAGGCGGAACCCCGGGGTGCCGGTGGTGGCGGTGGCGGCCAACGTCGTGGCGGCTACGGCGGTGGCGGCGGCGGCTATGCAGGCGGGGGTGGGGGCTACAACCGCGGGGATGGCGGCGGTGCTGATCGGGGCTCCGGGGCTCGGGGCTGGGAAGACCGCAGCTACGGCGCCGGCAGTGCCGCGCCGAGCGATGGTTTTGATGCCGGCCGCACCCGCCGCCGCCGCAGTGGCGGTGGTGACAGCAGTGGTGAGTACTACGGTGGCGCCGAGGGTTAATACCCCCGTTCCTCTAGGGCCTGAGCGGCGGCTTCCAGCACCTCAGCACCGGCCTGCCGGTCTCCGGCGGCTTGGGTGAGCTGTTGGCGCCAGTGCCGGGCGCCGCTCACCCCCTCCACCACGTGCACCAGGTGGCGCGCGATCGGCCAGAGCCGCTCGCCCCGGGTTCGCCACTGCTCGGCGTAGGGAATCAGTCCCCGCACCACGTGCGAGGCGCTGGCCGGTGGCTGGCTGGTGTCGCCGAACACCCGCCGATCCACCTCGGCCCATTGCAGTGGATGGGCATAGGCGGCCCGGCCCACCATGGCCCCATCCAGCTGCTCCAGGTGCTCCAGGCAGGTTTCCAGGCTCTCCAGGCCGCCGTTGAGCTCGATGGTCAGCCCAGCACGATCCCGTTTGAGCTGGTGCACGATGTCGTAACGCAGGGGCGGAATCGTGCGATTTTGCTTGGGATCCAGCCCCTCCAGCCAGGCCTTGCGCGCGTGCACCGCAAAGCGCTGGGCACCAGCTGCGGCCACCGCATCCACGAAGGCCAGCAGCTCGGCGTAGGAGTCGCGGTCGTCGATGCCAATCCGGTGTTTCACCGTCACCGGCAGTGGGCTGGCGGCGGCCATGGCGGTGACGCAGCGGGCCACCTGGTCGGGCTCGGCCATCAGGCAGGCGCCGAAGCGGCCCTTCTGCACCTTTTCGCTGGGGCAGCCCACGTTGAGGTTGATTTCGTCGTAGCCCCAGTCGGCCGCCAGCTGGGCGGCTTCCCCTAGCAAGGCTGGATCGTCTCCGCCCACCTGCAGGGCCAGGGGCTTCTCGATCGGATCGAAGCCCAGCAGACGCTCCAGCCGGCCCCCCGGGGCGCTGGCTCCGGGCTCCTGGCGGGCGTGGTGCAGGGCTTGGGCGACCACCATCTCGGTGTAGAGCAGGCTGCGCTGGGTGATCTGGCGCATCAACACCCGGAAGTGCCGATCCGTGTAGTCCATCATCGGAGCCACACTGAAGCGAAAGCTGGCTGGATCGGTCTGGCCCATCACCCCATGCTGCCCACCCGTGTCCCCCGCCCTGCTGCTTCGTGACCCTCCCAAGCCATGCCGCCGTGGTGGTGGCGGGCGGTGGCGCCGCCGGATTCATGGCGGCTATTGCTGCCGCTGAGGCGGGCGTCCGTGACATCACCGTGCTGGAGGCCACCGCCGAGCCGTTGCACAAGGTGTTGATCAGTGGCGGCGGGCGTTGCAATGTCACCCATGCCTGCTGGGATCCGCGGGCGCTGGTGGGGCACTACCCCCGCGGCGGCCAGGCCCTGCGGGGCCCCTTCTCCCGCTTCGCCACGGGCGATGCGGTGGCCTGGTTCGATGCCCACGGTTTGGAGCTGGTGGAGGAGGCCGATGGGCGGCTCTTTCCCCGTTCCAACCGCTCTGAGTCGGTGGCCGCCACCCTGCGCCGGGCGGCCCTGCAGGCTGGCGTGCAGCTGCAGACCGGGGTGACCCTGCAGCAGGCCAGCACCCGAGTCGGGAGTGGTTTTGATCTGCGGCTTCGCGCTGGCCAGGCGATGGTCGCCGATCGGCTGGTGTTGGCCACGGGGAGTCACCCCAGCGGCCGCCAGCTTGCCGCTGCCCTGGGCCATGGGGTGGTGTCGCCGGTGCCGTCTCTGTTCACGCTCGCCCTGGCGGGCGATCCCTTGCTGGAGTTGGCGGGAGTGGTGATGGATCCCGTGGAGCTGGCCCTGCATCTGCCAGCGGATCCGCAAGCCAGCGGTGGCGCCCCCGAACAACGCTTCCGCCAGCGCGGGCCGGTGTTGATCACCCACTGGGGGTTGTCCGGTCCGGCCACCCTGCGTCTCACCGCTTTTGCTGCTCGGGCCCTTAAGGCCGCGGGTTACCGGGGGGAGTTGCGGCTCGACTGGAGCGGCGGCCAGTCCCAACCGGATCTCGAGGCCCTGTTTGCCGAGGCGAAGCGGGTCCAGGCGAAGCGGCAGCTGGCCAACTGGCGGCCCTGGCCTGCCCTCAGCCGGCGCCTCTGGCTGGCCTTGCTGCAGCGCCATGGCCTCGATCCCCAGCAGCGCTGGGCCGACCTCGCCAAGCGGCACCAGCAGCTGCTGATCACGGCGCTGCGCGACACCCGGGTGGCGGTCACGGGACGGGGCCCCTTCGGCGAGGAATTCGTGACGGCGGGCGGCATTCCCCTTGGCGAGGTGAATCTCGCAACGATGGAGAGCCGCCAGCAAGCCGGCCTCTATCTGGTGGGTGAACTCCTGGATGTGGATGGCGTGACCGGGGGATTCAACTTTCAGCACTGCTGGAGCAGTGGTTGGCTGGCCGGTCAGGCGTTGGCAGCCGAATAGCTCTCCCCAGAATTATTTGATATTTTCAAAAACGGCAAACATGGGCATGTACATCGCCAGAAGAATGGAGCCAACAATTCCACCCACTAACACGATCATGGCTGGCTCCAGCATCGAGGTGAGGGCCTTGACAATGGCCTCAACCTCGTCTTCGTAGAAGTCGGCAACTTTCGAGAGCATGGCGTCCATTTCGCCCGTCTCTTCGCCAATTGAGAGCATGCTGATCGACATATCAGGAAAGACATTCATGCGTCCGAGGGCTACGCTTAAGGGGATGCCTTGGAGAACATCTTCGCGACTGTTGCTGATCGCGTCTGAAATGATGGAGTTGTTGGTGATCTCTCGCACGATGTCCAGCGACATCAAAATCGGTACACCGGCTCGGGTTAGGGAGCTGAAAGTTCGGCAGAACTGAGCTGTAGCTGTCTTTTGAATCAGTTCGCCAAACAGAGGAAGCTTGAGAATGAGGGCATCCACCCGGCGACGGCCGATCGGGGTGGCATAGAACTTGCTGAAGAGATAGACAAAAACAATCAGCCCGAGCCCCAGGTAGAGCGAAAAGGTTGAGCGCAGAAGACTGCTGAGATCCACCATCATTTGGGTGAACCAAGGCAGATCGGCGCCCAAGCTGTCAAAAATCTCAGCAAAGGTTGGAATGAGGAAGATTGTCATTCCCAGAAAAACGGCAACAGCGATGACAAGCACTGCCACCGGGTAGCCCAGGGCGCCTTTGATCTGGTTCTGCAATTTGGCGTTGTCTTCCAGCAGCTTGGCTAGCCGCCTGAGCGATTCATCGAGGACGCCACCGGCCTCACCGGCTTCTACCAGCGCGATGCTCAGCTTGTCGAACACCTTGGGCCAGCGGCGTAGTGCTTCTCCCAAGGACATTCCTTGGTTTACTTCCAGGCTGACCGACTGCAGGGCACGTTTGAACAGCGGCATCTTCTGCTGGGACGCCATCAGGTCGATGCTGCGCACAATTGGCACGCCGGCATTGACGAGGGCGGCCATCTTGCTGGCAAACACAGCTTTTTCCTTGATTCCCGGCTTGGCCTCCAGCAGTTCGTTCAGCTTGGAAAACTTCAGCTTGTCGTTCAGCTGGGCTGCTGCACTTGCGCTGGTGGCTGTCGCATTGGGTTTGACTTTGATTTCTGTGGCTCGAATGCCTCGTAGGCGCAGGCTGCGTTTGGCCTGAAGGGGATTGGGTGCCTCAATGTCGATCAGCGCCGACTTGCCCTGGGGATTGATGTAGGTGGCGATGAAGGTGGCCATGGCGCTGGGGGTGGCCGGAGATCAGCTCAGTTGGGTTACGAGGCGTTTGAGTTCCTCGGGCCTGGAGGTTTTCAGCAGGGCTTCGTCCATGGTCACCTGGTTGCTGAGCACCAGATCGCCCAGGGCCTTTTCCAGGGTTTGCATGGAGAGCTGGCCACCGGTCTGGATCTGGGAGTAGAGCTGGGCCGTTTTGCCCTCCCGAATCAGGTTGGCGGTGGCCGGCGTGTTGATCATGATCTCCTGAGCCATCACCCGTCCAAATTGACCAGGACTTGGGTTGTGGCGTTTGCAGAGGGTCTGGGCGAACACGGCCACGAGGCTGCTGCTCAGCTGCACGCGAATCTGGGTCTGCTGGCTGGGCGGGAAGACATCCACCATGCGGTCCACCGTTTGGGCTGCGGAACTGGTGTGCAACGTGCCGAACACCAGATGCCCGGTTTCTGCCGCTGTGATTGCCAGCTGAATCGTTTCCAGATCGCGTAGTTCACCCACCAGGATCACATCCGGATCTTCCCGCAGGGCGGCTTTGAGCGCATTGGTAAAGCCACGGGTGTCGTCATTGAGTTGACGCTGGTGGATCACACTCTTGGCGGGCTTGTAGGTAAATTCGATCGGATCTTCGATAGTGAGGATATGCTCAGCTCGTGTTTGGTTGATGTGCTCCAGCATGGCTGCCAGGGTTGTTGTTTTGCCTGAGCCGGTGGGTCCGGTGACAAGTATCAGACCCTTTGGCATGTGGCTCATTTCCTCAACAATTGGAGGCAGCCCGAGGCTTTCCAGGGTGGGTATGCTGTTGCCGAGCGCTCTCAGGCAGGCGGCATAAGTGCCCCGCTGGCGATACACATTAACCCGGAATCGTGCCACCCCTTTGAGGCCGTAGGCGCAGTCCAGTTCCCAGGCTTGCTCCAGTTGTTTGCGCTGGGAATTGTTGAGCATTGAGAAGATCAGCTTGTTGCAATCTTCTTCGGCGAGTGGTTCATCCTGCAGGGGCCTGAGTTGACCATTGAAACGTCCGTAGGGTGGTACCCCGGCGCTGATGTGAAGATCACTGCCGCCATCTCTAACCAGCTGGCTCATCAGGTCTTCGATTATCACGGCCATGGGACGTTCAGCGGCTGGTCAGACAGTAGGGACATTCAAGCCATTCGTCCTGTAGGCCTGCTCCGCAGCAGCTGCAGGTGAGCGTGCTGAGCGAGCGAGACCGACGTTCTGATTCCAGCCCGGAGTCGGTCAACAGCATGCGCTCAACTTCCGTCAACGTTGTGAGCCCTTCCCGGACGAGTTGGAGTCCGTAGCCCAACAGGGTTTTCATCCCGCCTTCAAGGGCCATGCGGCGGATCACATCTGTGGTTTCCCGCTTGGCTACTGCCGCAAAGCGTGTCGTTCATTCGTAGAACTTCGTAGACCCCGACGCGCCCTTTGTAACCAGAATCATTGCAGGTTGGGCAGCACCCCTCCTGGTTGCTCTGCTGGGTGTTCGCCCGAAAGAAGCTCACAGTCGTTTCGTGGCTGCTCAAGAGACCAAAACGGCCAAGCTCTTCATGGCTGGGGGTATAAGGCATGCGGCAATCGGGGCAGACGCGTCGCACCAGCCGCTGGGAGACGATGCCCAGCAGCGAGGCGCTCACCATGAAGGGCTCTACGCCCATTTCATCGAGTCTGGCGATGGCACTGGCGGTGTCGTTGCAGTGCAGGGTGGTCATCACCAGGTGGCCGGTGAGTGCGGCTTCAATGGCCGTTTTCGCGGTCTCTAAGTCGCGGGTTTCTGCCACCAAGAGCACGTCTGGGTCTTGACGCATGAAGGCGCGTAGGGCAGTGCTGAAGTCGAGCCCCTTTTCGCGGTTGACCTGGGTTTGGGTGATGCCGTTGAGGGTGTACTCGATTGGGTCTTCAACGGTGGAGATGTTGATGCCGGGGTCGTTCCGTTCCGCTAGCAGCCCATACAGCGTGGTCGATTTGCCTGAGCCGGTTGGACCCGTGACCAACAGCATTCCGTAGGGCTTGGAACCCAAGTCTCTGAGTGTGTTTCTGGCTTCTGGGTCGGTGATCAGTGTATCCAGGCCCAGTTGGGTGGCGCCGCTGTCGAGCAGTCGCATGCAGATCTTTTCGCCGTTTCGGCTGGGCAACGTGCTCACCCGAACGTCCATCTTGCGGCCCCGAAACATGCGTCGGATTCGGCCGTCTTGGGGCAAGCGCCGTTCGGCGATGTCCAGGTCAGCCATGATTTTGATTCTTGAGGTGACGGCCGGCGTCAGGCTCTTCGGCAGATCGTCAAACTGCTTCTGCAGCACCCCGTCGAGGCGAAAGCGGATGTCCAGGGAGTTTTCCTGGGGCTCTACGTGGATGTCACTGGCTCCGGAAGTCAGCGCCTCGACCAGAATTCGGTCCACCAAGCTGACGATGGGGGAGGCGTTCGCACTGGCCGCCGTCGTGTTGATCTCTAGGTCTTCGACATCGGCGACGTCCTCAAGTTCCCCGACCGATGAACTGGGGATGTCCAGATCTTGGGTGAGTGATCGCGGGGTTTTCGCCGCTGGGGCAGGTGGAGCGGATGGTTTGGCGTGGAGAACTGCGCTCAGGTTGCTGGCCAACGCCAGCTGGAGATCGGCGCTGAACCCGGTCCGTTGCAGCTCCTCGCGCAGCTCCTGCCGCTGGTGGGGGGCCCAGTGGCTGGGAACAGCCACGACCAGCCGGCCATCGGACGCGTGGAGGGGTAGCGCTCCCAGTTCTCGCCAGCGATCGGTGCTGAGTCCCTTGCCGCTGAGAAGCAGGGCCTGGCCAGCAGCCTGGAGCTGGATGTCCTGCAGCACCGGTTCGCCCATCAGCAGTTCCACCTCCAGGCGTTGCTGCTCCTCGCTGACGGCTTCAGGAACAGGACGCGAGGGGGTGAGGGTCATGGCATCCGGAGGTGCGGGCTTCCGCCGCTTGTGGGAGGTGGGCCCTGAGCTTCAACATGTCTAGAAACAAAGTCTGACCATGTCAGCCATGAGCGGGGACACCTCGATGAGCGGTGAGAGCAATCCGGGAGCTGAGGTCTCCCATCCCGGCGAATCCATCGAGACCGCGCCCAGCCCGGGGACGGCCCCAGACCAGGCTGCGGCCGCCGAGCAGACGGATGGAGCTGAGGCCACCGGTTCGGACCGGGCCGCCCAGCTCGAGGCCCAGCTGGCGACCTTGAAGGCTGAGCACGAGGCCCTCAATGGCCAGTACATGCGGCTGGCGGCCGACTTTGACAACTTTCGCAAGCGTCAGAGCCGCGACAGCGAGGACCTTCGCCTGCAGATCACCTGTTCAACGCTCGGTGAGATCCTGCCGGTGGTCGACAACTTCGATCGAGCCCGTCAGCAGCTCAATCCCCAGCATGAGGAGGCCCAGAGCCTGCACCGCAGCTACCAGGGCCTCTACAAGCAGTTGGTGGATGTGTTCAAGCTGCTCGGCGTCTCGCCGATGCGGGTGGAGGGTGAACCGTTTGACCCCAGCCTGCACGAAGCGGTGCTGCGGGAACCCAGCGACGCCCATCCAGAAGATGTGGTGATCGAGGAGTTGCAGCGCGGCTACCACCTCAATGGCCGGGTGTTGCGGCATGCCTTGGTGAAGGTGTCGATGGGCCCTGGTCCAGCCGATGCTGGTGCGGCCCCCGTGTCGGACAAGGGCCCTGTTGAGGAGCAAGGCGGCTGATGGCCGACTACTACGACCTGCTGGGCATCGCCCGCGACGCTGATCCCGACACCCTGAAGCGGGCTTACCGGCGTCTGGCGCGCCAGTACCACCCGGATGTCAACAAGGATCCGGGCGCTGAGGACAAATTCAAGGAGATCGGCCGGGCCTACGAGGTGCTGAGCGATCCCCAGACCCGCGCCCGCTACGACCAGTTTGGTGAGGCGGGCCTGGGCGGCGGCGGTGGCATGCCCGACATGGGCGACATGGGCGGCTTCGCCGACCTGTTTGAAACCTTCTTCAGCGGTTTTGGCGGCGCCTCCCCCGGGGCGTCGGGCCCCCGGCGCCGAGGGCCCCGGCAGGGCGACGACCTGCGCCTCGATCTCAGCATCAGCTTCCAGGAGGCCGTGTTCGGCATCGAGAAGGAGGTGCAGATCCGCCATCTCGAAACCTGCAGCACCTGCCAGGGCTCCGGTGCCAAGGCGGGCAGCGGTCCTACCACCTGTGGCACCTGCGGCGGGGCTGGACAGGTGCGGCGCGCCACCCGCACCCCCTTAGGCAGCTTCACCCAGGTGGCGGCCTGTCCCACCTGTGAGGGCTCCGGTCAGGTGATCGCCGACCCCTGCAGTGCCTGTGGCGGCCAGGGGCTGCAGCAGGTGCGCAAGAAGCTGCGGATCAACATCCCCGCCGGCGTTGATTCGGGCACACGGCTGCGGGTCGCCAACGAAGGCAATGCGGGCCAGCGGGGTGGCCCGGCCGGCGATCTGTATGTGTTCTTGAGTGTGCAGTCGGCCTCCGGCTTGCGCCGCGATGGCATCCACATCCACTCCGAGGTGACCCTCAATTACCTCCAGGCCATCCTGGGCGACACCATCGAGGTGACCACGGTCGATGGCCAGGAGCAGCTGGAGATTCCAGCCGGCACCCAGCCTGGAGCCGTGCTCACGCTGCAGGGCAAGGGGGTGCCCAAGCTGGGCAATCCTGTGGCCCGCGGCAACCATCTGGTGAGCATCAAGGTGCAGTTGCCCACCAAGCTCAACAGCGAGGAGCGGGAGTTGCTGGAGCAGCTGGCCGGCCACCACACCAGCAAGGGCCAGAAACACCCCCACAAGAGTGGCCTGTTTGGAGGGTTGTTCGGTTGACGGCGGGTTGCTCTGACGACCAACCGGCCGCCCAGCTCGACCTACGGGGCACCCCCTGCCCGCTCAACTTCATTCGCACCAAGCTCGCCCTGGAACAGGTTGCCCCTGGCGGGTGGCTCCAGGTGGATCTCGATGCCGGCGAGCCCCAGCAGTTGGTGACCCAGGGCTTGGAGAGTGCCGGCCATGGGGTCGACTGCCAGCCCCATCCAGACCAAGCCGCGGCGGTGCGGCTGCTGGTGCGGCGCCATGGGGGCTGAACCAGCGTCAACCCAACCAGCGCCCAGTGAACCCGGACAGGTGGTGGCTCTGCTGGCCAATTACTGCTGGGTCGAGCTGGATCGGGCGGGCCCGAGCGGCGTAAACCGGTTGCTGTGCACCCGGCGCACCCGGCTGGGCAAGAGCGGCCAGACCATTGCCGTGGGCGATCGGGTTTGGGTGGATGGCATCGATTGGCCGGCAGGCCGTGGGGCCGTGGCGGCCCTGGAGCCCCGTGACGGCCTGTTGGAGCGGCCGGCGGTGGCCAACGTGGCACGGGTGGTGGTGGTGGTGGCCCTGGCTGAGCCCGCGCTCGATCCCCTGCAACTCACCCGCTTCCTGCTCACCGCTGAGGCCACGGGCCGGCCGGTGGTGTTGGTGTTCTCCAAGGCCGATTTGGTGCCCCCAGAGGTGGCCGAAGAGTGGTGCGGGCGGGCCAGCGCCTGGGGTTACGAGGCCCTGGCGGTGTCCACCCGCACCGGCCAGGGCCTGGAGCGGCTGCAGCAGCGGCTGGCCCAGCCGGGCATTGCCGTGCTGTGTGGCCCCTCCGGGGTGGGCAAAAGCAGCGTGCTCAACGGGCTTTGCCCGGAGCTGGGTTTGCGGGTGGCGGCGGTATCGGGGCGACTGCAGCGGGGGCGACACACCACCCGCCATGTGGAGCTCTTCCCCCTGGCGCCCGGGGCCTTGTTGGCCGATACACCCGGCTTCAACCGTCCGCGCCTGCCCGCTGATCCCGCTGCCCTAGGGGCTCTGTTCCCAGAGATCCGGCAGCGGCTCCGGTCCGCGTCCTGTCGGTTCAGCAACTGTTTGCACCAGGGTGATCCGGGCTGTGCCGTGGGCGGCGACTGGGAGCGCTATGGGCTGTATGGCCAATGCCTCGCCGATCTGGTGCTGGAGGGCGAACGGGCCGGCCGCAGCCAGGGCCGGTCCGCGGAGCCCGGTCTGCGTCGCCGCGGTCAGGGAATGGAGCCGCGCTTGGCTCCAGGCTTGCGTCAGTCTTCCCGGCGGCGTCAGCGCCAGCAGATGCTCGACGGGGAATCGGGGGCCGAAGACGGGGCAAACCCCAGCGGGGAGCTCAGCCCCCCAGGCCCGGCAAATTGAGATTGAGACCGCCGGTGAGCTCTTCCATCCGGCCCTTCATGGTGCCGGTGGAGAGCTCATAGGCCGCCTTCAGGGCTTCGAGCACAGCGGCCTCACTGGCTGCAGCCCCTTCGGCCACCAGCTCCGGTGCCAGCTGCACCCGCAGGGGCTGCTGGTTGCCGGAGAGCCAGACGCTGGCCCGGCCATCGGTGCTGCGGCCTTCCAGTTCCATGCCATCGAGCTCCTCCTGGAGCTTCTGGGCGTTCTGCTGGAGTTCCTGGGCTTTCTTGAAGGCCTCGGTGAGCTGACCGAAGTTGGGGAGTCCGAAGCCAGCCATGCCAAGGGAGTTGTTTGTTGCAGGCTAAGGGTCGGCTGGCTGGAAGCCCAGCCGTTTCACCTCCGGGTGAAGGGCGATGCCGTGGCTGGCCATCACCCGGTGTTGCACCTCCTGGATCAGCGCATCGATGTCAGCGGCGCTGGCCTGGCCCGTGTTGACGATGAAATTGGCGTGGATCGGCGACACCTGGGCCTCACCGATTTGCAGCCCCTTGAGCCCCAGCTCCTCGATCAGGCGCCCAGCTTTGTGCGGTTCTGGGTTGCGAAACACACTGCCGCAGCTGGGTTGCTGGTAGGGCTGGGTGCTGGTGCGGCTGTGCAGATTGGCGCTGGTGCGCGCCGTGATCGCCGCGGGATCGTGGCCGGGCTGCAGCTGGAAGCAGGCCGACAGCACGATCCAGGATTCGGCCTGGAGGCGGCTGTGGCGGTAGGCGAAGGCAAGCTCGTCGGCCCGCAGTTCGAAGGGCGTTTCGGGCTGGGCCGGATCCAGCACCCGCACCGACTGCAGCACGTCGGCGGTGCTGCCACCCTGGGCTCCCGCATTCATCACCACAGCCCCCCCCACGGTGCCGGGGATGCCCACGGCCCACTCCAGCCCGCTGAGCCCCAGGCGGGCCGCCTTGCGCGCCAGGCTGGGAATCGGCTCGCCGGCCTCCGCCTCCACCAGGCCGCTGCTGGCCTCAAGCCGGCTGCCCTGCAGGCGGCGGTTGCAGAGGGTGAGGCCCGGCAGCCCGGCATCGGCGATCAGCAGGTTGGAGCCGGCGCCGATGCAATGCAGGGGCAGGCCCTGGGTCTGGGCCCAGGCCGCCAGAGCAATCAGTTCGTCCTGGGTGCCGGGTTCGGCGAACCACTCGGCCGGACCCCCCACTTTCCAGGTGGTGAAGGCGTGCAGCGCCACGGCCTGACGCAGCGCGGGAGGGCAGCTGGCGGCCGCAACCATGGGGGTCAGGCCGCCAGGGCGGTGTCGGTGGCGATCGTGGCGGCGGTGCGGCCGTCAGCAGCTGATTGCCATTCGCCGAGGCGATCCCAGAGGCTGTTGACATCGCCTGCCCCCATCGCCAGCACCAGGTCGCCCTCGCGGCTGGCGCTGGCCACCTGGGCAGCCAGTTCCTCCAGGCTGCTCGCCACCTGAACCGGCAGCTGCGGGGCCCGTTGGCGCACGGCGTCGGCCATCGCTGCGCTGCTGATACCCGGGATCGGGGCCTCACCGGCCGCATAGAGGGGCGCGATCAGCACGCAATCGGCCTCGCTGAGGGCCGCGGCGAAGCCGTCGAGAAACTGGGCGGTGCGGCTGTAGCGATGGGGCTGAAACACCGCCACCAGACGCCTCGGCGGCACGGGCAGGCAGCTGCGTCCGCTCGTCACCATCAGGCGGGCCATGGCCAGGGTGGCCGCCACTTCGCTGGGATGGTGGGCATAGTCGTCGACCACCAGCCGGCCTTGCCAGAGCCCGCGGAAATCAAAGCGCCGCCCGGGGGTTTTCAAGGCGGCGACGGCCTGGCGCAGCTCGGCAAACGAGACCCCCTCCAGCCGGCAGGCGGCCATGGCGGCAACGGCATTGCTGAGGTTGTGGCGGCCGGGCAGGGGTAGCTCGAAGCAGCCCACCGCCACGCCGTCTTCGTAGAAGTCGGCCACGGTGCCGTCCCCCCGCTCTTCGCGGGCAATCGCCGCAAACGAAACCCCTTCAGAGGTTTCGATCGACCACCAATGCGCTGGTGTGAACCGTTCCCGCAGGATCGGACAGTCCCGGTTGGCCAGCAGTCGCTCGGTGTTGCCAGCAAACCGCTGCAGGGTGTGGATCAGGGCCTCGAGGTCGGGGTAGTGGTCGGTGTGATCAAGCTCAACATTGGTGAGGACGCCCAGGGAGGCGCGGAATTTCACCAGCGATCCATCGGATTCATCAGCTTCAGCCACCAGCAGACGCCCCTGCCCATGGCGGCCATTGCTGCTGAAGGCGGGCACGATGCCACCGATCACGGCGGTGGGGTCGTGGTGGGTGGCCGCCAGCAGCGTGGCCACCAGAGAGCTGGTGGTGGTTTTGCCATGGCTGCCAGCCACGGCAATCGAAGCCTGGCTGTTGATCAGGGAGGCCAGCACATCGGAGCGATGGCAGATGGCCAGCCCCACGCGGCGGGCTTCGATCAGCTCCGGATTGGTCTCCGGAACGGCGGAGCTGATCACCACCTGGGGAGCGACGGAGGTACCGCTGCGGATCGCAGCCACGGTGGCGGCGCTCTGTTCGAGGAACACCCGCACGCCCAGCCGGCGTAGGCGGTCGAGCACGGCGTGATCGCGGGGATCCGAGCCGCTTACCGCATAACCCCGTTCCGCCAGGATCCCAGCCAGGGCCGACATGCCGATGCCGCCAACCCCGATGAAGTGGAGTGGCTGGTGGCGATCGAGCAGCGGCGCCAAGGGCAACTCCGGTTCAGGGCTTCGGTGAGCACGAAATTAAGCCGACAACGGCCCGTAAACCTTTACGAGATGCTGCGCGTCTGTGCATGGTCCGTCGCGAACGTCCCGTTTGCAAGAGGGGAGAGCGGATCAATTTCTGTATGATCTGCAGCCAAAACCACCTTCGCTAGCGGCTTTTGCCGTTTTCGGCCATGACTTTGCGCGTTGCGATTAATGGATTCGGCCGGATCGGTCGCAATTTCACGCGCTGCTGGCTGAGCCGTGGGGCGAACACCGGCATCGAACTGGTGGGGATCAATGGCTCCGGTGACACCAACACCAATGCCCACCTGCTCAAGTACGACTCAATGCTCGGCCCCCTCCGGGGCGTTGACGTCACCACCACCCAGGACACGATCGTCGTCAACGGCAAGACGATCAAAACCTTCTACGACCGCAATCCTGCCAACCTTCCCTGGAAAGAATGGGGCGTCGATCTGGTGATCGAGTCCACCGGCGTCTTCAACGACGATGTGGGAGCCAGCAAGCACTTTGAAGCGGGTGCCAAGAAGGTCATCCTCACGGCCCCCGGTAAAGGCGCCAAAGTCGGCACCTTCGTGGTTGGTGTGAATGCCGATCAATATCGCCACGAAGACTGGGACATTCTCAGCAATGCCAGTTGCACCACCAACTGCATGGCCCCTGTCATCAAGGTGCTGGACCAGGAGTTCGGCATCGTCAAGGGCACGATGACCACCACCCACAGTTATACCGGCGACCAGCGCATTCTTGATGCGGCCCACCGCGATCTGCGCCGAGCCCGCGCCGCTGCCGTGAACATCGTGCCCACCAGCACCGGAGCCGCTCAGGCCGTGGCTTTGGTCTACCCCCCCATGAAGGGCAAGCTGAGCGGCATCGCGATGCGGGTGCCCACTCCCAACGTGTCGGTGGTGGACATGGTGCTCGACATCAGTCGCGACACCACCAAGGACGAGGTGAATGCCGTGCTCAAGGCCGCCTCGGAAACCTCTATGAAGGGCATCATCAAGTACTGCGATCTGCCCCTGGTGTCGAGCGACCACGGTGGCACCGATGAATCCACGATCATCGATTCCCCGCTCACCCTGGTGATGGGCGGCAACATGGTGAAAGTCATCGCTTGGTACGACAACGAGTGGGGTTACAGCCAGCGCGTTGTCGATCTCGCCGAAATCGTGGCCAAGCAGTGGAAGTGAGTTGAGCCGATTGGCTCAACAACCCAGCCGCCCGAAAGGGCGGCTTTTTAGTGCCCAGCCGTTTCAGCCGTGGGGCTGGAGGTTGTCGCCACCTGCCAGCACCCGAGCTTTGACGATGCCGTCATCGGCCGTTAGTTCCTCGAGCACGTCGAAACCATCCACCACATAGCCAAACGCGGCATAGCGCCCATCGATCAGGTTGAGGCCCGCTGGGGTGAGCTCTGGTTCAAACAGAAACAGGAAGAACTGGGAGGAACCATCGTCGAGCACCTCATCGGAGTGAGCCCAGCCGAGGGTGCCCTTGGTGGAGAAGGGCAGCTCCGGCGCGGCCTTGAACAGGCCCAGGTCTTCGAAGGTTTCGTTGTAAAAAGGGGCCGGCTGACCGGGAACCTTGATCTCCAAGGGGACCCGGCGCTCGGATTTGGTGTTGGGGTCGATGAAACCGTCCTCCGGGCCGGCCGGATCACCGGTTTGCAGCACGTAGAAGTCTTCGGCGCGGATGAAGGGCAGGCCGTCGTAGAAGCCGCGCTGCACCAGATCCACGAAGGCCCCGGCTGTGAGCGGCGCGTTGTAGCCGTCCACCACGGCGGTGAGGTCGCCCTTGGTGGTGGTGAGCTGCACGGTGGCCCGGCCCAGCAGCCGCGGCAGGCCGGCAAATTCGGCCGGAATCTCGAAGGGGAAGGGGCCCACCAGCAGGTCTTCCGCGTCCCCAATTGTGGCGAGGGCATCGCGGCGGGCGGCCAGGAAGGGATCGCGTTCCTGCTGTTCGGCGGCGGCGGCGAGCACCTGCAACTGGTCCTCCAGCTGGTCGAGCAAGGCAGAAGCCGGGGGCTTGGTGTCGCTGGAGAAGCCGTCCAGGATGGCGGCCTTGCGGGTGCCCAGCAGGGAGCCGCAGCGCCGCACCGTGCTGGTCAGGGCTGGCCAGCGTTTGGCCCGCAGGTCATCGCTGGTGCTCTCCAGCCGGTGCTGGAGATCTTGCAGGTCGGGGGCCTGGATCGGCAGGGCATTGCGCAGCAACGCCGCCGGATCGGTCACGGCATTGCCCTGGGGCAGGGCTGCCCAGGCGGCGGGGGCTGCCAGCACCAGGAGCACCAGCAGGCTGGTCAGGCCGGCCCACAGGGGCGCCCATCCGGACCGATGTGTCCACCCGGATTGGCGCCGTGCCATGGCAATGCTCTGTCGTTGAGCGGACTTTGGCACAACTCTCAAGCCCTCGGGATGCCCTGCGGCGGGCCCGCTCTGGTAGCCAGCCGTACAATCCCCCAGATTTGAACTGCCGGAATGATCTCCAGCAACGACTTTCGCACTGGTACTTCAATTGAGCTGGATGGCCAGGTCTGGAGGGTCGTTGAGTTTTTGCACGTGAAGCCCGGCAAGGGATCGGCTTTCGTGCGCACCAAGCTCAAGGCGGTGCAGAGCGGCAACGTTGTGGAGAAGACCTTCCGGGCGGGCGAGATGCTGCCCCAGGCCGTGCTCGAGAAGAGCACCCTCCAGCACACTTATATGGAGGGCGACGACTACGTGTTCATGGACATGGCCTCCTACGAGGAAACCCGGCTCACCGCCAAGCAGATCGGTGACAGCCGCAAGTACCTCAAAGAGGGCATGGAGGTGAACGTGGTGGCGTGGAACGGCAAGCCCCTCGAGGTGGAGCTGCCCAACTCGGTGGTGCTCGAGATCACCCAGACCGATCCCGGCGTCAAGGGCGACACCGCCACCGGCGGCACCAAGCCCGCCATTGTCGAAACCGGAGCTCAGGTGATGGTGCCCCTGTTCCTCTCGATCGGCGAGAAGATCAAGATCGACACGCGTACCGACAGCTACCTCGGTCGGGAGAACTGATCGCCATGCAGCTCAACCACGACCAGCTTCACCAGCTCCTGGCCCTTCTGGGAGACAGTGACATCCAGGAGTTAAAGCTCGAGGGCGACGATTTCCGTTTGGAGGTGCGTCGCAATCTCCCCGGAGTGGCAGCGGCGGCGGCGGTTCAGGCCGCTGCGGCTCCTCCCCAAGCCCTGCCACTGCCTGCTGCGGCCGCTCCCCTGCCCGCCACTCCTTCAGCCCCGCCCCCGCCGGCTGCGGCCAGTCGCGGCGATCTGCTGGAGGTCACGGCTCCGATGGTGGCCACGTTCTATCGGGCCGCGGCTCCTGGCGAGCCTCCGTTCGTGGAGGTGGGCGCTCGCATCAAGGTGGGCCAAACCGTTTGCATCCTCGAGGCGATGAAGCTGATGAACGAGCTCGAGTCGGAGGTGGGTGGTGAGGTTGTCGAAATCCTGGTGGAAAACGGCACGCCGGTGGAGTTTGGCCAGGTGCTGATGCGGGTGCGGCCGGCCTGATCGGTCGCGCTGGAAGCCTCAGCCCAGATCCCGGGCCGTGCGCAGGGCTGCCGTCATGCTGTCGGGCCGGGCCAGGCCCTGGCCGGCGATGGCAAAGCCGGTGCCGTGATCCGGCGAGGTCCGCAGAAATGGCAAGCCGAGGGTGGTGTTCACCGCCGCGTCGAAGGCCAGCAGCTTCACCGGAATCAGGCCTTGATCGTGATACAGCGCTAGGTAACCATCCGGTCCCGAGGCTGCGCCCCTCCAGGCGCTTGCTGCGCTGAGCCAGCAGGTGTCGGGCGGCAGCGGCCCCTCCAGCCGCACCTGGGGATGGCGCTGGCGCCAGGCGTCCAGGGCCGCTTCCAGCCAGGTGGATTCTTCGCCGCCCAGTTGACCCGCCTCGCCGGCATGGGGATTGAGCCCCGCCACCACCAGGTGGGGTGCGGCGCTGAAGCGCCGGCAGAAGCCCAGCAGGGCATCGAGCTTGCGCTGCACCAGGGCGGCATCGAGCCGCTGGGGCACGGCGGCCAGGGGGATGTGGGTGGTGGCTAACACTGTGTTCAGGCGCCACTGGCCTGTGGGCGCCAGGGCGGTGAACAGCATCGAGGCCTCCGGGCAGCCCGTCAGTTCGGCCAGTCGCTCTGTCTGGCCTGGGTAGGTGTGACCCGCGGCGTGCCAGCTGGCCTTGGCGATCGGCGCGGTGACTAGGGCCTGGCAGCGGCCGCTTTGCACCAGCTCAACGGCGTCGGTGAGCCAAGTGAAGCTGGCATCCCCGCAGGCCGACGTGCTGAGCCCAGCACGGCAGGGTTCGGCCAGGGGCCGGTCGATGATCTCCAGCTCAGCGGGATCCCGTAGCGGCTCCAGTCCGTTGGTGGCAGAAGCGTGGCGGCGCAGCTGCTGGTAGCTGGTTTCCAGCCAGCGGCGACAGCCCACCAACAGGGGCTGGCAGGCCTCGGCCGAAGTCCATTCCGGCTGGGCCAGGGCCTTGAGGGTCACCTCGGCGCCGATGCCAGCAGGATCCCCCAGGGCGATGGCCAGCCGCACGGGCCTGGGGTTGGATGGGGCCTGGCTGCTGGTGGACGAGCCCATGCTGCGCTGGTTGGTGCTGGGGGGGTTGGTGCTGGGTCTGGGCACGGGATTCAGCAAGGGCTGGCTTGAGCTGCGCTGGGGTCGCTTGCTGGGCGACCTGGGCTTGCCCTACGTGGCGGATCCCGGTGATTTGGGGGATTGCCCCCCAGCCCGGCCTTCCGCAGCTCCTGCCGCCTCTTCCTCAGCCAGGCAGGCCCGGTAGCCCTCCCGGTAGCTGGGATAGCGCAGCACGTAGCCGAGGCGTTGGCGCAACAGCTGGTTGCTGGCCCGTCGGTTTTCGGCCCAGAAGCTGCGGGCCATGGGGCTCATGCTGGCGGCAATGGTGTCGTAGCGCTCCATCGGCGGCAGGGTTTGCCCCAGCAGGTGGGCGGCGTAGCCCAGGGTTTCGCTGGAGGGGCAGGGGCAGTCGTCGGCCACGTTGACCACCGGCGGGCGTTGCTCCCTTGGCAGGTTGAGGCAATGCAGCAGGCAGCCAACGATGTCGTCCACGTGCACGCGCGAAAACACCTGGCCGGGCTTGTGGATCAGGCGGCTCTGGCCGGCCCGTAGGGCCGCAAACGGCGAGCGGCCGGGGCCGTAGATCGCCGGCAGGCGGAACAGTTGCACCGGCAGCCCACTGGCCAACCAGGCCTGCTCCGCCTCGAGGCGGGCCTGGCTGCGGCCCGCTCGGGCGGGGGTGGGGGCGGTTTCGCCCACCCAGGCCCCGCCGGTGTTGCCATAGACGCCGGTGGTGGAGAGGTAGCCCAGCCATTGCAGTGGCAGCTCCCGCAGCAGCGGCCCCAGCAGCCGCAGCACCGGATCGCCCAAGCCCGGCTCGGGTGGCACTGACACCACCACGTCGGTGGTGCCGGCCAGGGCTGCGGCTGGGGGCAGGGCGAGCGCTTCGGGATTGCTGTTGAAGGGGAGCCAGGCCAGGCCGTCCGCGTCTGGGCGCGGCTGACGGCTGGTGAGCGTTACCGCCAGGCCCTGCTGGCGGGCGGCTCGGGCGAGGCGCACACCGGTGTAGCCACCGCCAATCACCAGCAACTGCCGCGCGGACTTGACAAGCTCCTGAGTCATGAGTACATCTGTATTAGCGCTTTGCAATGCTCGCCATGACAGCTTCTCTAGCTCCCACTTCTCTGGCTCCCGCCTCCCTCTCCCGTTCGCGCATCACCCGGGTGTCCCGTTCCCTGCGCAGCCAGTCTGGTCCGCAGGGCGCATCCCCGTCGCGTCCTGGGGCTTCTGGTGTCATGGTCCCGGCGGCCCTGGCCGCGGTGTTGCTGTTGGTGGCGGTGGTGGTAGCCCCCGAGCGGCCCCAGGATCAGGAAGCCATCTGCCAGCGCCACAACGGGGTGGATGCCTGTCGCGTTTGGTGAGGCCCTGGAGCTGCTTGGGGCTGGTCGGGATGGGCCCACTGCAACAGGCGTAGGGCCAGGCGCAGATCTCCGTCGGTCCAGGCCCGGATGGCCATGGCGCGGCGCGGGTCGTAGAAGGGCTGGCGGCGGTACCACTCGAAGGCATTGGCGTCGCCTTTGTGGCCGTTGCAGGCCAGGCAGGCCGGCACGCAGTTCTCGGTCACGCTCAGGCCGCCCCGGCTTTGGGGATGCACGTGGTCGATGGATTCCGATCGCTCGCCGCAGTAAATGCAGCGTTGGTCGGTGGCGTGATGCAGGGATTGGCGCCAGCGTCTGACGCGCAACTTGGGGCAGAGATCCTCAAGGAAAACCGCATCCCTGGCCTGCATCGGCGCGCCTCGGTTGGCGGCAGTTTGCCCCCAGCGTCTGGGCTGTCAATGTGTCGAGGGTTGCACTTCCGCGGATGCGCTGTCTGCTGCGGTTGGGAGCGACGGGCCAGATCGAGGTGGTCAGTCCCTACGACGCGGTGACCCAGGCCCAGTTGCGGGCGATTCGCCCCCGGGGCGTCTGGTTGGGCCGGCAGCGCTGTTGGCACTTTCCCTTGGAGGCTGCCCCAGCGCTGCAGCGGGTGCTGGCCGGCCGCTTCCCCGTGGAGCCTGAGCTGGCCCAGTGGCTGGCCTGGATGGAGCAACCGCTGCCCCCTCTGCCACTCCATCGGCAGCTGGTGGCAGCGGCCGATCTGCAGCGGCCCTTGCCGGATGGTCGTCAGCTGTTTGCCCACCAGCGGGCGGCGGTGCGGTGGTTGCTGGCCCGGCGTGGCGCGGTCCTGGCGGACGCCATGGGCCTCGGTAAGACCCTCTCCGCGCTGGCGGCGGCCCGGGCCATGGTGCGGCTGGCCGATTGCCGCATCCTGGTGATTGCCCCGGTTGGTCTGCATGGCCATTGGCAGAGCGAGGCGGCGGCCCTCGGGCTGCGGCTGGAGCTGCACAGCTGGGCGCGCCTGCCGCAGGCGTTGCCCCCGGCTGGCACCGTGCTGATCGCGGACGAGGCCCATTACGCCCAGAACGGCCAGACGCAGCGGAGCCAGGGGCTGTTGCGTTTGGCCCGTCACCCCCGCTTGCGGGCCATCTGGCTGCTGAGCGGCACCCCGATGAAAAATGGCCGGCCGGCCCAGCTGTTTCCACTCCTGGCCGCGATCGGCCATCCCCTGGCCCGCGATCAACGGGCCTTCGAGGAGGTGTTCTGTCAGGGGCATTGGCGCGAGCAGGGGGGACGCCGTCTCTGGCAGGCCAGTGGCGCCAGCCATCTCGAGGAGCTGCAGCGGCTGGTTCGGCCCCTGGTGCTGCATCGCCGCAAGCAGGACTGCCTTGATCTGCCCCCCAAGCACCGGCAGCTGTGGCCCGTGGCGTTGGATGACCTCCAGGCCCGTGGCTTTCAACACTGCCTGCAGACCAAGGTGGACGACTACCGCCGACGGGCGGCTTGCGGTGAGGTGCGCCGCGATGCCGAGGTGTTGGCGGTGCTGACGGCCCTGCGCCAGATCGGCTCCGACTACAAGCTGCCGGCCACCTGCTCCCTGGTGGCGTCGTTGCTGGCCCAGGGCGAGGCCGTGGTGGTGTTCACCGCGTTTGTGGCCACCGCCCAGTTGCTGCATCGCCGTTTCGCCGCCAGTGCACTGCTCACCGGGGCCCTGCCCCCGGCCCAGCGGCAGGCGCAGGTGGATGCCTTTCAGCGGGGCGATCACCCCTTGCTGATTGCCACCTATGGCACCGGCGGGCTGGGCTTCACGCTGCATCGGGCCCGGCATGTGGTGTTGGTGGAGCGCCCCTGGACGCCGGGTGATGCGGAGCAGGCCGAAGATCGTTGCCACCGCATCGGCATGGGGGCCGCCCTGACCAGCCACTGGTTGCAGCTGGGGGTGGCCGATCAGTTGGTGGATGGCTTGATCGCCAGCAAGGCCGAGCGCATTGCCCTGTTGTTGCAGCGCCGCCCCCATCAGCTCGAGCGCCGCAGTTTGCCGGCCATGGTGCGCGATCTGATCGATCGCTGGTAAGGGGTTCAGCGGCTGGGGCGTGGTTCCCGGCAGAGCTCCTGGCGCAAGGCCAGATCGGTGCGCAGCTGGGGGTCGAGGCGGTTGGCCGGCTGCGCGCGGGCCAGGGCTGCCGCCCGGGCGATGTCGGCGCAGGCGGCCTCCTCGTTGCCCGCCAGGCTGTGCAGCAAATAGCGGTCGTTCAGCGGGGCCGGGTTGTTGGGGAAGGCGGCCACCACGGCATCGCAGCGCCGGATCTGCTCGGCCAGCTGGTCGAGCTGCACAGCCTGGAGACAGTCATCGCTGCGAACCTGCCGCTGGGGCAGGGGTTCCTCCGCGCAGCCCGTGGCCAGGAGCAGCAGCCCGGTCAGGCTGGCCAGGCCGGTGCGGCGCCACGGGCGATGGGCCGACCTACTGACCGATGCGCTCGCTGCGGTTAACGCCGTTGGGAGCCGCGCTGGTGCTGGCCTATGGCTTGGGTTCGGGCTTTGTGAACAGGTCACCGAGATACCGGCCGCAGTCGGGAAAGACACTGGGGTTCTGGACCACCGCTTCCGTGATCATCACCGCGGCGTGCTCCGGCGAGGTCTTGAACAGCTTGTCGTTCTGGCGTTTGATCACGGCATAGGCCGCATCCCAGCTCACCTGATGGTTGTTGCCGCTGTTGCGCATGAAGCAATAGATCTGGGCGCCCTTGCCACCGGCTCCGGCGTTGGCCGCAGCGGTGTTGTTCTCGGCGGTCTGGGCCTGAACGGGCAGGCTGCCCAGGCTGAGCCCCGCACTGCCAAGGGCGCTGATCAGGCCCACGCGGAGCAGGGCCCGGCGCAGCCGAGGACACAGCGGAGAAGACAGGCTCAGAGCCATGGCTGGGGGCAACGTCGAACAACCTGGCCCCAACGTATCGATCGACCTGGCCTGGGTCGAGCCCTGGGGCAGCGGTCTGGCTTGGGTTTGGTCTTGGCCTGGGCGGCTGGGTGTGTTGTCATCGGGTCCTCTGCTCGTTGCATCGTGGTTTCTGAGTCCGTGTCCTTCCGCATCAGCCGCAACGCTGAAGATCTGGCCCACACCGTGCATGCCCTGTCGCAGCGGTTGGTGAAGTTGGAGCAGCGCCTGGAAGCCCTGGAACTGCAACTGGATCGCCAGGTCGAACGCGATCCGCAGGAGATCAGCAGTCTCGACAATGTGGAGCGGTTGTTGCTCGACTGCCGCACCCTGCTCGAGATGGCAGAGCCGGCGGAGGACGTGTCCTACGCGACGGCAGCTTGAACACGGGGGCTGGCCAGCGGTGTCACAATAGGAAGAAAGTGGCCATGGCTTACCCCACTGCTTCTTATCCGGGTGCTTACCCGGGCCCATCTCACCTCGGCCCCCAGCACGGATCGTCCAGCCGTTGCACCCTGGCCGCGCGCGCCGGATTTCCCCCCTCGTCTTGTGAGGGAGAGCATCAGTTGGAGAAACTAGAATTTGCTCTGGCTGTGGCCCTCACCCGGGGCGATGTTCAGCGTTCCCAGTCTCTGCGAGATCAAATTGCGGCGCTGGGTGG
>Ga0194134_10000719_pt1 | contig 49705 bp, 50 predicted proteins | sample TA2KigOff0mmetaG_FD_148602 | JGI IMG/M metagenome (GOLD analysis project Ga0194134, IMG submission 148602) | Freshwater microbial communities from Lake Tanganyika, Tanzania - TA2015056 Kigoma Offshore 0m | ecosystem: Environmental > Aquatic > Freshwater > Lake | place: Tanzania: Lake Tanganyika... | reverse complement strand
TCTTCCAGGCCCGGTTGACGTCGTCCGGCCTGATGCGACCGGCCAGGGGGAGATGCAATCGCTGCCGGGCCACGATTGCCTCACGGTCGGGATGCTTGCCGAGGGGGCCCCAGTCGGCCTTGCTCAGGGCCGGGCTGCGTTTACGGACACCCTTGCGCCGGCCGCTTCGGCTCTGCCCCGCTCCGCCGAAGCCTTTGCGGCGGCGGCTGCCGAAACCATCTCCATCTAGCGGGTCTGGTCCCCCAGCAGGGATGGTGGGCACCAGCCCCATCGGATTGGGTCGCAGGGTCTGGGGCATCGGCTCTGCCGCAATGGTTCCACTCTCGCAAAGCCCCCAAGGGGCCGCAAATGGGTCTAGCCTTGAGAAAAGGAGTGAACGGCTCGCCGCGGCCGGTTGCTGCGCTGTGCCCAATGTGCCCAGTCCAGTGCGCTCAGTCCATCTTGCGCAGGAGGGTTGCATGGGGTCTCTGTCCAGGTTTCGATTCAGTCCGGCGTCCTGCGGGGCAGGGCGGAGCCGGGCTGCAGGGTTGGGTCCTTCCAACCAACGGGCAGGCCAGCGTTGGCCTGTGGAGCAACCCATGGAGGGGTGGTTGCAGTGGGACGGTCACGCCATGCCCTCCATCCCTGTCGAGATTGCCAACTTCAGTGCCGGTGGGGCTGGCCTTTGAACGTTGAGCATTGAGCGTTCAGCGGCGGATCAGCTGTTGGATGCGTCTTGTCTGGGAACTTGGGATGGTGGTTTTGCCTTTGCGGCTGAGGCTGGTTTCAGGCAGGCTTCGCGACGGTTTGACGTCCTTCACCCGCACGGCATACAGGTGCAAGCCAATCGCCACCCCGATCAGGACCAGCAGGCTTATGGCGGTGGGGTGGCCGCCGTCACGGCTGGACATGGGCCGGGTTTGGGACGCGCGCACGAGCTAAGTCTCTCAGTCCCTGTCTCTCAGTTCCTCAGGCGGTGGCGCTCTGGGCTCCTAGGGTTGATTCGAGGCTTTGGGGGTGAAGAGCTGGTGCGTCTGTCCTCCCTGTTGGCGCTGTTGGCCCTGGTGGGCTTTGTGATCGTCGAACTGGTCCTGCGTCCGGTTTGAGCTGCAGCGATCAACACCACCGTGTTGGGGCAGGGCTTCTAGGGTCCTGGAATCTCGGCCCGTCGTTCCGTTCGCTCCCATGCTCCACTCCCTTGCCTTTGTGCTCGCCCGGAGCCCGGACCTTCCAGGCGATGGCGTCGACTGGCAGGCGCTGGTGGCGTCCCAGCAGCAGGGGCCCGATCGGGGCCGGGCGCTGCGGCTGTTCCGTTTGCCCGAGCCATGGGACAGCAGCCTCGACGCATTGGTGAGCAGTGGTTCCGCCACCATTGCGGGAGAGAATCCGATGGGGGGAGCGGGCGAGCGTCGCGGCCTGATCTGTGACGCGGTGGTGCCCCAGCTGGATGTGGCCAGCCTATGGATGGGTGTTTATGCCTTGAGCGGCCCGGCTGCTGGATCTACACCGCGGCAGGGGCAGGGGCAGGAGCCACCTCTCCAGGTGCAGACCGTGCAGCTGCTCGATCGTTTCCCGTTGGCTGAAGCCGCCAATGAAACCTGCTGGTTTTATCCCACCGAAAACGGCACCTACCTGTGCTGGGACAACCAGACAGCCCTGACCCTGGCACCGGGTTGGCTGCCGGAGCAGGGCCTTCAGGAGGCTCCGATCGCCTACGACCGCGGCGAGGTGCATGTGCTGTGGTCACTGATGGCCGACGACGAGGCGCTGACCTGCGTGGGGCTGACCTACCAGCGCCGGCGCATCGAGTGGCCACTGCTCAGCCGGGCTCCCCAACCCAGTGCCACCTGGACCTGGTTTGAGGTCGACACCATGGCCGACCCCAGTTACCGCGAACGCGCCAGCATTGACGTCTTCCCGCAGTGACGGTCCTGCAGTGACTCAGCGCACGAACAGCATCTCCTGGTAGGTGGGCAGGGGCCAGAGGTTGTCGTCGACCAGGGCCTCGAGGCCATCCACCACCGCACGCAGGTCCGCCATCAAGGGCACCAGGGTGTCTGCGCTGTAGTGCAAATGGGTTTCGGTGCCGTGGGGGGGATGGTCGATGGCGCTCTGCAGCTGGCCGCTGATGTCCATCAACGACTGGCAGAGACCAGCCACCTCCTTGGAGGTTTCCGGGGACACCTGGATGCCGAGGGAACTCTGCAGTTGCAAGGATTCTGCGAGTTCGCCGAGGTAGCGGATCGCCGCCGGGTACACCTGGGTGCGGGCGATCTGGACGGCCAGTTTGGCTTCCACATCGATCGCCAGGATGTACTGCTCGGCATACACCTCGAAGCGGCTCTGCAGCTCCACGGCCGAGAGCACGCCCGTGCGTTCGAACAACTCGCGGATGGCCGGGCGCTCCAACACCGGCAGGGCATCGGCGGTGGTGCGCAGGTTTTCCAGGCCCCGCTCCTCCACGGCCATGCGGTGCCACTCATCCGAATAGCCGTTGCCGCCAAACACCACGGCGCCGTGCTGTTCGATCAGGGTCTTGAGCACGGCCAGAGCTCCTTCCTCAAGGCCATAGCCACTGCCCAGCTTGGCCTCCAGTTCGCTGGAGATCCAGCCGAGTGAATCGGCCAGGATGGCGTTCAGGGCCACAAGCGGGCCAGCCACCGATTGGTTGGAGCCCACGGCGCGGAACTCGAAGCGGTTGCCCGTGAAGGCGAAGGGTGAGGTGCGGTTGCGATCGCCGGCGTCCTTGTCGAATTCCGGCAGGGTGTCGACCCCGAAGTTCATCACGCCGCCGAGGGCCGAGCCGGAGAGCCGGCCCTCGCGGATCTGGTTGAACACATCCTCCAGCTGGCTGCCCAGATACACCGAAATGATGGCCGGGGGCGCTTCGTTGGCGCCGAGCCGGTGGTCGTTGCTGGCGGTGGCGATCACGGCCCGCAGCAGGGGGCCATACAGGTGCACGCCCCGGATCACCGCTCCGCAGAACATCAGAAACTGCAGGTTTTCATGGGGCGTCTTGCCCGGATCGAGCAGGTTCCCCTGGGTGGCGTTGCCGATCGACCAGTTGACGTGCTTGCCGGAGCCGTTGATGCCGGCGAAGGGCTTCTCGTGCAGCAGGCAGGCCAGACCATGTTTCTTCGCTGTGCTGCGAAGGATGGTCATGGTGAGCTGCTGGTGGTCGGTGGCGACGTTGGCCGCCTCGAAGAAGGGCGCAATCTCAAACTGGGATGGGGCGACCTCGTTGTGGCGGGTTTTGGCCGGGATCCCCAGGCGGTACATCTGCCGCTCCACCTCTTGCATGAACACCTGCACCCGCTCCGGGATGGCGCCGAAGTAGTGGTCGTCGAACTGTTGGCCCTTGGCGGAGGGGCGTCCGAACAAGGTGCGGCCGGCCAGCAGCAGGTCGGGGCGCAGGGGCACGTAGGCGTTGTCGATCAGGAAATATTCCTGCTCGGCGCCGCAGCTGGAGTTGATCGGGGCGATGGTGGTTTCGCCCAGCAGGCTGAGCAGCCTCTGGGCCTGCTTGTTGACCGCGGCGATCGAGCGCAGCAGGGGGGTTTTCTTGTCGAGGGCCTCGCCCGTCCACGACACGAACACCGTGGGGATGCAGAGGGTGACGCCGTTGGGCGTCTCCATCAGCCAGGCGGGGCTGGTGATGTCCCAGGCGGTGTAGCCGCGGGCCTCGAAGGTGGAGCGGATGCCGCCGTTGGGGAAGGAGGAGCCGTCGGGCTCACCCTGCACCAGCACCTTGCCGGTGAACTCCGTGATGATCGTGCCGTCACCCTGGGGCGAGATGAAGCCGTCGTGCTTCTCGGCGGTGGAGTTGGTGAGCGGATAAAAAACGTGGGAGTAGTAGAGGGCGCCGCGGGCCGTGGCCCATTCCTTCATCGCCTGGGCCACCACGTTGGCCACCGACACGTCGAGCTTGCTGCCCTCGTTGATGGTGCGCTGCACCGACTTGAAAATCTCCTTCGGCAGCGCCGCCTTCATCTTGTCGAGGGTGAAGACGTCGCTGGCCCAGAGCTCATCGAGCGACTGGATGGGAGCGGTGGTGGCGGCGGGCCGGCTGAGAATCTTGTCGAGGGCCTGAAGACGGGGCTGGGAAGGCATGGGGAAGTTCGCCTTGGAACATCACTTAGACCCACCCAAAGCCGTCACCCCCCCAGGCTTTGCCGCGGTTGATACCGCTGGCGCAATTCGTGCCTGCCCGTGTCTGGACTCCGTGACCGCGCCCCTGCGGATGTCAGCCACCGCCTGCAGACTTCCCCTTTGCGGGAGCCTGGGATGGCCTCAGCCGATAGCCAGGCCCTGGTGGAAGCGATCCAGCGGCACCTCTTCTTCAGCCAGGCCAAGTCCAGTTCCCTGGCCACCCGCCACGATCACTACCGCTGCCTGGCGCTGGCGGTGCGGGATCGGTTGCTCAAAAACTGGGTGGACACGGCCGACACCTACACCCGCGAGGGCGTGCGCACGGCCACCTATCTCTCGGCCGAATACCTGCTCGGGCCCCACCTGGAAAACAACCTGGTCAATCTGGGTCTGGTGGATGCGGCTCGAGAGGCGTGCCGCACCCTGGGGCTCGACCTCGATGCGCTGATCGCCGAAGAGCCCGAACCCGGTCTGGGCAATGGCGGCTTGGGACGACTGGCGGCCTGTTTCCAGGAATCGATGGCGACGCTGGAGTTGCCGGCGATCGGCTACGGCATCCGCTACGAATTCGGCATCTTCCGCCAGCAGATCACGCCCCACGGGCAGGTGGAGAGCACCGATCCCTGGTTGGCCCGTGGCAATCCCTGGGAGGTGATCCGGCCGGAGTGGAGCTATCCGGTGCAGATTGGCGAGCACACGGTGATCGGCGTGGCTTACGACACACCGATCCTGGGCTACGGCGTCAACACCGCCAACACCCTGCGGCTGTGGTCGGCGGTGGCGCCCGAGGCCTTCGATTTCGCCTCCTTCAACGCCGGCGATTACACCCGGGCCGTGCTGCGCAAGATGCAGGCGGAGACCCTCTCCAAGGTGCTCTATCCCAACGACGAGCTGGAGCAGGGCAAGCGGTTGCGCCTGTCGCAGCAGATCTTCTTCGTGAGCTGCTCCCTGCAGGACATGTTCCGCATCCTGCGGGGGCAGGGGTTGGCGGTGACCGACTTCCACCGCAAATTTGCGGTGCAGCTCAACGACACCCATCCGGCCATCGCCGTGGCCGAGCTGATGCGGCTGCTGATGGATGTGCACGGCGTCGACTGGGACACCGCCTGGTCGATCACCACCGCCAGCATCAGCTACACCAACCACACCCTGCTGCCCGAGGCGCTCGAAACCTGGGGGGTGGAGTTGTTCGAGCAGCTGCTGCCGCGCCAGCTGGAGATCATCTACGAGATCAACACGCGCTTCCTGCGCATGGCTCGGATTCGCTATCCCGGTGATCCCCAGATCCTGCAGCGGATTTCCCTGATCGAGGAGGGGCCCCAGCGGCGCGTGCGCATGGCCCACCTGGCGGTGGTGGGCAGCCACCACGTCAATGGGGTTGCCGAGCTGCACAGCACCCTGCTGAAGCAGCACCTGTTTGCTGATCTCGCCCGGATCTGGCCGGAGCGCTTCACCAACGTCACCAACGGTGTGACACCGCGGCGCTGGCTGGCGGTGGCCAATCCGCCCCTGGCGGCCCTGCTCGATGAGGTGATCGGCGACCGCTGGCGCACCCACCTGGAGGCGTTGGAGGGATTGGCGCCCCATGCCAACGATCCCGCCTTCCTGGAGCGCTGGCAGGCGGTGCGCGACCTGGGCAAGCAGCGTCTGGCGCAGCACATGCGCCAGGAGTTGGGCGTGCTGGTCGACCACACCTCTCTCTTTGACGTGCAGGTGAAGCGCATCCACGAATACAAGCGCCAGCACCTGGCGGCGCTGCAGATCGTGGAGCGCTACCTGCGGCTGCGGGCCGGTGAAGATCTGCCGCCCCGAACCTTCGTGTTTGGCGGCAAGGCGGCGCCGGGCTACGCCCTGGCCAAGCTGATCATCCGCCTGCTGGTGGGCATTGCCGATGTGGTCAACATCGACCCCGCCATGGAGGGTCGCCTCAAGGTGGTGTTCCTGCCCAACTTCAGCGTCAGCCTCGGCCAGCTGGTGTATCCGGCGGTGGATCTCTCCGAGCAGATCTCCACTGCGGGCAAGGAGGCCTCCGGCACCGGCAACATGAAGATGGCGCTCAATGGCGCTCTCACGATCGGCACCCTCGATGGGGCCAATATCGAGATCCGCGAGCGGGTGGGCGCCGAGAACTTCTTCCTGTTCGGCCACACCGCCGAGCAGATCGAGCAGCTGGGCCGCAGCGGCTACCACCCGATGCCCTGGATCGAGCAGGATCCGATGGTGCGGCAGGCTCTCGAGCTGATCGGCTCGGGTTATTTCAGCGAAGGGGATGGCGAGCTGTTCCACCCGCTGCTGGCCAGCCTCACCAGCCACGATCCCTTCCGGGTGATGGCCGATGTGGCCGACTACCGCCGCGCCCAGAACGCCGTGGATGAAGCCTGGCTCGACCGCGGCCGCTGGGCCCGGATGTCCCTGCACAACACGATGCGCTGCGGCTTTTTCAGCAGCGATCGCTCGATCCGCGATTACGCCGAGCGGATCTGGAAGGTGCCTTCGGTGCGGGTGCAGGCCAGCGCCGGCGCCCCGGCGCCCTAGGCGCTCGGGGGTTCGGGCTTGTCGCTGTCCTGCAGCGAGGGGAAGGTGGCTCGGATCGTCTGGGCCACCTCGCGGCGCACCGTGGTGCGGAAGGCGGCGGCGGCGGCGGCGTCAAGCACCGGATAGGAGCACGCTCCTTCGCTGCGCAGCGGCTTCCAGCTGGTGGTCTCCTGTTGCTTGAGAGCCTGCAGCGGTGCTTCGAAATCGACGCTCAGCTCCCGCCCCTGCGCCGCAACGGCCTCGATCCAGGCCTCCCGGGCCGGCGCCAGGTCCTTCGCTTTGAGGGTGTCGGGCAGCCCCAGCACCGGCTCGTAATGGTCGAGGGCGCGCAGCTCCTCCTCCAGCAGGATCACCCAGGCCGCCTCTTCCCCGGGCTGCAGCCCCAGCCGCTCGGCCTCGGACTGGAGGGCGTCGCAGTAGAAGCGCAGCCAGCGGTAGTGCGACTTCTCCTTCAGCGACTTTTTCAGTGAGCCCTTGCCGCTGGCTGCCCGCTTGGGCAGGGCCGCCTCCGCCCGGCGCAGAAACACCCGGTCTTCCGGCTCCAGGTTGATGGCTCCCCAACGCTGGCGGTACTCCCAGAGCTCTTCGTACTGACGCACTTCTTCGGCGGTCCAGCCCAGCGTCAGCAGTTCCTCGCCCCTGCTCGTTTCGTCCTTCGCCACCGGCTCGCCTGTTGCACTGGCAGGCAGCGTAGAGGCAGGCCCCGAGCTGTCCCCGGGCGGGCTCAGCGCACCACCAGCACCGGGCAAGCGCTGTGGGTGAGCACCCGGTGGGTTTCGCTGCCCAGCAGCACCCCCTCCAGCCCGCGGCGGCCGTGGGAGGCCATCACGATCAGATCGGCGCCGTGGCGGCCGGCGGCCTCCACGATTGCCGCATAGGGAAGGGCGTGCACAACGGTGTCCTGGTCGCAGGGCACTCCCGCGGCCTGGGCCACGGCCGCGGCTTCCGCCAGGATCTGCTGGGCGTTGTCCCGCGCCGCTGTCACCAGCGCATCCACGGTGTGGGGATCCACCAGTTCACCCACGCCCACCAGGGAGATCGGGAAGTTGGTCTGCACGTGGAAGACGGTGAGTCGCGCCCCGAGGCTCTGGCTCAGCTCCACGGCCTGCTGCACGGCTTTGCCGGAGAGCTCGGAGCCGTCGGTGGGCACGAGCAGGTGGCGGTAGGGCATCAGCTGTGCAAGGGATCGCTGATCACCAGCGTGGAGCAGTTCAGGCGGCGCAGCAACCGACCCACCCGGTCGCTCGCGGCAATCGGCAGGCCGGCCACAACCCGCCGCTGGGAGCGCAGGATCACCAGGTCGTGGCTGGCGCTGGCAGCCAGCAGATCCGCTTCGATGGCCTGGCTCGGCTGCAGCACGATCTCCACCGGCACCGGACCTTCCCCCCAGCGCTGCAGGTGGGCCTTGAGCTGATCGCGCTCGGCGGCCGGCAGGTGGGGGTCGTGCAGGTGCAGCACGGTGATCGTCGCTCCAGCCTGGGCTGCCGTGCTGGCTCCGGATTGGCTTCTGGTTTGGGTTCTGCTGGTGGCGAGGCGCTCGGCCAGCTGGACCTGCTCCAGGGCCGCGGCGCTGAGATCCTTGATGGGCACGAGCAGGCGTTGGCTGGCGCTGGGGTCTTGCAGCAGACGGGCCACCACCACCGGGCAGGACACCAGGCGGCAGGTGGCATCCACCAGATCGCCAAACAGCCATTCACCCAAGAGTCGTGGGCCCAGGCGGTCGGGTGCTGCCAGCCCCATCACCACCAGATCGGCATCCTGCTCGAGGGCCACCCGGGCGATGCCCAGGGCTCCATCACTGTCGACCCGTAGCAGCGGCTGGCCGGACTGTTGTGCCAGTGCCAGTGCTTGTGCCTGTTGCAGCCAGGTGCGGCCGGCTGCGGCCCGCTCCGGAGCCACCACTTTGAGGGGCAGCAACCGACCTGCAGGTGCGGCGTCGGCTCCCGCCAGCAGGCGGGCCAGCTCCAGCAGGCGCCGCTCCTGGTCCGGGTTGGCGATCGGCACCAGCACCGCCAAACCCTGCCGCTGCAGGGCCAGTTGGCCGTCGGTCGCCGGGGTCAGAGCGACGGCGGATGCCGCCCCCAGCCGGGGCATCGCCCGGGCAGTGAGCCAGGGCCCCAGGCTGGCCGTCACCACCATCAGCGCCAGCACGCTGTTGAGCATCTGCTCATCCAGCAGCCCGCCGCGGAACCCCACGAAGGTGGCGGCCAGGGTGGCGGCCACCTGGGGCAACGACAGCGACCACAGTGTCAGGATCTGGGCGCCGTTGTAGCGGTAGAGGCGTCCGGCCCACCAGGCGGCGAGCCCCTTGCTGCCGATCAGGATGGCGATCAGCAGCAAGGCAAACAGCGATCCCGCCATGGTGCGGGCAAACACCGGCAGATTCAGCATCAGCCCCAGGTCGATGAAGAAGACCGGGATGAACAGGCTGGCGCCCACCACGATCACCTGCTCCTTCACCCGCCCTTCCGGCAACACCGCATTCACAGCCAGGCCTGCCAGGAAGGCACCGACGATCTTTTCCACGCCGGCCAGTTCGGCGGCGAGGGCCGCCAGAAACACTGCCAGCAGCACCGCCACAAACAAGGGGCTGTCGTTGTTGAAATTGCGCTGCACCAGGGCCTTGCCCACGCGCGTGATCACCAGCACCACCAGGGCGGCGTACACCACCACGCGCAGCAGCAGGGCCACCACCCCAATGGCGGTCAGATCCCCTCGGGCCAGGCCCATGCACAGGGCCAGCACCACCAGGGCGGCGATGTCGGTCAGGATCGTGCCACCGATGGCGACAGTGACCGCTTCCTCGCGCATCGCCCCGTAGCTGCGCACGATCGGGTAGCCCAGGGGGGTGTGGGAGGAGAGGATCGAGCCGATCAGCACGGCACTCAGCAGGGAGTAGCCAAAGCCCAGCCCCAGCAGCAAGCCGCCGGCCATCGGCAGGGCAAAGGTGAGCAGCCCGAAGCGGAAGGAGCGCAGGCGGATGCGGGCGAATTCAGCCAGGTCGATCTCCAGCCCAGCGATGAACAGCAGATAGATCACTCCCACATCGGAGAGCAGCTTCACCGTGGGTTCCTCCTGGTTCAGCCAGCCGAGGCCGAAGGGGCCGATGAGCACGCCCGCCATCAGCAGACCCACCAGATCGGGCAGGTGGAGCCGACGCACCAGTGGTGGCACCACCACGCTCACCCCCAGCAGCAGGGCAAACACCGCCAGGGGGTTCTCGGTGAGCCAGCTTGCGATCACGCGGCGCGGGGATTAAGGCGTTCCTTTCCAGCCCGCCAGGTGGGAGGCGGCACTGGAGCGGGCCAGGGCCCGGGCGCTGGGCAGGGCGGGCTCGAGCTGCTCGGAGCTGAAGGGCGGCAGGGGGCGGCTGCGCAACCAGGCCCCCCAGCGAAATTCGTGGAAAGGAATCAGCGGGGCGGGCGCCAGCACCCCTTCCTGCTTCAGCTTCCACACCAGGCTGCGGTAGGGGTCGTCCTGCAGACCGGTGAGCATCTCGGGGAGGGTTGAGGGGGCCAGGGGGCCGAGCCCGCGGCCGTCATAGAGGTAAAGCCAGCCGCGCCGGTGCAGGGCATCGAGCACGTCGTGGTGGTCGTCGCTGTCGAGCTCCAGCACCAGATAGCCGAAGGCGGTGGCCTCCGGCTCCATCTCGATCAGGGCTCGCAGGCGGTGGTGGCGGTCGACCATCCAGACGTCGCCGCGGCGGTTCCGCACCAGGGGCACCGGCTTGCTGCCCAGATAGGAGCGCCGTTCCCGGGCGTTTTCAGCGCTGAAATCCCGCAGCCGGCTGTGCACTTCCGCCAGTCCTACACAGAGCTGGGTCGGTCGCAGTTGGGCGATCGGCACCTCCACCAGTGCCGATCCCGGCTTGGGAGCCGGCAACGGTTGGTAGGGGGGGAGGCGCAGTGCCATGGCGGCGTGGGCGGCCTGAGTGACCCCATCCTGCCCGGTGCCGTCCGGGATGGGCTGCCGGAATAGGGTCGCCTCAGGTGTGAACGGCCATGGCTTCCCTCCCCAGCCCCGACCGCAGTGATGGTCCCCATGGACCGATTGGGGTGTTGGTGTGCGGCCATGGCAGCCGCAACCGACTGGCGGTGGCCGAATTTGCTCAGTTGGCCCAGGGCCTACAGGCGCTTCTGCCAGCGGTGCCTGTGGAATACGGCTATCTGGAATTTGCCCGGCCGATCCTGCGCGACGGCCTGGAGGCGCTGCGGGCCAGAGGCGTGACCCATGTGCTGGCGGTGCCGGCCATGCTGTTTGCCGCCGGGCATGCCAAGAACGACATCCCGTCGGTGCTCAATACCTACGCGGCCGAGACGGGACTGCGCATCGACTACGGCCGGGAGCTCGGGGTCGATCTGAAGATGATTCAGGCGGCTGGAGCCCGGATCCGCGAAGCCCTTGAGCAGGCCGGCGACGCTGTGCCTCTGCACGACACCTTGCTGGTGGTGGTGGGACGGGGTTCATCCGATCCAGATGCCAACTCCAACGTCGCCAAGGTGACGCGGATGCTGGTGGAGGGATTCGGCTTCGGTTGGGGCGAAACGGTTTATTCCGGCGTCACCTTCCCGCTGGTGGAGCCGGGGCTGCGCCATGTGGTGCGGCTGGGCTACCGGCGGGTCGTGGTGTTCCCCTATTTCCTCTTTTCGGGGGTGTTGGTGAGCCGAATTCAGCAGCACACCGACCGGGTGGCCGAGGACCATCCCGACGTGGAGTTCGTGAAGGCGTCGTACCTGGCCGATCACTCGCTGGTGCTGGACACCTTTGTGGAACGGGTGGCCGAGGTGGTGCGGGGTGACACCAACATGAATTGTTCGCTGTGCAAGTACCGCGCCCAGGTGCTGGGCTTCGAAACCGAAGTGGGGGCGCCGCAGCACAGCCACCATCACCACGTGGAGGGGCTCACCGACGGCTGTGACCTCTGCGAGCGGGAATGTACCGGCGCTTGCCAGCCCGATGGGGTGCCCATTCCCCTTGGTGGCCATGCCGCCCATAGCCACGATCACGGCCATCACCATCCGCCCTACCCCCACGCCGACCATCCCCTCGGCCCCCGCACCCTCCGCTCCGGTGGAGCCGCCTGAACGATGCGGGATTGGTGATCGAGCGCACCAATTCGGAAGATATCCGTGCTGTTTGACCTAGCTCATGGGTCTCGACGCAGTCAGGGTCTCGCGAGACTTGCCTGCATCAGATCTGCTGATCGGTTGTCGCTTTCCCCATTTGGCACCTGTTTTCCCCCGTTTTCGTGGGGTTTTTCCCCAGAAATCGGGTTGTGGAGCCCGTGATGGCCATGGGTCTGGGGAATGTCTGGTTTTGTTCAAACAAGCCTTGACAGCTCCAGCCCGAAGTTGCCCGCTCCGCAAAGGGGTGTTGGTGGGACGCTCCTGGTGTCCGTCAGCACAGGCAATCTCAGGCTGGATTGGCTTGGGGGCGAGCCTGCTGCAGCGCTTTGACGCACCCCACGTTGCTGTGGCGTACTGGGGCCCTCCCCAACCATTGGTCGTCTTCCATGAGCAACGAGCGCAGTCATCTCCAACGCTGCATGGAGCCGGAGGTGTGCCGCATCGAGCCGGAGGCGTGCTCCATCAGCCTGGAAGCCGAGGTGCCGGAGGTGGTGTTTGAGGGCATGCGGGAGTTCCTCAATGACCATCCCAACTGGGATCAATACCGTCTGATTTCCTCTGCCCTGGCTAGCTTCCTGTTTCAGAACGGCTGCAGCGACCAGGGCGTCACCCAGCACTACCTCGACGGCCTGTTCCTGCGCCGCTGAGGCTTGAAACGGAATCGGCGCAAAAAAAAGCGGAGGGGCCAACCTCCGCCTGCATTTCCCTTGCCCGACCCTGTGACAGGTCGCAACGTCATTGTGCGCAGCTTGCTCAGCGTCGTTTGTGGCGATCGACACCGGATGTTGAGACGAGGACTGAGCCGAGTCCTGAGCCGCAAGATCGATTCGCCTTTTGGGGCAGTTGGGGGGATGGCTACTCGCCTCGGCGCAACCGGTTGGCAGCAGCCTCACAGGCGCGCCAGGTGATGGCCATCTCGGTGAGGGTGGGGCTCTGCCAGCCGGCCCGGGGCCAGCAGGCGCCATCCACCACCAGCACGTTGGGCGCCCCCCAGCACTGGTTGAGGGCATTCACCACGCCATCCTCGGCGCAGGCGGCCATGCGGGCGCCGCCCAATTCGTGGATGTAGTAGCCGGGGGGTGGTGCGTCGGGGCTGACCGCCAGGCTGCTGCGGATCCAGGGCTCGAGCAGGGGCAGCACGAACAGGTCTTCGATCGGCCGGATCTGCCCTCCAGCGGCGGCCACCACGGCCGCCATGCGCTGGTGCATGTGGGCCACCAGGCGTTGCTCGTTGTCGCCCCAGCGGCAGGTGATGTGGGCGGTCGGTAGCCCCCAGGCATCGCGCTGTTCCGTGTTCAGGGTGACCCGGTTGTCGGGGTTGGGCAGCACGTCGCCGTGGCCGATCAGGAAGCCCACCGCCTCGCCGCGGCGGCGTTGCAGCAGCTTGGGCGGATCAAAGCGTTGCAGCGCCGTCCAGAGGCCGTAGCCGCCGTGGAAGTCGACCTCGCTGCCGGGCTCCAGGTTGACGGTGTTGGGAATGAAGCAGCTGCCGGCTCCTGAAAGCTCCGGCGCCACGCCGGGGGCGGCCACATCGGGGATCGAGAAGAAGCGGCTGCTGGAGATGTGGTCCATGAGGTAGCGGCCGAGGCTCCCGGAGGGGTCGATCAATCCCCCGCGCTGATGGGTCTCGCTGGAGTGCAGCAGGATCCGCAACGTTTCGATCGTCGAGGCGCAGAGCACCACCAGGGGCGCGTCGATCCGCTCCTGGGATCCGGTGCGGCTATCCACCAGCACCACACCCCTGGCCTGGTCGCCGTCGAGCAGCAGATGGCTCACCACGGCGTTGCTGCGCACCTGGGTGCGGCCGGTGGCCCGGGCCAGGGCCAGGGTGCGGCCCTGGCTCGAGGAGCGGGGCCAGCCCGGGCCGCGGTGCAGGTTGAAGCCCCGGGAGGCGATCAGGGGCAGACCGAGATCGCGGCCGATGCACGCCTGCAGATGCTGCTCTCCCGGGGTGAGGGGCAGGGGCGGCAGAAAGTGGCCATCGGGCAACTGCGGCAGGCCGTCGCAGGCGCCATGCACCTCCAGCAGTTGCTCGAGTCGGGTGTAGTAGGGGGCGAGGTCGCTGCTGCCGATGGGCCAGCCGGGCCCTTGGCCATCGCGTTCAGCTGCCTGAAATTCGTAGTCGGAGAGGCGCAGGGTGATGCCGCCCCAGGTGAGGCTTTTGCCCCCCACCTGTCGCCCGCGACTCCACAGAAACGGTGCATCGTCGGGGGTGGAGTAGGGGTTGCGCTGCTCATCGACGAACAGGCTGGGGTTGTGTTTCCAGAACCCCGGGTGGTGGCGCTGCAGGCGCTGCTTGCCGCTGGCGATATGGGCCACGCGCCGCGCCGTGTTGAGCGGTTCACTGCCGAAGGCCTGGCGGCTGGAGAGATCGGGGCCGGCCTCCAGCACCAGCACCTGCAACCCCGCTTCCGCCAGCACCATCGCCGCCACGCCACCGGTGGCACCGGAGCCCACCACGATCGCGTCGGGTGGGCTCGTTGGGGCGGAGGCCTTCATCGGGCGGAGCGGCACAGGGGGCGGATCGGGGCGTGGGCCAAGCCCGGGCAAAGCACAACGCCCGAGCGAAACAAAAGCCCGACCAAAACGAAACCCCGACAGGGGGCTGCCGGGGTTTCGAGGATGTGGTGGCGGGGGCGAGATTTGAACTCGCGACCTTCGGGTTATGAGCCCGACGAGCTACCAGACTGCTCTACCCCGCGTCAACTTCCCAACCATACCAGTCGGGGTGGTCCCTCCAGCTGGTTCCGTCGAGCTGGTCACTTCAGCTAGTCAGTCGAAGCGCAGCTCCCCGAGCACCTCGAGGCGCAGATGGGGAGCGGGCTGCAAGAACTGGCTGCGCAGCTCCTCCAAGGTCATCGGCGTCAGCCAGTCGAGTTGCTCCAGCAGGTGGAGGGCCACCGCATGTTTGGCCCGGGCGGAGCCGTCCTCCACCTTGATCGCCACCCCCATGCCCTCGCCCACGCGGCTGAGGCACTGGATGCCCTCGGCACCGCCCTTGCTCACCACCTGGCCGTGGCCGCGGCGCATCAGTTCGGTGTCGAAGCGCCCCTCGCCCGCCACCAGCTCCGGGTGGGCCAGCATCGCCCGGCTGAGCCGCTCCAGGTCGGCCTGGCTGCCGGCCCCCAGGTGGGCATAGAGCAGGGCCATCTGGGCCAGTTGCAGCTGCAGGGTGGGGGCGCCGCAGTCGTCCCGCGCGGTGAGCAGCTCGGCGGCGGGCTGGGCGAGCAGATCACCGACGCGCTTGAGCACCTCCTGCTGCAGGGGGTGCTCCTTCTGCAGGTAGCTCTCGGTGCTCCAGCCCAGCCGGCGGCAGGTGGCCAGAAAGGCGGCGTGCTTGCCGGAGCAGTTGTGCTCGAGGGGGCTGGTGCCGCAGTCGGGCACGGGGCATTGCAGCTGCTCGGCTTCGATCTCAGCCCCCCAGAGCAGCTTGAAGGCCTCGCGGGCATGCATCGCCGTGCCGGCATGGCTGGCGCAGGCGATGGCCAGGCCCTGCTCGCCGCAATTGCACTGCTCGGCCGCGCCGCTGCTCACAAACACGGTGGCCTGGAAGGGCTTGAGGGCGGAGCGCACAAAGCTCAGCTGTTGGGGATCGCCCGCCCGCATCAACACCCGGCCCCGGCCGTCGCACACCACAGCGTGGACCCGATGGCGGGATTCGACGATGCCGTTGCGCAGCAGGCGCACCTCCAGGGGAGGGATGCCCCCGCGGGCAGTGCCACCAAAACTGGAGGACAGGGTCACAGAAGCCCGGGAACCGATCTCACAGAGCCTGACAGAGGCTGGCCCCCGCCAAGGCCAGGATCACCGCCAGTGCCGCACCCTGCTGTAGCCGCCGCAGCACGGGCTGCACCTGGTGCTGGGCGACGAGCAGGTCCTGTTGGCGCCAGGCCAGGGGCTTCTCCCACACCTGGCCGTCGTACCAGCCCGATTCTTCGTACTCCACCCGCTCGGAGATCAAGCGCCGGTGGACGTAGGTCCAGCCCAGCCACTGGCGCACCAGCAGCAGGATCGGCAGGGCCACGGCAGCCACCATGCCCGCCAGCACCAGCTGGGCCGGGTGGTGGCGCAGCACCCAGCTGCCACTGGCCACCAGCACCGTCACGGGCAGCAGCAGCAACCAGCTGGTGGCCAGGGGGCGCAGCAGCCCGGCCAGGCTCTGGGAGGGCCACACGAAAAACCAGGACGCCAGCAGTTGCTCGTATTCCTGCAGGGGCCGTTGCTCGGGCGGCACCGGGCAAGGCATGGCGCTCAGGGCGAAATGGCTGGAGTCGACGATACGAAACGCACCTGTTCACCGTGGCCCCAGAAGGATTCGAGGTCGTAATAGGTGCGTTCGCTGGGGGTGAGCACGTGCACGATGACCTCGCCGTAGTCGAGCAGCATCCAGCGTCCCTCCTTCTGGCCCTCCCGGCGGAGGGGCAGCCTGCCGGTGGTCGCTTCGATTTGATCCTCAGCCGAGCGGGCGATGGCGCGCACCTGCACATCGGAGAGGCCGCTGCAGATCACAAACCAGTCGGCCAGTGAACTGACCTCATCCACCCGGATTAATCGAATGTCGACGGCCTTGCGGTCGTCGCAGGCTTCAGCGGCAAGCCGGGCCAGCTGTTCGCTCGTCAGATCAGCCATAGACGTTCTCACTGGTCACCGATTGGCGGGAGCCCTGCTGCTGGGCCATTTCGGCGCGGGCTTTGCCTGCACTCTTGCGCAGGGCCTCGAGCCGGTCTTCGTAGAAGGTGCGCTTTTTCTTTTTGCGGGTTTGCTCCACCAGCTCCTTGAGGGCGCCACCCAGGCTTTTGTAGGCATTGGGCAGGCTGTAGCCGAAGCGGGTGGCCAGGTCGATCGCCCGCTCATCGGCGGCGATGGCGTCCTGCAGGCGCTTCTCCGAGTTGTTCTTGAGGTAGAGGCGGTAGCCGGCAAAGCCGGAGAGCCCCATGGCCATTACCAGCAGCAGCCCGTCCTGCACCCATAGCTCGCCAATGGCCCCACCCAGGCCGATGGCCAGGGCGGCCATCTCCCAACCGTCGCGGGGCACGGCGTCGTTCTGGATCCGGCCCACCTCGTGCCAGAAGAGCAGGTTGCGGTGGTCGATCGCCAGGGCATCCCACTTCTCCAGATCCACCTGGATCTCCACCTCGTCGCGACCGATTTCCTCGATGGTGATCAGGGGCGGCTCCACCGAGGCGGCCGCTTCCACAAACACCCAGCTCTGCAGTTCGGGTGGCAGCAGCCCTTTCAGGCGCTGGAGTTCGCTCATCGGGTGAGTGACCACGTTCAGGATCAGGTTAGCGATTCGCTCCGCAGGGGCTGGGGGCGGCGGTCGAATCGGTCCCGTGAGATAGGGCCTGAGGGGCCCATGAGAGGCTAGGCAGGTTTGGCTTGCACACCCCCATGCCCCGCCGCACGGACCTCAGGTGCATCCTGCTGCTGGGCTCGGGTCCGATCGTGATCGGCCAGGCCTGCGAATTCGATTACTCCGGCACCCAGGCCTGCAAGGCCTTGCGCGCCGAGGGCTTTGAGGTGGTGTTGGTGAATTCCAACCCGGCCTCGATCATGACCGATCCGGACATGGCGGATCGCACCTACATCGAGCCGCTCACCCCCGAGGTGGTGGCGCGGGTGATCGAGATCGAGAAGCCCGATGCCCTGCTGCCCACCATGGGCGGCCAGACCGCCCTCAACCTGGCGGTCACCCTGGCGGAGAACGGCACCCTGGCCAAACACGGCGTCGAGCTGATCGGCGCCAACCTGCAGGCCATCCAAAAGGCGGAAGATCGGCTTCTGTTTAAGGAGGCGATGGAGCGGATCGGGGTGGCGGTGTGCCCCTCCGGCATCGCCAACACCCCGGAGGAGGCCGAACGGGTGGGCGACGCCATCGGCAGCTACCCGCGCATCATTCGTCCCGCCTTCACCCTGGGTGGCAGCGGCGGCGGCATCGCCTACAACCCTGAGGAGTTCCGGGCGTTCTGCCAGAGCGGCCTGGAGGCCAGCCCCGTCTCCCAGATCCTGATCGAGCAGTCGCTGCTCGGCTGGAAGGAGTTCGAACTGGAGGTGATGCGCGACACCGCCGACAACGTGGTGATTGTGTGCAGCATCGAAAACCTCGACCCCATGGGGGTGCACACCGGTGACTCGATCACCGTCGCTCCGGCCCAGACCCTCACCGACCGCGAATACCAGCGGCTGCGCGACCAGTCGATCGCGATCATCCGCGAGATCGGCGTCGATACCGGCGGCAGCAACATCCAGTTCGCCATCAACCCCGCCAACGGCGACGTGGTGGTGATCGAGATGAATCCGCGGGTCTCGCGCAGCTCGGCCCTCGCCTCCAAGGCCACGGGCTTTCCGATCGCCAAGATCGCCGCCCGCCTGGCGGTCGGCTACACCCTCGACGAAATCGTCAATGACATCACCGGCGCCACGCCGGCCTGCTTCGAGCCCACGATCGATTACGTGGTCACGAAGATTCCACGCTTCGCCTTCGAGAAGTTCCGCGGCAGCCCTGCGGTGCTCACCACGTCGATGAAGTCGGTGGGGGAGGCGATGGCGATCGGCCGCTGTTTTGAGGAGTCGTTTCAAAAGGCGCTGCGGTCCCTGGAAACGGGCCATGCCGGCTGGGGCTGCGACCGGCCCGATGCCAGCTGGGATCCCACCGAGCTGGAGCGGGCCCTGCGCACCGCCACCCCCGAGCGGATCTTTGCCGTGCGCGCGGCGATGCTCGCCGGCCGCAGCGACGACCAGATCCACCAGCTCAGCGCCATCGATCCCTGGTTTCTCGCCAAGCTGCGCTGCATCCTCGAGGCCGAGCAACGGCTGCTGTTGGGCCGCCAGCTGGCGGAGCTCGAGGCTCCGGGCCTGCTCGAGCTCAAGCAGCTGGGCTTTTCGGATCGTCAGCTCGCCTGGGCCACTGGCAGCCAGGAGCTGGAGGTGCGCCGCCACCGCCAGGCCCTGGGGGTGAACGCCGTGTTCAAAACCGTCGACACCTGTGCGGCGGAATTTGCCTCCAGCACGCCGTATCACTACTCCACTTACGAGCGGCCGCTGGAGCGGCTCAACGCTGCCGGTGCGCTGGAGATGGTGCCGCCTGAAAACGAGGTGCAGCCGGAGAGCCGCCGCAAGGTGATGATCCTGGGCGGTGGCCCCAACCGCATCGGCCAGGGCATCGAATTCGACTATTGCTGTTGTCATGCCTCCTTCGCCCTGCAGGCCGAAGGCTTCGCCACGGTGATGGTGAACAGCAACCCGGAAACGGTGTCGACCGACTACGACACCAGCGATCGGCTCTACTTCGAGCCGCTCACCCTCGAGGACGTGCTCAACGTGATCGAGGTGGAGCGCCCCGAGGGGGTGATCGTGCAGTTCGGTGGTCAGACGCCGCTGAAGCTGGCGATCCCGCTGCTGCGCTGGCTGGCCTCACCCGAGGGGCTGGCCACCGGCACCCGGATCTGGGGCACTTCGCCCGAATCGATCGATGCCGCCGAAGACCGGGAGCAATTTGAGGCGATCCTGCGGCGGCTGGAGATCCGCCAGCCCCGCAATGGCCTGGCCCGCAGCGAGGCCGAGGCCCGCGCCGTGGCCGATCGCGTGGGCTACCCCGTGGTGGTGCGCCCCAGCTATGTGCTGGGCGGCCGCGCCATGGAGGTGGTGTACGGCGAAGACGAACTCAACCGCTACATGGTGGAAGCCGTGCAGGTGGAGCCCGACCACCCGGTGCTGATCGACCAATACCTCAACAACGCCATCGAGGTGGATGTGGATGCCCTCTGCGATGGCGATGGCGTGGTGGTGATCGGCGGCGTGATGGAGCACATCGAGCCAGCGGGCATCCACTCGGGCGACTCAGCCTGCTGGCTGCCGTCGGTGAGCCTCAGCGAGGCGGCCCTAACCACGATCCGCGAGTGGAGCCGGGCCCTGGCCCTGGCCCTGGGGGTGCGCGGCCTGATCAACCTGCAGTTCGCCGTGCAGAACGACCCGGAGCAGGGCGAGCGGGTGTTCATCATCGAGGCCAACCCCCGCGCCTCCCGCACGGTGCCGTTTGTGGCCAAGGCCACCGGCGTGCCCCTGGCCAAGGTGGCCAGCCAGCTCATGGCCGGCCGCACCCTGGCGCAGCTGGGGCTCACGGCCGAGCCCATCCCGCCCCTGCAAACCGTCAAGGAGGCGGTGCTGCCGTTCAAGCGCTTCCCGGGCTCCGACACCCTGCTGGGGCCGGAGATGCGCAGCACCGGTGAGGTGATGGGCATCGCCAGCAGCGCCGGCATGGCTTACGCCAAGGCTGAGCTGGCCGCCAATGAAGCCCTCCCCACCGGTGGCACGGTGTTCCTGTCCACCCACGACCGCGACAAGGCGGCCCTGGTGCCGGTGGCGCAGCGTCTGGTGGGCCTGAGCTTTGCCCTGATTGCCACCAGCGGCACCGCAGAGGCCCTGCGGGCTGCGGGGCTGGCGGTGGAATCAATCCTGAAGGTGCACGAGGGCCGGCCCAACATCGAGGACGCGATCCGCTCGGCCCGGATCCAGCTGATCATCAACACGCCGATTGGCCGTCAGGCGGTGCACGACGACCAATACCTGCGCCGTGCCGCCCTTGATTACGCCGTTCCCACTGTCACCACGCTTGCTGGTGCCCGCGCGGCACTCGAGGCGATTACGGCCCTGCAGCAGCAGACGCTTGAGGTGAATGCCCTGCAGGACATTCATCAGGAGCCGTCCCGTTAGGGCCCGGTCCCTCTCGTTAGGGTTGGGGGCCTTGCATCGCCTCCCCCCGTGACCGCCACCCCCGAGGCCCCCGCATCGATGGCCAGCACCTCGCTTGCCCCCGGCAGCGACTGCACCGCTGCCTTCCGCGCCGCCTACGAGAACCGCTACACCTGGGAGCCGGGCTTTGGTGGTTACAAGGGCCGTGCCGTGTGGGAGCAGCCCGGGGCTGCCGGTGCCCCCGACCAGTGCGCTGAGGGCACTTTCGTGGTGGGCGCCGACCTCAAGGCCACGGTGGAGGGCATCACCGATGAGGCGATCCACAAAGCCGTGGCGTCCCAGCTGTGGGAGGTGGCGATCCATCGGGTGCGCCGCAGCTTCGAGCAGACCCACGGCGAGAACACATTCACTGCCGGCGATACCGATGCGGTGGGCACGGAGGTGATCGTGGGCGGCAAGAACACCGGTGACCGCTACCGGATCAAGGGCAATGTGGTGACGATGGTGCACCGCCACATCCACGGCACGGTGGTGACGATCTTCACTGAATCCACCACCGACACCGGCAATGGCTACCTCAGCAGGAGCTATTCCAGCCAGTACGCCGACCCCGCCAGCGGCGCAGCCAAGGGCGGCACCAGCCGCTTCACAGACACCTTCGTGCCCCTCGCCGGCACCGGCCCCTGGGTGCTGAGTGAGCGGGTGGTGGAGACGGATGCCTTCGGCGACACCCCTGCTGGCCGCCAGGTGTTTCGGTTCGAGGATCTCCAGCCTCTGGCCCCATCTCCCCATCCATGACACCATCGGCCTGCGTTGCCGTGCCTGTCCATGGGGCTGCTGGATCAGATCAATTCAGTTGTGTGGGGCCCGCTCACCCTCTGGTTGCTTGGCCTCACCGGTTTGTATCTGATGGTGGGTCTTCGGTTCATGCCCCTGCGGCGGCTCGGCTACGGCTTCCGCCAGGCGATTGATTCGATCCGCAACAGTCAGGGCGAGGGTGATGTCAGTGCCTTCGCCAGCCTCAGCACGGCTCTGGCCGCCACGATCGGCACGGGCAATGTGGCCGGCGTGGCCGGAGCCATCAGCCTTGGTGGCCCCGGTGCGGTGTTCTGGATGTGGCTGATCGCCCTGGTCGGCATGGCCACCAAGTACGCCGAATCACTACTCGCCGTTCACCACCGCGAAGTCGATGACCTCGGTGAGCATGTGGGCGGGCCGATGTATTTCATCCGCAATGGTCTCGGCCCCCGCTGGGCCTGGATGGCGAGCCTGTTCGCCGTCTTTGGCACCCTGGCAGGCTTTGGCATCGGCAATGGCGTGCAGGCACACGAGATGGCCCTGGCGCTCAACAAGTCGATGGGTGTTCCCGAACTGGCCACGGGCGTGGTGATGGCGGGGATCGCCTTTGCCGTGCTGATTGGTGGCATCGAGCGGATCGGCAAGGTCACCGAGGTGGTGGTGCCGCTGATGGCGGCTGTGTATGTAGGGGGTGCTTTGGTGATCCTGTTGGCTCAAAGCGGCGAGATCCCGGCAGCCTTCGGGCTGATCTTCCAAGACGCCTTTAGCGGCAAGGCGGCGGCTGGTGGCGCGCTCGGCACCGTGATCCGGGCCGGCATCTCCCGCGGCATCTTCTCCAACGAATCCGGCATGGGCACGGCCCCGATCGCCCAGGCGGCCGCCAAGCCGGGTGATCCGGTGCTGCAGGGCAGCGTGGCCATGATCGGCACCTTCATCGACACCATCGTGATCTGCACGATGACGGCCCTGGTGATTGTGATCAGTGGCCTTTACGGCAGTGGTGAGAGTGGCGTTGCGCTCACCATGAGTGCCTTCGACAAGGGACTGCCGGGTTCGGCCTGGTTGGTGACCTTCGGCACGGTGTTCTTCACCGGCACCACCATTCTCGGCTGGGGTTACTACAGCGAGCGCTGCCTGGAGTTTCTGGTGGGGACCCGGGCGATCAAGCCGTTCCGATTGGTGTGGGTGGCGATGGTTGTGGTTGGTGCCGTGGCCACCGGTGGTGTGATCTGGACCATCGCCGATATTCTCAACGGCCTGATGGTGCTGCCCAACCTGATCGGTGTGTTGCTGCTCTCCGGCACCGTGTTCCGGCTCACCCGTCAGTACGACTTCGGAGCCAGCAGGGGTTAGGGCAGGGGCGTGATGGTTTGGAGCTTGTCGTTGAGCTGGCTGGCCATCGCCTGCCGGCCAACGGCCAGCACCTTGAGGGTGTCTTCATGCATGCGCAGCTGGGCATCGGCCACCTGCATGCCCCGCACCAGTTCCTTCATGTCGTCGGGAAGGCTGTTGAGGTCGTAGCGCTTGCCTTCGAAGGTGAGCACGGGCGGTTGGTTGCTGGCGGCTTGGCTGGCGCTATCCACGGAAGACGGGGAACGGAAGGTCTCAGGATACGGGTGGGCGGCCAGCCGGTCGCTTGAAGAAAAACATCAGCAGCGGCCCCACCTGAGCCGCCTCCACCATCTCCCAGTTCTCCTTGCCGAGGGCATTGAGGAAAAACTGCAGCTGCTCCGCTGGGTGGCGCGGCTTGGTTGCTGCAGCGTCGTACTGCTGGGGGAATTCCTGCTTCAGAAACTCAGGACTCAGGGCGCCGCCGAGCCGCTCACTGTCGGCCTCGGGGGAGGGCGGCCCTGGTGGATTGCCGCTCTCCACATTGATGTGGATCACCCGGTATTCCCACGTCATCACGTCTGCAGATGAATGAATTGGCGCTCGCAGAGCTCGCGGTAGCGGCCTCCCTGCGCCATGAGCGCATTGTGGCTGCCCTGCTCCACGATCCGCCCACCATCGAGCACCAGGATCCGGTCGGCTCCCTGAACGGTGGCGAGGCGGTGGGCGATCACCAGCACGGTGCGCCCCGCCATCGCCTGCTCCAGCCCCCGCTGCACCGCCTCTTCGGCCTCGGCATCCAGGGCGCTGGTGGCTTCATCGAGCAACAGCACGGCGGGGTTGCCCAGCACAGCGCGGGCGATGGCCAGGCGTTGCAGCTGACCGCCGGAGAAGTTGCTGCCCCGCTCTTCGATGCGGCTGGCGTAGCCCTGGGGTAGGGCCTCAATGAAGCCGGCGGCGTTGGCCAGCTCGGCGGCCTGCCGGATCGCCGCCTCGCTGGCGGGCCGCCCGAAAGCGATCGCCTCGGCCACGCTGCCCGAAAACACGCTGCTCTGCTGGGGCACCAGGGCCACCGCCCGGCGCAGGTCGCGGGCCCGCAAGTCGGCGAGGTTTTGGCCATCGAGCAGCACCCGGCCCTGCTGGGCGGTGTTGAACCGCAGCAGCAGCGAAAACAGGGTGCTTTTGCCGGCCCCCGAGGGTCCCACCAACGCCACCACCTGCCCGGGTTGCACCGCCAGGTTGAGGTCGTGCAGAACGGGTTGGCCTGGGGTGTAGCCGAAGCGCACCTGCTCGAGCACCAGCGCGCCATGCACGGGCCCGAGAGGTTGAGCCGTGGGTCGGTCGGGGGCCTCCACCGGTTCCGCCTCAATCGCCCGCAGCCGACGCAGCGAGGCCTGGCCCTGCTGGAATTCGTTGAAGTTGGTGGTGAGATGAGAGATCGGATCGATCAGCATCAGCAGCGCCGCCACATAGCTGCTGAACCCCTGGCTGCTGAGGCCACCCGCCTGGATGCGAGCGGCGCCGATCAGCAGCACCGTGAGAATGCCGGCGGCCTCCAGGAAGCCCACCACCGGATGTTGCAGGGCGAGCAGCTTGAGGGTGCGGTAGCGGGCTCGGCGGTGTAGGTCGATCTCGGCGTCAAAGCGCTTCTGCAGCCAGGGTTCCGCGGCAAAAGCCCGCACCAGCGGCAGCCCGCCGATCGCTTCACCTAGCAGGCCAGCCAGCTCGCTCACCTGCTTCTGACTGCGTTCAGCGGCGGTCATCACCCGCGCCCCGAAGCTGCTCACCAGCAGCACCACCACGGGAGCCAACAGCAGGGTGGCCAGGGCCAGGGGCCAGTCGACCCACACCATGTAGCCCAGCACCACCACCAGTTGCAGGGCGCTGGGGGTGGTGTCCTGGATGGTCTTGTAGATCACCTCGCCGACACGGTCGGCGTCTTCGGTGAGGCGGTAGGTGAGGTCGCCGGCCGAGAGCTTCTCCAGGGCGCCAAACTCCAGGCGCTGCAGACGGGCAAACAGTCCCCGGCGCAGCTCCTGGCTCACGCGTAGGGCTGGGCCGGCCAACAGGGTGTCCTGGCCAAACTGGGCCGCCTTCTGCACCAGAAACAGCCCCAGGGCTGCCGCGATCGTGCGCAACACAACCGGGAAGTTGCCGGCGCCAATGGCGGGGATCAGCTGACCGGCCAGCCAGGCCAGCAGCGGCCAACAGCTCACATAGATGAGGATGCACAGACCCCCGGCCAGCAGGCGCCTGCGGTAAGGCTTCAGCAGCGGCCAGAGGTGACGGAAACCGGCCGGCGACGGTGCAAGCATGCAGTCACGGTATCGCCACCGTTGCGGGCTCACCTTTGAAACTTGATCAATTCCTGAAGTACCAGGGTCTGGTAGGCACCGGCGGTGAAGCCAAGCTGCGCATTCAGCGGGGGGATGTGCGCGTCAATGGCGCCATCGAAACCCGCCGCGGCCGCCAGCTGGCCCTGGGGGATGCGGTGGCCCTCGATGGCCGCGAGGTGCTGTTCACTCCGCCCCGGGACGCTCCCCGCCCCAAGCCTTGATCCAGCCTCCAGGACGCGACCGGCGGCCTATTAGGTTTTGCTGACGTCGTTGGGATGGGCCAGTGCGCAAGGCCGTGATCGCGGGCAACTGGAAGATGCACATGACCTGCGCTGAGACGCGGGTGTTTGCGGCCACGTTCCGACCGCTGATCGCCGATCTGCCGGGTGATCGGGACGTGGTGATCGCACCGCCCTTCACCTCGATCCCTACCCTCTGCCGCCACCTGGAGGGAGCCGGCGTGCAGATCGCCGGCCAGAACGTGCACTGGGAGGACCAGGGCGCCTACACCGGCATGATTTCGGCGCCAATGCTGCTGGAGCACGGCGTCAGCCACGCGATCGTCGGTCACAGCGAGCCGCGCAAGTACTACAGCGAGAGCGACGAGCAGATCAATCTGCGCGCCCGCAACGCTCAGCGCCATGGGTTGATCCCAATCCTCTGCGTGGGCGAGAGTCTCGACCAGCGCGAGTCCAGCGAAACCGAGCGGGTGATTCACCGCCAGATCGAGCAGGGGCTCGAGGATGTGGACCCCACCCAGCTGATCGTGGCCTATGAGCCGATCTGGGCGATCGGCACCGGCAAAACCTGTGCCGCCGAGGAGGCCAACCGCATTTGCGGGCTGATCCGCGGCTGGGTTGGCAATGCCAGCGTCACGGTGCAATACGGCGGCTCGGTGAATCCGGCCACCATCGACGACCTGATGGCCCAGAGCGAGATCGACGGCGTGTTGGTGGGTGGCGCCTCGCTTGACCCGGTGAGCTTCGCCCGCATCGCCAACTACGGCCGCTGAGGTTGCCCTGATGGGGGATCCCCGATTGCCCTGGGGGGACCGCACCGCCGTGATGGGGGTGCTCAATCTCACCCCCGACTCCTTCAGTGATGGCGGCCGGTTTGATCGGCCGCAGGCGGCCGTGCGCCAGGCCGGCCTGATGCTGGCCCAGGGGGCTGATCTGCTTGATCTGGGGGCCCAGAGCACGCGGCCCGGTGCCGAGGAGGTGGGGCCGCAGCGGGAGCTGGAGCGGCTGCGCCCGGCCCTGGCCGCGATTCGCGCCGCCCATCCCACCGCCCTGCTCTCGATCGACACCTTTCACGCCGCCGTGGCCGAGGTCGCCCTGGCGGATGGAGCCCACTGGATTAACGATGTGAGCGGCGGTCGCCGCGATCCCGCCTTGCTGCGGTTGGTGGCGGCGGCGGGGTGCCCCCTGGTGCTGATGCACAGCCGCGGCGATAGCCGCAACATGGATCAGCTGGCGCACTACGACGATGTGGTGGGTGAGGTGCGGGCTGGCCTGAAGCAGGCCACCGAAACCGCCCTGGCGGCGGGCGTGCGCTCGACCCAGGTGATCTGGGATCCGGGGCTGGGCTTCGCCAAGGACACCGGCCACAACCTGGCGCTGCTGCAGGGCCTGGCGCTGCTGGCGGCCGAGGGCTTTCCGCTGCTTGTAGGCCCCTCCCGCAAGCGCTTCATCGGGGACGTGCTGAACGAACCCCGGCCTCGGGCCAGGCTCTGGGGCACGGCGGCGGTGTGCGGCTTTGCCATCGCCCAGGGGGCCAGGATCCTGCGGGTGCACGACGTGGGGCCGATCGTGCAGACCGCCCGCATGGCCGATGCCCTTCAGGCCTCTGTCACACCCTCGATCCGGTCTTCGATCTCCTGGTAGATCTCCTGCAGCTGGGCGATGTTCTCATCGCTGGTCTCCCAATAGCCGCGGCCGTTCACTTCCAACAGGGTGCCCACGATGCGGCGGAAGCTGTGGGGGTTGAGCTCCATCAGCCGCTGGCGCATCTCCGGGTCGTTGATGAAGGTGTCGTTGGCCTCCTCGTAGACGAAGTTGTCCACCGCGCCGCTGGTGGCACTCCAGCCCAGGGTGAAGTTGAGCCGTTTGGCGACTTCGCGCACACCCTCATAGCCGCTGTTCAGCATGCCCTCATACCACTTGGGGTTGAGCAGCTTGGTGCGCGAATCGAGGCGAATTGTTTCACTAAGTGAGCGCACCTGGGCATTGGCGGTGGTGGTGTCAGCGATGTAACTCGATGGTGCCTTGCCATCGTCGCGCAACCCCTGGATCAGCTTGGTGGGATCGCTATCGAAGTAGTGGCTCACATCGGTGAGCGAGATCTCGGCCGAATCCAGGTTTTGGAAGGTCACATCGGCGGTTTTCATCGCCGATTCGAACACGTCGCGGTTCTGGTTCATCTCGCCGGGGTTGTCGGCATTGAAGGCGAAGGTTTTGCGGGAGAGGTACATCTCCTGCAGTTCATTCTCCTCCTCCCAGGTGCTGTTCTCCACCGCCAGGTTGACGTTGGAGGAATAACTGCCGCTGGCATTAGAGAAGACCCGGGTGGCCGCATCCCGCAGGGAGACGCCCTGGGCTGCCGCCTGCTCTTGGGCGTGGCGGCGCACGAAGTTCATCTCCAGGGGCTCGTCGGCTTCGGCCGCCATCTTCACGCCCTGGTCGATCAGCCCCATCTGGTTGATGAACAGGTCGCGGAAGACGCCGCTGCAATTCACGACCACGTCGATGCGGGGGCGGCCCAGCTCTTCAAGGGGAATCAGCTCGAGCTTGTTCACCCGGCCGAGGGAGTCGGGCACGGGCCGCACGCCGATGAACCAGAGGATCTGGGCCAGCGATTCGCCGTAGGTCTTGATGTTGTCGGTGCCCCAGAGCACGCAGGCGATCGTTTCAGGCCAGGCGCCCTGCTCTGCTTTCTGGCGCTCGATCAGCCGGTCGACCACCACCTTGGCCGCCGCGATGGCGGCGCGGGTGGGGATCGACTGAGGATCAAGGGCGTGGATGTTCTTGCCGCTGGGCAGCACGCCGGGGTTGCGGATCGGATCGCCGCCGGGGCCGGGCAGCACGTATTCGCCATCGAGGGCCTTGAGCAGGCTCTCCATTTCCATGTCGGCGCAGATCTGCTCAAGGCAGAAGCGCAGATAGCCAAACAGCTTGTCGAGCTCGGCCTGATCCACATCCGGGAAGCCGGCGCTGCGGCAGGCGCTCAGCCAGGGGCTGGGCAGTTTGAAGCCGAACTGCTCGAGCAGCGTGAACAGCCAGCCGAAGTTTTCGCGCAGGGTGACGCGGCCATCGGCACCGGTGACCGCCTTCACCATCGCGCCCACAGCTGCGCGGCACACCTCGGTGATCGTGCAGTTGAGCTCCACGTCGGCGAGCACGCCCTCATCGTTGCCCTTGTAGACGTCGGTGATCGTGCGGCCCCGGCTCTCGGCCAAGAGGGCTGGCAGGGAACGCAGCCCGTCTTCCTCGCGCTCGAGGGCAGCGATGTTCACCAGGGTGGCGATGGCCTCCTCGGCGGTGGGGGGCTTGCCGATCGTGTGCAGGCCGCAGGGCAGCAGCCGGCTTTCGATCTCCATCAGCTGGCGGTACACCGCGCCGACGACGCTGTCGCGGCCGTCGAGGTCGAGCTCCGAGCCATCCACCTCGGGCAGGGTCACGTCTTTGTCGAGGTTGCACTGGCGCGCCGTTTCCACGATCGCGTTGACGATCTGCACGCCCCGGCTGCCCTCGCGCAGCTGCTGGTAGCTGCCCACCAGCTCGCCCAGCTCCTTGAGGCCCTTGTAGAGACCAGCGTTTTCAGCGGGCGGGGTGAGGTAGCTGATCGTGGAGGCGTAGCCGCGCCGTTTGGCGATCGTGGCCTCCGAAGGGTTGTTGGCGGCGTAGTAGTAGAGGTTGGGCAGGGCGCCGATCAGCGAATCGGGGTAGCAGGTTTCGCACATGCCCATCTGCTTGCCCGGCATGAACTCCAGCGAGCCGTGGGTGCCGAAGTGCAGCACCGCATCGGCCTGCCACACCTTCTCCAGGTAGGTGTAGTAGGCCGCAAAGCCGTGGTGGGGGCTGGCGCTGCGCGAATAGAGCAGCCGCATCGGGTCGCCCTCGTAGCCAAACGTGGGCTGCACCCCCACGAACACGTTGCCGAAGTGGCGGCCGTAGATCAGCAGGTTGGTGCCGTCGCTGTTCAGGTTGCCGGGGGGCTTGCCCCAGTTCTCTTCGAGGCGCTCAGAATAGGGAGTGAGCCGCTCGTATTCCTCCACGCTCATGCGGTGGGCGATCGAGAGCTCCGGTGCACCCTGGAGCGCCTCGGGATCGTTGATCACGGCTTCCATCAGCGCCTTGGAGTCGCGCGGCAGGTTCTGCACGTCGTAGCCCTTGGCCTTCATCTCCTCGAGCACCCGGTGGATCGAGCCGAACACATCGAGGTAGGCGGCGGTGCCCACGTTGCCCTTGTCGGGCGGAAAGCTGAACACGGTGATCGCCAGCTTCTTCTCGGCCCGCGGCTTCACCCGCAGCGAGGCCCAGCGAATCGCCCGTTCGGCGATCGCATCCACCCGGTCCTGCAGGGTGTGGGCCTTGCCGGTGGCGTCGTCGCGCCCGCTCAGCACGATCGGCTCGATGGCGCCATCGAGTTCAGGGATGGCGATCTGTAGCGCCACCTGCACCGGGTGCAGGCCAAGGTCGCTCTCCTCCCACTCCTGGGTGGTCTGGAACACCAGCGGCAGGGCCACCATGTAGGGGCGGTTGAGCTTTTTCAGCACCTCGATCGCCTTGGGATGGTCCTGACGGGCGGGGCCGCCCACCAGGGCAAAGCCGGTGAGTGACACCACCCCATCCACCAAGGGCATCTCGGGGTTGAGTGGGTCGTAGAAGAAGGCATTCACCGGCTTGGTGAAGTCGAGCCCGCCGCAGAACACCGGAATCACGGTGGCGCCGCGGAATTCCAGCTCCTGGATGATCGCCACGTAGTGGGCCTCGTCGCCGGTGACGATGTGGCTGCGCTGCAGCACCAGGCCGATCACCGGGCCCTTGCGGGCCGCCTCATTCAGATCGTTGCGGCTGGCGGTCCAGTTGAGATATTCCTTCAGGTCTTCGAACATCCCCGGCGCTAGGGGGTGCCAGATGCCCAGGTCGGGGAAGACCTCGGGTTCGGCCACCACCACGGCGGGCCGGTCGCTGTCGCCCTTGGGGAACACGTATTTGTCGGCCAGCATCAACAGGAAATTCCTGAGGTTGTCTGGCGTGCCGCCCAGCCAATACTGGAAGCTCAGCATGAAGGAGCGGGCGTCCTGCGCCTTCTCCACCGGCAGGTATTTGAGAACCGTCGGCAGGGTGTTGAGCAGCTTCAACATCGCGTCCTGGAAGCCGGCGCCGCCGGCCTCCTTGCGCTTTTTCATGAAGCTGGCGATGGCGCTCTTGCTTTGGCCCAGCTGGGCCATCGAGAAGGTGCCGAGCTTGTTGAGTCGCATCACCTCCGGCATGGAGGGGAACACCACCGCCGCCTTGAGCCTGGCGCGGTGTGGGGCTACGGCCTCCACCACCTTCTGGGCTAGATCCTCAATGAAGATCAGCGAGGCGATGAACACATCCGCTTCGGCCACATCCGCCTGGAAGTCGGCGTAGTTCTGGGGGTCGCGCAGCTCCTCGATCAAATAGCCGCTCAACGCGATCGCCAGGGGGCCGTTCTGGGCGTTGAGCGAGGTGGCGGCCTGGGTGAGGGCGTTCTGGTACTGGGGTTCGAGCACCACATACACGGCCTTCATCACGGCCCGGCCGTTCACGTCGCCCGGGGTGACGCGGCGGTTGGTGGAGCGGACCTGCGTGAACATGCGCGCGGCGGTAGTGAGCACTGGCAAGGAATCTACGGGGCGGCGCCGGGATGCGAGCGCTACTGGCTGTTGAGCCATAGGCTCGCGACTATTGCGATCCGTCGTCATGTCCAGCTCTGCCTCCACTCCCCCGGCGCCGATCCCCGTGGTGGTGGCTGGTGCCCTGGGCCGCATGGGCGCCGAAGTGGTGAAGGCGGTGCAGGCGGCGGCGGATTGCGAGCTGGTGGGGGCGATCGACACCACACCGGGTAAGGAGGGCACGGATGTGGGCAGCGAACTCGGGCTGGGCGAGCTGGAGGTGGCGATCACCGCCGATTTCGAAGGAGCTCTCTGCCAGGCCAGTCAGGCTGCCCGGCAGGGTGGTGCGGCGGTGCTCGTGGATTTCACCCACCCCTCGGTGGTTTTTGAGCACACCCGCGGGGCGATCGCCTACGGCGTGCATCCCGTGATCGGCACCACCGGCCTGAGCCCGGAGCAGCTGGCCGATCTGGCCGCCTTTGCCGACAAGGCCTCGGTGGGCGGGGCCGTGATCCCCAACTTCTCGGTGGGCATGGTGCTGCTGCAGCAGGCCGCCGCCGCCGCCGCCCGCTTCTACGACTTCGCCGAGCTCACCGAGCTGCACCACAACCGCAAGGCCGATGCCCCCAGCGGCACCTGCATCAAGACGGCCGAGTTGATGGAGGAGCTGGGTAAATCCTTCAACCCTTTGCAGGTGGAGGAGCACGAAACCCTGGCCGGCTGCCGCGGCGGTCAACGCGAGAGCGGCCTGCGGCTCCACTCCATCCGCCTGCCCGGCCTGGTGGCCCACCAGGAGGTCATGTTCGGCGCCCCAGGGGAGACCTACACCCTGCGCCACGACACGATTGACCGTTCGGCCTACATGCCTGGAGTGCTGCTCACGGTGCGCAAGGTGCGCCAGCTGGGCGGTCTGGTGTATGGCCTCGAGAGGTTGCTCTGATGTTGATTCCCCTTCGCCCGGGCGAACTGCCGCGCTTGATCCCGGCGGTCGCCACGGGACCCCAGTTCAACGCCTGCACCGGCAACCCGCGCAAGGTGCTGCAGCGGGTGCTGATCTCGGTGATCGGCGCCGTGATCACCCTGTTGATCAGCCAGACCCTGCTGTTCTCCAGCCAGTTTGGGCCGGTGTTTCTGGTGGTGGGCGTGGTGTTTGCCCTCTACCTGCTCTGGGGCCCGATCCTGGAGGCCGGCCAAAAGAATTCCACCCTGCGCCGCTACCCCGCCGCGGCCCTGTTTGAGGGTGAGGTCGCCGACCTTTACACCCGCGAGATCGTTGAGGAGCGTCGCGAGCAGGCCAACAACAATGGCCGCCTCGAGCTGGTGGAAAACCGGCGCACCTGGCTCACCCTGGAGTTGGCGGATGAGGAGGGCTACCTCGGCAAGGTGCGCTTCCCCTTCGAGAAGAAGCACCAGCAGATCCGGGCCGGCATGGTGGTGCGGGTGCTGGTGCTCAGCGAGCGCAAGGATTTCTCGCGGGTGGGCGCGATCAGCGACGCTTGGCTACCCCAGCTAAAGCTGTGGGTGGGCGAGTACCCGTTCCTGCTGCGGCCAGCCTTTGAAGAGCTCTGCCTGAAGCGGTTCCGCTGACGCCAACGCTGGGCTGGGGGCGCCTGGCGTTGCACGTGTTGGCTTGCCGCGTGTGGGCTGTTGTTGAGATTGGAGGTTGTTCAACAGTTTGTTGAACAACCCGTCATCGCCCTTGGGAGAGGCTTCCCGCGGCACGCTCCACGGGCTCGCCCGCCACGAACAGCCAGGGCGAGCCAGGACGGGCCGCGACGAGATCCGTTACAGGTTGCAATATTGCGTTACAATTCGGGTATCGCCACGCCAGAGGTTCCCTTGACCCAGTCCACCCCCTCCATCGAAGCCGCCACCATCCGCGGCGCCACCGTGACCACCGAAGACGGCGGGCGCCTCAATGCCTTTGCCACCGAGCCCCGCATGGAAGTGGTGTCCACCGAGAGCGGCTGGGGCTTCCATGAGCGCGCCGAGAAGCTCAACGGCCGCATGGCCATGCTCGGCTTCATCGCCCTGCTCGCCACCGAATTCGCCCTGGGCGGTGAGTCCTTCACCCGCGGTCTGCTCGGCATCGGTTGAGGCCCCTGCTAAGCCTTCGCCGCAGCACACTTGCTGCGGCTTTTTTGTGCCCCTGCCCCGGGCTGCCCTAATTCCGCCATGGTTCCTTCCAATTCGGTGTTGCGGGCCCAGGTGAACGGGGCGGGACCCACCGGAGCCCTGGCGGCGCTCGCCCTGGCGGACGCCGGCTGGCAGGTGTCCATCAGCGACCCCTTGCCCGCCGCCAGCCTCCTTGAGCGCAACCGGGCTTACGCCTTCACCCACTCCAGCCAGCGCCTGCTCGCCCAGTTGGGGCTGTGGGAGGAGCTTCAGGGGGCCATGGTGCCGTTCCGCTCCCTGCAGCTGCTGGATCTGGCCATTGATCAGCAGGTTCCCTTCGGCCTGGTTGATCTGGGCCGGCAGTTGGCGGCCGCCCCTGGAGCGGCGGTCGGTTGGGTGGCCCAGCACCGTCCCCTGCTCGGCGTGCTGCTGGAGCGCCTGGCCGCCCACCCAGCCATCAGCCTGGAGCTGGGGGTGGGTGCAACAGCGGATCCTGCGCACCCGCCTGATCGGAGCGCGGCTGATCTGAGCGTGGCTGACCTGATCGTGGCCGCCGATGGCCCCCATTCCCCCAGCCGCGAGGCCCTCGGCATCGGCGTGCTGCAGAGGCCCTACCGCCAGAGCTGCCTCACGGCCCTGGTGCAGCTGCGCGGTAGCGCCGACGACCAGGCCTGGGAGCTGCTCCGGCCGGAGGGGCCGTTTGCGGTGTTGCCCCTGGGAGCGGGGCAGTTTCAGCTGGTGTGGAGTGCGCCGGCCCAGCGCTGCCGCCAACTCGAGAGCCTGGGCGATGCCGCCTTCCTCGATGCTCTTTCCGGGGCCCTGCCGGATCAGCTCCAACCCGATGCTCTGCTCGACGACCCGCGTGCTTTTCCGGTGTCGCTGTTGCTGGCCCGCCGGCTACACCGCGGCCGCACGGTGCTGGTGGGGGAGAGCGGCCACCGCTGCCATCCGGTGGGCGGCCAGGGCCTGAATCTGTGTTGGCGGGATGTGGCCCAGTTGCATCGTTTGGCCCGGCGGGTGCGTGCCGGCCGCCTGGCGGTGGAGCGGCTGCCAGCGGCCTACGGGCTGCGCCGCTGGCCCGATCTGCTGCTCACCCTCCTGGCTACCGACCTGCTGGTGCGTGTCTTTTCCAACCGCGCGCCCCTGCTGCTGCCCCTGCGCCGGTTTGCCCTGCTCCTGCTGGCCCACCTGGCGCCCCTGCGGCAGCTGAGCCTGGCGGCCATGACCCACGGTCCTTGCCAGCTGCTGCGGCGTTGATCAGGATTGAGGCGTTCCCAGCGCCCTAACCCCTAACCCCTAACCCCCGCTGAGCTGCCCATGGTGATCAGCACCACCTCCCAGCCGCCGCCGTCGCCAGCCCTGGTGCGGCTGCTGCGCCATCAGTTTGGTTTGAGTGAGAGCGCCCTGGCCCTGGGCCTGCGCCAGGCCCAACAGGAGCAGGCCCCCCTGCCGGTGGTGCTCTGGCGCTTTGGTTTGATCAGTCTCGAGCAGTTCGATGCCCTGCTGGCTTGGCAGGACAGCAACCCGTAGGGCGCGCCCGCCACACGTTCCCAGCTCAGCGGTCGATGGGCTTAGCTGTAAATGATCAGCGACTCCACCGGCTGCTGCTCGGGAAGCTTGCGCCGTCCCTCCAGGGCCGCCAACTCGGCCACAAATCCAAAACCGCACAACTGGCCGCCGGCGGCCTCCACCAGCTCGGCACAGGCCGCCGCGGTGCCACCGGTGGCGAGCAGGTCGTCGATGATCAGCACCTTGGAGCCATCGGCGAGGGCATCGCTGTGGATCTCCAGGCGGTCGCTGCCGTATTCCAGGGCGTAGTCGACGCCGGTGACGGTGCCGGGCAGCTTGCCGGGCTTGCGCACTGGCACAAAGCCCAGCCGCACGGCCGTGGCCAGGGCGGTGCCCACGATGAAGCCGCGCGATTCGATGCCCACGATCAAGTCGGGCTGCAGCCGCTCGCACACAGCGGTGAGCTGGCGGATCACCTCCTGCCAGCCGTCGGGGTCGCGCATCAGCGGTGTGAGGTCGCGAAACAGGATGCCGGGCTTGGGAAAATCAGGCACATCCCGCACGAGTTCCCGCAGGTCTGGAGCCATGGACGTGACGGGTGGGTGCACTTGCTGGCATCATCGCAGCCATGCCCCAGGATCCAACCGCGCCGGAACCCAGCACCCGGCTTCCCCGCCGGGGCCTGGAACGCCTCGACCTGCTATTGCTCAGCGTGGAGGCTCTCGACCTCAATGGCGGTGAGGCGATGGTGTGGATGAGTGAGCAGATGGGCTTCACCAGCCTCTTCCCCAACCGGGTGGAGCTGTGGAAGCGTCGTTGCACCAATCCCCTGCGCCGCACCACCCGCCGCGGCGCGCTGGAGCCAGCGGAAACCGATGCCCTGATCCGCATCCTCTGCGCCCTGGCCGATCGCCTTTACCCGTTGCTGCGCGGCCTGCTCTCCACGGCCGAGCCGCCCGAGGTGCTGAGCCAGCGCTGGGCCTTGTTTCGCGGTCGCCTGGCCGAACTGATTCGCGAGCGGATGAACCCCCGCCGCAGCGGCGTGCAACTGTTGCTGGATCCGGCTGCTGGCGCCCGCCAGGCCCGGCTGCTGGTGCAGGCCCTGTCGCTGGGTTCCGGTGTGGGCGGCTTTGAGCGCTTGCGGGCCAGCCTCCTCGATGCCCAGTCATGAAACAAACCCTGCAGTTCGACCAACTCAGCTGCCGCCTCAAGGTGGAGGGTCTGCCGGATGTGTCGGTGGGCCAGAGCGGGGCTGCGCTCGGCATCATCACGGGCTGGTCCTTGCAGTGGGCGGGCCGCCCCGAGCTGGAGGGCCGCAAAGAGCACCTGCTGGCCCTGATGCAGGTGGTGTTGCCCTACGCCCGCTACCTGATCAGCGGCGTACCGCGGCGTTTCGGCGCCGAGCCCCAGCCGGTGGAGATTGGCCCTGCCCCCGAGGGGGGCCACAGCCTGCTGTTGCGCAGCAGCCAGCCCGACACACCGCCCCTGCAGCTCGCCCTCGATGACGCCGAGCTGGCCGATCTGGTGCGGGTGCTCGATCAGCTGCGGCTCGACTCGCGCCTGCAGCTTCCCCTGGCGTTGCCCGCCCCGGTGCCCCTGCGGGCCCGCGAGCTGCTGGAGCGGCGCCCTCTCGCCCAGCGCCTGGCTGCTCCGCTGGGCGGCGTGTTGGCCCTGGTATTGGCCTCGGGTCTGGGTTTGCTGATCCCTGAGCCCAAGCCCGCCGCGGCCCCGGCTGCCCGGCCCGACTCCAGCCAGCCTGCTGCCCAGGGTGCCACTCCCTCCCCTTGACGTCGCCGGTCGGCTGGCCACACTGAGTGACAATGAGCCCATGGCGGCAATGACCTGGTCGGAACTGCGGATCCGGGTGGCGCGGCTCGGAGCGGCCCTGGATGTGGTGGTGCGCAGCGATCCGGAGGTTTGTGGACTCAGCGGCGATGAATTCCGCCTGTCGCTGCACCACGGCGGTCAGGGGGATTGCACCGTGGCTGATCTCTCGTTGATCGATTGCCCCAACGAGCTGGTGTTGATGGAATTTGAGCGCTGGATGCGCGGTGCCGGCTACGCCCTCGAGGTATGACGTCTCCCCGCCGCCGTGCCCTGCAGCTTCCAACCACCGGCACCTCGACGCGGCGGGTGTTTCGCCGCCGCCGCCGGCCAGTCCGTTGGCGACAGGCTGGCGTTGCCCTGCTGTTGGGGGCGGCCGGGGTGGGCTTGCTGATCGCCCTTTTGCAGTTGCCTGAGCGCTTCGACACGTTCCTGGTGCTCAGCACCGCCTTGGCCAACCTGATCGGAGGGGTGCAGCAGGCGCTCTGGGGTTTGCTGCAGTTGCTGGCCGTGGTGCTGCTGGTGCTGGTCGCCATCGCGGCCCTCGGCCTGGTGGCGGCGGGACTGATTCGTCTGGTGCGGGCCTTTTTGCCCCAGCCCTCGCCCCGCCGCTGATCCTGGGGCCCAGTCCTCGAGGCGCGCAACAAGCCCTTCTTCGCCCCCAACCATTGATGTCAGCTGTGCAGCCGCTGGAACCACAGCCCCGCCAGTTGGTACGAGCTCCACAGGAAGGCCAGCAGGAACAGCCAGTTCAACCAGGCTGGACGCTCGGGAGACTCGGGGGCCATGGGCGGCAGACGGCGGGCAATGGTGCTCCAGATTCGCACCGGGATCCCATAAAAAAGCAGGGATTCCTCCCTGCCTGATCACCACTCCCTTCATGGCGCTCAATGGCACCGTAGGGAGAAGCTCCGTTGTGGCCTCGAATCCACCCCTTTTTCACTGGATCACGCACTGTGAAGGCCTGGGCGGTGCAGGCTTGATCCCCCGTAATCTTTGACGTCGTGACTGATGCGATCGGGGCCTGGCCATGGGGAACCCAATCAGTCGTGAGCTCTTTCTGGAACGGGCGCGATCCCGGTTTGGCGATCAATACGACTACTCGGCCATTGTTTACAAGAGCTACAAGACGCCGATCAAGATTCGCTGCACCAGCCATCCGGTAAAGGAGATCTCCATCACCCCTGAGAAGCATCTCCAAACCATGGGTGGTTGCAAATACTGCCTGCATGAGAAGCGCATTCTCAACCTGGAGCGCGAGTTGAACCGGGCCAGCGCTGATCGCTCAGCTGCGTTGCCTGGGCTCACGGTTGGTGAACGGGCTCAGGCGATCTCCGCCGCCCCAGGAGCTGCTGCGGCGTTGTGAGCTCGCACGATCCGGCCATCCCTCCCCAGAACGCTGTCAGGGACTTGAGCCTGCCTGGGCTGTCACCCAGCGGAGGTTGACAATGATGTTGACAATGCAGCCGTGTCAGGTTGACAGTCAGGCATCTGTCGAGTGGTGCCTTGCCAGCGATTCGAGGCCGTGGAGAGGAGGTGCGCACGTTCATCGTCGCCAATGTGACCAAGCACCCCGCGGACATCGTCCGCCGTGCGGCCGAGAAATTCGACTGTTCCCGTCAGGCCGTTCATCGCCACATTCAACGGCTGGTGGAAGAAGGGGCGCTGATCGAATCCGGCAAGACCCGCAGCCGCATCTATGCGCTGGCCCAGCTCAGTTCATGGCGGCAGCACTACGAAGTGGCCTCCAGTGGCGATGAGGGTGATATCTGGATGCGGGACGTCCGCCCGCAACTCGAGCCCTTGGCCACCAACGTGATGGGCATCTGGCAGTACGGCTTTACGGAGATGTTCAACAACGCCCTGGATCACGCCCAGGCCAGGACCATCTCGGTGGCCGTGACCAAGACAGCAGCTGCGTCGGAGGTGGGCATTCGTGATGACGGTGTTGGCATCTTCCGCAAGATCCAGGCAGCCCTTGGCCTTCTGGATGAACGCCATGCCGTGTTGGAGCTGGCCAAGGGCAAATTCACCACGGATCCACAGCGTCACTCCGGAGAAGGCATCTTCTTCAGCTCGCGCATGTTCGATTGTTTTTCAATCACATCGGGCTCTGTGAGCTTCAGTCATCAGGCCAAAGCCCCAGAAGACTGGATTCTCGAAACCGACGCCAGTGGAGGCACTACCGTCAGGATGGAGCTCGGCAATCACACGTCTCGCTCCGTCAACAAGGTCTTTAAACAGTTCACTACTGGCGATGACTTTGGTTTCACGAAAACCGTTGTACCCGTTCGTCTGGCCCAATACGGCGACGACAATCTTGTGTCGAGGTCGCAGGCCAAGCGCCTGATCGCCCGATTTGAAAAATTCCGAACTGTGGTGCTCGACTTCAAGGGTGTCGCCCTGATCGGCCAGGCTTTTGCCGATGAAGTGTTACGTGTCTTCCCCCTCGCCCATCCAGAAGTTGAGCTTGTACCCCTCAATGCCAATAAGGAGGTGAGTCAGATGATTGCTCATGTTTTAGAGACCTCTAAGTGAAGAGCATGGCCATTCCTCGCGGGGTACTGGTTGCGGCCGCCGCTTGCGTTGATGAAGCCAGCTAACCGGCTGATCTCCTTGCTGTTCTTTGCCGCATCGTCTGCGGTAGCTCCTGAAGGGCGGGGTATCCCGCGAGGGCGCTGGGCACCAGCAGATCAAGCTGTCCCCACAGCGACTCCCAGGCCGGCACGGGCACCAACAGGCTTCCCTGCTTCAGCGCAGCGATCCAGTACCCCCAGGATGTCGCTGAGTGCCTCGTGGTCGCGCTCACTCATCCCAGCGCGACGGCTTCTGCTTCCACCCGTTGCCGCAAGGACGGCTTGAGGTTGCGGCGGCGAATCAGATCCACCTTCTGTTGCAGCAGATCCTCCAGCTCGAGCTTCAGGGCGGAGTGATCCAGCAGGCTGGTGCCCTGGGGCAGGTCCACCAGCAGATCCACATCGCTGCCGGCACGGGCCTGGTCGCGCGCCACCGACCCGAATACAGCCAGGTTGCTGGCTCCGTACTGGGCTAGCAGAGCATCGATCTGAGGTGCGCGGGCCTTGAGTTCAGCGAGTTGCATCGGGCTCCTCAAGCCTGGGGCCATTGTGTCCAGTCCTTTCAGGAAAGGCTCCCCCGCTGCCACAACACCCCTTGGCTAGACCCAAGCCACCAAAGCAGCACCGGCAGCCATCAACACCACCCCAAGCCAGGCCTTGAGCTCCAGCGGCTCGCCCAGAAACACCAGGGCCAGCACCGCGATCAAGACGACACTGAGCTTGTCGAGCGCCGCCACCCCGGCCACCGGTCCGAGCTGCAGGGCGCGGCTGTAGCAGAACCACGACACGCCGGTCGCCAGACCCGAGAGGGCCAGAGCCGTGAGGCTGGTAGGAGGCAGGTGGCGCAGCTCCTGCCAGTCGAGCCGGCCGCTGGCCAGCAGCACCAGGCCGAGCACAACGGCCACAGCCACGGTGCGAAACAGGGTGGCCAGCCCGGCATCCACCCCCTGCACGCCCACCTTGATCAGCAGCGCCGTCACGGCTGCTGAGAGCGCCGCCGCTGTGGCCCACAGCTGCCAGTTCTGCACGGGGCGCCTTGCTTTGAGAAGGGAGATCTCAAGGTTAGGAGCGTGTCGGTGGGTGGCGTCCCAACACACAAAGCTCGCTTTTGACGGAGCCGTGCAAGGAGGGCTGGTTCAACCCGCTCACCAAGCTCTGAACCGTTCTGATCAAAAGCCCTCTTGAAACACCGCCGCTATTGGCCCAGCGCAGCGGGCCGTTCATCACATCGCCAGCTTTGTTGACGTAGGTGCTCGCCATGGCCGCACTCAGCACGCCATCGGCCGTCATGGTCAACCCGGCCCGAGCCGGGTAGTCCAACCCAGTCGAAATGCGCTGCTGGCCCCAGAGGGTGTCCGGAGGCTCGCCGGGCTTGGGAGGCATAGAGGCACGGAGCCTCAGTCACTGGAGGGGTTTTGGGGAACGGAGAGGGTGGGATTCGAACCCACGGTGCCTTTCGGCACGCCGGTTTTCAAGACCGGAGCCATCAACCACTCGACCACCTCTCCAGGTGCCAGGTGCGGCAGCTGCCGCACCTCCTTCCACTTTCCCATGGTGGGAGGACTGGACTCGCTCAGTTGTTGCCCGGCTTGGCAAGAGGCAGCAGGCACTTGTCGGAGTCGCAGCCGGCCGGACCGGCTTCCACCAATTCGCCGCGGTCGTAGCGCTGCAGGGCTTCGAAGAAGCAATCGGTGCGTCGCCGCGCCGCCACCTCGGCATTGAGGCGCAGGTAGGTGGCGTGATCGATCGGCTCAAACGGCAGCCGCGGGAAGGTGGCGTTGGCATCGAACCGGGCTAGCAGGGCCGCGGAGATGTAGCCCTCGCCGTTGTCGATCGCCTGGTGGATGGCATCGGCCAGGGGCTCGATCTCATTTTCGCGGAACTCCACCGTGGCACTGGTGTTGTGGGCTGTGTAGTGCTTCTGCACCTGCATGTAGAAGTCGAACTGAGCCAGGGCGGAGAAGTTGTTGATCTCCACCGCATCGGCGCCGGGGATGTTGGCCCAGCTCACTTCCGTGGGGATCTCCACCAGCCACTCGGTGCAGCGGGGATCAAACGGATCGTCCAGCAGGCGGCCCTGCTCGTCTTTGTCGCTCTGGCTCGGCACGATCGTGTAGCCGTAGTCCATGCAGGCCAGCGCCACCGGATCGTTCTTGCGGAAGGTGATGCGGCGAATGAAGCGCTGGGCCTTGGGGGGGTGCCAGCCGGGGGAAGCGCCGGTGAGCAGGCTCTTGGTGCCGGCCGGCTGCACGGTGGTGCAGCGGTTGGGGCGGCGCAGGCCGTGGCGATCGCAGTAATCCCACACCGCCTCGTTGACGACCTCCTTCCAGCGGCTGAGGAATTCGGCCTCCTTGGCCTTGAAGGCCAGCCCCTCTTCCGTGTTGGGGCGCCCCGCTTCCCACCACTGCAGCCAGGGGGTGCCGAAGGCGTGCACGAAGAAGTCGAACAGACCGGTGAAGCTCACGCCCACGATCGGGTCCCAGGCGCGGCTCTGGCGGTAGCGCTCCACCTCGAAGCGGTGGTTGAGCAGGCAGGCCACGGCCAGGCCGGCGGCGCGGAAGGCATCCTCCTGGGCGACCAGGTCGGCTGGATCGATCTGGTTGAGGTGGATCTCCGCCAGGTTGCAGTGGAAGTCGGCGCCGAGGATTTCGCCGCAGGGGTTGAGGCCGTAGCGCCCCAGGCGGTGCTCCAGCTCAGCGGCGCTGATGTCGGGGTGGTGGGTGGTGAGCCAGCGGCCGGCTTGCTCTCGGCCCTGGTCGCAGTAGATGCCGATGAACTCCGTGCGCAGTTCGGGGGTGGTCAGCAGGTCGGCGTTGGAGCGGGCAATGGCCTCAGGGGCGAACTGGATCGCGCCCTCACCGCTCTGGAACTGTTTGTTGACGGCCTCCAGCACCGTGGCCCGGTCGGGGCGGCTGTGGAAGACACGGGTGTGGTTGGCCATGCGCAGGGCATCGCGCTCGGGATCGATGCGCCAGTTGCCGTCGCTGTCCTGCTGCCAGAGGTTCTCCTTGGCGCCGGCTGCGGAGTTGTCTTCGGCGCTGAACTGGCGCATGCCGGCGCTGCGGCGGATGTTGCCGGCCACGATCGTGACGGCGGCCTCATCGATCAGCAGGCAGCACTCCACCGAGGTGAGCTGGCGGCCCTGGGCTTTGTTCAGGATCTGGGCCACACGGCCGTAGAGATCTTTGAGTTTCACCGGGTTGGCCATCCCGCCGAAGCCTTTGAGGGTTTCGCCGACCGGGCGCACATCGGAGAGGTCGACGGCGATCTCGATCGGGCTGTTGGCGTCGAAGCGCGCGTCGCTGCAGAGGTTGAGCAGCAGCTGGTAGCTGTCCACCCAGCCGCGGCGGGTGTCGCCCACCTTGATCGCCACCCGGTTGCCCTCGACGCTGTGGGTGGTGTGGTCCTGGCGCTGGCCCGCTGGGGTGGCGCCGATGTCGGTCACACCGGTGACGCTGAGGCGATTGCGCACCGCCGGCAGCCGGTTGATCAGATGGGGCTCAATGATGGCGCCGGTGCCGCAGCCCATCATCGCCAGGTCCATCATCAGCCCGAAGGCTTCCCAGTCCACCAAATTGGTGGAGGTGCAGTTGTAGGAGCCGGAGAAGTTTTCGCTGCGCTCGATCCATTCCGTGCCACCGATCCACAGCCAGCGGCCCGAGGGCAGGGCCTTCTGCTGCTGCTGCATGCGGCGCAGCAGGTCGACTTCCGCATCATTCAGATCACCCAGGCGGCGCAGGCCACCCAGGTTGCGCTCGGCCACCTGATGCCAGCTCTCCCGGCCTGTCTCGGTTTTGCGGCTGTAGGTGCGATAGAAGACCGGATTGGCCGCCGGAGCGGTGGCCGGAAAGTCTTGAGCCTCGCCCGCCGGTCTGCCGCTGGGGGCGGCAAAGGCCTTCTCAGCACTGGCGGCTGTGGGGGGCGTGGCGGAGAGGGTCACAGGTGGTGCGGCCTGATGGTGAGCCGAACCATAACGCCACCGGTGGGGTGTGCAAGACACCGTTGACACCAGCAACAGTGCGCGGCCCCGTCCGGGCCCCCAGACTGGCAAGAGCAGGTGTGGTGTGCCCATGCAGCGGATCCCCGAGCCGGAATTGATGGATGGGGTCGACCAGGTGCGGGCCTATGCCGCCGCCGATTTCGACGCCTCCGACCAGGCGATGCTGGATCGCTTCTCAGCGCTTTGCGGCGGTGATCCCGGCGGGCGACTGGTGGATCTGGGCTGCGGCCCCGGCAACATCAGCCTCCGTCTGGCGCGGCGCTGGCCGCTGGCGACCGTGCTCGGACTCGATGGCGCGCCGCGGATGCTGGCGCTGGCCCAGGAGCGGGCCGCCGCTGAGCCGGAGCTGGCAGGACGGCTGCAGTTTCAGGAGGCGTTGCTGCCCCTGGCCGAACCGGGGCCCCTGGCCGCTGCCTTCTCGGCGGTGGTGAGCAACAGCCTGTTGCACCATCTGCACGATCCGGGCGGGCTTTGGCGGGCCGTGGCCCAGCTCGCCGCACCCGGGGCTTTTGTGTATGTGCAGGATCTGCGCCGCCCCGCCAGCCCGGCAGCGGTGGACGCCCTGGTGGCCGAGCAGATGGGGACTGCCCCGGAGGTGTTGCGCCACGACTACCGGGCCTCCCTGCATGCCGCCTTCACGCCCGAGGAAGTGGCGGGGCAGCTTGAGCAGGCGGGATTGGCGGGACAGCTGCAGGTGGCGCCGCGGCAGGAGCGCTACCTGGAGGTGTGGGGGCGCATCGCGTGAATGGCCTGGCAGGCTGACCCGATGACGACCAGCTCTCTCGCCAGCGGTTCTGCCGCGACCAGCAGCCCCGAACTGGCGGCCTTGGCTGAGGCCGTGGCCCGGCGCCGCAATTTCGCAATCATTTCCCACCCGGACGCGGGCAAGACCACCCTCACCGAGAAGCTGCTGCTCTACGGGGGCGCGATTCAGCAGGCCGGCGCCGTGAAGGCCAAGGGGGAGCAGCGCAAGGTGACCTCCGACTGGATGGAGCTGGAGAAACAGCGCGGCATCTCGATCACTTCCACCGTGCTGCAGTTCGACTATTCGGGCAGCACGATCAACCTGCTCGACACCCCTGGCCACCAGGACTTCTCAGAAGACACCTACCGCACCCTGGCGGCCGCCGATAACGCGGTGATGCTCGAGGACGCGGCCAAGGGGCTCGAGCCCCAGACCCGCAAGTTGTTTGAGGTGTGCCGGATGCGGCGCATCCCGATCTTCACCTTCATCAACAAGATGGACCGGCCGGGGCGCGAGCCCCTGGAACTGCTCGATGAGATCGAGCAGGAGCTGGGCCTGGCCTGCTGGCCGGTGAACTGGCCGATTGGCAGCGGCGATCGCTTCCGCGGTGTGATCGATCGCCGCAGCCACGCGGTGATCCTGTTTGAGCGGGCCGAGCGGGGACGCCAGAGCGAGGAAAAGGTGCTGTCGGTGGAGGAGGCCCGCGACTCAGGTGCCGTGGAGCCGGAATTGCTGGCTCAGGCCCTGGAGGAACTGGAGTTGCTGGAGGGGGCTGGTGCCGACCTCGACCTCGAGCTGGTGCATGCCGGTGAGCTCAGCCCCGTGTTTTTCGGCTCGGCGATGACCAACTTCGGCGTGCGGCCGTTTCTCGATGCCTTCCTGGAGCTGGCCCAGAAGCCCATTGCCCGCGCCAGTGGCACCGGGTCAATCGAGCCGGTGGCGCCGGGTTTCAGCGGCTTTGTGTTCAAGCTGCAGGCCAACATGGATCCCCGCCACCGCGACCGGGTGGCGTTTGTGCGGGTGTGCTCCGGCAAGTTTGAAAAGGACATGACGGTGCAGCACGCTCGCACCGGCAAGGCCATCCGCCTGTCGCGCCCCCAGAAGCTGTTTGGCCAAGACCGCGAGGTGGTGGAGGACGCCTACCCGGGCGATGTGATCGGTCTGAACAACCCCGGCATGTTCGCCATCGGCGACACCCTCTATCTAGGGCCAAAGGTGGAATACGAGGGCATTCCCTGCTTCAGCCCGGAGATCTTCGCCTGGCTGCGCAACCCCAACCCCTCGGCCTTCAAGAGCTTCCGCAAGGGGGTGAACGAGCTGCGCGAAGAAGGTGCCGTGCAGATCCTCTACGACACCGACGAGAGCAAGCGCGATCCGATCCTGGCGGCGGTGGGCCAGCTGCAGCTCGAGGTGGTGCAATACCGCCTCGAGCATGAATACGGCGTGCAGACGCGCCTGGAGCCCCTGGGCTTTGCGGTGGCCCGCTGGGTGGTGGGCGGTTGGAGCGCGCTGGAGAAGGTGGGCCGGATCTTCAACTGCAAAACCGTGCGCGACGCCTGGAGGCGGCCGGTGCTGCTGTTCAAAAACGACTGGAACCTGAACCAGCTTGTGGAGGAGCATCCTGAGCTGGAGTTGAGCGCCGTGGCGCCGGTGGTGAGTGGGGTGGAGCCGATCGCGCTCTAGGGGCAACTGGGTCCACGGCCAGCCAAGGGGCGCGCCAAAGTGGTGCGTAAAGAACCATCACAGCGATGCCCAAGCCGCTCTGGCTGGTGCGTCCCCGCCCGGACGGGGGCTGCGATTACGTGAATTTCCTGCCCGCCCAGGGACCCATCGGTGCGACCACCGTGGAGATGCGAGAGGGAAGCCATCTTCCCCCCCAGCTACCCCTGCTCAAGCACCGCAAGCGCCTCGGTGCAGAAGAGGCGGAACATTGCCGCCGGCGTTTGCAGCTTGAAGCGGGTTTCCGCTGCAGTGAGCCCCTTTTTTAGCCAAGTCTCGATACGCTCTACCCAAGGGCTACGTCCTGCGATCTCCCTGGTGCCGCGGCGCGGCTCGTCATGACCCAACGCTCCGATCAGCCCTCTCCGGCGGCCGACCCCTCGGGCCCCTATGAGCGATTGGGTGTTCCGGCTGATGCCAGTTTCGACGCGGTGCAGGCCGCCAAGCTGGCCCGCCTCGAGGAGGTGGGTGACGACACGATGGCGCGCTCCCGCATTGAGGCGGCCTACGACGCCGTGTTGATGGAGCGGCTCAAGGAGCGTCAACAGGGTCGTGTCAGCAGTGCTGCCAAATCCGCCTCCCAGCGCGAACAACTGGCCCCGCCACCGCCGAAGTTGGCGGTACCGGCCCTGCCCCAGCTGCCCTTGCCTCGGATGGCAGCGCCCCAGCTCAAGTTGCCGGGCCTCGCCTTGGCCACTGGCCGGGAGCGCTGGTTCCCGCTGGCGACCTCCGGGGTGTTGCTGCTCCTGCTGCTATTGGCTCCGGGTTTCCCCCCGGATCTGGTGCTAGCCCTGGCGACCGCCATGGCGGTGATCAACCTGCAGTGGCGGAATCGCCGCTTTTTGGCCGCGGTGGGCTGGGGCTTTGGCCTGCTCTGTCTGGGCCTGTTGGTCGGAGCAATTCTGGCTGGCGCCCTCTCCACCAGCCTGCCCCTGGGCCTGCCTCTTTCGCCCCTGCAGGTCCAGAGCCTGCCGGCTCTGTTGCTATTGCTGCTGGGGGCCCTGCTGATCGGTGGCGAGCGCAGCTGAGAGCCATGCACCGTCACGGCCCAGCTGCTGCTTCCCGCCATCAGGCGGGGGTGAGCTCGTCGATCAGCTCCTGGAGCTCGCCTCCACCCACCTCGTACACCGCGTTGCAGAAGTGGCAGGTGAGTTCGGCCTGGCCGTCTTCAGCCAGCATGGCGCTGAGTTCGTCGTGGCCCAGCAGCTTGAGGGCCCCCACGCTGCGCTCGCGGCTGCAGGGGCAGTAGAACCGCACCGGCGTGCAGGCTGCACGGTCGTCGAGCGGTTGGGGATCGAGGTCGGGAAAGATGTCCTCCAGCAGGCTGTGCAGCTGGCCCTCGCAGTCGGCCAGCCGCTGGCTGAAGTGCTGCACCTCGCGGCAGCGCTCCTCCAGCAGGGCCACCAGGGCCGGTTCCCGGGCAGCCTTGGGCAGCACCTGCACCAGCACGCCACCGCTGCAGCGCACGCCGCTGCTGTCGATCTGTTCGCCCACGAACACGGCCGAGGGGGTTTGCTCCGAATGCAGCAGGTAGGACGCCAGATCGTCGCCGATGCCACCGCTCACCAGCTCCACGGTGGAGCTGAACGGCTGGCCTTCGCCCAGATCCCGCACCACGTGGAGATAGCCGGTGCCGGTGGCGGTGCGGAAATCGAAGTGATGCAGCCCGTCGGACTCGCTCACCAGATCCAGCTCCAGGCCGGGATGGCCCACATAGCCGCGCACGCTGCCGTCGCGGCCCGCATCCACCATCAGGCCTCGCAGCGGGCCGTCCGACTGGATGCGCAGGTTGACGCGGCCGTGGGCCACCTTCATGGAGCTGGCCAGCAGCAGCCCCGCCGTCATGGCACGGCCCAGCAGGGCCGTGGTGAGGAAGGAGAGGCCGTGGCGCTCCCGGGCGGTTCGGCTGGTGTGGGTGGTGCTCACGGCCACCATCCGGATGCCCCCGCCGGCGGCCGTGGCCCGCAGCAGCTGATCGCTCAAGGCTCGCCGTTTCGATGTCAAGACATCGTAAGGAGCCCCGTTTCGGGCGTGGTCTGGAGCCCGGTCTGGAGAGCCGTCAGCTGGCCCGCCTCCAGCCTCCAGCCCCCATCGATCACGCTGCGGAACAGCTCCGGTTCGTGGGTCACCACCAGCACGGCCCGCTCCTGGGCCAGGGCGGCCAGCAGCTCCAGCACCTCGCGTCGCACGGCCCAGTCGAGGCCGGCGGTGGGCTCATCCAGCAGCAGCACCTGGGGATTGCGCAACAGCTGCACCGCCAGGGCCAGTCGCCGTTGCTGGCCGCCGCTGAGCTGCTCCGGCGCCTGCTGCAGCGAGAGGCCCTCCAGCCCCACCAACTGCAGGGCGTTCTGGGCCTGGTCGGCCGTCAGCCGCCGGTGGCCGAGCTTGAGCTCCTGGCCCACGCTGAGGCCGAGGAAATGGCGCTCCGGAAATTGAAACACCAAGCCGCACAGCCAGCGGCGTTGGCGGCCGTTGAGGGGCTGTCCCTCCCAGAGCAGCTGTCCGGTGGAGGGCTCGGCCAGGCCGCTGATCACCTCCAAGAGGGTCGTTTTGCCGCTGCCGCTGCGGCCGGCCACCAGCACGGCGCGGCCCACCGCCAGGGTCAGGTTGACGCCGCGGAGCACCGGTTCCTGTGCCGTGGCGGGCTGATAGCAGACGTTGCGCAGCTCGAGCATCGACCCAGCATGCCGCCGGGCGTGTTTGATGGAGCCAGTGTTTCCCCCGATCCCCCTCTGCCATGGAGGTGCGCTTCCGCGAGTTCAACCCCTTTAATTGCTGGATCTGGATGCGCTTCCCCCATCCCCTGGGCTCAGGGGAGAGGGGCTATCTGGAAACCGCTTTCGACAGCTGGTTTTTCCTGGGCAAGCTTGGCGGCTTCAATGCCGAAAACCTCCAGGCCCATGAGGAGGGGGCGGAGCTGGGCTGGATGGCCTACAGCCATGAGGCGGCTGCGTCCGCCTTGCCGGCCCTGATGCACAACATGGGCCCGATGGAATACCAGGACGACTGGGCCCGCTGTTGGGTGGACCTGGGCACCAGCGATGCCTTCGCCCTGGATGTGTTGATCAATGCCCTGGGTCAGCTCAACAACGACGTGCTTGAGATTGAGGAGTTGCTGATCGGCGGCCTCAATGACGACTGGCCGATCGAGGAGCAGCCCGAAGCGATGTTCGCCGGCCTCGATGCCCTCGATGATGAGGACACCGAAGACGAGGAGGAAGACGCGTCTGGCAACAAAGCCTGGAGCTAGGGGGACACCGTGGCTCGGGAACTGCGGCGCCTGCTGATCGCCCCGGAGCGCCTGGCTGTCGCTGCTGGGCGAGCGTGCCCCCTTGCCCTCAGCCTGGAACGGGCCGAGGCCCACTACCTCAGCCGGGTGTTGCGGTTGCGCCCCGGCGATCGCTTCGCGGTGGTGGACGGGGCCGGCCGGCTCTGGAGTGCGGTGTTGCAAGCCAACGATCGCGCCCACCTGGAGCAACCCCTGGCGGCTCCGTTGCAGGTTGAGCCGCCGCCGGCCGTTCCCTTGGCCTTGGCGGTGGCCCTGCCCCGGAGGGATGCCGATGTGCTGCTGCGCATGGTCTGCGAACTGGGGATCGACCAGCTGATCCCCCTGCAGTCCGAGCGCAGCGTCGACCCCGACCCCCTCAAGCCGGGCCGCGCAGACACCATCCTGCGGGAGGCGGTGGAGCAATGCGAGCGGCTCTGGCAGCCCGTGCTCGTCCCATCGCTGCCGGCTCCGGAGCTGCTGGGAGCCCCACCGCCAGGCAGCCCGGGCGGGGGATTGCTCTGCACCACGCGCCAGAGCAACACGCCCCTGTTGGGGGAGGCATTGGCAGCTCGGGGTTCCACACCGGATGGCCTGGCGGGGTCTGTGCCAGGAGCCCTAACGGTGGCGATTGGTCCGGAGGGTGGTTGGACGTCGCAGGAGGAGGACCTGGCCCGGGAGCACGGCTGGCAGGCCGTGAGCCTGGGCGACACGATCCTGCGCTGCAGCACGGCCGCGGTGGCCGCAGCAGCCCTGCTCAGCCACTGGCGCGCCCAGCGGTTGCCTTAGTTGCGGAACATGCCGGAGGCCATGTCCTTGAAGCCGGCCAGGTTGGCGCCCGCCAGGCGGCGGCGGCTGCGCAGGGCGTTGGCTGGATTGAGGCAGTCGGGGGCGAAGGTGGCGTTGCTGGGTGGGGGCAGGGCCTCCTGGGCCGCCCGCAGCTCAGCGGCGATGGCTTCGGCGGTGGTGAGGCTGCTGCCGGCGGCGGCCTCTGCGCTGGGGGACGCCTGGCTGGGCGCGGGCTGGCCCTCGGCTGGTGGTGTTTTGGGTTGCTGGACTTTGGGTTCGGCGATGGCCACCTTGGCCGGTTCGGCGCCTTCACTGCCCAGGTCGAGGAAGAAGGAGTCCTTGCGGTTGAACACCATCACG
>Ga0194134_10000709_pt1 | contig 50001 bp, 43 predicted proteins | sample TA2KigOff0mmetaG_FD_148602 | JGI IMG/M metagenome (GOLD analysis project Ga0194134, IMG submission 148602) | Freshwater microbial communities from Lake Tanganyika, Tanzania - TA2015056 Kigoma Offshore 0m | ecosystem: Environmental > Aquatic > Freshwater > Lake | place: Tanzania: Lake Tanganyika... | reverse complement strand
GGTACCGGATCATAACCGTGTGTTCCCCACGGATGGCATTTGCTCAATCGTTTCATTCCAAGATAAATCCCTTTTGCAGCACCCCATTCGTTGATGGCCTCAATGGTATATTGAGAGCAAGTGGGTGAATGCCTGCAATTTTGGCCTAACATAGGTGATATAAACCATTGATATATTTTTATGGGTAACATGAATATTTTTCTAATCATTTTTTGCAAAATCTTGATACAACAAACTGGGCTGTATGCCTTTATTGTTTTGATATTTTCCTGAATTATATTTATCGTATTCCCCTTCAATGGAGTGAAAATATATTTGACAAATTTCCACATCAGGGTAAATAATAAGCGGTTGAATAACGAAGATTTCTAGTGTCCAAAATCCGGCAAAACCCACATCACCAAATCCAGCCGTTATGTGAATGAACATACCCAAACGCCCTATGCTGCTTCTGCCTTCGAGCATAGGAACGTGTCTTTCTGTACGTGTAAATTCTTTCGTTCTTCCTAAATATAATTTGTTCGGCTCTAGCAGTAGTCCACTTTCCGGAATAATAATTTTATCTGTTGCATTGGGCAATTTCATATCTAGTTGGTTTTTGCTATAAACCAACAATTCGTTGTGCAACTTCAAATTGTAGCTATTGGGATTAAGCCGCTTTTCATCAAAAGGTTCGATGAAAATGGTTTGGTTCATTTGCTTCTTTATTTCCTTTCCGCTAAGTATCATGTCTAGTATTTATATATTTATTTCAAAGCAGTATAAATCGCCTGATTTAGTACCTACATGCAATTCGCTTTCTTCTTCGTTCATGCTAATACATGAAATATCATTATCAACCGAATGTATTTGAATAAATCTCTCTGAGTTTGCAGGTAGAAAATAAAAGATAAAGCCCCTTTCACTTGCTGCGACTAATACATTTCCTTTGTAAAAAATGTCTGTTATTTTACCAAAACCACATTTAAGTGTGGCGGGCATCTTTCCCGTTGGTGGTCCATTTGAAAAGTCCCAAATGTGAACGTCTTCAGAGCAGTTAACCACAAATTCTGTTGCCTTATTAGCCCAAATAATTTTAGTTACTTTGGAAGGGTAGCCACTTATCTGAAAGTCTTTGTCTTCTTCAAATGGGTAAGGCCAGAAATGTATACAGTTTTCTTGAGTTCCTGCAGCAATATATTTTTTATCGGGACTCCAACTGGTGGTTAAAAGCGATGTTTTCCATTCAAAGAGTGAATGGTTTTCTAGATTATTTGTATTGTATTCTCTTACACCACCATAATTTGAAACCAAGAACGAATCAATATTGAAAATAATATCGCTAATGGTGCTATTGAATGAATTATCCTTATGAGTTAGTTGATATTCATTTTCTTTTTGCTCTAAAATATAAAGCGTCTTTCCATTGGCAGCAAAAAGTATAGTACCATCAGTGTTTACTGCAATATGCTCAAACCATTTTTTTTCTTCAATCAAAGGAACACTATCCCCTTGAAGTGATAATGTAAATACGCCATTACTTGAAGCAATAAATAGTTCACTAGTTTTGGGGTGTACTACTGCCGAAAAAATGATGTCTGCAATGTTTTCATACTTATTGATTATTTTTCCTTTTGCACTATCCAACAAATACACACTGTTTTCACTACCAACTACCCAAATCATTTCTGATGCGGGAATAGGAATAATCTTTAAAATGAAACCATCTAAACTCAAAGTCCAGTTGATGTTTTCATCAGACTCATCTTTTAATCGAGAAAATATTTTATCGGTGTTAGATACCATTATGCCAAACAATTTTTAAAGCCCTCATTCAACATTGTTCTATCTAAGTTTCGTCCGATAAAAATTAATTGATTTCGTTTTTGCTCATTTCTTTTCCAAGCTCTATCGGGTTTTGCATCAAATAACATGTGTACACCTTGAAAAACTATTCTTTCGTTATACCCTGAAAAATACAAGATACCCTTGCTTCTAAAAATATCTTGACCGTAAGTTTGCAGTAAATGCCCCATCCATAAATTGAATTTTTCAAGGTTTAATGCGGCTGTTGATTCTATTCCTACACTACTCACTTCATCATCGTGCGAATGTGTATGTTCTATCTCTATGTTTTCAATTGGCTCTACGGTGTTTTTACCATCTTTCAATTGCATATTAAATTCATCAGGACCGTGTTGAGTAAAAAACAAAAATGTTCCGTCTTCTGAATCTAAACTAAATGATTGACATAAATCGGTTGTTTCTAATCTTAAAAGTGTATTCAGTTGTAAAGCGGCATTGTCTTTTAAATCCAATGCATCACCAGAAAAAGTTACCGTGGCTTCATGTTTTTGTTCTTCTAAATTTTTGTAAGCTGTAATTAAAACATCAATGCTTGGGTCTGGACCTTCTTCTAACCATAAGGTATATTTCCCTTTTTTCAATTGATATTTTACTATGGCTTCAAACGGAAATTCTTCTTCGGCAAATTGTGGATTGAGTTCAATTTTTTTATCCAAATCAAATGCTTTTACATCTAAAATTTTAGCTAAATCAATAGCGGCATTTTCTGTTGGATAAATTTCGCACATTGCATTCATGCTTCGAATAGTAGCTTGTAGCTGACTAACTGCATTTTCCTCTACTAAATCAATTTTATTGAGGATTACTATATCGGCAAACGCAATTTGCTCTTTACATTCAGCACTATCGTTTATATGTAGGTGAACGTGTTTGGCATCTACCATTGTAATAATGGCATCAAGACTAAACTGCTCTTTTAAATCGTTGTCAACCCAAAAAGTTTGTGCCACAGGTGCAGGATTTGCCATGCCGGTAGTTTCCACCAAAATCATATCCAGCTTATCTTTTCGTTTGGTAAGTCTGGTAAGGATTCGGATTAAATCGCCTCGAACGGTGCAGCAAATACAACCGTTGTTCATTTCAAAAATTTCTTCATCGGCTCCAATCACCAATTCGTTATCTACACCTACTTCACCAAACTCATTTTCTATCACAGCTATTTTCTTGCCGTGATTTTCACTCAAAATACGATTGAGCAAAGTTGTTTTTCCGGAACCCAAAAAGCCGGTTAGGATAGTTACAGGAATTTTAGTATTGTTCATAGTGACTTTTTTTATTGTTTACGGTATTTAGTGGGAATGGAATCACTGTTTATTGTTAATTCCCCCATTTGATAGAGAAAGTTTTTGCTTGTTTTTATTTCATTTTTCAGTATTTCGTGTAATAGCAAATCACATTGCTTGTGGTCTATATTTTTAAACCAAACATTATCAGGAGACAACATTGCCACAGGTGCATCATCACACCTGCCAATACATTTAGTACGTACGGTGTGATAATCATCATCAAGTCCTATCTCTTTTATGCATCTCCTAATAGCTTGCGTAACTTCTTCAGCATCTTTTTTCATGCAACAGCCACCATTGCAGATGAAAAGGCATTTTTTTGTGTTTATTAGGTCTTTGACTGCCATATTAGTGTGTATGATTAAATGCCAGAAATAAATAATAAAAACCCGATAATACGATTACAGTTCCCGAGATACTCGTTATACGCTCTCTCAGTTTTTTGTTGTTGGTTTCCATCTTTAAAAATTTTGATTTAAACACCACAAAACCCATTAGCAAAAGAAACATTGCCAATATAAATCCAGCAACATAAGCCAACATGGTTAATGAAATAATCCAAGCCGATGAATACGTAAATGCCATTCCAACAACTGCCAATGCAGACGGGCACGGCATAATGCCGTTGATAAAACCTACCAAAGCAGGATTGCTGTTTATAGAAAAAATATTTTTAGGTTTTTTTATGGTGTTTGTTGGCTGTGCCAAACTAAATTGAGTGTGTTGTATGTTTTGTGTTGCCGGCTTATGGCTGTGCAGTGAAGTGTTGATTTTGTGGTCATGTCCACAGCCGCAATTTTCATCGTGATGCGTATGTTTTTTTGATTTTAAAAGCATGCTGATACCCATATACAATATCAATAAAGAAGCAGTTAGTTGAATGTAAAAGTGAATTGACTCTTCTATGTGCGGAAATACCACCGGAACAACTAATGCTAACAAAATAAGCAAAACGGAATGTGAAATAGCCATGCTGGTAATGATCTTTACAGCTTGTTTTTTATCTACATCGTTAGCTATACTGTAGGATACTAAAAATGTTTTTCCGTGCCCTGGCTCTATGGCGTGCAAAGCTCCCAAGCCCAATGATGTTATGAAGGAAATGACACTCATGATTTTTGCTTTTTGATTTGTACATAATTTAGAAGCAGCCCAAGCAATGTAACAGCCATAATTACTAAGCCCAATAACAACTTGTAAGGATTTGGTATCTCAATAGGTACTCCTAACTTTTCAAGAAACTGAATTACGCCTAATAGTAAACTCGTAATGACTACTAAAAGCGATATAATTATCTTCAGGTTAAATTTTGAATGTTTTGCATTTAAAATGCTGTAAAAAAAAAGACCATTCAGGGTGTCTGTTATCATCATTCCTGTGGTAAAAAGCAGTCCGATTAAGAATGCATTCCAATAGGCATAGTTATTCTCTATGCTATCGCCCACCAAACCCCAGGCAGCTACCTGTGTGGATGTATCAAACACTAAGGCAAATAAAATTCCGGTAATCAATAATTTTAGAGATGGAAATTTGCTCTGTGCAATAAACGAAGTAAGTTTCTTGTGAGGATGATTATGTGTTCCATAAATCTGCCCACGGCAAAGAACAAAAACCCCATAAAATCCGGTAAATAGTAATAGTGCGATGGGTATCCACTCAGTAAATTCTACTATGCGAGTGTATGATTTTAGACCATTATTCAATGTAACAATTAACACACCAATTACTGATACTGAAACCCCATGCCCCAATGAAAAAAAGAAACCACTCCAACTATTTGATTTTCCTTTTGAATGATAATTCAAATTAATTCCATTGATAATGGCAAGATGGTCAGGGTCCAACCCATGCCTCATTCCCAATATCAAAGCGAAAAACAGATAGGATAGGGTCATGCTTTCAAATTTTTAGACAATTCATTTATGAACTCTTCAATTGTGTAAATGACATTTTCAGCATCATCTCTTTTGCGAATAGAAATTGTATTTGTACTCTTTTCTTGTTCGCCTACTATGAGCATGTAGGGTGTTTTTTGCAATTGTGCATCACGAATTTTCTTACCCAATTTTTCGTCTCTATTATCCACCTCAATATCTAAGTCTAATGCTTCATTCAAGTGAGATGCTACTTGATTGGCATAGTCTTCAAACTTGTCGGATACCGGCAAAACAATTGCTTTAACAGGAGCTAACCATAGAGGGAATTTTCCCGCTGTATTTTCAATTAATAGGGCAATAAAGCGCTCCATCGAACCGAACAATGCTCGATGAATCATCACGGGGCGGTGTTTCTGATTATCGCTGCCATTATATAGCAAGTCGAAGTTTTCAGGCATCATATAATCCACTTGAATGGTTCCAATTTGCCATTTCCTACCGATGGCATCACATACCATAAAATCTAGTTTAGGACCATAAAATGCCGCTTCACCTTCTTTAGTGGTAGTTTGCATTCCTCGTTCTTGTGTGGCTTCAACGATTGCTTTTTCTGCCAAATCCCACATTTCATCTGTACCCAAATACTTGTCTTTATTTTGCGGGTCTCTCAAAGAAATTTGAGTTTTAAATTCGCTAAAACCTAGTTTGCTATAAACTAAGTTTACTAAATCAACCACTTTTAAAAATTCTTCTTTTAATTGGTCGGGGCGGCAATATATATGTGCATCATCTTGCGTAAATCCCCTCACTCGTGTTAAGCCATGCAATTCACCGTGTTGCTCGTAGCGGTAAACAGTTCCGAACTCTGCATATTTTATGGGAAGTTCTTTGTAGCTTTTTGGTTTGGCAGCAAATATTTTGCAATGATGTGGACAGTTCATTGGTTTCAAGAAAAACTCCTCATTTTCAGCCGGTGTTTTAATGGGCTGATAGGCATCTTGACCATATTTAGCATAGTGTCCCGATGTTACATAAAGTTCCTTTCTGCCAATGTGCGGACTTGCTACATGCTGATAGCCGGCTTTACGTTGAATATTTTTCAGAAAACTGATTAGGTTTTGGCGAAGTGCTTCACCTTTTGGTGCCCAAAGCGGTAGACCCATTCCAACTTCTTCATCAAAATAAAAAAGATCAAGTTCTTTTCCGATTTTTCTATGGTCGCGTTTTTTGGCTTCTTCCAAGTTGCTTAAATATTCATCAAGCAAAGCCTTATTGGGAAACGAAATACCATACACACGGGTAAGCATGTTGTTTTTTTCATCGCCACGCCAGTAGGCTCCTGCTATATTTGTAATTTTTACTGCTTTTATTAAAGCGGTATTTGGAATGTGCGGCCCTGAACATAAATCAACAAAACTGCCTGTTTCATAAAAGGTAATCGTGCCGTCTTGTAAGCCATCTATAATTTCTAATTTATAGTTATCTCCTTTTTTTTGGAAGTAATCTAATGCCTCTTTTTTACTTACCTCCTTTCTAATGTTTTCAAATCCTTTTTTTGCCAATTCGAGCATTTTCTGCTCTACTTTTTTAAAATCTTTGTCGGTAAAATTATAATCACCAAAATTTACATCATAATAAAAACCGTTTTCAATAGAAGGTCCCGTTCCTAATTTAATACCAGGGTACAATAATTCTAAAGCATAAGCCAAAAGATGGGAAGATGTATGCCAAAAAGTCGACTTATGCGTGTCATTCTCCCAATCTAATGTTTTCACTAATGGATCTGTTTCTATTAACATGTGTAATCTTTGATTAAATAACTAAATGCAACAATGTTGCAAAGGTAGTGACTAATTTAATAAACGCAACTATGTTGCATTAATGCTTAAAGAAATTAAATTAGAAAGAACTACTAAATCTAAAACTGAAATTCAAGAGTTGATTGTTTTATTGACTGTGGCTTTGTCTACATGTCTTGAAGATGTTGGGCCTTAATTTCATTTGCCCAAAAATTACAAGTTCTGCGAAGTGAATTTTATCTTGTCGTGTCTTTTTGCGTAATGTTCGTAGGCTATGGGTGTGGTTGGGTAAAATTAAATGTGCTGTTTTGGGTCGGCTTGTGTAAGGAAAAACAGCTCTTTTAATTTTGCGAAGGGTTGGCTTGTTGTGATCCGATGTTAGCACGGTTATTGATGGTTGAACGGTCCCCCTACAATGAGGCATAACGTTTTGCAAGCAGGCGCTCGGCCCACTTTTCTAATAATCGTACTCCGAAGATATAACATTCTATTTACACAATATACGTTTCACCGAAGTATTATTTGGGCTGGCGCTTGCTTGCTGTTAGCGTTTCGTTGGTTTTATTCTATCGTCTCTTTTTTCAAACTTTCACCCACCGTATATTTATACTCTTTGCCAAATTCTTTCGTAAAGCGAAAAATAGCAAGCAATAAGTCATACGTATATTTATACACGGGTAAATCACTGTAAATTGCCTTTTTTTTAAAAAATCGACCGCTTACTTCGACAGGCTCAGCACCAGTCGCGGTAAATTATCACCCTTCGACTTCGCTAAAGCTACGCTCAGGGTAGAAATAATCAAATTGTCAAATTGTCAAATGAATCAAATAACCCTTCGGTAAACTCAGGGTAAAATTAATCCCTCAGGCAACGAACAGAAAACCCTTCCTCCTTACCGCCGTAGTTGTCCCTGACCACAGTGCCAACGTCGTAACCCAGGGTGCGGCCCCAGACATAGTCTGCATCGTCCTCCGTAGAACTCCACCAGAAACCGGCTTCGCCAATGGCGTTGAATGAACCATCGTAGCCACGGTAACCGCCCGGAAGACCTGAAAAACCGCTGGTGTTGGTGCCGTTGCCGTTTTCATTCCATCCGTTGGTGCTTTTCATGGCTATTCCAGCCAATGTGTCCCCTAAATAAGCGGTAAAGTCGGACCATTCCTGGTCGCTGGGAATATGATATCCTTTGGGCGCCAAGCCCCTCGGGTCGTTTACCGCAAACCAATTGTACATTTTCCCGTATTTTGCTCCGTTGGCGGGATCATTGTTATAATAACACCATGCGGGTTGTTGCGCTTCTCCGGCTCTTATCCACTCCTCATCGGTTTTGGCTTCCGGAATGGGGTCTCCGTTACGAAATGTGCTTACGTTAAGGTTTTCCTTCATCCATACTTGCGGGCCTATCGTAATCTCAGGAAACACTTCAGCGCTTGGCAAATCTCCTTCCATGGTGGATGGTCTTGAGCCAAGCCAAAATACTACCCCAACGACCAACAAAACCCCCAAACCTAAAGCTACGTAAAGGCCAACACTAGTCTTTTTTTGAGGCCGTGGTTCTTCGCTGGCCAACAGTTCGGGCTTATTCACTTCAGATATAATGGGTGTGGCTTCTATAACCGGTTTCTTCTTCTCCGAGCCCAACACATACGTTTTATCCGCCATTTGCGTTTCCCCAAATACTGTCTTGGAGATTAATGTTTCGAGCCATTCCTCACAGCTTTGAAAACGTTGATCGCGATCTTTTTGGCAGGCTTTTTTTACAAAATCATCGAAGTTTCCTACATCAGGAAGTTCAGGTAAAGCTTCAAATACAATTTTATTAAAAATATCAAATTGTGAAGTTGTATCAGAATTATAAGGAGGCTTTCCAGTGATTGCATAATACATCGTAACACCTAAAGAATAAATATCACTGCGATGATCAATGGATTTATCGGCCTTAACCTGCTCTGGACTCATGTAAATGGGGGTTCCCATTTGAGTACCAGTTTGCGTCATTTCATTGCCTTGGCCAAATAATTTTGCAATTCCAAAATCTAGAATTTTTACATGACCGTTGGGAAGAACGTAAATATTTGAAGGTTTGATGTCTCTGTGAACCACACCTTTTTCATGAGCATATTGAAAGGCAGAAAGCGTTTGAAGAAAAATATCTTTAATCGCCCCTTGACTTAACGGGCCACTGCGTTTGATTTTCTCATTCAAATCTTCACCTTCCAAAAATTCCATTACAATGGAAAGTTGGTGGGGTTGTTCATCAAAATCGATGATTTTAGTAATATTTGGGTGGTTAAACGACGCCATCATTTTGGCCTCATTTTTAAACCTATCTCTAATCTGTGTATTCGCAGAAAGTATTGGGTTCAGGACCTTAACAGCGACCTTTGTTCCTAACATTTCATGTTCTGCTTCATACACCGAAGCCATGCCGCCTTCACCTATTAATCTGGTAATCTTGTATTTTCCTATTGTTGAATTGATCATATCTATTTCTTTAAATGTTTGCTAACGTTTTGCGTGTAGGCGAATACCCGGAGGGTTGCGCTTACACGCTGTTAGTGTTAGTTATTCTTTTTACTCTTAATAAACATTTGAACATAGAGGCCAAACCATATAATGCCACAGAATATCATTTTAAAATAATCCATCCAATTGTAAGAAATGGAGTTTTCGGATTCAGGTTGAAATTTATAACCAAGAAAAGTAAAAAATAAGGAGATAACACAGAATAAAATTTTTATGAGTAAATTTTTATCGATTTTTGGGGATTCGGATTTTTCCAATAGACCACTAATAATAATTAAAAACCCCAACGAATAATAAACTTTCCATTCATCAAAAAACGGTGAATTTTTTATTAATTCTTGAGCGTCTTCAGTCTGTCCGGAGATATCTATATTAAAAAGAAAAACAACGAAAATCAATGCAATTGGATAACCCAATAGTCTGTATAATACCGATTTCATAAATAATTTATTTTATAATTAACACTAACTAGCTTATAAGCGCTATAAACCTTCCTCAAGCATAGCTATTTGGGTGTATAAGCGCAGGTTTGTTGCGTATGTACGAATATACGGTTATTTCTTATAAATCATCGAACGGCAAATGCCTTGGTAGCGTGCTAGTGTTGAAGGCCGCTTAGGGTTTCAAACTCTCCAATAATACTGTTCCCCATCCTTGCCAACGGTATTGAAATCCCAGGGTTTCGTTGTGCCAAATGAAGCAAAAGGTGCCGCCGTTGCGTTGAACCGCGGCTTTTAATGCTTGCACCTCCGTTTGTGCTTGCTCCGGGGTGAGCCCCATGTATTCGTTGAGCGTCCCGTCCATGAAACAAAAGGGTTGCAGCTGCAAGGCGCTTTCTTCATTTGTACGCAAGTTATACCACGGGGTTCTTCGAGCCGTTCCCATCCGAAATCCCGGTTGATCAGCATACCCCATGGAATAATCTACCAAGATGTTTTCCCTGCATAAATGCTCGTACGTTTCTGGTAATTTGAACTGTAAAAAGTGCTGTCTGCTGTTGCTGACGCTCGCCTCAAGTACCGCTTCTAGCCTCAATTTTTCCCGGCTAAGGAGGCTCGGGTTTGTATAGGTTCCATAACCCGGGTGAATTCCTATCGCACATTGTTGCGCCATTTTTCGCAATACCTCGGCCTGCACCCCATTATCGTACGGAAGGTTCTTATGGTAGGCGCCATAATCGGACATCAACCAAAAACACTGAGTGTTGGCATGCGCTGCTGCGATTTCCGCCATCCGGTCAAAGGTATCAAAGGGGTCACGACGCTGCCCGCTTAGGACCGCTATGCGCTCGCTCACTCGCTTGAATCTTCCGAAGAGCAGGTCTCTCATGAGCCCCAGTCCGTTGCGAACGAGTCCTTTTTCACGGTAGGCAAAGGTGGCGTCGATGTCAAAAGTTGGTTCAATAGAAAACGTTCTATCCGGCGTTTTTGCTACCCTAAGAGCTTGAACCAGGGCTTCTGCCCACTCATCGCAAATGGGTTTTTTTAACCATCCGTATAAGCTTTGTATTGAATTCGAGGCCTTAAATCGGTCATGTTGATCCCGCTCTGTGGGCCAATGCTCTTCGTATCGGCTTAACACAAAAAATATCGATGCGAGCAAGTCGGGTACTCCATCGAAGGACATGACTTCTCCCAAGGCACCCTCACATTGGTCGATTGCGTAGCTCCGTACGTTGTTTTCGAACAGCAAGGTGGAAGGGGAGAGCTTGAGGGAATCGGACGCTTCGCGTTCGGAGTAATTCAGTTTGGGCCCTTTTATCGCTGTAAATTTTTCCCAGTCCGAAGTGCAATAATATTCCAATCCTCGAGCAGTAAAGATAAAATCCAAGGTATAGAATAAACGAGGTGATAATTGTTCTGAAAAAACGTGTATCATAGGTTTTTCAGCATCAAGCGGCAAATTTCTTCTGCAGCATGTCCGTCGCCAAAAAGCGGTGGATAGGTTAAGTTTTTAACACTTTGAAAACAGCGGTAAGCTTCCAGCATGGTTACAGCATCTGCACCTGCTAATATGGCATTTCCGTTTTCCACAATTTCTACCCATTCAGTTTCATTCCGAAGAATGATGCAAGGTTTTTGAAAGAAAAACGCTTCTTTTTGTACGCCTCCGCTGTCGGTTATAACCATACTACAACGACTTTCGAGGGAAATCATGTCGAGAAACCCTGCCGGTTCAATGATCTTAAAACCTGTGTGAACCATGAGCTTTTCCAACAGGGTTGGATTTAGCAACTCCACCATTTTTTTCCTCGTTCTTGGATGTAAGGGCAATATTAAGGTTTGTTGTGACAATTCTTGAATGCTTATCAACCCTTCTACGATGGAGTTTAAATTCTTCGAAATATCGGTATTGGAATCGCGGTGAATGGTACAGAGCATAAAACGCTTATCGCTGAGCTGTAAGTGGTCAACAATACGTGGTTTTTTACGAGATATCGCCTCAAAATACATGCTGTTGTCGAACATGACGTCTCCCGTTTTGAATATTTTGGGCTGGTCAACGCTTGCCTTTTGTTGGCTGCTATTGATAAGCCCTTCCTGATGTAGGTTACGTATTCCTTGCTCTGATGGTGAAAACAAAAGGGTACTGCAATGGTCGCAAGCTATCCGATTGATTTCCTCGGGCATCGACTTGTTGTAGGAGCGGAGGCCTGCCTCCACATGAACGACGGGGATGTGTAATTTAACGGCGGCCAGCGCTCCTGCCAAAGTGGAATTCGTGTCTCCGTAAACCAATAGGGCATCGGGTTTTTCCGTTTGTAAAACCCTTTCGATGCCTTCCAGCATTTTGGCCGTTTGTAGGCCGTGACTCCCGCTACCGGTTGCTAATTGGTACTGCGGTTTTGGAATGTTCATCTCGGAAAAGAAAATTTCGGACATGTTATCGTCGTAGTGTTGACCCGTGTGAAGAATAATGTCGGCGATATCATTAGAAAAATCTTTCGCAATTGCACGGCTAATGGCGGCGGCTTTGATGATTTGCGGTCTTGCACCTACGATGGTAACAATTTTCATGGTGGGTCTAATAGGCCTTCATCGGCGAAGCTAAAGTAGCCATAATCGGTGTAAATGAGGTGGTCCAGGATGGGTAAATCGATGTATTGTCCGAATTTTCGATAATTTTTGGTGAGGCGTATATCCTGTTCGCTCGGTTTTGGATTCCCACTCGGATGGTTATGACAAAGAATGATGGCTGTGGCTTTAAAATCTAGGGCGATTTTAAAAAGAATGCGCCCGTCGGCCACGGTTCCGGTTATGCCTCCACGAGATAAGCGGTGCGCGTGTATAATTTCATGGTTATTATTCATAAGAAGAATTACAAACTCCTCGAAAGGCAGCAAAGAAAATGTTCTACGAACATATTGGTAAACATCTTTTGAATTTCTAATGATTTCTCGTATTTCTGGCCCTTGTGCATTCATTCTTCTCCCCAATTCAAAGCAGGCCATTAGGAGAGCCGCTTTTGCCGGACCAATGCCCCGAAATTGTTGCAGATCAGCTTTTGTTGCGGAAAACATACGGTAGAGACTGTTGTTGAAGTGGACCAAAACGTCGAGCGCCAAATCTTTGGCGTTTTTATGTTGCGTTCCTTTACCGATTAACAAGGCCAATAGTTCCGAATCGGTTAGGCCTCTTGGTCCGTGTTGGTGAAGTTTGTTTCGGGGTTGATCCGATGATGGAAGTTGCAATAAATTCATAGGTTCGAAGGTCCTTCAATAACGGAAGATTGGGCCCTTTCGTATACAACTACTTTTTATAAAAGGGAAGTTTTACCACCTTGGCTTCAATGCCTTTATCCCTTATGGCGATGAAAATAGGGCTCTCAAGCGCAGCATGCTCTTTGGTAACGTACCCCAACCCAATACCGATTTTCATGGAGGGAGACATGGTTCCCGAGGTGACTTTACCTATTTCAGTGCCGTTGGAATCTAAGATGGGGTAATCGTGGCGTGGAATGCCGCGTTCAACCAACTCAAAAGCCACTAATTTTCGGGTAATTCCTTGTTCTTTTTGTGCCTTGAGGGCGTCTGCATCCACAAAATCCTTGGTGAATTTGGTAATCCAACCAAGTCCTGCTTCCAAGGGTGAAGTCGTATCGTCGATGTCGTTACCGTACAAACAGAACCCCATTTCCAAACGAAGGGTGTCCCTTGCAGCAAGGCCAATGGGCTTAATGCCGAAGGAGGCCCCTGCAGCAAATACAGCGTCCCATACCTGAGGAGCAGCCTCGTTGGGGACGTATATTTCAAAGCCACCTGAACCCGTGTAGCCTGTCGCTGAAATGTAAATATCGGAGAATCCTGCGAAATCGCCTCTCACAAAGGTGTAGTAGGGCATCTCCGATAGATTCACTAGGGTGAGGGATTGCATGGCTTCCGCGGCTTTGGGACCTTGAATAGCTAGCAATGAATAACGGTCCGAGGCGTTTTCCATTTCAACACCCTCGGTATTGTGTGAAACAATCCATTTCCAATCCTTTTCAATGTTGGAAGCATTTACAACCAATAAGTACTCTTCTTGACTGATTCTATAAATGATTAAATCATCGACAATGCCACCTTTACCGTTGGGCATACAGCTGTATTGCGCTTTGCCATCGAACAACACCGAGGCGTCGTTGGTGGTTACGCGCTGAATTAAATCCAAGGCCTTGGGACCTCGTAGAAAAAACTCGCCCATGTGGGAAACATCAAAAACGCCAACAGCCTTGCGAACGGTTTCATGCTCAACGTTCACCCCCTCGTACTGAACGGGCATGTTATACCCCGCAAAAGGAACCATTTTCGCATTAGCATCGAGGTGTTTTTGAAGGAGGGCAGTGTTTTTCATAGTTATCCTTTTACGCGTTCAACGTAAATCCCTGTTCGCGTATCCACTTTGATGACTTCTCCATTGTCAATAAATAAAGGAACGCGAACCTCAGCACCCGTTGCAATGGTGGCCGGCTTCATGGAGTACGTGGCGGTATCGCCTTTAACTCCGGGCTCGGTGTACGTTACTTCCGAAACAATGTACATAGGCAAGTCCACAACTAAGGGCATTTCTTCTTCTGCGTGGAACAAAATATTGACCACCATTCCTTCTTGCAAGAAAAAGGGTTTTTCAATCATTTTGCCGTGAATATTTACTTGTTCGAAGTTTTCGTTATTCATGAAAACGTATTCAGACCCCTCTTGATACAGGTACTGATATTCTCGGTTTTCGATGCGCACCGGTTCGATTTTATGGCCCGCAGAAAACGTGTGGTCCAATACTTTTCCGGATTCTATCTGACGCATTTTGGTGCGAACGAAAGCGGGTCCTTTTCCTGGTTTTACGTGTTGAAATTCAATGATTTGAAATAATTTTTCGTTGTGCTTGATGCACAAACCGTTGCGAATGTCTGAGGTGGTTGCCATGCTCTACAATATTTTGCTGGCAAAGATAATTAATTCACCCAAAATTTTTGGAATTTCCTCCCACTCGGTTACACCTCGAAACCCTAGGGTCGATGAAATTATTTCATCTAGAAGAAATTGAGGTTAATATTTTGGGTAATTGTGTGGTCTTGCTGTACCGTGAACTTAGACTGGCTCCAACTCGGGGGACCAAAATTCCCCATTGCATTGTTGGAAAAAGCGAATCCCTCTGTTGAAATGCCTAGAATGTTCTGATCCAATTCTTGATTGCCGTTCTCATCGTGGAAGATGGCGAAGGCGTAGTCGCCCGGGGGTAGGCTATCCAATGAAAAAGTCATTTGGGTTGCTGTTAAATTTAAGAAAAGCTCTTTGTAGGCTTGATCCGGAAGGTTAAAAGATGAGGAGGAATTGAATAACGCAAAATTTACCTTGCCGTGGGTGTTATGCATCCCGTTTAAATTCACCGTTAAGATGCCGTAGGGCGAGCCATTATTACCCCCTCCATTTCCCGAAGTATCCACAGGAGTTGGTTGAGGTGGAGGTTGCGGTGTTGGATTATTCTTTTTGCATGAAACCAGCAATAGCCAAAAGATCACCAAAAAACTTTTCCAAGTTGACATCACGGGTAAAGTTAAATTTTTTTTTCTTAGCTCTACCCTTGGATATCCTATTAAAGGATTTTAATTCATGAAGGGCTTTACGTATCTTTGAACAATGCAAGGTGCTTGGTTCTTTCTTTTATGCGTTGTTTCAATACAAGGCCAATCTCCTTTGCAAATAAAAGAAACGGAGCTGCAAGCGTTAAAACAAAGGGAACAAGTCATCAATGCAGAAATCGAAGGTTTGAAAATGGAACAATGCATGGAATTATTGCAAAAGCCCGGTTTTCCTACCTCCTCCAAACCGTACCAAACCATTCATCATTCAGCTTACGTTATCGGGTTTGACTGCGAATTTAAAATGGCCGCATGGACGTTTCATATCTTAACCCCTGATGTTACTTTTGGAAACGTGAGTAGGAGCAATGATTTTCGCACTGATTCACTGGCCTCTTGCGGCGATGCGGACGAAAAGGATTATTTTCTGCGAAAACAAAATGCGGACGGCACAGTTTCGTACGAGGGCTTTGGTTTTGATCGAGGCCATTTAGTTCCATCGGCTGATTTCAAATGGTCGCCAATTGGCCTTAGTGAAACCTATTTTTATAGCAATATGAGTCCTCAACGTCCTCAATTTAATCGCGAGTCTTGGGCGGAACTTGAGGGCTTGGTTCGAAAGATTGTTGAGGCGGAAAAAAAGCCGCTGTATGTCCTGACCGCACCCGTTTTGCGAGGCGAATTGAAAACCATCGAGCGTTCGGCCAATCGGTTAAAAATTCCGGATTACCACTATAAGATCATCGCAGATATTTCAGCTGAGAATCCAAGAGGAATGGCCTTTCTCATGCCCAACCGAAAGTGTGAAAGCCGCCTTAGCCATTATGTTGTTACTATCGACAGCATCGAAAAATTAACCGGTCTTGATTTTTTTCCGAACATCGGTGATTCCATAGAACAAAGAATAGAGTCGGCATCCAATTTTTCGGCTTGGGATACCCAATCGAATGCCAACGACGTTGAGCCTCTTAATGCGTTAGCATTGCCCAAAGGATATTTCAATACGGAGCAAGCTAGATCAAAAATGGGGACGAGCTGCACAATCGTCGGAAAGGTAGTTAGCGCAAAATATTCTGTCAAATCAGAGGCTACATTTATTAATTTAGATCAATCTTTCCCGAAACAAATTTTTTCGGTGTTGATTTGGAAAGACGGGCGCAGGAATTTCAGCTATAAACCTGAGGACGCTTTATTGGGTAAATACATTGCCGTTAAAGGAAAGGTTGACTCCGATAAAAATGGAATCCCCTGCATTACTGTCGAACGCCAGGAGCAAATTGAAATCTTTGAAGAAGATTTATCGCAGGATTAGTTGATATTGCGAAATACGGCAAACGCCAATACGACTCCAAGAACTACGAATGTGGCATAATATCCGAATAAGAGTTCCCTCCATCGCATCACTTTTTTGGAAGGGTTTTTAATGATATTGACAACTACGCCGAGCCCGAGGTAAGGAAGGGCGATAACCAACAAGGCGTTTTGGCGAAAGGCCTCACGAAATTCGAGGTTGAGCAGAGCATGCACGGCACGTTGGGATCCGCAACCCGGACAATCGTAATTGGTCAACGTTTTTAACGGGCATTTGGGAAAAATGTGCGAAGTTTCGGGATCGACCAAGCCGTATAATACGACTAAAATCAATGCAATAGCCGAAAAAAGGATCACTTTAAAGCGGCGGCGGTTAGGCGATTTTGTTTCAAGGAATTTCATTCGGCTAAAGCATCAGACTGGTACTCAATTTGCAAGTAAAGATAGAGAATATGCATACCGGCGAAAATTTCTCAAAAATTATTCAATACAATGTAGGCGTTCAAGCTTACCGCCAGAAGGATCCAAATAGCATAGGGCAGGATCAACGCCATTTTCCAGGAACGCCATCTTACGGCGCGATAAAGCGAAAGATAAATTACAAGGGCCAGCAACACTAAATCCCCCAGGGCAATTACGGACCAATGATATTTAAAGAATAAAGGGTTCCAAGCGACGTTAAATAACCATTGCAGGGAATACATACCCCAAAAAAATGTTCCGTTTGCTGTATTTTCTTGTTCAAATATTAAAAAAACACTGTAACAAAGCATTAAAAACGTCCATGCTGCCCCAAATACCCATCCTGGAGGTGTCCAAGGCGCTTTATTCAAATTTTGATACCAATCCGAGATTGCGCCATCCCCGCTCAAATAGCTTCCAATGGCCAGGGCTCCAAAATTAAGTACGGTGAACAATACAATTAGGTTTGCGCGTTTTTTCATCAAATTATTTTTCGGATTTGTTCAATTTTATCCAAAAGCGTGTTGTTAAAAACACCATCCGTAATTCCTTGTCCTGTTTGAAAGTTTGCCCCAAAACTGGGTAAAGAAAAATGGTCCAATATCTCGGCGTTGTGTCTTGGGAAACGGTCCAATGCCGCTTGCATAACCCCCATACCAGCGCGCGGACCAGGGGAAGTTGAAAGTAAGAAAAATCGCAGGTTTTCAAAGGTGTTTTGCCGGTACCTCGAACACCAATCAAAGAGGTTCTTAAAGGCGGCGGTATAGCTCCCATTGTGCTCCGCTAAACTTAAAACGATGAGATCAGAATCCAACAGTTTTTGCATAAAAAGCGGTATTGTCTCGGGAATTCCGAGAGCTTCCCGTTCTGGACTATACAGCGGACATTCATAATCGATGAGGTGTAGAATTTCCACCTGAGCATTTGGAAATAATTGAGCAGTATATTCGGCAAATTGCTGATTGATGGAAGCTCTGCTGGTAGATGCTCCGAAGGCAACTATTTTCATATTAAAATAATTTTGAAAGTACCCAATACCAAAATACGGCCAAAATAATAAGCCCGAGAGTAACTCCAAAAACTCCAACAACTTTGATTATTTTCACCCCATAACGATCCAAAGATTGTTGCAACTCTTTTTCGTGCTCGTCTTTGTAAGCGTCGTTTTCTTCACCTTCTTGTATATGCATAAGTTAAAGTTATTATTCCAGAAATTTGGAAGGTTTGTTATTCATAATAAATTCAAGTTTTCCACCCTCAATGAGTGATGCGTGGTTTATGAAGGGACTTTTTAGTTTTGCACCATTCCAACGGATCTCTTGGACATAAACGTTTTTTCGGGATTGATTTTTTGCAGTTATAAACAAAATTTTGTTTTCCGGTAAAGTGATTTTTGCCTGAACAACAAGTGGGCTTCCCAATGCATACGTTGTAGATCCGGGTGTTACAGGATAAAAACCCAAGGCGCTGAAAATATACCATGCGCTCATTTGACCTGCATCGTCGTTCCCGCAAAGGCCATCAATGGTTGGTGAGTACATCTCATCCATGACCATTCGAACCGTTTTCTGCGTTTTCTCGGGGTGTCCGGTCCAATTGTACAAGTAGGGAACATGGTGACTTGGTTCGTTTCCATGCACATAATTGCCCATGATTCCGTCTCTCGTGATATCCTCGTTTTTTTCAATGTACTTATCAGCGATTTCCATGGTGAAGAGCGAGTCCAGGTGTTCGGTCATGCGTTGTTTTCCTCCCATTAGGTTGACCATTCGGGGAATGTCTTGTGGCACATACAATCCATAATTCCACGCATTTCCTTCAATAAACCCTTGACCGTGGGTATCCATTGGGTCAAATGCCTGCCGAAATTCACCCGTCGACATGCGAGGGCGCATGAACCCAATTTTTGCGTCGTAAACGTTCTCGAAATAGGTTGACCTTTTCATGAATTCTTGCGAGGTTTTTGCATCACCGATACCATTTGCAATTTGGGCTATGCACCAATCATCGTAAGCATATTCAAGGGTTTTAGATACCGAAGAATGGCTTAAATCGTCGGGAACATAGCCGTAGCTCAAGTACGAACCAATTCCTTCGAAGTAAGGAACTCTTGCGGTGGTGGTGCAAGCTGAAAGGGCCTTTTTCGCATCGAAGTCCCCCACTTTTTTAACAAGGGCATCTGCAATTACTGAGGTGGCGTGGTAGCCAATCATGCACCAATTTTCATTGGCATAGTGACTCCAGATGGGCAACATGTTGTGCACGCTTTGCTCCTGATGCGCTAACATGCTTTTGATCATGTCGTTGTTGCGTTTTTGTTGCAAAATGTTGAAAAGTGGGTGCAATGCGCGATAGGTATCCCAAAGGGAAAAAATGGTGTAATTGGTGAAGCCCTCAGAAACATGAATGTTTTGGTCTAGTCCTCGGTATTTCCCGTCCACATCTTCGTAAATAACGGGCGAGAGGTGGGTATGATACAAGGCAGTGTAGAAATTTACTCGATCTCCATCATTCATCATGTCAACCTCCACCTTCGATAATTCCTTATTCCACTTATTTGCAGCTTCTTGTACTACGGCGTCAAACCCCCAGTGCGAAAGTTCCGTTTCCATGTTGTTAAGAGCGCCTTCGCAGCTCACGGAACTTAGGGCTACTTTAAGCATTACCGGTTTGGTGGAGTCGGACATGAAGTTGAATGCCGCCCTAATGTTTTTGCCTGCCATCTCAGGAAAGTTCGATTGTTCCTTAAATCGGCGGTAGAAACCTTTATAGTTGTTGTTGTCGTACCTGTGGAAACCATAATGCGTAATGGGTTGCGAGAATCGGATAGCGAAAAATACTTTACGATCTCGTGCCCAGCCGTTGGTTTGCCGATATCCCGTAATGGTGGAGTCGTTTTCAATGCGTAAAAAGGTCCACACATTCTTTTCGGAATGGTGATATACGTTGTAAACCATATCCAATATGATGTTGGCGTCAACACTGCTTGGGAAAGAATAACGGTGAAAACCGACGCGTTCAGTAGCTGTCATTTCGGCTTTTATTCGGTGTTTCTCCAAGGTAACTTGGTAGTATCCTGGGCTGGCTTTTTCAGTGGCGTGTGAAAAAGGGGAGGAGTATCCGTGATCTTGAACTTCACTACGAGCGCCGAGTTCTACGCCGCCGAGGGTTGGCATGATCAATATATCGCCTAAATCAGCATGACCAGTGCCGCTAAAATTGGTGTGGGCAAACCCTAAAATATTAGAGTCGGAGTATTGATATCCCGCGCAATAATCGTAGGCAATTTTATTGTAGCTTCCGTCGCTCAAAAACATAGGGATAAAATTCGTTTGAGGACTTACTTGCACCATTCCAAAAGGTACCGTTGCGCCAGGATATACGTGCCCCATTTTACTTGTGCCAATTAGGGGATTTACGAATTGGTGAACGGGGTTTTTCGGCTGTGCGAGAAGTGAACAGGAAAATGAAAGATAGGTAAATACCACAAAAACTCGCATGTTCGAAATTTACGTCTAAAAATTGAATTTATCCGTCATTTTAGCCAATTTCCCCAAATTTCCTGAGTGAAAATGGGGATTTTTTGGTTTTTACAAACGTTCATGGTGTGGCCGGTCCCACCTTGGTTAGGGTGGTTCAGATCGTCGTAAAAGATTCCTGCTCGAATAGGTCTTAAATTTTTGCTGCCCATTACTTTTACCGTATCCCGGAGAATATAAGCAGCTTTCATGGCATATGGGTCCCGATTACCTTGAGCATAGCGGTCCACCAGGTTGGCCATTTTTTTGTTTTTTTTGGTTTCGTAAATCAACGCAGGCTCCTCCAGCAGGGGAATGTCCTCGAGGGAATACCGTTGGAAATTTTGGGCTTGTTCTTGACGGTGTTTTGAATAGGGGAGTATCAATTGTATGCGCTCTGGTGAAATCGATGCCACACCTGCGGTGAAAAAGGCATCTGCCCCGGGCGCATTTCCACTGCGAAAGTGCATTAGATGCGTTGATTTTGCTAAAAGACTTCCCAAGGCGGTTAAATAGGGTGCGTCCATGGTTAAAACATTCCGTTTTCCTTCCAATAATACCACGGAACCCTCGACGTCAAATGCGGTAATAAATTCCTGGAACGTCATACCTGCTTAGAACTCTGCTACGTACTTTTGGATCTTTTCGCGCAAGGTGCTTACCGTTTCCCATTCTAAATTGTTGTTGGAATTGTAGGAGAAACCTTCCGGAACGCGTTGCGCCTGATTTTTGCGAACATAATCGCCTAAGTTCCAGATGGGTGCTTGAGGTATAATGGTGTAGTATTTCCCTAAATCATAGGTGAAAAACGAGTCCGATGAACTGATCATTTCCTCATGGATCTTCTCTCCGGGTCGAATGCCAACAACAGGTTTCTTGCATTCGGGGCCAATGGCCTCTGCCACGTCTGTTATGCGGTAGGATGGAATCTTGGGCACAAATATTTCACCACCCCAGGCATTTTCCATCGCATGTATTACCATATCGACACCTTCCTGCAAAGAAATGTTGAAACGGGTCATTTCCGCTACGGTAATGGGTAAAATACCATCCAGTTGCTTGCGTTTGATGAAGTAGGGGATTACCGAACCATTCGATCCCATGACGTTCCCATAACGCACCACCGAGAACTTAATGTCTTTTTTTCCACGGATGTTATTGGCGGCTACGAAGAGTTTGTCCGAGGTCAGTTTTGTAGCCCCGTAAAGGTTGATCGGCGCACAAGCTTTGTCGGTAGAAAGGGCCACAACGTCTTTTACATTGGAATTGAGCGCCGCTTTGATGACATTTTCTGCACCTCCGACATTGGTTTTTACGCATTCGTCCGGATTGTACTCAGCAATATGCACGTGCTTCATTGCCGCCGTGTGAATTACGCTGTCAATGCCTTGAAATGCCCGTTCTAAACGTTCATAATCCCGAACGTCTCCAATAAAGTAGCGTATTTGAGGGAACTTGGCAACCGGAAATTCCTGTTCCATTTCGAACTGCTTTTGTTCATCTCTGGAATAAATAACGAGGCGTTTTACACCCGGAAATTGACTTAAAATATGTCGTGTGAGGGCTTTGCCTAAAGAGCCGGTACCTCCGGTAATTAAAATCGATCGATCGTTCATGTTAACAAAGTTACGTTATTTAAGCCGCAGTTCCTCGACAAATTGTCGGATGCTCATCCGTTCAAACGCGTCAATCATACTTATTTTGCTCGCATTAATAATGCGCACCTGCTGTTTTTCTGCGAAACGTTTAATTAACCAATAACCTTCAAAGGAGAGGTAAAACTTGTGAATGATTTCGTGCAACTTACGCGGCTGCTGAATTCGGTCTTCCATTTTCATGGGTTTACTCCCTTCGGTGTCGTAAAAGTGCACATGACGTAACAAGGCTTCATTGGCCTCATTTACGGAAAGGTCGGCAAGCCAGGAGTGGTCTGCACCTGCAATCGCTATGCCTCGATATCCCAAACGAATCCCAACCATGAGCGAAGGGATAAGCACATTGTGCGGTCTCGGCATTCCCCACCCTTTTCGATAACCCCAATGCGTCCAAAAGGAAAGTCCCTCAACGGGTGTTTGATTAAAATACGCAGCGTCGAGGTTGGGATTTGATGCCAGTAATTCGTTGAAAGCAACACTTTTTTTAGCGCGAAAAGGAACCAATAAGGTCATTTTCCAAGTAGTTTTCGAACGCAGGTTCTTGTATAAATCCCGGTTGAAGCCAATGTAGAGCTCATTTAGGTCCTCATCTGGTTGAAAATAGGTTATCGCATTCAACAAGTAAAATCGCGGTTTAAGGAGTTGAAATGGTTCGTGGCTTGCCGCGTTGTTAACCGCCAAAAGATCGTAAGCGTGGATCCATTCCGACTCTGTGGATAAGGTTTCGTTCAAGGAAGGGCCGTTTCCTAAAATTAACAGCGGTTTGCTCGGGTGCGTGTTATGTGCGATACCTGTGAACTTGCTTTGAATTAGAACACGCAAGGTACTTTGTTGGGTTTGTAGCCACAATCGCATGTTGTTATTCCATGTACTCAGCCAAGTCATACTCCATCATACTTGAAAACCAACCCTCGGGTTACCCAGAAACGAAAGAAAAGAATCATGTTTCCTTTAGCGACTTGCCCACGGAGGGCGTAAAGAAACCAAAGTGCAATGCTTCCAGCCCACTTGACTCCTTCGAAAATCAAGCGTTTCAGGTAAGCAAGGATGCCTTCATGTTTACTTCTTCGACGCTCACTGATGCCCGTTCCTACGGCTTGTTCTTGGATAAAATGACAGGTTGTTCGCTCTGGGGGTACACAATGGTAGACCATCGCTTCAGGCACATAGCGCACTTCGATTCGAGCTTGATAGATCCGATTAAAGAGGTCTTTTTCTTCCCCCCCCAACAGCGTACCGGCAATGCGGCCTAAGGTAACATTGAACAGCCCGATTTTTTCAAACAACGAGGTGCGAAACGCCATATTAGAGCCTCTGGGATAATCGTTTACCAATACAAACGGGCGCGAACCCTTGTCAAAATAACCCAAGAGGGAATTCAAGTAAGGGTTTTCCCAAGAAGGCTTAAGTTGTTCATAATGAAGATGAATGGGCCCACCAATAGCACCGCACTCCGGGAATTTCTGGAACTGTTGCACCAGCGTTTCCAAGTAGTTGGGGGCAATAAACGCATCGTCGTCTAAAAAGGTAATAAGTCGGGCTTTTGCCTCTTTGATGGAACGGTTGCGGGCGTGTGAAAGACCTTGCGCTGTTTCCAGAAAATAGCGGCCGGTAAAAGAGGGGTGTGCAAGCATAAATTGGTCGAACAGTTCCTTGGTATTTCCGGGAGAATTATTATCGATTAACAAGATTTCAAACCGTTGAGGTGGTAGGGTCTGTGCAATGATGGATGCGAACAGCTGCGGAAGGTATTTTTCCCGGTTGTAGGTGCAGATTGCAACGGAGATTTCGGCGCTTGACAAGGCCTACAGTTTTTGTTTTAAAATGCTTAATGCCTCGGCGATTCCATTTGGATTTTTGCCACCAGCAGTTGCGAAAAACGGTTGTCCACCGCCACCTCCTTGTATCAAAGGGGCAACTTCACGAATCCATTGAACGGCGTTCCAGCCTTTGCTTTGTAGCAAACCTTCATCGATCATTACACTCAAACCGCATTTGTCGCCTTCGATGTTTCCTACGATTCCCACAAACGGTTGAATTTCCCCTTTGAGCTGAAATAAAATGTCTTTTACGGAATTGCTATCCAGCGACAACTGAACGCAAAGCACCTGCATTCCATCCACGGATTCCAACTTGGTTTTCAGGTCTTGCTTGATGGTTTTATTTCGTTCTTTAGTGAGCAACTCCAGGTCTTTAGTAAGGGCTTGATTTTGATCTACTACATCTTGGATGCTTTTCATGATGTCTTTCGGGTTTTTGAATTGAGCCCGTAAACTGGCCATCAATGTGGTTTCCTCCTTATAGTGTTGTTCCGCGGCACTTCCGGTAATCATTTCAATGCGTCGAATTCCAGCTGCCACTGCGGACTCGGATTGTACTTTGATCAACCCAATTTCTCCGGTATAATTAACATGGGTTCCACCGCACAATTCCATGGATTCTCCGAATTGAACCACCCGAACCGTTTCCCCATATTTTTCGCCAAACAGCGCCATAGCCCCCATGGCTTGAGCTTCGGCGAGAGGCATGTTTCGATGCTCTTTCAGTGCAGTATTAGCCGTAATTTGGGCTTCAACAAGATTAATTATGTTGCGTAATTCCTCGTCGCTGACTTTGGCGAAATGGGAGAAATCGAACCGTAAATACTCCGGACTGACTAAAGAACCCTTTTGTTCCACATGATTCCCAAGAACTTGACGTAAGGCATGATGCAGTAAGTGGGTAGCACTGTGGTTTTTTCGAAGGTTATTTCGACGAACGGGATCCACGCTTGCCTCAAACAAATGATCGAGGTTATTGGGCAACGATTCGCATAAATGAACGGTCAAGTTGTTCTCTTTTTTGACGTCGAATATTGGGGTCTTGTGGCCTTGAGCATCAACCAACCAACCTGTATCACCGACTTGACCACCGCTTTCGGCATAAAACGGCGTTGAATCCAGCACGATTTGGTAAAAGGTTCGGTTTTTCTGGTTGACCTTGCGATAACGAAGTATTTGTGAACGGCACTGAAGTGCATCATAACCCACAAATTCCGTTGTAACCTCGTCATTCACTTGTTGCCAATCGTCCGCCAGAACGCCGGTTGCTGCCCGAGAACGTTCCTTTTGTCGCAGCAATTCAGCGTTGAATCCGGCCTCATCCACGGAAAACGAATTTTCCCGAGCGATTAATTGGATCAAATCCACGGGAAAGCCATAGGTGTCGTACAGTTCGAACACGGTGCTTCCTTCGAGGTGGCTTCGGCCCGACTTTTCGGATGAATTCATGAGCAAATCCATGCGTTTAATGCCTTGTTCCAAGGTTCTAAAAAAACTGAGTTCTTCCTCGCGGATCACGCGCACAATCAAAGCCTCCTGCGCAGTCAACTCAGGATACGGTAGTCCCATTTGTTCGATTAAAACCGGGACCAAGCCGCATAAAAAAGGTTCGTTCAATTCTAAGTTTTGATAACCGTAACGCACGGCTCTGCGCAGAATGCGTCGAATCACGTAGCCGGCTCCTGAATTGGAGGGTAGTTGTCCGTCAGCAATGGAAAAAGCGATCGCACGCACGTGGTCGGCGATTACTCTCAGGGCTATGTCCGTGGATTCATTGGTACCGTAGGCTTTCCCTGCATGTTGCACCATGTGTTGGATCAAGGCTTGGAATAAATCCGTGTCGTAGTTGCTTTGTTTGCCTTGCAACGCCATTGCCAATCGTTCCAGGCCCATGCCCGTATCCACATGGGTTTGCGGAAGAGGTTCGAGGTTGCCGTTCGCTTTCCGATTGAATTGCATGAAAACCAAATTCCAAATCTCAATCACTTGAGGATGGTCCTTATTCACCAAACTCGCTCCGGGGATGTTTGATTTATCCTCTTCACTTCGTAAGTCGATATGGATTTCGGTACATGGGCCACAAGGTCCTGTGTCGCCCATTTCCCAAAAGTTATCTTTCTTTGAAGCCATTAAAATGTGGGCAGGGTCCACGTATTTTAACCAAAATTCTCGCGATTCGTTGTCGGCAGGAACCTGATCGGTGGGGTCTCCCTCAAAAACCGTGATGTAGAGATCTTTCGGATTCAGCTGGTATTCGTTGGTTAAGAGTTCCCAAGCCCAATCAATGGCCTCTTCCTTAAAATAGTCTCCGAACGACCAATTGCCCAACATTTCAAATAAGGTATGATGATAGGTATCAACCCCTACTTCTTCTAGGTCGTTATGTTTTCCTGAAACTCGAAGGCATTTTTGCGAGTTGGCAATGCGAGGGACAGGAGCAGGGTAGTTGCCTAAGAAATAATCTTTAAATTGGTTCATGCCCGCGTTCGTAAAAAGCAGGGTTGGATCGTTTTTAATGACGATCGGTGCCGAGGATACAATTTTGTGGCCTTTCTTTTCGAAGAAGTCAAAATATCGCTGTCGAATTTCGGATACGGTCATAGCGTTGATCGGATAGCACAAAGGTAGAAAAAAAGAAACGTAGGCTTTTCATTCCTTGCATAAAGCATTATTTTTACCTGATGGAATTTATAGCAACAGAACTGTCAGAATATGCCAATGCGCATACTTCTTCAACGTCTACCTTACTGAAGCGAATTGAACGTGAAACGCATCTGGAGGTCTTGCAGCCGAGGATGTTGAGTGGTCTCTTTCAGGGACGATTGCTTTCGTTGATTTCGAAATTAGTTCAGCCCGAAAGGATTTTAGAAATCGGAACGTATACAGGTTATTCTGCCCTTTGCCTGGCGGAGGGGCTTCCAGATGGGGGCAAAATAATCACATTGGACGTAAATGCGGAACTCCAATCACGGGTACAAGGATATTTTAACGCTTCGGAATACAAGGAAAAAATCGATTACCGTATTGGAGATGCCCTAGATGTCATTCCAACGTTAAGCGAAAGGTGGGATTTAGTGTTCATTGATGCCGATAAGAAGAATTATTTGAAGTACTACGATTTGGTGATTGACCAGGTTGAACCCGGAGGCGTGATCCTTGCAGACAATGTCCTTTGGTCGGGGAAAGTAATCGACAAAAAGGCCCAAGACAAGGAAACGGTCTTGTTGCGGCACTATAACGAGCGAATCAATAACGACGAGCGAGTAGAAAACATTTTATTACCCATTCGTGATGGCATCATGGTTGCGCGAAAAAAATGAAGCATTCCTTGGTTAAAACGGCCGATGGCTCACTGACGCTTTATGTACCGTCTTTGGATGAACATTACCATTCCATTCATGGAGCGCTGCAAGAAGCACGGCACGTTTTCATTCAACATGGAATTGAGTTGTTCAAAAATCAAGATAGGATTCAAGTGCTTGAAATGGGTTTAGGGACTTGTCTCAATGCTTATCTAACGGCACTTTGGACTAAGGCAAATGGAAAAAAAGTGAGGTATGTTGGGGTAGAGGCTTATCCGGTGGAAGCAAGCGTAATTGCCCAATGTTGGGATGCTTTAGGTACAGTCAGAACAAAAGAACGCGTGTTTTTTGATTCCTTGGTTTACGGAAAAACACAAGCGTTAGGATCGTTCGAACTTCACCCGTTGAAAGCAACTTGGAATTCGTTGACGTATGTTGATGAATTCCACTTGATATATTATGACGCTTTCGGTCCTCGAGCTCAAGCGGAAATGTGGACGATTGATCAATTTAAAATTGCTTTCGATGCCTTAATGTCAGGAGGTTTAATGACCACTTATTGCGCAAAAGGTCAAGTTAAAAGGGATTTGAAATCGGTAGGATTTCAGGTGGAATCGCGGCCGGGTCCGCCAGGTAAACGGGAAATGACCCTCGCTTGGAAGCCTTAACGTGCTTCCATCAAACATTTTTTGAGCTGATTTAACACCAAGGCGGTAGCTCCCCAAATCCAGTGTTCGCCGAATTGAAAGCCCGGAACGCTTTTTTGAAAAAGTGAATTTTTCGCTAGAACTAGGTCCTTGTTAATTACGGGGAGTTCATGAACCAGTTTAAGGATGGGTAATTCTATCACCTGCACTACCTCAAGAGCATTTACGGTGATTGCTGGTTTTGTATCGTGGTAAAAAAGAAAAGGAGTCATTTCAAAATTGGAAACCGGTATGTAAACTGGGGTAAGTGCCCTTATTAAAATTCCACAATTGTTCGAAATCCCCAACTCTTCGAAACATTCCCTGCGCGCAGTGTACTCTAAATTAGGATCGCTCGCTTCCATTTTGCCCCCTGGGAACGCAATTTGACCGCTGTGTTTTCCGTTGTACTCGCTTCGTTTTATTAAAATCAACGAGAGCTGATCATGCCTGTCGGAGAAACAATGAATGCCAACGGCTGCTTGACATATGTTGACAGCGTGGTATTTTGCCTGACTTGACAGCCCTCTCCCTTCAGGCAGAAGATCTAGGTGGTCCTCTTCGGATAAACGGCGCTGGGTAACTTTTTGGATAAATTGCGACTTTAACATCGGATTTTTTACAAATTTACGCTTTCACGAAGATTTAATTAAATTCACTATTTTTCATACCTCACCCTTTTTTTAAGGGGGGGTGTTGAAAAAATGTGGGTAAATTTTCAAATTACCCTATCAAAAATTAAATACTTTTGTGAAAAAATAATAAAAATGCCAGAAAAGAGATTAGCTGCTTACAGAGATGTTTTAAAAAGAACACCGAAACCCGTTGAATTGAATCAGAAACTTTCTGAATTGTTTGGATCCTTAGTTTTTCACAGCGACGTAATGCGGGAATACCTTCCTTCTGAAACGTATAAATCCATGATGGAAGCGATTCATTCGGGGATAAGGTTGGATCGAAAACTTGCTGATTCAGTAGCTATTGCCATGAAAGATTGGGCATTATCCAAAGGCGCGACGCACTACACTCACTGGTTTCAGCCATTAACGGGTGCTACAGCTGAAAAACACGATGCTTTTCTCAAGCCCGTAGGGCCAGGAAAGGCTATTGAACGTTTCGATGGCGATATGTTGGTTCAGCAGGAGCCGGACGCATCGTCGTTTCCGAACGGGGGCATTCGAAATACCTTCGAGGCGCGTGGCTATACTGCTTGGGATCCATCATCTCCCGCTTTTATAATTGGTAAAACGTTGTGCATTCCCACTATCTTCATCTCATACACGGGAGAATCGCTCGATTACAAAACTCCCTTGCTGCGGGCATTGCATGGCATTGACAAAGCGGCTGTTGAAGTTTGCCAATTGTTCGATAAAAATGTGAGCAAGGTTAATACAACCTTGGGTTGGGAGCAAGAATATTTTTTGGTGGACCAAGCATTGTTTAATGCAAGGCCTGATTTACTGCTCACCGGGAGGGCGCTTTTTGGGCACGCTCCTGCAAAAGGCCAACAACTCGAAGACCACTACTTCGGTTCCATCCCGGAACGCGTCAATGCCTTTATGCGCGAATTTGAAGTGGAATCCCTGAAGTTGGGGATACCTGTAACTACGCGTCACAATGAAGTAGCGCCAAATCAATTCGAATGTGCCCCCATTTTTGAAGAGTGTAATCTTGCTAACGACCACAACCTTTTGTTGATGGATTTGATGGAGAAAATTGCTCGAAAGCATGATTTTAGGGTCTTATTGCATGAAAAACCCTTTGCTGGAGTGAACGGTTCCGGAAAACACAACAATTGGTCGTTGAGCACCAATACAGGAGTAAATTTATTGGCTCCTGGCAAAAACCCAAAGAGTAACCTGCAGTTTTTAACCTTTTTCGTAAATACGATAAAAGCCATTCACGACAACGCCGATTTACTCCGTGCCTCCATTGCGTCTGCGGGGAACGACCACCGCCTTGGGGCAAACGAAGCTCCTCCTGCCATTATTTCTGTATTTATCGGAAGTTCCTTGACCGCGGTTTTGGACGACCTCGAGAAAAACATTAAAGCTGGGAAAATGACCCCTCAAGATAAGACAGAGTTGAAATTAAACATCGGTAAAATCCCGCAAATTTTATTGGATAACACGGACAGAAACCGTACGTCACCCTTTGCTTTTACGGGGAATAAATTTGAATTTCGTGCTGTGGGATCTTCAGCGAATTGTTCCTCGGCAATGATTGTTTTGAATATGATCGTAGCCAATCAACTCCTTGAATTCAAGAAGGCCATTGACGTTCGAACTGCCAAGGGAGAAGGTAAAGACGAGGCAATACTCAAAGAATTGCAGGTATTGATCAAAAATTCGAAAAAAATTCGTTTCGAGGGAAATGGCTATGGCGAAGAATGGCGCTTAGAGGCTGAGAAAAGAGGACTCTCGAACCGTAAAGATACCCCACGCGCCTTGCAGGTTTACCATGAGGTTTGGGTAGAGCAATTATTCGATAAAATGGGAGTGTTGAATGCTCGGGAATTAGAGGCTCGAAGGGAAATAGAATTTGAAGGCTATGTGCTGAAGATTCAAATTGAATCTAGGTTAATGGGGGATTTGGTGAACAACAATTTTATGCCTGCTGCGGTAGAATACCAAAATAAGTTGATTCAGAACATCCAGGGACTCATGGGGGTGTTTGGCGAAAAATCGGGGAGAGAATTGGCTAAGGTACAAATTGATAGGTTGCAAGAGGTTAACCACCATTTAAACGCTATGAAGGCTGCCTCTGAGCGAATGTTGGCGGAACGTAAGAAGGCGAATGCCATGGAGGACGTGGAGCAAAAAGCACTGGCCTATTGCGATCGGGTGAAGGTTCATTTTGATGAAATTCGGTACCATGCGGACAAACTCGAATTGTTGGTGGAAGACGAATTATGGCCATTGCCTAAATTCCGAGAATTGCTCTTTATCCGATAAATTGAGGTTCCTGCTCTGTTTTTTGGAGTTATTCGCTTGGTTTTTGATGGCTCAGGCCCAAGAGCCGATACTGTTAGACACCGTGAATCCCCTGGCCCACGCAAGAGCCCTCCGATGCGCTCAAGGCTTGGTGTACTTAGGTGATAATCTTGGCCGATGTTTTTCGTATAATCCCAATACCAGTGAGCTGCATGCATTGAACCGACAAAATCCAGAAATCAGGGATGTTGAGGTCAATCAATGCGGGGTCTTATGGATGCAAACGGGCGATTCGGGAAAGGTTTTTCGCCACACCAATTATGAACCTATCCTTTTTCCACGACCCGAAGGTAAAAGTGTTTTTTTCGATGGAATCGCGGTAAAAGATTCCTTGGTCTTTGCCATGGGGGATCCGGCGAACGGCGAGTTTCAAGTTTATCTTTCCTACAATTTCGGAAAGCAATGGATTCAGGTGAGAGGATTAAATGCTTTTGAGGGAGAAGCCGCATTTGCGGCGAGCGGAACGACCGTTCAAATTCTTGATAAAACCTTGTATTTTGTGAGCGGAGGAACCCATTCGCGCATAATGATTGGCAAAAAGAGGGGGAAACGCTGGAAGTCTTATACCATACCGTTTTTAAGTGGAGAAGGGGAGGGTGCCTACTCGTTTTGTGCAATCGATCGCAAGCATTTCGTTGTGGTTGGTGGGAACTACCAATTTCCGGATCGAAGGAGCAAGGTTTGTTTTACCTCAACGAATGGTGGTAAAACGTGGAGGGAATCCACCGTTCCTCCTATGGGTTACAGGTCCTGTGTGATCCATTTTCAAGGGGTTACTTTTGCTTGTGGAACCAACGGACTGGATTTTTCCACAGACGGCGGACAGCATTGGACCGCCTGGCACAAAGGAAATTTTCTGTCCATGGATGTTTCCCGAGACGAGCGGCTTTGGATAACCTTGAATCGAAATTTGGGGCTTTTCCCTCTTGAACCGGTACGAAAAGCGGTTTTGATCAAAAATTAAGTGTTAAAGTGACTGAATTTTTCGGTTTTACCGATACCTTGGATCAGACGAATTTGATTTAAGTTTTACCAAGTCCTAGAGCAGGCTTTACGCTGTTTCCTGGACTAATCCAAAGCGAAAATCTTTTCCTACAAGTGAACAATGCCGCACAAAATTTTGACCCAGGAGAGTACCTGATGGGTAATGGAGCGTTGGTAGGTAATTACACAAATCAATAGAATTCCTTGCTGAGACCCTTAAAATTGATAAGCATTCACCAAGGTCAACACCAGAAGAAAGCTTTCCAATTGGGGGTTTATACCTTCCTTAAACTGTATGGCTAAGGTATGGTTTTCTTGCCCGAAAGTTGTTTTAACGGAGTTAATGGAGTGTGAAAATTCCTTTAGTGCCCGGTACTCAGGAATGAGTTCCAGAACTCCTGCTTTCCAACCTAAATTGGAAATTTCGGTAATGACCTCTGGATTTCCATTCATGGCGAAGGTGTTGAAGTTTTTTTCAATACGCATTCGATTTTTACCAATGTACAAGGTAGAATCGTTATACGCATGAAAATGATATCTTGAATTATGTAAAAGAAGGCTTTGATTGGTGAAACGGAGATCGTTTCCGAACAGTTCTCTCAACAGGGGAAACATTTCATCCGTACTTGTTTTTTTTGCAAACGTCAACAAAATATCACATTGGGGTTCAACGTACGAAGGCCCTGAATCGTCGTCAATGTACTTAGCCCCATAATAATTAATGGATAATCCCGAAAGCGACTCGATGAATTTTTTGTAGGATAAGTATTTTGGGGGTATGAAACTTCCCTTATTCAAGGTTGTTGTTAAATGAAAGTATTGTCCTTTACCGGAGGGCCTTAAGCTTGTTGCTTCGACGGTAGGTTTGTAGGAAATAAGGAGTTGGCGGTTTAGTATATCTAACAAGTAAGAATTGGTCAGGGTTTTGTTGGAAATTAAGTGATACTGAACAGTTTTCAAATTATCGGAATAAAATGGAAACCAAGCCGTTTTATTAAGGCTCATTTTTAAACCTTTTAAATCATCAGAAGATGAGTTGAGTACCCAGTAATAGCGATTTTTTCTTATGAATCCCGATTCGGGTTTAAGCGGTTCTTTGACAGGCATATGTTCACCCGATAAAATCCAAATTATATCATTGCGGTCTTTAACTTTTATGAAGTTGATTTCATGATTAAAATCAATGGGAATTTGTTTTTTGGAGGTGTCTTGGGCAAGATTTTGCCAGTATTCAGAAACGATTTTTAAGATTCGGGGGTCTTTATTATTAAATGCAAATTCGAACAAAATGGATTTACTGATCGCGGGAGTATTAACTTTTATGAGGCCAAGAGTTCCCAGGGGTAATTCTATTTTTCCGTTGGATTGGGGGCTCTCAGCTCGCATCGTATAAAGGTAAACGCCAATCCATATGATGAAAATTGCGCTTATGGCCACGAGGCGTTGAATAAATTTTAGCCAATTCATATTGACAAATTTAGACAAAAGGGTTTTGATTACCTTTGTATATGAAAATATTCGTGGATTGGATATTTGCCTTGTTTGGTTGGAGAATTGAAGTTTCTGTGCCAAAAGACATCAAAAAAGCGGTAGTGGTGGTTGCGCCACATACCTCTAATTGGGATTTCGTAATTGGTCGATTGGCTTTTTATAAAGTCAACTTTAAAGCGCGATTTTTGATCAAAAAAGAACTCTTTGTTTTTCCGTTAAATTTTATTTTGAGAATGTTAGGGGCTCTACCGGTAAATAGAGGACGTAATAACAATATGGTGCAACAGGCGGTAAAATTATTTAACGACAACGATGCGGTTCTCTTGATATTTACTCCCGAAGGAACGCGTGCAGCAAATCAAAATTGGAGAAAAGGATTCTACGTTATTGCTCAAACGGCAAAGGTTCCAATCCTTCTGGCATACATGGATTACCGCAGAAAAATTGGTGGAATTCATGGGGTTTTCCAGCCAACCGGAAACGTTCAGGAGGACATTAACAGCATCAAGCGTGCATTGGCACAATATGAGGGTAAATATCCCGAGAACGGAATTATTTTATAACTTTTTCGGTTTTTAGGTTGTAACCGTATGGACAATGCTTACAATTGCTCTTACAACAATAACCCCTTCTTAAATGATACGATTCAGTAAAAATGATAAAACCTTCATCGCTTAAGTAATAATCATCTTCCGATAATTTTGTTCGCTTACCAAAATCCGAAAAATCCGTGTTAAAATCTTCTTCTTTTCCTTCCATTGATTATAGTGTTATCGAGAACATTACATTCCTCAACAACCATAAACATGAATTGTTCGTTCAGCGCGACGATTTAATTCACGATGTTATCTCTGGAAATAAGTGGAGAAAATTGAAGAGGGTTTTTGATATAATCAAGGAAGATTGCCTTGTGGGAATTGAAACGTTTGGAGGAGCCTTTTCCAATCATTTGTTAGCCACTGCCTGTGCGGCAAACATTCATGGGGTTCAATGCAACCTTTACGTAAGAGGTGAGGAGTTAACACCTGAGTCCAATGACGTATTGCTGTTTTGTCAGTCAATGGGGGCTCGCATTGAATTTTTGGAACGGTCGGAATACAAAAAAGCTAAATCGAGTTACGGTATTACCGATCGTGGATTTTTTAGCGTTCCAGAGGGAGGTGCGTGCAAAGAGGGATTGTTGGGGGTCATGGAAATGGGAAAGAACCTCGAACCTTACGATGTTGTGGCCCTAGCTCAAGGAACCACTACAACAAGCTTGGGGCTTTTGTTAAGTACATCGGAAAAAACAAATATTTGGGTATTTCCTGCCCTAAACGGATTTTCATCGCTGGGTGAGATGGAACTTTTGGCGAAAAATTGCGGCTTTTTATACCAATTTAAGCAACAGCGAGCTCGAATACGCGTAATGGATGGTTATACATTTGGCGGTTATGCTAAGGGAACTCAAGAATTGCTGAACGAATTGAAAAAAGAACCCTATACCATGCCTTTTCCACTCGATAGTGTATACACTGGAAAGGCTTTCTTGGGTTTTATGAGGGAAGCTCAAAAAATAAATCAAGTTCAGCGAATGCTTTTTATCCACACAGGAGGCTATTCCCTCAAGCAACTTTCGCTAGGTTAATTCAGCTTGGTTTTCTTTTTTGAGTAAAGATGCGTCGATTTGATGAAAACCTCCACGGCTCCAAACCCATTGTTAGCGTTCGTTAATTTGGAAATCGTAACATCTGCAGCAATTCCAAAACGCACGTTCGCTGCTTTGTAATTTACATTGATGGTTACTGCGTCGTTCCATCGGTAAAACGCACCGTAGTTCATGGTTTTAGACTTTAGAATATTGGTCATATCAGAGCCCGTTCGAAGGATATTTTCGAACATGACTCCGGCAATAAAATTGCCGCTTGGTCCGGTTTTGAAAGCCATGAATTGCGGTTGAATTCTTAAATCTCGGCGCATTGTGGTTATATCAACCCCGCCATGGAAGACCAATTGATTGTACATGCGGTTACCTGTTTCAGTAAAACTGAACTTAGGTCTGTTAACGTGGTTGATCGCGGCTCCACCGAAAAGTCGCGTTTTATTTCGTGTGGTGTATTGATATTGAACACCGGTGTTCACATTAAACGAGGCATTCGAGCTTCTGCTGAGGTTGTTGTTGATGTAAATGGGGTCGTTGGTATTTCCGTTGTAATTAAATCCTGTCCAGTTCGATTCCCAGGAGGGGAGGGTTGGATCGTATCCAATTAGAATCATTCCTGCAGCAGCACCAATCGTGAGTTTGGCAAATTGGTCGAGTTGGATAGAATAATTAAGGGGAATATTGACCCCTGTCTGCATAAGGGCGCTTTCTCCCATACCTTCATTAACGGCCGTTAAGCCAATTCCAAAATGATTTCTGCTCATAGATCCATCGGAAATTTTGAATTCAGCAATTAAAGAATTGGTACGAATTTTTGTCCCATTCATAGGAATGTTCTGCATTTTAAAGCCTGTGCAAAAGCCAAAGTCTTCAACACCTGATCCTATGGCAGCTGGATTGAACAATCCCGGTGTTTGGTAAAAAATACTTGAATTGTGGGCGTATTGAGCAAAATGCGTTCCGAAATAGGACGTCAATACAAGAAGGAATAAATTCTTAAGCATAATCTGGAATTATCTGTATAGCGTTACGTTACCATTAATTGAACCTGACAACCCATTGATTAATCTATAATCGAGTTTGTAGGCGTAATTTCCTATATTCAAGGCTTTCCCCTTGAAAGTTCCATCCCAGCCCTCATTGGGATCTGTTGATCGGAATACGAGTTGACCATAACGGTTGAAAATCTGAAAATCCATCGAGGCAATTGCCCCCCCTTCTCCGTCGTAGCCGTTGGAATAATTGAAGTCTTTATCGACGTTGGTGATTACCCTCAATTCGTCGTTAAAGGAGTCGTCGTTCGGGGAGAAAGCGTCGGGAACGCTTATAATTACTGAATCTTGAAAGCGCACTTGAATGAAAACGGTATCCGATGCCACACACCCTTCGGGCGAGATGTTGTTGAGAATGTAGTAAGAGTCGTAAAAAGGCGTTGCAATTATCGTATCGCAAATTCCTGCTAAATCCCCGAAACACCATATGTCATTTCCCCCGTTGGGTGTTTGCCAAACCAACGAGTCTCCTGCGGCGTAACCGTAGGCTACGATCACAGCCCCTGATGTAATCTGACCGTTGGGCAACATTCCTCCGAACATCGAAATGATGGTATCGCCGATCGGAACCCCACCTAGGGTATCTAACAGGCCTATGCTAATGGTGGGTACGGAACCAACGGTAATTTGCTGGCTCGATGAGCTTGTTGTACCATTTGCATCTGTGACGGTGAGGATAAGCGTATAGGTACCCGCGATTGAAAAACAAACTTCGCCAGGATTCATTCCACTGTAAAACGAAGGAACGCCGCTTGGAAATGACCAACTGCTGGATACCACATCGTTGGAGGAATTGTTTTCTATTTCAATGCAGTCCCCTTCGCAGATAACGTTATCCGATAGGTTAAAACTCGCTGTGGGTTGGGCAAATGCAATCGAGAAAACCCCGATAATTATCGAAAGAAAAATATTTTTCATAATAACGAGACGTTAAAGATGTACGAAGATAATAAAAACTAAGCACATTCTATTACATTAGGGAATATTCAACAATTTTATGATTTCCTGTGCTTCATCAATGTCATGTACTCTTAAGATGGTGGCATTTCGCATCAGCGCAAAGGTATTCAGAATCGTAGTCCCATTTAACGCAAGTTCGCTGGAGGCATTCAGTTTTTTGTAAATCATCGACTTTCTGGAAATTCCGCAGAGCAGTGGAAAATTGAGGATGTGAAATATGTTGAGGTTCTTGAGTAGTTCATAGTTCTCTTCCAGCGATTTAGAAAAACCGAATCCTAAATCCAAGATGATGTCTTTTACGCCAGCATGCTTAATTTTTTGGATTTGACAGGAAAGTTCCATGAGAACATCAGCTGTTACATTTTCATAAGATGCTTTTTGGTGAAGAGCATCGGGATTCCCACGTGAGTGAACCAGAATGTAGGGTGCGTTGAATTCAGCACAAACATCGAATATCTCGGGAAAATTTCTACCACCTTCCACGTCGTTAATAAGGTCTGCACCATTTTCAAGCGCAAAACGCGCCACATCGGGCAGGCTGGTATCGACGGATACGTAGAGTTCGGGAAACTTGCTCCGCAACCTCGAAAGAAAAGGCTTGAGGCGCACTATTTGTTCCTTAGCAGCAATGACCTCATAACCGGGTCGCGTAGAGTGGGCTCCCAGATCGATAATTTTTACATTTTTACGGACACAATTTTTAGCGACTGCGTCCAATTCTAATTGGCTATTTATACGACTGGTTGCATGAAATGAGTCAGGTGTGGCATTGACAATTGCCATAATCATGGGTTCGTCGATCGAAACTAATTTATTGCGCAACCTAAGGGTATGGTTTGAACGGAAATGTTTAACTTCAACGCCGAAAAGATTGGAATTGCCCATGTCGGATACCTTAAATTCGTTTACAAATATAACTTCTTTGTGCAGGGAAATTTACCTCAATAAGTCGAAAGATTACGGAACGGCTTGGCGCATACTCCGCCCGGTAGGAATTGCCGATCAACTTTACATCAAGGCAAATCGAATCCGAACCGTCCAAGAGCACGGTACAAGCTTGGTGGGAGATGGGATAGAGGGAGAATTCATGGCAATTGTCAACTACTGTATTATCGGCCTTATTCAACTTCATGCAACGGCTGATTTGTCGTTGGAATTAACCCCAGAGGAAGCTCAACAACTGTACGATACCTACATGGATAAGGCGATTTTACTAATGGTTAAAAAAAATCACGATTACGGAGAGGCCTGGCAATCAATGCAAGTAGAGTCACTGACCGATTTGATTTTGATGAAGATTTACCGCATTAAACAAATAATCTCCAACGAGGGCAAAACCATTGCTTCCGAGGGCATTGATGGGAGTTATTACGACATGCTCAACTACGCCGTTTTTGCACTGATGCACTTAGGTGTTAAATAATTGTTACTTGTTTTCTCCTAACGATACGAAGACGTACATTTGACCTAAAACGAGGTATGAAGGCTATGAAAAAATACGGTCCTTGGACAATTCGCGTCATCATCTCTTTTGTTTTTTTGCTTTCAGCCGTCGCAAAGCTTTATCCAAAGCCTTCTTATGCTTTAACCTATTTTGAGGTACATCAACTGGAGCCTATGGGCATTCCCCTCGAAATAGGGGCATATTTGTCGCGATTTTTAATTGGTGTTGAATTTGCTATAGCCATACTCTTGTTACTCCCCTTATTTCTGAGAAAACTTATAATACCCGTCACAATTTTCATGTTAGGGGTCTTTATCATTGAACTTGCTTATGAAATTTTTTCATCAGGTAATCAAGGCAATTGCGGCTGTTTTGGTACGCTGATTGAAATGACGCCTTTAGAAGCACTCATTAAAAATGTCATTTCCGTTGGTTTATTACTGCTCTATTATGTTCTCGATGATAAAAAAGAGCGGCTATCCACGGATTTTCAATCTCGGGCTTACTTTTCTGCCATAACGAATGTGTTATTAGTCTCTATTTTCAGCGTGTTTTTAATCGCCCCCATTCGACGTGAATCGGTCAGTCCTTCCAAGACGATTCCCATTGAAAATCCGACCAAAGATTCGGTGGTTCACCGCTTGGATGTCACGCCTGAGATTCCCGTCGAAGGGAAAAAAAAGTTCGATACGCTAAAACCTCTTGTGGATTTAGGGCCTAAACAAGTCTTATCGGGGTATGAAAGCCTTTTCAAAGACATAAATCAAGGAAAGCAGATTCTTTGTTTTTTTGCACCCGGTTGCGATCATTGCAGAGCTACCGCCAAAGCAATCACGCTGCTGAAAAAGTCCCATAAAAACTTTCCTCCAGTACAAATTGTTTTTATGGATGAAGAGCCCGAATTAATTCCGGATTTCTTCCAATTTGCTGGGGCGGAATACACCTATTCCGTTATGGATATTATCAAATTTTGGAAGACATTAGGCAACGGTAAAGAGGTTCCCGGTGTGGTATACCTTTGGAATGGCAATGTGCAAAAGTTTTATCAGGGCATTGATAAGGAACAATTTAACAGTAACGATTTCAAAAAAGTTCTCAACAAAGCAGTTCGATAAAGGAATTTGAGGTACTTTTAGTCATGGTTAAAAAGTTCTTCATTGGGGCAAATTGGAAAATGAATTTGACCTTAGAGGAGTCCGAAGAATTGTTTCGAACCTTGAGCGCATCCATAATTCCACATGACCTATGCGAAGTGGTGGTCTTTGTTCCGCAACCCTTTCTCGGTGTTTTTTCATCCAACGACCGAATTACGGTCGCTGCTCAGAATTTTCATGCACCGGAGTTGTCCGGCGCATTCACGGGCGAAACATCCCTTGAGCAATTGCGCAGTTTGAATATATCAACCGTTTTGGCAGGTCATTCTGAACGTCGCTTGCATTTCAACGAATCGAATGAAACAACCCTTCTCAAAGCGAAAAAAGCCGTCGATGAAGGATTTCGGGTAGTTTTATGCTGTGGCGAACCTCAGGAAATTCGACAAATTCATCCAAACCTCGCATCGAACCGCAACGAAGCCTTGAAATATGTTTACAACCAAGTTCTTCCCATCGTTGAATGGCCTAAGGCAGCTCTGCAAAAAATAATTATTGCTTACGAACCCATTTGGGCCATCGGTACAGGGGTGACCCCTTGTCTGGAAGATATTGAGTTCATCCAATTTCAGGTCCAGTCCATGCTCGAAACAGCAACGAAAGTGCGAATTCCTGTGATTTACGGGGGCAGTTGCGATGCCGAAAATTCTAAAGGAATATTTTCGTTGAAGGGAGTTCATGGCGGTCTCATAGGCGGGGCATCCTTGCAAGCGAAAACCCTGCTTCAAATAATTGCCAACGCATGTTAAGTTATGTTGAGCTGACCCTGCAAATTCAGCCTTTTTCTCCTTTCCATGAAATTGCTATTGCGTGGCTTGCAGATATTGGTTTTGAAAGTTTTGTTGAGGAAGCGCCGGTCTTGAGGGCATATGTTCAGGAATTGAATTTCAACTCCCTTAAATTGGAAAAACTGCTGGCACAATTTCCCCGTGATAGGGTTCGTGTATCCCACAAAATTGAGGTACTTCCCGGACAAAATTGGAATGCTCTATGGGAAAGTGAGTTTCCACCAGTAATCATGGATACTCTTGCCATCGTTGCTCCATTTCATTCAAAGGAATACAGGAGAGGAAGGTTCATTGAAATTGAACCCAAAATGTCTTTTGGTACAGGACATCATGCGACAACGTGCTTAATGTGTAAAGCGATGGATGCCGTAGATTTTAACAATGCTAAGGTTTTAGATATGGGAACAGGGACGGGTGTTTTATCCATTTTTGCGGAAATGTTAGGAGCAGTCGAAGTGTTATCAGTTGACATTGAACCTTGGGCTGTAGAAAATGCCCAGGAAAACGCCCTCCGCAACAACTGTCAAAAAATCACCGTCGTTTTAGGAGATGTTGGAATCGTTCCCATGAAGGGGTTTAAGGTTATCCTGGCAAACATCAATAAAAATGTTTTGTTAAGTCATTTTCCCGCTTATTGGAAGCTCCTCGAGCCTAAGGGCACCTTGATTTTAAGCGGTTTTTTTGATTTTGACAAGGATCCTATTTTGAAATACGCTGAAAAATTCGGTTTTCAATTACAAAATACTTATGAAAAAGAACATTGGACTTGCTTACAGCTCGTTAAACCTTAATTTCATCACGCTTGCGCTATTTATCCTCCTAGGAGGTAGGGCCTTGACTCAAACGTTTTCCAAAGACCGAACAAAATTTGCCAAAGAGGTAAAGCAGGTCTTCACGGATGAGGATATGCAATTAAACGTGCGGGAAGTGTTCCCTTCAATTCTTGCAGGAAATATATTATCCGAGGCTAATTTTGGAAAGATGGTTGATGGTGCAAATGCCATTATCCAGATGACACAAGACATCGAGGTTGGCTATTACTACATTGCTACTTTTATGTACCAGGCCAAAAATAAGTTAGGAACGGATTTTTTCAATATTTGGTATGGTTTGGAAAAGACGATGCGCGATAAGGACGAAGGGGAATATTTTGAATTCATGAAATTCTCCTACTACCTTTTTCGTTTTCGGGCACTCCACAAGGACGATAATTCGGTTTGGATTTTTAAAGGAAATCTCGAGTGGAACCTCGATAAAAAAATAAAGATTATTTGCTCTGAGGGTCAATTATTGGGTTACTCTGCAGAATTGAAAGGCCAAGACAGTGTCTACGTTTCAGAAACATGGGGAGTCTATGATTTTTCGACCAAAAAATTCATGGGAAGGAACGGAACCGTTGATTGGAGAAAAGTCGGTTTTGGTGCTGAAGAAACTTTTGCATTGCTTCGCGGATACAAAATAAATATGAAGGAAGTGGTACTTGTTGCAGATACCGTTTCGCTCACTACACCCTACTTTCCCGAAGCTATTTTAGGTTCTTACGCCGATATGTCTACCATAGAATTATCGGAGGGTGAGGGGGCTCCGCGGTTTGTTTCTTTTGATAAACGGCTCAAAATATCCGAACTCCGCACGTCCATGAATTACGATGGGGGTTTTTCTTTGGAGGGAAGCAGACTCGTGGGAAGGGGAACGAAAGAAAACCCTGCTAGGTTAATTTATTTGTTCGATTCAAAACCGTTTTTAGTTATCTCATCGTTGACGTTCCTGATTGATCCCAGGCAAATTCTGGCTCGCACGGCAAGGCTAAAGCTCATGTATGCGAATGGAGATAGCTTAATACACACGGAGGGACTTTTTCAGTTTGATGAAGCGAGTGAAAGCATGATTTTTACTGCTTCAAAAAGGGGGGATTTAGGGGTCCCATTCATGGATTATCATTATCAGGTTACCTGTAATGCGCCATGTTTGATTTGGAATAGAAACACTGCATATGTAAAATATTCTTTTGAAATGGCAACTTCGCAAGAACAGAAAACATGTGTTTTTGAGTCCATGAGCTTTTACGATCCAAATTTGGTTCAAAAATTAAGCAGCGGCCTTACCAATCCTCTGTTGCAATTGGCCTCTGCAAGCCGAAAAATAAATGCTGTGTTGTTAACGGAAGGTCAGGCCGCCTCTGCATTGGGAACTACGATTGAATATGCAAAAAGTAAGTTACTAGAGCTGTCTTCTTACGGTTTTCTTCAGTACAACTCCTTTGAAAAAACCATTGAACTTCAGGCAAAACTTTTTAATTACGCCGACGCTAATAATTCAGGTAAGGATTACGATAACATAAGAATAGTCTCTGATTTAACGATGCGAAAACTACCTTTTTCGTTCGAGGAGATTCAATCTAACTCCTATCTCAAAGATGAACAAAACAAGCTTGAGATATTGAATAATCGCTTTTCAAAACAAGATTTTTTTGGTTTTATCGACGTGGGAAAAGATCAAATGTTCCTTTCCGGTGCAGATCTAGTTACGCTATCGCAAGCACAAAAAGCTGTCTTTTATCCTGACTCAACGTATTTCATTCTCAAACCAAATCGGGATATGGTTTTCAAGGGAGAGTTAGTCGTAGGCAAGTTCCGGGCGAAGCTTTCAGATGCTTCTTTTCATTACAACGACTTCAAATTGAAATTGAATGCATCATCCTTTGCAGGTCTTGTCGTAAATCCTCTCAGAGCAGAGGATGGAAAGGAAGGGATTCCGCTATTGAGCACCTTTTCCAATTTGAAGGGGGAATTGTTATTGGATGAGCCAACCTCAAAATCAGGAAGAAGTACCACCAACCAAACGTATCCAAAATTGTTGGTGCCCTCATCAATTAAAGTGGTTTACAATGATCCATCAATCGTAAGAGGGGCTTACGATTCCGTCCGTTTTTATTATAAATTGCAACCTTTCGAGTTGGATAGCCTTGATAACTTTAAAGAATTTTCCCAGCGTTTTTCGGGCGAACTGATTTCAGGAGGAATTTTTCCACCCATCAAGGAGCCCTTAAAAATCATGCCCGACTATTCGTTGGGATTTACGACAGTTGCACCCGCGGGTGGATGGCCGTTTTATGGTGATAATTCCAAGTATGAGAATAAAGTTGTTTTGTCGAATAACGGCTTACAAGGTTCAGGTACGATTAATTACAGCAGCGCCACGGCAGTTTCAAATAAGCTCACCTTTTTACCGGACTCAACTATTGGTATCGCAAAATTCCTGAACCAAGAGGTGCTTACCGGAATTCAAGTGCCAACCGTTACTTCTGAATCAGCCTATATTTGTTTTATTCCCAAAAAACAGGTGCTAAAGGCAAGTTCTTGGAGAGAGGTTAACCTGCTCATGTTCAACAACGAGTGCGAAATGGAGGGGACTGTCGTCCTTTCTAAAAACGGAATGGGAGGCGATGGAGTTATGCATTTTCCTGACGCCGATTTGGGTTCTAAAAGCTTTGAATATACCCATGACGAAATTCATACGGATTCTGCAAATTTTAGACTTAAAAATCGATTCATAAACGAAGGAAGTGCACCTGTGGCCATGGAAACGAAAGATGTACGAGCAGATGTTTCCTTTAAATCGCGCAAGGGCGAATTCAATTCATTCGGAACAAAACGCATTAAATTCCCTCCAAATCAATACTACTGTACGATGGATAAGTTTTTTTGGTACATGGATAAAGCGAACGTGGACTTTGAAAAATCCAAAACTAACCAAACAACCTTCGAGGCAAATTCGGGCATCGATGAATCCAATTTTTACTCGATGCATGACGACCAAGATACCCTCCAATTTCGTTCGCTTCTCGCGCGTTATGACCTAAGGCTCCAAACTTTATTCTGCAATAAAGTTGAATACATAAGAGTAGGAGATGCTAAAATTTATCCAGACTCAATGAAAGTGGTCATTCGAAAAAATGCTGTCATGGATCCGCTTCTGAATGCTAAAATTGTTGCGCCATTTATCAGTAGGGCCCACACATTCATTGAGGCGAACATCAATGTGACGTCTCGCAAAAAGTACGAGGGGGTCGCAAAATATCCTTACTACGACAGGGATAGTAATCTGACCGTTATCCCGTTGAAATCAATCAAGTTTATCAATTCGGTTACGCAGGCAGAAGGAGAAATAGGTCAAAAAGAGAATTTCAAATTAAGCAAGGAATTCGATTTTTATGGTAAACTTAAAATTGTTGCAGCCAGCAAAGGGATTTTTTGCGAGGGCGCGACACGCATCAATCATAGGTGCGCGAATTTTGACCGGTCTTGGTTGAACTTTAAGGATACCATTCTTGCAAATAACATTCAAATTCCTATTTCCGATAAAGCAGAAAATGATTTAGGCCGGAGGTTAGCGGTAGGTTTTTTGTGGAAAAATTCGGATTTCATGGACAGTGTAAAGGTTTACCCTGCTTTTCTTTCCAGAATGCAAGGCATCGACGATCCTAACGTTTTTCTTGCTTCGGGTTATGTGCAATACAACCCGAGTGGACAAACGTATCAAATTGGAACTAAAAGTCGCCTCAACGGGGATTCGGATATTGGGAACCTGTTAACCATGTATACGGAAAGTTGCTCGTTAAGTGGGATTGGAGAGATATCTTTTGGGGTTGATTTGGGGAATGTGAGCGCGCGCTGCTTCGGATCAATAAATTACGAGAAGGAATCAAAAAAAATCGATATGAATGTTACGGCTCTCCTCAAGTTTCCGATGCAAAAAAGTGTTTTTGAAGTTGTCGCAGAGGGGGTTAAAAAATTGGAGAATCAAAAACCGACGGAATTAAAATCCAAACAACATAATTTTTCCCAAGCGGTTCGCTATTTGCTTCCTGAGGAAAAGGTAAATGAGCTTTTTAAGGATTATGAAGAAGAAAAATTGCGCAGAATGCCAGATGCCTTGGACCAAACAATCGTGCTTTCAGGCCTTCGGTTTGATTTTGTGCACTTCGGCACGAAATCCTCGGAAAGCAGGTTTGCAGCGGGCTGGGTGAGCCGACCAAGGTCGGGGACCACCGAATTGGATAGCGAGGGAGAGGAAGTGAAAGCTAAAAACCGTGCGGCGGTAATAAGCATTGAGGGCCGACCTGTAATGAAAGAACTTGAGTTATTATTGGTCGTTGCGCAATCGCTTCGCAACATCGAGGACCCAAAGTTGATCCTTGGGTTTAAAAATTCTGCGGATAAAGAATACCTCTTTGAATATGAAATGCCAAAAAAAGATGGTAAATTAGAGGTGTACACGAACGACGAGACGCTAAAAACTTTGATTACAGAAATGAAGCCGGACAAGAAAAGGGAAAAGAATTTTTCGTTTGATTGGGCAAGGGATGAAATCGTCAGCTTAACCAAGGTGCGTTTACGGGAGTTTCTAAATGCGAAATAATGTTGATGGCGCTTCTTTTTTTACTCGCTTATCTATTCGGTGCAATTCCCTCGGCGGTTTGGCTAGGAAAGTTTTTTTGTGGAAAGGATGTACGCGAATACGGCAGCCGGAATTCCGGTGCTACCAATACGTTTCGTGTGTTGGGCAAACGTCTTGGGTTTGCTGTGCTTTTTTTCGACGTTACGAAGGGTTATTTGGCAGTTCAATTGGCTCATTTTCTGCTTCCTGACCAAAATAATTTAGCCATCCTTGAAATAGCCGCAGGCCTTGTGGCGGTGCTAGGCCACATTTATTCTGTATTTGTTGCGTTCAAGGGAGGTAAGGGTGTTGCGACTTCGCTCGGAGTTTATCTGGCATTAGATTTCCAAACCATACTCGTATCGATGCTCGTTTTCTTCATCGTATTTCTGGCTAGTCGTTATGTGTCTTTAGCTTCTATGATAGCCGCTACCTCAATTCCATTTGTTAGTTACTATGTTTTTCAACACGACGAACCGGTAATGGTTTTTTTCAACTTGATTCTTTGCGCCCTCGTCGTTTTTGCTCATCGGCAAAACATTAAGCGCTTGTGGTCGGGAAATGAGCCAAAAATGAACTTTTCCAACCCTAAAGTGTAAATGCATCGTGATGTTTGTTGCCAAATGAGGGACCTTTTGAACCTTGGGGTGCTTGTTTTTGCTGCCATTCTAGCGAGGGCACAATCCGTCAACCAGATTGAAAAACGCGCCAACGACGCCTTAGCCATTCAACAATACGAGGCTGCAAAAATCGATTTTCAAACCCTTTTTTCCCGAGATCCAAAATCCCCCACCTACAATTTAAATTTTGGCATTTGTTTGTTTTACACTAACGAGCGTGCTGCTGCATTGAATCATTTTAAGCTTGCCGTAAGTTTAGGCTCAGGATTGTGCGAAGCGGAATATTTCATCGGTAGAATTTACCATTTAAATTATGATTTTTCGCGAGCTATTCGAGCTTACAACAATTATTTAACGTGCTTTCCAGACGATCGCAGAAACGCACGGCGTGAGATCGAGCATTGCAATTATGGAAAACAGTTATTGGCGAATCCGGCAGCTTTGGAGGTGCTGAATTCAACACAATTGCCGTTGAACGGTTTTCTCTCGAGAATTGAGTTCTCAGATTTGGGTTTGGGAGGCGGTTATTACACAGACCTTACCTTACAATCAAAAATGGATAAGAAACACCAATTTATCCCTCACACCTACGTTAAAGCGGGAAATGAGGTGAAAATTTATCCAAGTTACGGCAATTCTCCACAACAAATTTCGCTCTATTTAAAAAGAAAGGCCGGAGACAGTTGGTCTGCCTCGGTAAAAATACCGATTCCCGCAGGGCAAGAGGCAAATGTTATTTATCCTTATTACAATCAAGAAAGTGGCTATCTCTATTTTGCTTCCAATGGGTTCGATGCCATGGGAGGGTACGATTTTTTCAAAGTTGCATTTGATCCCCAATCCCTTTATTTGGGAGAAATAGTAAACTTAGGGTTTCCTTTTTCCTCTACGGATGACGACTTTTTATTTATACCACTGGATTCTGCAGGGAATCATGCTGCCTTTACTACGATACGTTCAGTACCTGTCGGTAAGATTGAATTGGTAGAGGCTAAATTTCAACAATCGAGTTCGAGTTTGGTAGTGGTTCAAGGAAAATTTCAAGACCTCGTCAATCCAAAAAATACGAGCCTCCAGATCACGGTCAAAGACTTGGAGCGTGGAATTGAGTACGGTCCATTTGTGAGCGACTCTGCTGGGAATTATCAGATGGTATTGCCCGGGGAGGGTTCCTATGAATTCGAGGCTAAAATTAGCGGAACGCAACAAGTTTTTATCGATAAAAAATTGCTGCCAAGGCAAGAAGTGGGGGTGGTATTTAAACAAAATATCAATTACAGCATGCAAGATAGCAAGGAACTCACTTCGTTCAACTATCAGCTAAATAGCAGGGCAAACGACGATATGTTAAGCCTCAAATCGTTGAACATGGCTTCGCTTAATAAGAGTTTAAATCCAAAACCGATGAGATATCAACCTGTTGAAGATGCAACAGATGTTCCTTCTCTGAGTCGTACGCTTTCGGAATTAGGCTTTGAAGGTGAAAGCGTTGAACAACAGACCAATGAACTTTCAGAAATCTTGTTGGAAACTTCGGGCATGGTAAGTGAAATGGACGATCAACTGAGATTGTTAGGGAAGGAGAGAGCAGACATCCTCGCCAAAGAGGGGCAAATAACAACGACGGCGAATTGGTTGAAGGAGCGCATTCGAACCGACACAAACGCTCTTGCTCGTAAAGTATATCAAACCTATTTGACAGAAATTTATGACTCTCTTATTGTTGTTAAAAGCAAGATTGCCACAAATGCCGCATTGATTCAGCAGCTGGAGCGTGGTCGAAACGAATGGCTTGAAAAAGATTATGAAAAAACTTTAAATGAAATAAGCGAGTCAATACAGCTGCACCTCCTTAATGAAAATCAAGACAGCTTGTTTTCGTTGCTAAAAGTCCACCAATCAACCCTAGCGTCTTTTGTTGACATCGCCCAAAAATCGAATCAGGATTCTACGGTCCTCGTCGATTTAACAACCCAACAAATTGCATTGCAGGAGGATATTGCGACCATCGTTGCTCAAATCAAACAAATTAAAGAAAACATATCGGAGCTTGAATTGCAGAGTAGTACAGCATCCAAGAAAGAAAAAGGAGATATCCAAACAAAGGTGGATGCCCAAAAAGAGGTGCTTGAGAAGTTTGATCGCTTATTGAAAATTAAGGAGGACGAAAATGTTCAAAAAAGTTTTGAAAGGGAATTCTACAATAAGCGGCTGGCATTATATCCGCTCGGAAATTTTGTTGAGGGATTATTTCCAGAGGTTAAGCCAGATTTTACGGCCGCTACAACCCAGCAAGCAGAGCAACGTGTCTTTCGCAAACAGCTGCAAGAGTCCGGTAATTTCACCCAAGAACAAGGAAGCAGCCTGGAGGTGCTCAATGCTCAATTGCAAGTCGTTCAAATGAAACTGGAAATTGCCTCAGGCAATGCAGCAGAAAATTTATCTGAGCAATATCAAACGATTGAGTCTGCTATTGAGGCAGCAAAAGAACAAATCCGTCTCGTTCAAAATAACCGGTCTGCAGCGAGTAATGAAGGGAGTCTCGATGTGCAATCAGAAAACGGGGAGGAAGTACCAACGGACGAACCTAAGGATCCGCTTGCGAACACAGCGGCAAGGAACGAACCTGCGGAACTCGTGCTAAACAAAGAAGCGAAAAAGGACCCCTCAGAGCTAGCCGTAAAGGAGGACGCTAAGATCGAGCCTGAGGAGCTATCCGTAAAGGAGGAAGCGAAGAAGGAACCTGAGAAGCTAGTCGTAAAGGAGGAAGCGAAGAAGGAACCTGAGGAGCTAGCCGTTAAGGAGGAAGCGAAGAAAGAACCTGAGGAGCGAGTCGTCAAGGAGGAAGCGAAGAAAGAACCTGAGGAGCGAGTCGTCAAGGAGGAAGCGAAGATGGAAACTGAGGAGCGAGTCGTAAAGGAGGAAGCGAAGAAGGAACCTGAGGAGCTATCCGTAAAGGAGGAAGCGAAGAAGGAACCTGAGGAGCTAGTCGTAAAGGAGGAAGCTAAGAAGGAACCTGAGGAGCTATCCGTAAAGGAGGAAGCGAAGAAGGAACCTGAGGAGCTGGTTGTAAAGGAGGAAGCGAAGAAGGAACCTGAGGAGCGAGTCGTAAAGGAGGAAGCGAAGATGGAACCTGAGGAGCGAGTCGTAAAGGAGGAAGCGAAGATCGAGCCTGCAGAGCTAGCCGTAAAGGAGGAAGCGAAGATCGAGCCTGCAGAGCTAGCCGTAAAGGAGGAAGCGAAGATCGAGCCTGCAGAGCTAGCCGTAAAGGAGGAAGCGAAGATGGAACCGG
>Ga0194134_10000697_pt1 | contig 50691 bp, 33 predicted proteins | sample TA2KigOff0mmetaG_FD_148602 | JGI IMG/M metagenome (GOLD analysis project Ga0194134, IMG submission 148602) | Freshwater microbial communities from Lake Tanganyika, Tanzania - TA2015056 Kigoma Offshore 0m | ecosystem: Environmental > Aquatic > Freshwater > Lake | place: Tanzania: Lake Tanganyika... | reverse complement strand
CCTGGATCGTGAACTCGACGTCCTGCACGTCCTTGAAGTGCTTCTCCAGGATCTGGCGGACCTTCAGGAGCTCCGCGTAGGTCTTGGGCATCTGGTCCTTCAGCTTGAGGACCGGCTCGGGCGTGCGGACGCCGGCGACGACGTCCTCGCCCTGCGCGTTGATCAGGAATTCACCGTAGAACTCGTTGGCGCCGTTAGCGGGGTTGCGGGTGAAGGCCACGCCGGAGCCGGAGGTGTCCCCGGTATTGCCGAAGACCATCGCCTGGACGTTTACCGCGGTGCCCCAGGCCTCCGGGATGTTGTACTTGCGGCGGTAGACCTTGGCGCGGTCGTTCATCCAGGAGCTGAAGACGGCTCCGGCGGCGCCCCGCAGCTGGTCCCAGGGATTGTCTGGGAACACCTTGCCGGTGCGCTCCTTCACCAGCGCCTTGAAGCGGCGCACCAGCTCCTGCTGGTCCGCGGCGGTCAGCTTCGAGTCCTCGATGTCGGCGTGGTAGACCTCGTGCTTGTAGGTGTGGATGACGGTCTCGAACGGCTCGTGGTCCTCGTTCTCGCGCTTCTGCACGCCGAGGACGACGTCGCCGTACATCTGGATAAACCGGCGGTAGCAGTCCCAAGCGAAGCGCTCGTTCTGGGTGGCGCGCACCAGCGCAAGCACCGAGGCGTCGTTCAGGCCGAGGTTGAGGATAGTGTCCATCATCCCGGGCATCGAGTCGCGGGCGCCGGAGCGGACGGCGACGAGCAGGGGCATACCGTCGGTGGCGCCGAAGCGGGTGCCCATAATGCGCTCCATATTGGCGACGCCGGCCTCCATCTGGGCTTGGAGCTGCTTGGGGTAGGTCTTCCGGTTGGCGTAGAAGTAGGTGCAGACTTCCGTCGTAATGGTGAAGCCCGGGGGCACCGGCAGGCCGATGCGGGTCATTTCCGCGAGGTTGGCGCCCTTGCCGCCAAGGAGGGGCTTCATCGAGCCGTCGCCGTCAGCGCGGCCAGCCCCCCAGGTGTAGACGTACTTCGGGCCTTTGGAGGCGGGTTGCCTCGCGGAGGCCTTGACCTTCGTTGCGGGTTTACGGGCGGTTTTTTTGGCAGCCATCGTGGTGTGGTTAAGGATTTGGAAAGGGTCGCGCCTGCGTGGGCGCACGAGCGCCAGACGCAATAGGGGGGACACCTGGAGTGTCAACGGCGCAGCGGGCCCGCCGGCGCGTTCACGGCCGATACCGCACATCGCGCTTCCGTTTTCCGGGATTTCCGCCAGTATGATAGTCTTTCCGTGCGTTGTGACTTTGCCCGACCCAGTTCCTGACGATCCCTACGTGCCCGCCGAGGCCCTGCCGTCCACTCGCGAGAAGCCGATGGGATTCTGGCAACACCTCGACGAGCTGCGGGGGGTACTGATCAAGAGCGTGGTCGCATTCGTGATCTGCGCGGTCCTCGTGGGCAGCTTCGCCACTAACTTTATGGAGTGGCTAAAATGGCCTCTGCTGACCGTGGCCAAGGACTACCCCCAATTGGACACCAGCTTGGGCACCCTCTCGATTTTGGAGGTGTTCAATATGATCATCCAGCTGTGCGTGTTCGGGGGGCTCCTCCTCGCCAGCCCGCTTATCCTTTTCTTCATCAGCCAATTCGTTTCCCCGGCCCTGACGGATCGCGAATTGCGCGCGGTCAAGCCGATGTGCTTCGCGGCCCTGTTTCTCTTCCTGCTCGGGGCGAGCTTCAGCTTCTTTCTGCTGATGCCCAGCACAGTCCGGATCGCGATCGAACTCAACCAGGCCTTTGGCTTGGAAACCCGCTGGACGGCCGGGAACTACTTCTCGACGATGAGTTGGCTGGTCCTCGGTTCCGGCGCGGTGTTCGAATTCCCGCTGGTCGTCGTGCTGCTCGTCTGGCTAGGCGTCCTCACGACCGCCTTCCTGCGCAAGTACCGGCGGCATGCCATCGTGTTGATCTTCGTCATCGCCGCGATTGTCACGCCCACCCCGGATCCGCTCACGCAGAGCATTTTCGCGGGTCCTTTGTACGCGCTCTTCGAGATCTCGATTCTGGTATCCTCGCGCGTCGAGAAGCGCAAGGCTAAGGCTCGCGCCAGCTGAGGCGCCGTCCGGCGGAGGGACGCCTGGGTTGATCCCGGACGTCCCGCGTGGCCCCGGCCGGCTCAAACGGCGCTCAAAACGTGCCCCGCAGGCCGAAGGAACCAAGGGCCCCGTAGGAGTTGGCCGAGGACCGCCGCGCGTAGGCGGGAGTGTCGGCCTGGTAGCGGGACGCGTTGAAGTGAACATTGGCCACGTTGCGGCAATTGATGAACAGGGAGATGCGCTTGGAGGCTTGGTAGGTGAGGTTTAAATCGAGGGTCGTCCGCGCGGCTTGATAAACGGACGCGAGCGGGCCCTGTCCGGAGGAGGGACCGCGGTTCTGTTCGCCACGGTGATGCCACTTCGCCATCAAGGTGATTGGGTTGCGGGTAATGGTTACGCCCCAGTTCATACTCTCCGGAATGAAGCGGTTGAAGTCCGCGGTGCGGCTGCCGGCAAGGCGCAGCTTGGTGTAATTGGCGAAGACGGTGAAATGCCGGCCAAAGGAGCCCAAGGGGGCGAGGGATTGGCGGACATTGAGCTCGTAGCCGGAGACTTTCGCGTCCCCGGAGTTGATGGTGGTGTTGAGCTGCCAGCCGACGTACCGGGGATCGAGGCCGAAGTTCTCCAGGTCCTCCGCGGTGGCGAAGGTCTGCAGGGTGCCGAAGAAGTTGGTGATGTCCTTGCGGAAGGCGCCCGCCGTGAGCATCCCGCCGCTATCGGTGTAATATTCGGCGGAGAGGTCGTAATTCTCGGCGGTCCAGGGCTTCAGGCCGGTGTTGCGGACCGTGATGTTGCCGCGGATCGCGGTGGGATCCGCGTTCTCGTCGAGATCGGCCTCGTTGATGGTCGCGTTGGGGACGATGTTGGTGAAGTCCGGCCGACCGTAGGTCTTTGCGTAGGCCGCCCGGAAGAGAAGATTGGCGGTCGCGTTGTAGGTGAAGTGTAGGCTGGGATAATATCCGTCGTAGGACCGCTCGGCGCGGTTGGCCCGCTCCAGGCGGATCAAGCGCAGTTCCTCCATCGAGCCGACGGCGCCGGCTTCAGGGCGGCGCACGCGCTGACCGGCCGCGTTGCGGACGAAGGCGCCGGAGGCGGTGCGCTGCCAGACATTGGCCGGCTCGAAGACGGGGCCCTGGCCGAGGTCGGTGGTCTCCTCGTAACGCACGCCGCCGAGCACGATCAAGCGGTTGCTGAGCAGCCGTGCCTCCGCCTGCAGGTAGAGGGCCTTGACCTGTTCCCGCAGCCATTCCGAGGCCACGATCCGGCTCTGTTCCTGGGCGACCACCTGGGCCGGGGTCTGCACGAACAGGCTGGGGTTCTTCTTCCAGGCCTCAACGGCGACGTTGGTCGAGGTCCAGGGAATGTTGCCGAAGCCGAAGTAGTTCGGGCGGTTCTTGTAGACTTGGGCGAGGAAGGGGGCGGGGGAGAAGTCACCCGGGGTGGCCGGATTGTAGGTCCATTGGCGGTTCCACTCGCGCCGGTCGCGCTCCTGCGAGCGGAACAGGCCGCCCGCCTGCAGGGACGAGTTGATGCCCAGAATCGTCAGGTTGCGGCGCAGGAGGGCGTCGCCGCCCCAGAGGTTCTCCTTGTGGTCGCGGTAGGCGTTGGAGGTGGCGGTGGTCAGCCGGTAATTGTTGACGTCATTCAGGTCCAGTTCCCGGTTGTTGTTGTCGAAGGCGCGGATGCGGGCCGGATGGTCGGGCGCGATGCCCTCGAAGGCAACGCGCACGGGATTGAGCATCGAGATGTTCAGTTGGTTGAAGCTGCCCTTCTCGTGGTAGCGCCGCCAAGTCTTTGAGGTCGAAAGGTGGGCGCCGGAATCAAAGCGCCAGGTGCCGTTGTCGAATCGGTAGCGGGCATTGGTGCCCAGCGTCCGGGCGGCGATGTGGATGGCGTTGCCGGAGAAGGTCACGCCGCCGCGGCCCGTGGCGCCGATCGTGGTGTCGGGGCTGAAGCTCAGGGCGGTGCCGCCCGCGATGCTCGGGGTGGGGTTGGTGCCCGCGGTGGCCGAGCGGTTCACGTTACCGTTCTTGTCGCGGTAATAAGTGGCTTGGCCGCCAAGGGAGAGGACCGAGTTGGGAGAGACGCGCCAATCGGCCTTCAGGCTCGTCGAATCGCGGGTATACCACTTGGGGGCGTCGATGATCTGGTGGGTCTGCAGGAACGGCCGAGAGGGCGAGGCGCCCGTGTTCGCGGCGGTGGCGTTCCAAGTCATCCCCGAGATGTTCTGCTCGTTCCACTGCTGCGAGGACAGGCCGGTGAAGACGATGCCGAAGTCCTTGGAGATGGGGAGGGTGTAATCGAAGTCGAAGCCGGGCTTGATCCGGCGCTCGCGCGTGTCGAAGGGGAAGGGCTGGCGCTTCCATTGCAGGCCGTCGCTGCTGGCCGTCATCGTCACGCGGTAATTGAACTGGGCCCGGCTGCGCTCGAAGGCGCTCTTGCTCACCATATTGACGGTGCCGGAGATGCCGTCGGCCGGGTTGGCCGGGGTGGGGACCTTGGTCACCTCAATCCGGGAGGTGTTGTTGATCGAGACCTGGGTGAACAGGAAGGAGCGGTTGGCGGCGCTGCCCGAGGCGTTGGCCAACTGGGAACCGTCCATCGTGACCGCGGTCAGGTTCGGATCGAAGCCGCGGATGGCGACCGCATTGGGTGAGGCATCCGAATACTCGATGGTCACGCCGGGCAGGAACTTCATGAACTCTGCCACGTTGCCCTCGGCCACGTCGCCGAAGGCGTCGGTCGCGACCACGTTCCTTATGTTCGGGGCAAAGCGTTGCTCGTTGGTGGCCAGCGCCTCACCCTCGTTCAGCCTGGAGGACGAAAGGACGAAGGCGTCGAGCTTGACCACGCCGCCTGCAGCCGCGCCGTAGGCCGCCTGGTTGGTCAGGTTGAAGTCGCGGCGCGCCGACTCGCCCGCCCGCAATTCCACGGTGGCGGTGACCGGGTCCAATCCGGAATAGAAGGCCTCCACGGTCACGCGGCCCGCCGGTAGGGCAGGGAATCGGAAGATGCCCGTCTCGTCCGTGAAAGTGGTCTGGTCGGTCCCACGCACGCTCACCCGCGCATTGTTCAAGAACTGACCGGTAAGCTCGTTCTGGACGCGTCCACTCAGCGCGGCGGTGCCGCCCGGGGCCTGCGCCAGCAGAGTGCCGGCAAGCAGGAGGAACGTGGCGATCAGGCGGCGCTCCAAAGCGCGCATAACGACGGGCAGTCGGTCCGGGGGCAGAGAGGTCATAGGGGAAGAGAAGCAAGTTCCCGCCCCGGGAGTCGAGTGCGATGCTCGGCGACGGCCGGAAGACCCTTGCGCGCGATCAGGGCGCGGGACTAGGGATCACCCCGGCTCTTTCCGCCCCTATGCGTCTCCTGCTTCTTCCCGCCCTGCTCCTGCTTTCGTTGGTCCTCGCTGGCGCCGGCCAACCAAGCGGCCAGCCGGCGGGGGGGGGCGCCGGCGTCACGCTCCGCGTGGGGGCCGCGCGGGCCGACATCACGCCCTCGGTCGAAGTCCGAAACTGGGTCAGCGGCAAGCCCTACGCCGTGGTCCACGATCCGCTGCTGGTGCAGGCGCTGGTGCTGGACGACGGACGCACGAAGGCGGTGCTGCTGCGGTGGGACCTGACGGACATTTCCGAGTCGCTCCGCGATGAAGTGCGGGCGCGGGTCGGGCGGGCCCTGAACATTCCGGGCGGCCAGATCCTGCTCAATGCGAGCCATACCCACTCCGCGCCTTGGGCGCCGGTGTACCAAGGGGGGCACCGCGGCCGGGAACGGGATACCTGGTGGGCAATCCGCTATATGCCAACGCAGAACGATCACCCGCCCTACCGGACGTGGATGGAGCGGTTGCTGGCGGCGGCTGAGGAAGCCTCAGGCGCCGCCGCGGCGGCCGCCGAGCCGGCGCAGCCGTGGATCGGCCGGGTCGGGATTCAGGAGTACCTGTACAATCGGCGGCCCCGGTCCCCGGCGTGGGGCGTGGCGGGCAAGCCGCCGGCCGCGATCAGCTACACGCAGGAGGGCTGGGACGCACACGTCCTGCAGGGCGGGGCCAGCTTCGGCCCGGTGGACCGCACCCTCGCGGTGGTGGCCTTCCGGTCTCCGGGGGGCAAGACGGTGGCGACCGCGTTTCACGCCGCCTGCCATTCCGTCTCCATCTATCCGTTTCAGCGGGGCATCTCGGCGGACTGGCCGGCCCCGGCCGCGGCCGCGCTGACGGCGGCCTTCGGGGGGGAAAGCCTTTTCTTCCAAGGCTGTTCGGGCGACATCACTCCTTGGCTGCGGGGGGCGGCGGCCGTGCAGGAGATGGCGGGGGGATTGGCCCGGAAGGCGGCGGCGGCGGTGCGTTTCGCGGTGCCCTTGGAGACTTGGCCGCTTCGGTTCGGACAGGTCAGTGTCGATTTGCCCCTGCAACCCGCCGCCAAGGGGCGCACCGGCACGGATACCGTGGCCGCGGAAGTGCAAGTGATCACCTGCGGTCCGCTGGCCTTCGTCACCCTGCCCGGGGAGCCCCTGACGGACTTGGGCGTGGCCATCCGGGAGCAGTCCCCGTTCCCGCAGACCCTCGTGCTCGGCTACAGCAACGGCAACGGCGTCCACTACGCGGGAATGCCGGGCGAGAAGGCGCGGGGAGGCTACGAGATGGGCGTGGCGGGCGCGGGCACGGACGAATGCGGGGCACTGCTGGTCGGGGCGGCGACGCGGCTCCTCCGGCAGGTGTACGACGAATCCGGCTACCCCCGGCGTTGACTGGGGGGCCGGGCATAGCTGGACCACGGATCCGGACCTATTCTGTAGGCGGCGGAGCCTCGGGGCGCCCACGCCAACTGAGGGAGCCAGGCTTAGAAGCGGACGGTGACGTTAAGTTCCGTCTGCAGGGGGAGGACGTAGCTGAAGCGATAGACGTTCTGGCCGTTGTTCATCGTCGTGAAGCTGGTCTTGCGCAGCCTGCCGTTCTCTAGGTCGGTCAGGTTTCGGAAGCCGAGGCGCACGCGCACCGGCTGATTCCAGACCTTCTGGTCGCGCATCACATAGCCGTGCACGAGGTGGGTGGAGCCGCCGACCATCTCCTGTCCATTCGGGATCCCGAAGAGGTAGTCGTCACGCCAACTGCCGTTCAGCCCGACGCGCACGCCGCGCAGCGGGGCCCAGGTATCGCGCTGGAAGGCATAGTCGGCGACCCAGCTGGCGGACCACGGGGACGCGCGGGGGCCGGCGGGCTTGGTGTCGATGTCCAGGGTATCGAGGAGCAGCTTGGCTTCCGTGAGCAGGGCGGGCAGCTCATTGCCCCGGCGGACGGCGGCCTCGTAGTAGCCGCGGAAGCGGTCGAGGTCCGGCTGGCCCCGGACCTCGGTGCGGGCGAGGGTGAAGCGGAGCTGGAGCCCGCGCACCGGGCGAAGGTTTAGGGTCAGGTCGGCGCCGCGGGAGTTCTCGGTGGACCTGTAGTTGCGGGCGGCGCTGGCCGTCCCCTCCTCGCCGTACTTGTAGCGCGGGTCCCCCGGCAGGATGTCGTTCGGGTTCATCAGGTCCTCGATCTCCGCGGTATTGAAATCGATCACGTTGTTCCAGCTGAGCGCGACATTCTGCCGGTCGATGTCGAAGACCCCAAGGTTCAGGCTGGCGCGGTCCTGCCAGAAGCTGCCCTTCAGGCCGACCTCCTTGGTCACGCCGGTGATGGGCGGGAAGCGCTCGCGGTCAAAGGTGCGGAGACCCTGAAAGCGGAAGGACTCCGAATAGACGCCGTAAAGGTTGAGGTCCTGCGTCAGCATCACGGTGAGGCCGCCGGTGAAGCTGGTGTTCTCTAGCCGTAGTTGCTGGTTCTGGACGTATTCGCCGGGGAGCGCCTTGGAGCGCACGGGCGGCTCGATATCTTCACGGTAAGGCCCGGACTTGCGCGTGCCCTCATACTCGTAATTGCGGTTCCAGTCGTGGCGGGCGCCGATGAGGGTCTGGACGCGCCCCTTGAGGTAGCGGCCGCTGGCCGAGAACGCTACGGCGGAAGCCTGGCGCCACTGGGTGCCGTCGGTCGCGCTGGTGCCGGAGGGGAAGAACGCGAGGGACTTCGGGGTGATGTCGGGGGTGGCCGGCAGGTTGGCCGGCTTCATCGCGTCGAACAGGGCGCGCGAATAGAAGCGTGGATCATCGAAGAACAGACGTAGGCGGACCCGGTCCAGGCTGGTGTTCAGGCCCGCCGCCGTGCCCCGGTCGACGTTGCTGGTGTTGAAGGTGTTGAAGCGCCAGTTGATCACTTGGTCCTCGCGGTACTCCGCGCTGGCGACGAACAACTGCTGCATCCATTTCCAGCGGTCGAACTTGTACACTGCGGTGCCGCGGAACGAATCCACGATGTTGCCGAAGCGCTTCTCATCGAGCTCCGACTCGACGAACGGCCGGCCGTCCACGTCGATGCTGACGGTGCTGGAGAAGGAATTGTCGTTCCGGATGGCCGTCTGCTTCTGGTGATTGTAGGCCAGTTCCAACCCGACGAAACCGACGCGCTGCTCGACGGTCGCAGTATAGGTGTGGAACGGCCGGTTCTGGCGGTCAAAGGAGCCGCGCAGATTGTAATGCTTCGGATAGCCGGCGAACCGCCGCGTCCCGGTCACCGCGCCCGCGGCGTTTCGCATCGTCACATCAAAGTACCCGCCCTCGACGAGGGATGGTGAGCCGCCGGCCGGCCCGTTGGAGCGGTCCGCGGCGGGAAGGTTGGCGCGCACGATCCATTGGCCGTCGGAGGTGTAGTACAGGCGGTCCGACGTGTAGGCGCGGGAGCGGGCGGAGATCTCGCGGATGGTCACGCCGCCGAAGCCTCGGACGTTCTCGAAGTCCCCGCGCTCGTACTCGAGCCGGATGAGGGTCTGCGGCAGCGGCTGCCAGGTGGTGGTCAGGGTCTCGCCCTCCAATTGGTAGGTCGAGGCATCCTGGAAGGTCCGCTCTTGCCGGCGCACGGCGTTGAGGCGGAGGGCGAGCCCGTCGCGCAGCTTGCGGTTGTAATCGAGCTGGAAGCGGAAGGCGCCGTAGTTGTTATAAGCCGCGAATAGCGTGCCGAAGGTCTTCATTATGGCCCGCTTGGTGAAGACCGAGGCCTGACCGCCCGGCTCGACGTCACCGAAGATCAGCGAATTGGAGCCCTTGCCGAAATCGATCCGCTCAACGTTGTATGTGTCGCTGGGAACGTACCACCGGAAGTAGTTGCGGGTGGCGGTGGAGCCCGAGAGGCCGCGGAAGGCGATCGCGCCGCCCTGGTTATCATTCTCCAGAGTCGGCGGCGCATAGGCGTTGGCCACGAAGTTTGCCACCTCGTCCGCAGTGTACAGGCCCAGGTCCTCGATGAAGTCGGCCGTGATGGCGTCGATGTTCACCGGCACATCCTTGAGCGCCTGCTTGGTGCGGGTCGCGGAGAGCGTCTCGTTGGCGGACCAACCGGTCTCCCGCTCCGTCGCGATGATGAACGGAGAAAGGGTCACGGTCTCCTCCCGCTCGGGCGGAGTCGCCGGCGCAGCGGGACGGGTCTGAGCAAGGCCGAAGGCCCACGGGAGTAAAAGAGCCGCGCCCAGCAGCACGGGTAAGGGGCGAAAGTTGGCAAGGGGCATAGGGAGGGGAGCTGGGGGTCGGGAACTCAGGCGCGGTTTCGAGGAAGAACCTGTAATCTCGTTTTGCAAAGCGCCTTTCGCTGTCCGGGCGGTCAGCGTCGTCCGGGATTGAATCCGCCCCCGCCGCCGGGCAAGAGGAACCCTCGATGAAGACCTTGATGGCGGAGGCGATGCGGTGGTTTGGGCCTGGCGACTCGGTCTCTCTGGCGGAGATCCGCCAGACCGGCGCCACGGTCATCTACTCCTCGTTGCACGACGTTCCGGCTGGCGAGGCTTGGCCAGTCGAAGCCATCCGGGCGCGGCAGGAGATCGTCGCCGCCGCCGGGCTGAGCTGGGACGTCGTGGAGTCCGTGCCGGTCTCGGAGGCGATCAAAACGGGCACGGGGGACTACGCGCGGCACTTGGATAACTACCGCACGACGCTCGCGCGCCTCGGCGCGGCGGGCATTCGCGTTGTGGTGTATAATTTTATGCCGGTGCTCGACTGGGTGCGAACCGATCTGGCCTATCTGCTGCCGGATGGGCGGGAGGCGTTGCGCTATGAGCCGTGGCGGTTCTGCGCGTTCGATGTCCACGCGCTGCGTCGCCCGGGCGCGGAGCGGGACTGGAGCTCGGCGGTGCTCGAGGCCGCGTCCCGGGGGTGGCGCGAACTGGGCCCCGCGGGCCAGGACGAGCTGACCTGCCAGACCTTGGACCTTTTCCCGGGGGTCCGGCGGGGACTATCCCTCGATGACCTCCGCGCGATGCTGGCGCGGCACGCCGGGGAGGGGCCGGAGGGCCTGCGGCGGCAGCTGGCGGCGTTACTGGAGGCGGTGCTGCCGGCGGCGGAGGCGGCTGGGGTGCGCTTAGCGATCCATCCAGATGACCCGCCCTTTCCGGTTCTGGGGCTGCCGCGCATCGTGTCCACGGCCGCCGACCTGAAGGCGATCCTCGGACTGTCGGTTTCCCCCGCCAACGGCATCTGTTTTTGCACCGGCTCTCTGGGGGTGCGGGCGGAGACGGATCTGCCGGATCTGGTGCGCCAGGTGGGTCCGCGGATTCACGCGGCCCACCTGCGGAGCGTCACGCGGGAGCCGGGCGGGGCGTTCTACGAGTCCGGCCACCTGGAAGGGGATGTGGCCCTGCCCCCGGTCGTGGCCGCGCTGCTCGCGGAGCAGGCGCGTCGACGCGCCGAGGGCCGGCTGGATTGGCGGATCTCGTTTCGGCCGGACCACGGGCACCGGATGCTCGACGATTTCCGGCGCCCGGCGCCGGCCTGCCCCGGTTACCCGTTGATCGGCCGGCTCCGTGGGCTAGCGGAGTTGCGGGGCCTGCAAACGGGACTGGCCCACGCGGCGGGCGGGTGATTTCCGTCGTGCAAAATTCGTCAATCCCGTCCGTGCTCCCGCTGTTGCGCATGAAGACCCACCTGCTCCTTACCCTCTGCTTCCCGCTGGCCGCCTTTGGGGCCGCCGCCGACAACAAGCCCCATCCGGTAGGTTATGACGACACCCCGCTGATCCCCGGCACCCACTGGAAGGTCCACGACATCGCGCGTCCGGCTCCGCCGGTCGTCACCCCTTCGGGTCGTCCGGGCGGCGCGCCATCCGATGCGATGATTTTGTTCGATGGTACCAGCACGGCGCAATTTTTTTCCAAGAAGAAGGACGTCCCGGGCAAGCACCCCTCTCCGTGGAAGATCGAGAATGGGGAGCTGCTTGTCGATGGCGGCGACTGCTGGACCCACCTTGAGTTCGCGAGCTGCCAGCTGCACCTTGAGTGGAAGAGCGAGCCGCACACCAAGGGCAAGTCCCAGAAGAAGGGTAACGGCGGCGTGTTCTTTATGGACCGCTACGAGAGCCAGATCCTCGACTGCGACAACAACCCGACCTATGCCGACGGGATGGCGGGTTCAGTCTATGGCCAGACTCCGCCGATGGTGAATGCGGTGCACAAGGCGGGCGAGTGGCAGACTTATGACATTGTCTTCACGGCGCCGAAGCTAAAAGATGGGAAGGTGGTCGAGCCCGCCCGGATCACGACGTTCATCAATGGAGTCTTGGTGCAGAACAATACGACCATAATGGGCCCCACGCTCCACAAGAAGGCCGCTTCGTGGGCGGGATCTTTCCCCGAGAAAGCCCCCCTGCGGTTTCAGGATCACAAGAACGAGCCCCCGGTGCGGCTGCGTAACATCTGGGTTCGTTCGCTGCCCTAAGCGGGCAGAGGAACAGCGAGAGCAAAAACGACGCCGCCCGAGACGGTGCGGCGGCGTGGGCAAAGGTTCAGTTTCAATCGTTCTTGCCCGACTTACCGGAGCGGCTCTCGACGAATTCGCGGATCACGGCCATCCGTTCGCGCTGGCGCTGTTCCTGCTCGATCTCGTCGGTCGTTCGGATGGACTCGTTCCGGGCCATCGCGCGGCGCATCTTGTTCAGGGCTAGGTATTCGAGCTGACGGATCCGCTCGCGGGTCACCTTGAAGCGGCGCCCGACCTCTTCGAGCGTGAGCTCCTCCCGGCCCTCAAGCCCGAAACGGAGGCGGATGATCTCGGCCTCGCGGGAATCCAGCGAGTTGACCATCGCGTGAAGGTCCTGGTTGAGATTCTTCTCGCGAAGACCCTCGTGTGGGTCCACGGCGTTCTCGTCGCCGACGATCTCCCCGAAGGTGGCGGAATCGCTTTCATCGCCCACCGGGGCATCGAGCGAGGCCGGACGGACGCTGACAGATTTCAGATGGGCCACTTTGGCGGTCGGCACCTGCAGCTCAATCGCCAGCTCCTCATCGGTGGGCTCGCGGCCCAGCTGTTCCGTCAGCTGCATCGCCGTGCGCCGCATCTTGGAGATCTTGTCTACGAGGTGGACGGGCAAGCGGATGGTCTTCCCTTGGTTGGCGAGCGCGCGCTTGATCGACTGCTTAATCCACCACGCAGCATACGTGGAGAGCTTGCCGCCCTTACGCGGGTCAAAGCGCTCGACGGCTTTCACGAGCCCGATGTTACCCTCGCTGATCAGGTCGAGGAGGGGCAGGCCGAAGTCCTTGTAGTCCATCGCGATCTTTACCACGAGGCGAAGGTTCGCTGAAATCATATGGTCCCGAGCCGCCTTGTCGCCGCGGCGAATCCGGCGGGCGAGGGAGACTTCCTCTTCGATCGTCAGGAGGGGGGTCTTGGCAATCTCCTGCAAGTAGAGCTGGAGGCTGCTGCGCTCGCCGTGGGGGATCGAGGCCGTGGCAGCGGTCTCGTTGCGCTCGAGGAAAGAGGGCGGGGCGTCTTGCGCGGGGGCGGTTAGAGTGGTCGTAGCGGTCGAGGAATCGGTCCCGGCCGAATCATCCGTGGCGTGTAGGGCGCGGGGCTTGAGTCGCTTCGTAGGCATGGAGGGAGGTTAAGTTGAGAGGAAAAGAGCGGGGCCGTTCAATTAAATCCGCTCACGATCGTGTGATGTTAAGTACGCGCCAAAACTAGGAGTAGATGCGTCCTGCGCGGGATATTTCGGGACGCTTTGGCACTGGAGTTGTGCAGGGGATCGGGCGGCTCCGGGCGACCTGGCTCTCTTCACAAGTCTGCCCGTGGCTTGAGGGGGAAGCGATCCGGGTTCAAAGGGGCACCAGTCATGAGCCTCCTGGGGAAGAGCTCCGACCAAGTTGCATATGGAGGACTAAAGCGATCGGAGAGCAGGGGTGGGCGGTCGCCAAATCGCGGATTGGATTCCCGGGTTGCGCGGAATTTGGAGCTTCACGGTCCCAGATCCTCAACGTGGACTCAGCCAGTTTTGAGTCTGCCACGCCGGCTGGCGGAGGACGGCGCGATGGCCGCAAAGTGACCTGTGCTCAGGGGACGACGAAGGGGGCGAAGAACGCGGCCTGCGCGGGCGGATAGTGGCCGATGAGGCGCACGCCGTCATTGAGTTGCTCCTCGCTCTGGACGTGCCCGACCGCGTGGAGGCGCGCGATCACGTCGTACCGGGAGTGAGGGACCATCATTTCGGTCACGGCGTGGGCCTCGGCGATGAGTGCAAGGCAGCGTTCCACCAAGGACTCAAGGCCTTCCTGGGAGCGGGCGCTCACCAGCAGGGCCCCCGGCTCCAGTTGTCGGGCGCGGGTCAGCATCGCCGGGGTGGCGGCATCGATCTTGTTGAACACGGTGATGTTCGGTCGCCCGGCTGCGCCCAGTTCCCTAAGGACTCCGAGGGTGGTTGCGTGGTGGTGCTCAAAGTGCGGGCTGGTCACGTCGAGCACGTGGATCAGGAAGTCGGCGATCACCACCTCTTCGAGGGTAGCCTTGAAGGCCTCGATCAGCCCGTGGGGCAGGCGACGAATGAACCCAACGGTGTCGGTGACCAGTAGCTTTTGGTTGCCGCGAAGCGCCAGCTGGCGAGTGGTGGGGTCGAGGGTCGCGAAGAGCTTGTCGGCCGCCAGCACCCGGGCGCCGGTGAGCGTGTTCAGCAGCGTGGATTTGCCGGAATTGGTGTAGCCGACGATGGCGCAGGTCGGCACGGGCACGCGCTGTCGCCGGCGGCGCTGCACATCGCGCTGGCGGACGACGGCCGCCAGGTCCGCCTCCAGCTGGGTGATGCGGTCGCGCACGATACGGCGATCCTGCTCCAGCTGGGTCTCGCCTTCGCCGCCCATCGCGCCCTTGCCGCGTTGCCGGGAAAGGTGGGTCCACGCGCGGGTCAGGCGGGGGAGGGAGTATTCCATCCGCGCGAGCGCCACCTGCAGGATGGCCTCCCGGGTGTGTGCGCGGTCGGCGAAGATCTCCAGGATGACCTCCTGCCGGTCGATGACGGCCAGGCCGGACAGTTCCTCCCAGTTGCGCTGCTGGGCGGGGGAAAGCTCCTCGTCGAACACGATGACATCGGCGCCCTCGGCCCGAGCCAGCGTGACCAACTCCTCCGCCTTGCCGGAGCCGAGGAGCAGCGCCGGAGTCGGGCGGCGCAGATTCACCAGCTCGGCGCGGGCGACCTGGATGCGGAGGTTCTCGACCAGTTCCCGGAGCTCGGTGAGCAGCTCAGCCGCCTCGCCCGCGGGCATTTCCGGCGTTTGCACGCCCACGAGGAAGGCGCGTTCGAGCTTCGGGGGTTTGTCGGTGAGGAAGTCGGCCATTGGACGGAACGAGCAGCGTGGGCTCGCTTCCAAGGCGCGTCAACCGGCCAGCCGTCCGCCGCTTGACGCCCGCGGCGGCGGCCGCTTGGGTCGGCTCGTGTACCCCCGCGCCCTTCTCCTGCTTGCCGTGGCTCTGCCCACGGCCGTCCACGCTCACGTCGATCTCGCGCTGCCTCTCGGGCAGGTGAGCGCGACCCCGCTGCCGTCCGCCCCGCTGGGCACCGGTAACTGGCGTTTTGAGGTGGCCGGCGGTTGGGCACAGGTGCCCGCCGGGGTTTCCCTCGGGCCGACGCACGGCGGTATTGTCGTCGACGCGGCTGGACGGATCTACGTCTCCACCGACGCGGACAAGACGGGCATTCTGGTCTTCGAGGCCTCGGGCCGCTACCTGCGGTCGATCGCGCCCGAGTTCAGCGGCATTCACGGGATGATGATCCGCCGCGAGGGTGGCCGGGAGTTCATTTATGCCGCGCACGTCAAGGGCCCGCAGATCGTGAAGCTCGATCTCGAAGGCAAGGCGGAGTGGACCTTGGGGATGCCTAAGGAGAGCGGCTTCTACAACCAGCCGGCCGACCCGAAGGCCAAGGCCACCGCCTTCCGCCCCACGGCGGTCACCGTCGGGCCGGACGGGCGGATTTACGTGGCGGACGGCTATGGGGCCAGCGTGGTCCACGTCTTCAGCCCGGAGCGCCATTACCAGAAGACGATCGGCACCCGCGGGGAAGGGGAGAACCAATTCAAAACCTGCCACGGCATCGCGCTCGACACCCGCTTTGGCGCGCCCCGCCTGCTGATTTCCGACCGCGAGAACCGCCGGCTGGTGCACACGGACCTTGAGGGCAAGTGGCTAGGCGTGGTCACCACCGGCCTGCGCCGGCCCTGCGCGGCCTCGATCCACGGGGATTTTGTCGCCGTGGCCGAACTTGAGGGCCGGGTCGCGATCGTGGACAAGGGCGGCGCGGTCGTCGCCACCCTTGGCGACAACCCGGACCAGAAGCAGTGGGCGCAGTTCAAGTTGGCCCCTGAGCACTGGCGCGACGGTATATTCATCGCGCCGCATGGGATCTCGTTTGACGCCGCGGGCAATCTGTTCGTGCAGGACTGGAACTTCGCCGGGCGGGTAACCAAGCTCGCGCGACTAGCCAGCCGTTGAGGCGCTGCGCGGGCTGATCCGCCCTCCGAGTCGCGGTCGCGGCCTGGGCGGGAGCAAAAGGGGCGAGGCTTGATAATCGGGTCAGATTTCGGCCGTTTTGACTTGGCGCGTCGCGGGGGCGGCACTTCTTTTGGGCCTCGATGGCTTTCCCCCTCCGTGTCCGAGCGGCTGCGGCTGCCTTTTTTCCCCTGAGCGCTTGGGCTACCTCCGCGTCTCCGGTCAGTTACAACGACCAGATCCAGGCGATTTTAGCGGAGAATTGTTTTCTCTGCCACGGACCGGACTCGTCGACCCGCAAGGCCAAGCTGCGTCTGGACCGGGCGGAGTTCGCCACGCGGCCGCGGGGTGACGGTGCCCTGGAGCCCGCGATCGTGCCGGGCAACCCGGCGCGCAGCCCGCTGATTGAACGCCTCAAGTCAAAGGATCCCGAGGAGGTGATGCCGCCGCCGGAGTCCCACAAGACGGTGCGGCCGGAGGAGATCGCGCTGCTTGAGCGGTGGATCGCCGAGGGGGCCCGTTACGAGGAGCACTGGAGCTTTCTGCCGGTGCGGCCCGCCGCGGCGCCCGCGGCGGTCGGATGGGGCCGCAATCCCGTCGACGCCTTCATCGCCCAGCGCCTGGAGCGGGAGGGCCTGCGTCCCTCCGCGGATGAAATTCCGGCCCGCCTGCTGCGCCGCGCGGCCTTGGATCTGACCGGGCTCCCGCCGACGCCGGTCGAGCTCGCCGCGTTCGCCGCGGATCAGGCCCCCGGGGCCTTTGAGCGCGCGGTGGACCGGATGCTCGCCTCCGAGGCGTCTGCGGAGCATTTCGCGCGGCAGTGGCTCGACGCGGTGCGGTACGCGGACACCCACGGCATCCACGTCGACAATTACCGCTCCATCTGGCCTTACCGGGATTGGGTGATCCGGGCCTTCCGGGATAATCTACCGTTCGACCGGTTCACCGTCGAGCAGGTGGCGGGAGATCTGCTCCCGGGCGCCTCGCTGGCGCAGCAGGTGGCCTCCGGCTTCAACCGGTGTCTGCCCACGACCAATGAGGGCGGGTCCATCCCCGAGGAATACGAGGCGATTTACGCTAAGGATCGGGTGGAGACCGTCGCGACCGTCTGGTTGGGGCTGACCCTGGGTTGCGCCGCCTGCCACGACCACAAGTTCGACCCCGTCTCAGCGAAGGACTTCTACGCTTTCGCGGCGTTTTTCCGGAACAACACGATGCCGGCGATGGACGGCAATCGTTTTGACACGCCGCCGACCCTGTTCGTGCCCATGGCCGGCGACGAGCCTCGCTGGTCGGAACTGCAGGCGCTGGTCAAGGGAATGCGCGGCGAGGAGAAGAACCGGGCGACGGCCGCGGAGGCGGACTTCAAGGTTTGGATGGACCAATCCCCGCGCCTCGCCGTCCCGCCCGCCGATCACGCGGTGCGACGGCAAGAGCCGCTGGTTGTCTCCGAGGGCACCCCGGACGCCGTGGCGGGGCCCTATGGCCTCGCGCCGGAGATTGGCCGGGCGGACCGGCTGGCCGGCCCGCCGGTGCCTTGGCTGCGAGGCGAATCCAGCAGCACCGGGGCTTTCGTGCGCGTCGAGGGCAAGCCCTCCGGCCCCTTGTTCTCCAGTCGTTCCGCCGCGGAAAAGGGCCCGGGCTGGGAGGTGTTCCTCGAGGAGGGCAAGGTGGGCCTGTTTATCGCGGATGGGACCGGACGCGTGCAGGTGCGCAACGTCGGAGGCGCACTTGCCCCCGGGGCGTGGCGGCACGTCCTGGTAAGCTTCGACACCACGGCGATGCGCAGCCGGACGGTGGAGGTGTTCGTCGATGGCAAGATGATGGTGAACTCCAGCGTCTCGACGTTCCTGCCCGCGGATATCCGCCCCGCCGAGGGGCTGCGGCTCGGCGCCCGCGCGGGCGTCAGCGCTTGGGAGGGCATTACCGGCGGGCGCGTCTGGGCGCAGGACCTGCGCGTTTCCCGGCGGGGGTATCTCGCGGCGGACCTGAAGGAGTTCACGGAGGAACTGGAGGCCTTCGCGGCCTTGGAGGTGGCGCCGGCGGAGCGCACCGCCGCGCATCGCCGCTCCCTGCGGCGTCATTACCTCGCCGCCGTCGACGGGCCGACGCTGGCCATCGCTGCGCGGCTGCGGCCCGTGCTGGCCGAGGCGGATGCGTTGCGCGCACGGGGTGGCCTTACGCTGGTGATGGAGGAGAAGAAGGACTCGGAACCCTTCGCGCACATCCTGAACCGGGGAGAATACAGCCAACCCGGCGAGAAGGTCGGGGCCAACACCCCGGCGGTCCTGCCGCCGCTGCCCGCGGACGCGCCCCGCAACCGGCTCGGCCTCGCCCGCTGGCTGGTCGATCCGGCGAACCCGCTGACCGCCCGCGTGACGATGAACCGGCTCTGGCAGCACCTCTTCGGCGCGGGCCTCGTCGAGTCGGCCGGCGACTTCGGCGTCACCGGCGCTCGTCCCTCGCATCCCGAGCTCCTCGACTGGCTGGCGCGGCGCTTCATCGAGTCCGGCTGGGATCACCGGGCGATGACGCGGCTGCTCGTGACCAGCTCCACCTACCGTCAGTCCGCGGCGGTCACGCCCGCGTTGCTGGAGCGTGACCCGGGCAACCGCCTGCTGGCGCGCGGCCCGCGGTTCCGGCTCGATGCCGAGCAGATCCGCGACCAGGCCCTCGCGGTCTCCGGGCTGCTGGTCAACCGGCTGGGCGGCCCGCCCGTCCGCCCCTACCAGCCGGAGGGGATCTGGGAAGACGTGGCGATGAAGGAGTCGACCACCCGCTACTACCAGGAGGACACCGGCGACGCTCTCTATCGCCGCTCATTGTATACCCTGTGGAAACGCACCGCTCCACCGCCGGCGATGGACATCCTCAACGCGCCCAGCCGCGAGGTGACGTGCGTCCGCCGCGACCGCACCAACACGCCGCTTCAGGCGCTGGTGACCCTTAACGATCCCGTCTTCATCGAGGCCTCGCGGCACTTGGCGGCCTTGGCGCTGGCGGAAGCGCGGGCCTTCAACGGGCGGCTCGACGAGATCACGTTGCGGCTGCTGGCGAGGCGGCTCGCGCCGGAGGAACGGGGCATCGTCCGCCGCACCCTCGACGCGGCGTTGGCCCGATACACCCGGGAACCCGCGGCCGCGGCGGCCCTGCTGGCGGTCGGTTCCTCCCCGGCCTCCGCCGGGACCCCCGGCCCGGAGCTCGCGGCGTGGACGCTGGTGGCCAGCCAAGTGCTCAATCTCGACGAGTCCCTCTGCAAGTGATCCCCGCGCCATGACCCCTCTTCCTCCCGCTTGGCACGATACCTTTTCCGCCTACAACGCGGCGGTAACACGCCGCCAGTTCTTCCGCCGCACGGGTACCGGCTTGGGCGTGGCGGCGTTGTCCTCCCTGCTCGGTCCCCGGGCGGGGGCCGGCCCGGCCGCCGCGGAGCCCTGGCGGCTCGCGCCCCGGGCCAAGCGGGCCATCTACATCTCGCTCATCGGCGCCCCGTCACAGCTGGACCTCTTCGATTACAAGCCCGGCCTCGAGGCGCGCTTCCGGGAGGACCTCAAGGACTGGCTGGCGACCCAGGGCGAGCGCCTCACGGGAATGACCGCGCGGCAGGCCGCGTTTCCCTTGGCCCCTTCAAGGTTTAAATTTGCGCAGCATGGGCAAGGCGGGGCGTGGATCAGCGAACTGCTGCCCTACACCGCGCGGATGACCGACGACCTCTGCATCATCCGGTCGATGCAGACCGACGCCATCAACCACGAGCCGGCCAACCAGCTTGTCTATACGGGCTCGATGCAGAACGGGAAAGCCTCGCTCGGCTCCTGGCTCTCGTACGGGCTCGGGTCGCTCAACCAGGACCTGCCCTCGTTCGTGGTCCTGCACGCGAAGCACACCAGTCCCCTCTCCAATGTGCAGGCAATCTCCGCGCGCCTCTGGGGTTCCGGGTTCCTGCCCGGCCGCCACGCGGGCGTGTCCTTCCGTTCGGCGGGCGATCCGGTGCTGTACCTCAATGACGCCCCGGGCATCCCACGGGAATTGCGCCGCGAGATGCTCGATGGCCTGGAGCAGCTCAACCGCCGGAGCTACGAGGAGATCGGAGATCCGGAGATCCAGACCCGAACCCAGCAGTACGAGATGGCGTTTCGGATGCAGGGGAGCATCCCCGAGCTCGCGGACCTGACCCGGGAGCCCGAGGCTACCTACGCTCTTTACGGCGAGGAGGCGCGGGTCCGCGGGAGTTTCGCCGCCTCCGCCCTGATGGCGCGCCGCTTGGTCGAACGGGGCGTGCGGTTCGTCCAGATCTTTCACCGCGGCTGGGACCAGCACGCCAGCCTCCCTCGCGACCTAGCCGCCCAATGCAAGGACGTGGATCAGGCCTGCTGGGGTCTGGTGCAGGACCTAAAGCAACGCGGGATGCTGGACGACACCCTCGTTGTCTTCGGCGGGGAATTCGGCCGCACCGTCTACTGCCAGGGCACGCTCACGGAGACCAATTATGGCCGTGACCATCACCCGCGCTGCTTCTCCCTCTGGCTGGCCGGGGGCGGCATCAAGGGCGGCTCGGTCCACGGTGAGACAGACGAGATGTCGTACAACGTGGTCCGCGACCCAGTGCACATCCGCGACCTGCACGCAACGATCCTCCACCTGATGGGCATCGACCACGAGCGCTTTGGCTTCCGGTTCCAGGGGCTGGACCAGCGCCTCACCGGCGTGGTGCCGGCGAAGGTGGTCCGCGGGATTCTGGCCTGAGAGCGCTTGCGGAACCCGCCGTCCTCCGCTTGGTGTTGGGCCTCGTCTTTACTCTCCGCGTCCACGCATGCCCACCTTTTCTCGCGGCCGGATCGTCTCCTCGTTCGCCATCCTGACCCTAGCCCCTGGCGGTCTCGACGCCGCCGCGGCCGGCCCGGCGGAGCTGTCGTTCAACGAGCACATCCAGCCGATCCTTGCGGACTCCTGCCTCGCGTGTCACGGGTTGGACGCTGGGTCGCGCAAGGCCGGCCTGCGCCTAGACCGTTTCGAGCATGCGACGGCGCAGCGACCCGATGGGCCGCCTGCCATCGTCCCAGGCCGGCCCGACGACAGCCCTCTGATCCAGCGCATTGAGTCGACGGACCCCCGGAAGGCGATGCCGCCGCCCGAGGCCCACAAGACGGTCTCCGCGGAACAGCGGTCCCTGCTGCGCCGCTGGATCGGGGAGGGGGCGCGTTACGAGGAACACTGGGCGTTCATCGCCCCCCGCCGGCCGGCGGTGCCCGGGGTGGCCGGGGGCAGCAACCCCGTGGACGCGTTCATCCGGGCCCGTCTCGCCCGGGAAGGCCTGGTGCCCGCGCCGGAGGCCGACCGGCGCAGTCTGCTCCGGCGGGCCGCCCTAGATCTCACTGGGCTAATCCCCGCCCCGGCCGAGATCGAGGCGTTCGTCGCCGACCAAGCGCCCGGCGCCTTTGAGCGGGCCGTGGACCGCCTCCTGGGCAGCCCGCGCTACGGGGAGCACCGGGCCCGGCACTGGCTCGACTATGTACGCTACGCGGACACTCACGGCATCCACTTCGACAACTACCGCGCCATCTGGCCGTACCGGGACTACGTCGTGCGGTCCTTCAATTCGAACCAGCGTTTCGACTCCTTTGTCCGGGATCAGTTGGCAGGTGACCTGCTCCCCGCGCGCACCATCGATCAGTTGGTGGCCACGGGCCTGATGCGCTGCAATCTAACCACCAACGAGGGCGGCACCATCCCCGAGGAGGTCTTCGTGAATCAGACCCGCGACCGCGTGGAGGGCTTCGGGGTGACCTTCCTCGGGCTCAGCACCGGGTGTGCCGCGTGCCACGACCACAAGTTCGACCCGATCACGACCAAGGACTTCTACGGCCTCGCGGCCTTTCTGGGAAACACTGCAGAGAAGCCGTGGGACCTTAACATCGCGGAGCCGTTACCAGTGGTCCGCGTGCCCCGGCCCGAGCAGTCCGCCGCAGCCACCTTCCTGCTGCAGGCGAGGGCCGACGTGCAGCAACGGCTGCAGCGCCGCCGTGCCCAGGCCCGGGAGCTTGCCGGCGGCTGGCTGGCGGCCGGCAATTGCCCCCAGCCGGTCTCGACCGAGGGTCTCGAGGTTCGGCTCCGCTTGGACGAAGGCAAGGGCGACGTGGTGCGCAACTCCGCGCCGCACCCCCGCACCGCCGAATTTAAGGCGGAGACCAACCCGCTGATCTGGGGCGAGAGCAGCTGGTTCTGGCCCTCGATGCGGATGGACATCCACACGCGGCTGAGCCTCGGCGCCGAGGGGGACGTCGACGCGGGCGACAAGTTTTCCACCGGGGGCTGGATCCTGCTGCGCGCGAAGCCCGGCGGCGGCGTCCGCACCGGGACGGGCAACGGCTCGCTCTTCGCTCGGATGGGGGACGAGAAGCGCCGCCACGGCGCCGGCTGGGATGTCTATCAGGAGGGCCTCCAGATCTACTTCGCCCTGGTCCCCGATGTGCCGCCGCCGGCAAAGGATGAGGAGCCGGCCGCTCCCGAGGCGAAAGGCACGAAGCCCTCGCCCCGGCTCATGATGCCGGTTCCGTCGGTCCGCGCCGGGCTGCTCGTGGCCACCCGGCCCGGTCTCATTACCCGCGACGAGTGGGTGCACGTGTTCGTCACCTACGATGGCTCCCGCCGGGCCGCGGGGATGCGGATCTACCTCAACGGCCGGCTGGCGGAGACCGAGGTCCGGCTCGACCAGCTGCCCAGCGGGGCTTCCTTCCGCACAGACGCCGCGATGCAGGTGGGCCGTCGTGACGATTTTAACCCGATGCGCGAGACCCGCTACCAAGATTTCCGCTTCTACCGCCGGGCGCTCGCCGCCGACGAGGTGCAGCGGCTGCCGTTCGAGGACCTCGCGGCTGAGATCGCGGCCCGGGAATCCGATCCCCGGCGGTGGACGACCGACGAGGCCTTCGTGGTCGCCGACCGGTTCTTCCTCGGGGAAAAGGACCCGGAGTACCGCAGCCTCGCTGCGCTTGCCGCGGCCCACGACGCCGCGTTGGACACCCTGACCCGCGACGGCGACGCCACTTTGATCGCCGCCGAGAAGACGACCCCGGCCTACTCCGACGTGCTGAAGCGCGGGGATTACTTCGCCCGCGGGGAGCGGGTGGGACCCTCTGTGCCGCACTTCCTGCCACCCCTGCCCGCGGGGGCGCCCGCGGACCGCCGGGGTCTAGCCGAGTGGCTCCTGACGCCGGAGCACCCGCTGTTCGCGCGCGTCGCCGTCAATCGGATGTGGCAGGAGGTCTTCGGCCGGGGCCTCGTAGAGTCTAGCGGCGAGTTCGGCGTAATGGGGGACCGCCCGACCCATCCGGACTTACTCGACTGGCTTGCGGTCGAGTTTCGCGAGAGCGGCTGGGACGTGAAGCGTCTCTATCGGCTCCTCCTCACCTCGGCTACCTACCGGCAGGCGGTAAACGCGCCCGCGCCCGCGCTTGCGCGGGATCCAGGCAATAGGTGGCTGGGGCGGGGGGTGCGTTACCGAATGGATGGCGAGGTGCTGCGGGATTCCGCGCTGTTTTCGGCCGGACTGCTAGTCGAGCGGCTCGGCGGGCCGCCGGTCAAACCCTACCAGCCGCCGGGCATCTGGGAGGAAGTGGCGATGCCGGAGTCGAACACCCGCTCCTACGTGCCCTCGGAGGGCGAGGGGCTGTACCGCCGGAGCCTCTACACTTTCTGGAAGCGTGCCTCGCCGCCTGCGAGCCTTGAGACCTTCGATGCGACCTCGCGGGAGGTGGTCTGCTCCCGGCGCGCCCGGACCAACACGCCGCTGCAGGCGTTCGTGACCCTCAATGACCCCCAGTGGGTCGAGGCGGCCCGCAAACTGGGCGAACGCGCCCTGGCGGCCGCGCACGGCGGCGGCGATCGGCTGCGGTTCCTCGCCCTTGCGACGCTCGCCCGTCCGCTGCTCCCGAGGGAGGAGAAGGCGCTGGGCGATACCCTCGCGCGGCTGCAGACGCTCTTTGCCGCCCAGCCGGAACAGGCCGCCGCCCTGCTTAAGGTCGGCGCCTCCCCGGTCGGCGCTGGGGAGTGGCCTCCGGTGGAGCGGGCCGCCTGGACGATGGTGGCGAGCCAGTTCCTCAATCTCGACGAGTTCCTCAACAAATAGCGGCCTTCCGATGCACCCCCCGGAAAATCCCTTCGCCCGCGATCCCCACCTCTGCTCTGACCACGCGGGGGAGGGACCCTCGGTCTGGAACCTGCCCGGCCTGCCCGACGCCCTGCGGCGCGAGTGGCTGGCGCTGGAGACGCGCCGCCATTTCCTCGGGCGCGGGATGCAGGCCCTCGGCTGGGCCGGCCTCGCCAGCCTCCTCGGCCGGCCCCTGGCGGCGCAGTCGGCCGCAGGCCCCGCGGCCCCCGGGCCGCATTACGCGCCCCGCGCCAAGCGGGCGATCTACCTGTTCATGGCCGGCTCGCCCTCCCAGTTCGAGACGTGGGACCACAAGCCGGTGCTCCAGCGGATGTTCGACCAGGACCTGCCGGAGTCGGTCCGCGGCGGCCAGGTGCTCACGGGGATGACCGCGAGCCAAGCCCGTTTCCCTATCGCGCCGAGCATCTACAAGTTCGCGCAGCACGGCCAGGCGGGGCACTGGGTGTCCGAGCTCTTCCCGCACACCGCGCGCATCGGCGACGAGCTCTGCGTGATGAAGTCGCTGCACACCGAGGCGATCAACCACGAGCCCGCGATCCTGCAGCTCACCACAGGTAACATGTTCCCGGGCCGGCCGTCCCTCGGCTCGTGGCTTTCCTACGGGCTGGGCGCCGTGAACGACGAGCTGCCGACATTCGTGGTGATGACCTCCAAGATGCCTCACCGCACGAACGTGCAGGCCCTCTCGAACCGGCTCTGGTCCTCCGGCTTCCTCTCCCCCGAGCACGCCGCGGTCTCGCTGCGGTCCGCGGGGGATCCGGTCTTGCACCTGAACAACCCGCCGGGCGTCAGTGGCGACGTGCGCCGGGCGATGATCGACGGGGTGAACGCTCTCAACCGCCAGCTTTTCGAGCGGGTGGGGGATGCGGAGACCAACGCCCGTATCGCCCAGTATGAGATGGCGTTCCGGATGCAGTCCTCCGTGCCGGAGCTGGCCGACCTGTCCACCGAACCGCAGTCGACCTGGGACCTTTACGGCGAGAAGGCCAAGGAGCCGGGCACCTACGCCTACAACTGCCTTATGGCCCGCCGCCTCGCGGAGCGGGGCGTCCGTTTCACGCAGATCTTCCTCCGCAGCTGGGACCAGCACAGCAACCTGCCGCGCAACATCAAGTTGATGGCCGAGGAGTCCGACCAGCCCACGGCCGCGCTCGTCACCGACCTCAAGCGTCGCGGGCTGCTCGACGACACCCTTGTCGTGTGGGGTGGTGAGTTCGGCCGCACCTGTTATTCGCAGGGCGTGCTGTCGGCCGAGAATTACGGCCGTGATCACCACCCGCGCTGCTTCAGCATGTGGATGGCCGGTGGCGGCGTGAAGCCAGGGCTCAGTTTCGGCGAAACGGACGACTTCTCCTACAACATCGTGAAAGACCCCGTGCACATCCGGGACCTCCACGCCACCATGCTCCACCTGTTCGGCTTGGATCACAACCGCCTCTCGTTCCGCTTCCAGGGGCTCGACCAGCGTCTCACCGGGGTGCTCCCCGCCAAGGTCATCGATGCCATCCTCGCCTGAACTCTCCCGGGTCCGCCGGCGCCTAGCTCTGGGGTTGCTGCTCGCGACCGGACCACTCGGGGCGGAGACGACCTTCTACCAAGATCGCGTCGGTCCGATCCTGGAGCGGCACTGCGTGGTCTGTCACGGGCCGGAAAAACAGAAGGCCGGGCTCCGGCTCGACAGCTTCCTTTGGCTGATGAAGGGCGCTGAGTCGGGTGCGATGGTGCTGCCGGGCAACGCGGCTGGCAGCGAGCTCTACCGCCGCATCACCCTGCCGGCGACCGACGAGGAAGTAATGCCCTCCGAGGGCAAGCCGTTGCTTTCGCGAGCGGAGATCCGGAACGTCGAGCTTTGGATCCTCGGGGGCGCCTCGGCGACAAAGTTGGTGGCGGAGTTTCCTGGCGCCCCGGTCCTCGGCCGGCCCAAACTCGCGGCCGTCGCCCTAGCGCCCGACTGGCGGCCCCGCGCGAACGAGATCCGCCGGCTGGAGGCGGAGCTTGGCGTGCGACTGGTCCCGCGCTCCCAGCAACCTGGGGACGGCCTGACCCTCCGCACGGCCGGCAGCCCGCGCCGGGCCGATGACGCCGCCTTGGCCCGTCTCGACCCAGTCGCGGAGCTGATCGTGGAGGCGGAGCTTGCCCGCACGGCGGTCACGGACGCGGGCCTGGCCGTCGTGGGGCGCTGGACAAACCTGCGTTTCTTGGATCTTAGCCGCACCAGGGTCTCCGGCCCGGGAATAGCGGCGCTCGCCGGCCTGAGCCGCCTCGAAGCCCTCAATCTCACGGATTCTGCGGTAGACGCGGCGGGTATCGAGCGAGCCCGGGCGTTTCCCGCCCTGCGCCGACTGTGGGCCTTTGGCGCGCCGGGGATGACGGCGGCCGAGGTGCGCCCGTGAGGCCGGGCTGGGGTTGGGCGACCGGAATTCTCGCGCTTGCCTTGGCTGGGTGCGCCGCGAGTCCCGCGGCGCCGCGCAACCTTTCCGACCTCAAGGCCGAGCTACGCGCGTACTATCGGAGCGGGGCCTATTTGGCGGAAGTCGCCGCCGTCTGCCGGGAGGCGGATGCGTGGCTCACTCAGCGAACGGCGGTGGGAGGACAGCTGATGGCGGTGGTCGACCTCGACGAGACGCTCTGGTCAAACTGGCTGTACTTCGAGGCGCAAGATTTTGGCTACGTGCCGGCGGGGTGGGCGCGATGGGTCGAGGAGGCGCGCGCCCCGGCCCTGAGTCCGGTGGCGGACCTCGTGCGCGGGTTGCCCGGGCGAGGGGTGGCGATCGTCTTCCTCACGGGCCGGCGCGAAAGCGAGCGGGCGGCGACCCTGCGCAACCTACGGGCGCTCGGCCTGGCGGGCGAAGGCCGGCTAATCTGCCAGCCCGACGGGGATGAACGCGCGAACGCCGCGTTCAAGGCGGCCGCCCGCGCCCAACTGCGGGCGGAGGGATGGTCCGTGATCCTGAATTTGGGCGATCAGGCCAGCGACCTGGAAGGCGGCGAGGCCGAACGCGCCTTCAAGGTGCCCAACCCGTTTTACCGCACGGAGTAAGTCTGGGCGTTAAACACCGCCGACGACTCCTTGGGTCTACCGTGCATGGCGGTTGAGAGGCGTAAGCGGGACATATCCGTGGGGCTGCGCCTCACATCCCTTTCTTCACAAAGGCTATGTCGCTGGCGTTGTCCTTGATGCGGATGGTCTTCTGGCCCTGGGTGTCCTTGCCGACGAAGTCGATGCTGGCGGCCACGAGGATGGGCAGGTGCTTGCGGATGTCCTTGCTCTCGCCCTCGCTGGTGATGTCGAGGGTCCAGACCTCTACCGGAGGCTGCCCCTCGGCTGCTTCCTTGTTCTCGCGCGCGGTGAGCCGGAGGTACTTCTCGTAGACCACCACGGTCACGATATACTCGCGGAAACCCGCGAATTCCGTCGTGGGCGGATCCTGCACCGTGACGGTTTGATAGACTGGGCGACCTTGGGAGTCGGTACCCACCTGCACACGCTCGGTGCGGATCTGGCCGGGCAGGGTGATGTAGACTGGCTCGGACACCGTCTCGCGGCGCAGCTGCGGCTGGCCGACCCCGTAGTCGAGGTCGATCACCAAATCGGCCTTCACGTTCGCCGGGGCCTCGTAGAGCCCGCGGCCGGAAAGGCCGGTCTTCACCAGATTCGCGGCCTCCCTGTAGCGCAGTGAATCATCGGCCACCAAGGGGTTCTTGTTGCGGATCTCGTAGGAGATCGCGTTTTCCGCCTTCGGCTTGGCGATCGCGTCGACCTTCAGCTCGTAGGTCGTGGCGCAACCCGCCGCGAGCAGGGAAAAAACGAGGGCGAGGCAAGCGACCGGAGCTGGGCCCGGCCGGGAAAGGGCAGGGTTCTGATCGGCGTCGTTCATCGGGAGCGGGGACGGTAACGGGGTCCGTCCCGCGCGCAACTCGAACCGGGCCCCCAGAGGCCCGCCTCAGCGGCCGCGCTTGGCTTCGCGCTGGGCGCGGAGGACGACGCGGAACATCTGGATGCAGAGCCAGAACGTGCCGGTCATGCAGGCCGACGTCAGGGCCGACCAGAGCACGATCATCGCCCTGTCGTTCGAGGGCACGTGGGGCGAGACCACATTGTAGAGGAAGACGAAGCAGCCGAGCGTCAGCATGGCGTCGACGGCGAGGCTGCCGGGAGTGGTGAACTTCTGTGCCTGCGGTTCCTGCTGGGCCATTCGGGGACGGTGAAGCGGGGCGCGCCGGTTTGTCCACGGAAAATTCAGCGCTGGGGAAAAGGAAAAGGGTCGGGCCACACCGGGGGATGCCGGCGCCGAGTGTGATCCTGGTGCCGCCCGGCGGCTTCGTTGGCCCGACCCTTCCAGGAAGAGGCTGGGGGGCCCCGGCGCTGCCCGCGACCTCGGCTTAGCCCCGGAATTCGGGCCCGCGTGGCAGGCCGGGGTTGCGTTCGCCCGCGGCTTGGGTACGGCTAACACTTCGCGCGCATGCAGCCTTCCCGCATCGTCATCACCGGCGTCGGCCTGACCGCCCCGAACGGCAACTCCCTCGCGGAATTCCGCCGGCACTTGCTGACGGGCGTTGCCGGAATCAAGCGGATCGACGTCCGCTATATGGGGAGTCAGTTGGCCGGGGTGTGCCACTACGACGCGCTTCGCTATCAGACGAGGAAGGAACTGCGGGTGGGCACTCGCGCCGGCAGCATTTCGATCTACTGCGCCCGGGAGGCGCTCGCGGATACGGGGGTCAGCCTCGAAACCCTGCCCAAGGATCGCGTTGGCATCTACATCGGCTGCACCGAGCATGGTAACGTCGAGACCGAGAACGAGGTCTACAATATCTCGAAGTTTAATTATGACACCAAGTTCTGGTCCCATTACCACAACCCTCGGACGGTCGCGAATAACGCCGCCGGGGAGACCTCGCTGAACCTCGGGACCACGGGCCCGGCCTACACCATCGGCGCCGCTTGCGCCGCAGGGAATATGGGCTTGATCCACGCCTCCCAGATGTTGCGGCTCGGGGAAGTTGACTTCGCCCTCTGTGGCGGGGTGAGCGAGAGCATCCACACCTTCGGGATCTTCGCGGGCTTCAAGTCCCAGAATGCCCTCGCTATGCACGCTGAACCCGCCCGCGCCTCCCGCCCCTTCGACCGGGCCCGCAACGGGATTGTGATCTCCGAGGGAGGCTGCCTCTACACGTTGGAGCGGCTCGAGGACGCCCGTGCCCGCGGCGCCCGCATCTACGCGGAGATTGCCGGCTATCACGTCAACAGCGACGCCAGCGACTACGTGCTGCCCAACCCCCAGCGCCAGGCGGAGTGCGTCCGCGCCGCCCTCGCCCGCGCCGGCCTCGCCCCCGCCGGGATCCATATTGTCAACACGCACGCCACCGCCACCCCGCTGGGTGACATCCAGGAGTGCGAGGCCATCCGCGCCGTCTTCGGGGAAGGCTGCCCTGACACCCACATTAACAATACCAAGAGCTTTATCGGGCACACGATGGGCGCCGCTGGCGCCCTCGAACTCGCGGGCAATCTGCCCAGTTTCGATGACCTCACGGTCCATCCCACCATCAACGTCGATGACCTCGATCCCCAGTGCGCCCTGCCGGGCCTCGTCCTCAACCAGCCCCGCCCGGTGGCGCGCGTCGACACGATCCTTAACAATTCCTTCGGCATGCTGGGGATAAATTCCACGTTGATTGTTCGGCGCTTTGTCCCCTAATCGATTCTCTCCGTTCATGACCAAAGACGACTGCAAGAAGCTGGTGCTCGACATCATCGCGGACATCGCTCCCGACGAGGATCTGACCAATGTCCGGCCGGACGTCCGCCTCCGCGATCAGCTCCAACTCGATAGCATGGACTTCCTCGACATCGTGATGGAGCTGCGTAAGCGGCACGGCATCGAGGTCCCGGAGGCCGATTACCTTCAACTCGCCTCGCTCGACAGCTGCGCGGAGTACCTGACGCCGAAGTTCAACGCTTTGCCCGCCAGGGGTTGAACCGCCGGCTTCTCCTTTCTCCCCGGCCGGGCCGCAGGCCCGGCTTTTTGCTGCTCGCCCGCTGATGAACACCCGCTCGCACTACGATGTGGTCATCATCGGCGCGGGGATGGCCGGCCTCGCCGCTGGAATCCGGCTCGCCCACTTCGGACGCGAGGTCTGCATCTTCGAGCGCCACAACGCTGTCGGCGGCCTCAATGGCTTCTACAGCCGAGATGGCCGCCGCTACGACGTCGGTCTGCACGCCCTGACCAACTACGTGCCGCCCGGGGTCAAGGGCACGCCGCTCACCAAGCTTCTGCGCCAGCTCCGCATCGACCGCGACGAGCTGGCGCTGCGCGGGCAGGTCGGCTCGCGCATCGCCTTTGGTCCCGGCGTGGCGGACCTGCGCTTCACCAACGATTTCCAGATGCTCGAGGCCGAGGTCGCCCGGGCTTTCCCAGCGCAGATCGACGGTTTCCGCGCCCTCGTGGCCGCGGTCCGCGCCCACGACGAGGTCTCCCTCGCCGCCGCCCCCGCTTCCGCCCGGGAGGTGGTTCGCCGCCACCTTAGCGATCCGCTGCTGGAGGATATGCTCTTCTGCCCGGTGATGTTCTACGGCAGCCCGACCGAGCGGGATATGGACTTCAGCCAGTTCGTGATCCTCTTCAAGGCCCTCTTCCTCGAGGGCTTCGCCCGTCCCGCGGAGGGGGTCCGTCGCATCCTGCGCGTCCTGCTTGCCAAGTACCGCGAGGCTGGGGGCGAGCGGCGGATGAAGTGCGGGGTCCGCCGGATCGTGCTGCGCGACGGCCGCGCCGCCGGGGTCGAGCTCGACGACGGGGCGTTGATAACCGCCGACCACGTCCTCTCCTCGGCCGGCGCGCCGGAGACCGAGGCGCTGCTGTCCGCCGGCGGCCTGCCCACGCCGCGCCCCACCGCGCCCGGCCGCCTTTCATTCGTCGAGACCATCTCCGTGCTGGACCGCCCGCCCGCGGCGCTCGGGTGGGCCGGGGACACGATCGTCTTCTTCAGCGAGGGCCGGCGTTTCGACTACGTTTGTCCCGCGGCGCCGGTGGATGTCCGGAGCGGGGTGATCTGCCTGCCCAACAACTTCGCCTACGAGCCCGGCGAGGCGCTGGCCGAGGGCTGGTTCCGCGTGACCTCCCTGGCCCGGCCCGAGGACTGGGCCGCGTGGCCGGAGCCCGAGTACCGCGCGCGGAAGCAGGAATGGTTCGGCGCGGTGCAGGCCAGCGCCCGCCGGTTCCTGCCCCCGGTGCCGGACGCGGACCTGGCGGCGGCGACCGTCGCAACCGATATGTTCACCCCGCGCACCATCACGCGCTTCACCGGACACCAGCGAGGGGCGGTTTATGGCTCCGGGGTGAAGCACCGGCGGGGCCTCACCGCCGCGCCGAACGTCTACCTGTGCGGCACGGATCAGGGTTTCCTCGGGATCGTCGGCGCGATGCTCAGCGGGATCTCGATGGCCAACCACCACATCCTGCAGCGCGGTTGAGCCGTGCGAATTCCCCAGCGCGGGATTGGCAAGCCGTCCCTGACCGCCCACGCTCCACCGCTCAAATGGCTTACGACTGGCTCAAGGGGGTGGCGGACGAATACGACGTGATCGTCATCGGCAGCGGCCTGGGCGGCCTTACCGGGGCGAACGTCCTCGCCAAGGCCGGCCACCGGGTGCTCCTGCTCGAGCACCACTACCAGTTCGGCGGGCTCGCCACCTGGTTCACGCGCCGCGGCGGGCACATCTTCGACATCTCCCTCCACGGATTCCCCAGCGGGATGATCAAGAGCTGCCGCAAGTACTGGAGCCGCGAGATCGCCGACGCGATCGTGCCGCTCCGGGACATCCGGTTCGTCAATCCGCAGATGGACGTCCGCACCACGTTCACCCGCGAGGATTACACCCGGGTGCTGGTCGAGTCCTTCGGGCTGCCGCGGGCGCAGGTGGAGGCGTTCTACGAGTACCTGCGCGGGATGAATTTCTACGACGACCACCGCGAGACGACGGGGGAGATGTTCAACCGCTTCTTCCCCGGCCGGGATGATGTCCAGCGGCTGCTGATGGAGCCCATCGCCTACGCCAATGGCTCCACCACCGAGGACCCGGCGATCACCTACGGCATCGTCTTCTCCAATTTTATGGGCTCCGGGGTCTACACCTTCCGGGGCGGCTCCGACCAGCTGATCGCCAAGATGGTGGAGGAACTCCGACGCAACGGGGTCGAGCTCCGCAAGAAGGTCCTCGTCGAGCGCATTTTGGTGGAGGAGCGCGGTGGGCGGAAGGTGGCCGCGGGGATTGTGGCCAAGGGCGGCCGCGTGATCCGCGCCAAGGCCGTGCTCTCCAACGCCAACCTCAAGACCACCCTGTTCCGCCTCGCCGGGGAGGAGCACCTCGCGCCCGACTACCTGACGGCCGCCCGGGCGGTGCGGATTAACTCCAGCTCCTGCCAAGTCTACCTCGGCATCCGCCGCGGCGAGAGCATTCCGCACATCGGCGACCTCGTGTTCACCTCGGCCGCGCCCCGCTTCAGCAGCGTGGAGCTAACCGCGTTCGACACCACCAGCCGCACCTTCTCGGTCTACTACCCGGACACCCGCCCGGGCTCGGACCGCTACGCCATCGTGGTCTCCCTCAACGCCCGCCACGAGGCCTGGCAGGGGCTCTCCGACGACGAGTACGCGCGCGCGAAGGAGCGACTCATCGAGGAGTCGATCGCGGCGCTGGAGCGCTACATCCCGGATGTGCGGGCCAAGATCGACTGGCGCGAGGCCGCCACGCCGCGGACGATCGAGCGTTACACCACGCACTGGGCCGGCACCTCGTTCGGCACGAAATTCGAGGGCCTTAAGGTCTCGATGGACCTGCCCGACCAGCTGCCGGGCCTCTTCCACGCCGGCTCCGTAGGGATTATTATGTCCGGCTGGCTGGGGACCATCAACTACGGGGTCATCGTGGCGAACAGGATCGACAAGGCCCTTCACGCCGAAAAGCGTGCCGCGTCCCTATGACGCCCGTCACCGAACTGATCCCGCACCGGCCGCCGTTCCTGTTCGTCGACGAGATCGTCAGCCGCGGTCCGGGCACGCTGGTGGCCCGCCGCACGTGGCGGGCGGAGGAGGACTTCTACAAGGGGCACTATCCGGGTGCGCCCATCACGCCCGGGGTGCTGCTCTGCGAGGCGGTGTTCCAGGCGGCCGCCTGCCAAATGGCCCTCAAGGCGCGCGAGGCCGGCGGGGCGCTCGGCGAGGGACTGCCGTTGATCGCCAAGATCTCGGAGGTTCGCTTCCGTCATCCGGTCTACCCGGGCGACCGTGTGCTGCTGGAGGTGAAGGAAAAGGACGCCCTCGGCGGCTTCACGATGCTCGCCGGCTCGATCCGGCGCGAGGACGGCGTGCGCATCCTTTCGCTCGAGTTCGCGGTCGCGTGGAAGGCCCCGGCCGGCGGCGCCGCCCAATGAGCGATTTCCTGCAGCTCGCCGGCCGCACGGTGCTGGTGACGGGGCTCGCCAACCGGCGCAGCGTCGCGTGGCACATCGCTCGCACCCTTGAAGAGCAGGGGGCGCGGGTCGTGTACAGCGTCCGTTCCACGGCACGCCGGCAATCGCTCGCGGCGCTGCTCGGGGACCGGACGGCGTTCGTCTGCGACGTGGAGGAGGAGGGCGCGGCGGCGCGGTTCGCGGCGGAATTGCAGGCGGCCGGCCTCGGGCCATTGCACGGGGTGGTGCATTCAATCGCGTTCGCCAACTACCGCGAAGGGATGAAGCCGTTCCACGAGACCAGCCGGGCCGATTTTCTTCAGGCGACCACCGTCTCCGCGTTCTCGCTGGTGGAGCTGGCCCGCGCGCTCAAGCCGCTGCTCGCGCCGGACGCCTCGGTGGTCACCATCGGCATCTCGTCGCTCCAGGTCACGCCGGACAACTACGGCTACATGGGACCAATCAAGGCCGCGCTGGAGTCCTGCGCCCGGTTCCTCGCCAAATCCTTCAGCGCTGACACCGCCGTGCGCTTCAATGTCGTGGGTGCGGGTCCGCTCCGCACCAGCTCCTCGGCGGGGATTCCCGGCTACCTGGAAAGTTACCTCTACGCGGAGAAACTGACCTTCCGGAAGCGCAGCCTCGCCACGCAGGAGGTCGCTGACGTGGCCGCGTTCCTGCTCAGCCCCCGCAGCAGCGGCCTCAACGGCACGACCGTGGTCGTGGACGCGGGCCTCGCCTGCAACACCTTCGACCAGGAGGTGGTCCGCCTCGCGATGCGACCGTGAGCCCAGGAATGCGCTTCACGGACGTCTGCCTTGAGTCGCTCGCAACCGCGCTGCCGGAGGAGGAGCTAACCTCGGCCGAGATCGAACGGCGCCTGGAGCCGCTATACACGCGGCTGCGGCTGCCGGCGGGACGGTTGGAACTGATGACGGGCATCCGTTCGCGGCGGATGTGGCCTGCGGGCACCCGCGCCTCGGCAGCCAGTGCCATCGCCGGCCGCGCCGCCTTGGCCCGTTCCGGGATCGCCGGCGCCCAAGTCGAACTGTTCATCCACGCCGCTGTCAGCCGGGATATGCTGGAGCCCGCGACCGCCGCCTTCGCCCATCGCCTCATCGGGCTGCCCGACTCCGCGCAGATCTTCGACCTTTCCAACGCCTGCCTCGGCTTCCTCAACGCGTTGACCGTCGCCGGCGCAATGATCCAGTCCGGCCAAATTCGCTGCGCCCTCGTCGCCGCCGGGGAGAACGGGCGCCCGCTGGTCGAGGAAACGCTGCGACTCCTGAACGCGCCCGGCCTGTCTCGCCAGGACATCAAGCCGTACTTCGCCAACCTCACCATCGGTTCCGCCGCCGTCGCCGCGGTCGTCTGCCACCGCTCCCTCGTCCGCGGGCGGCCGCACCGCCTCCTCGGAGGCGTGGCCCGCGCCGCGACCCGCCACAACGCCCTCTGCCAGGGGGATCACCACGGCCGCGAGTCACTCGCGATGCAGACCGATTCGGAGGAACTGCTCGTGGCCGGGTTGGAACTCGCCCGCGAGACCTGGCGGGAGTTTTCCGCAGCGCAGGGGACCGCGTTCGATCGTTTCATCTGCCACCAGGTCGGCTCGGTGCATCGCCGCCGCCTTTACGAGGCCCTCGGCCTCGATCTGGCCCGCGATTTCTCAACCTTCGAGACGCTTGGCAACACCGGCTCGGCCGCGCTTCCGTCCACGCTCGCCGCCGCGGTCGGCGCGGGTGCCGTCCGCGACGGGGACCGGATCGCGCTCCTCGGCATCGGGAGCGGCCTCAACTGTCTGATGCTCGCGCTCGAATGGTGAGTCCGGACGCGCTTCCCGGTTGGCTGCGGGCAGAATACCCGTTCACCCCGCGCCGTCACTTCACGGCGGAGGGGCACACGCTGAGCTTCCTCGACGAGGGCCCGCGCGCCGACGAGGCGGTCCTGATGGTCCACGGGAACCCGACCTGGTCCTATTACTATCGGCACCTCGTGCGGGCCGTGGCGCCCGGCCTGCGGTGCGTCGCTCCGGACCATCTGGGGATGGGCCTTTCGGCGACCACTCCCGCAGGCCCGCGGCCCCTTGAGCGCCGGATCGAGGATCTGGCAGGACTGGTGGACCGGCTGGGTCTGCGCCGCGTCCACTTGGTCGTGCACGATTGGGGCGGCGCGATCGGCCTAGGCTGGGCGGTCCGTCAGCCCGAGCGGGTGGGGCGCATCGTGGTGCTGAACACCGCGGCCTTCCGCTCGCGCCGGATTCCCGCGCGGATCGCGCTGTGCCGCGTGCCGGGCCTGGGCGCGCTGCTGGTGCGGGGAGCCAACGGGTTCGCGTGGCCGGCTACGTGGATGGCGGTCCATCGACGGCGACTGGCGTCCGACGTGGCGCGCGGCTACCTATGGCCGTACCGCTCGTGGGCTGATCGCGCCGCGGTGCACGGGTTTGTTCGCGACATCCCGCTGGCGCCTTCGCACCCGAGCTGGGAGGCGCTGGTCGCGGTGGAGGAGGGCCTCGCTCGGCTGCACGGTCATCCGATGGAGATCCATTGGGGCGGGAAGGATTTCTGCTTCGACGACACCTTCCTGGCGCGTTGGCGGGAACTCTTTCCGCGGGCCGCCGTGAACCGGATCGCCGACGCCGGGCACTACGTGCTCGAGGACGCGCGCGAGGAGCTCGTGCCCCGGATCCGCGTGTTCCTCAGCCACGGGAACTGAAGCGCGGAGAGGGGCGCGTAGACGCCGCGTCTGCGGGAAAAACGTGGCCTGTGCTCAGCGGGCAAGCACCGAGAAATCCGCGAAGGCGAGGTAGAGGAGCACCACGAAGCCGACGAGGCCGAAGCCCGCGGGCTTGGCCCACCGCCAGGGCGTCAGGTCGACGTCCCCCGACGCGCGGTGCTCCCACGGCTCCGCTCGGGGGGAGAGGATGGCGGCGGCCCCTTGGAACAGGATCAGGGCGAGGAAAACCAGACCGATGAAGTGGAACCCGTTCAGTTTTGCCGCCCACGCGGAGAAGGGGGACACGAAGTAGCCCAGGAGCAGGATCACGCACCCGCCCACCAGCGCGGCGCTCGCGGCCCAGGCTGGAGCGCGGCGGAACAGCAGCCCGGCCAGCACCACCGCGAAGATCGGGATGAAGTAGAGGGCGTTCATCCGCTGCAGGTAACCGAAGATGCTGTCCTGCCCAGCGAGCAGCGGCGCGGCGATCATCGCGAAGACGGCCGCCACGGTGCCCACAATCTTGCCCCGGCGGATCACCCGGGCGTCCTCCGCGGCCGCATCACCCGGGCCCGCGCGATGGAAGCCCAGGCAGAAGAGGGTGACGGTGGAATTCAGGACGGAGTTGAACGAGCTCAGGATCGCGCCCGTAATGACCGCGGCGAAGAAGCCGGTGAGCCACGACGGGAGCACCCGGCTGACCAGCGTGCCGTAGGCATCGTCCGGCTTGAGCCCCTGCTTCGCGTAAAGGTGGAACGCGATGATGCCGGGCAGCACGAGCACGAGCGGCGCCAGCACCTTGAAGCAGCCGGCGATCAGGACCCCGCGCTGGCCCTCGCGCAGGCTCCGCGCGCCCAGCGCCCGCTGGATGATCTGCTGGTTGGTGGTCCAATAGAAGAGATTCAGCAGCAGCACCCCGCTGAAGAGGGTGTGCCAGGGCACGGAGGAACTGCCGCTACCGAGGGAGTTGAACTTCTCCGGGTGCGCCGCGCGGAGGTCCCGCAACGCGGCGAGCGCGCCGTCGCCGTTCACGGCCTGCAGGCCGAACCAGGTGATGAGCACGCTGCCCACCAGCAGGCCGAAGCCGTTCAGGGTGTCTGAGACCGCCACCGAACGCAGGCCCCCGAAGATCGCGTAGAGGGAGCCCACGATGCCGATAAACCAGACCGTGACCCACCGGAGGGTGGTCACATCCTGAATCCCGGTGATGGCGCGCAGGTCGAGGATGCCCATCAGGCCGGTGGCCCCCGTGTAGAGGATGATCGGCAGCAGAATCACCGCGTAGGCGGCGATGAAGATCACCGTGGTGATAGCGCGCGTGTGCGCGGCGAAGCGCGTCCCGATGAATTCCGGAACGGTCGTGATGCCGCTGCGGAGGAAGCGCGGCAGAAAGTACAGCGCCATCACGACCAGCGCGGTTGCCGCGATCACCTCCCACGCCATCACCGCCACGCCATCGGTGAAGGCGGCGCCGTTGAGCCCCACCAGTTGCTCCGTGGAGATGTTCGTGAGCAGCAGGGAGCCCGCGATGTACCCGCCGGTCAGCGTCCGGCCGGCGAGGAAGTAGCCGGTCGCGGTCTGGTGGTCGTCGCCGCGGGTGAGGCGCCAGGTCAGTAACCCGACGAGGCCGGTGAAGAACAGGAACGTGAGCAGGGTCATTTGGCGGGGTGGTCCGGGGGCAAAATCTCCGCTGCGCCCGCGGCGCGGGTGACGAAGACCAAGGGGGTGTGGCCGAAGCGGCCGGCAAAGTCGACCTCCAGATGCCGCGCGAGCTCGGCCTCCTGCCCGCGGCGGACCAGGGTGATCGTTGCGCCGCCGAAGCCGCCCCCGGTCATCCGCGCCCCGATCACGCCTAGCTCCGCCCCGGCCCGCCAGGCCGCCTCCGCCAAGGCGTCCAGCTCCGGGCAGCTTACCTCAAAGTCATCGCGCAGGGAGAGGTGACTCGCACGCAGCAATTCCCCCGCTGCACCCGCATCGCCGGCCGCCGCGGCCGCCACGAAGGCCGGGACGCGCGCGATCTCGGTCACGACGTGCCGCGCGCGCCGCACGAGGCGTTCATCGAGCCTGGCGGCGTTGGTCGCCAGCAGCTCCGGGCTCGCGTCGCGCAGCGTGGAAACGCCCAGCGCGCGGGCCGCCGCCTCGCAATCCTCGCGCCGGCGGCGGTATTCCCCGTCGGCGAGCGCGTGCTTCACGCGGGTGTCCGCCACGACGATCGACCAGTCCGGCGGCAGGGGCACCGGGGTCACCCGGAGGTCGCGGCAATCGATGAGCAGGGCGTGGCCCGCGCGGCCGGCGCCCACGGCCAGTTGGTCCATCAGTCCGCACGGGACGCCCGCGTGCCCGTGCTCCGCCTGCTGGCAGAGTCTCGCCCGCCCGATGGGGTCGAGGCCGCGCCCGCTCAGGCCCTCAAGGAGGAGGGCGGTGGCGGTCTCCAGCGCCGCGCTGCTGCTGAGGCCCGCACCGAGGGGCAGGTCACCGGCGAAAAGTATGTCTAGGCCGGGCACCTTCCAGCCCCGGTCCCGGTACTGTGCCAGCACGCCCAGCACGTAGTTCAGCCAGTGTTCCGCCCCGGCGCGCGGGCCGAGCGCGTCCACGGGCACCTCTACCGCCGCGACTCCAGGCGCCTCGGAGACGAGGCGCAAAAGGCCCGCGCCGTTGGGTGCGGCCACGGCGTGGACGGCGCGGTCGATGGCCACGGGCAGCACGAGGCCGCCGACGTAGTCCACGTGCTCCCCGATCAGGTTCACCCGGCCGGGAGCGCGCACGCGGAGGGCGGGGTCGGTCCCGAAGCGGACCGCGAACCGGGCGGAAAGGGAGGATAGGGCGGGGGACGACATCGGGGGGCCGGAGAGGCGGACAGCATCCGTTTTGCCGCCTGATCGCCTCAAGGGAATTCGCGCTGGACTTGCCGCCGTCGTTCCCCGCGGCCCACTCTGGGGAATGCCCCCGCGTCTCCTCGTCGTCCTAACGGTGTTCCTTGGTTGGTTCGCGCGCGCGGCGGAGCCCCGCCCGCCGCTGGCCCACGCGCACAACGATTATGAGCATCCGCGGCCGCTGTTCGACGCCCTCGACCGTGGCTTCGGCAGTGTCGAGGCGGACGTCTGGCTGGTGGACGGCGAACTGCTGGTCGCCCATGACCGGCGGGATGTCCGTCCCGGTCGAAACCTGCGCAGTTTGTACCTCGAACCGCTGCGGGCGCGCGTGCGCGCGGGGGGCGGGACCGTCCACCCGGGGCGACCGGACTTCGTATTGCTGGTGGATGTGAAATCTGCGGCGGCGCCCACCTACGCGGCGGTCGCGGCGGCGCTGGCGGAGTACGCAGAGATGTTAAGCGAGTTCGAGGGTGCGCGGGAAACTCGGCGGGCGGTCACGGTGATCCTCTCCGGCAACCGCGACGAGGCGGCCTTGCGGGCCGCGCCGCGGCGTTGGGTTGCGATGGATGGCCGTCGCGTGCACCTCGACTCGGAATTGCCGGCGACGTTGATCCCGTGGATCAGCGAGAACTGGCGCACCTTCTCTCCGTGGCACTGGACAGGTCCGATGCCCGAGGAAGTCCGGAGCAGCCTTCGGGACTGGGTGGCGCGGGCGCACGCGCGGGGCCGGCGGGTGCGGTTCTGGAACGTTCCGGACTCCCCCGCAGCGTGGAGCGAGCTCCGGGCCGCTGGCGTGGACGTGATCGGCGCCGACGACTTGGCAAGCTTGCAGGCCTTCCTTGCCCGGACCTGAGCGGAGGGCGGCACGTTTGACAAGCGCACTCACCTTGCAGGAACCTGAGGTTGATGTTCCTAATGCTCCCCTCACGGATTCCGTTCCCGTTGCTCTGGGTCCTCAGCGCGATCGCCGGCGGCGGTCCTCTGGTGGCCCAGCGCGGGGACGCGCCGGACGCGCGGCCTCGGCCCGCGGCCGATCAGCTCGCGCTGTTCCACCTGCCGCCGGGCTTCGCGATCCAGCTGGTCGCGGCAGAGCCGGCCTTGGGGAAGCCCCTCAACCTCGCATTCGACGCCGCCGGCCGGCTGTGGGTGACCACCACACGGCATTACCCGTGGCCGGCGCGAACCGACGCCCTCGGCCGGCCGATCGCGGACTTCACGCGCGACTGGGAGGATAATCACCTCGCGTTCCGCGGGCTGGTGCGGCCTCCGGAGCCGGAGACGCAGGCGCGTGACCAGTTGCTCGTGCTCTCGGATTTCGACCCAGCCACGGGACGCGCGGGGCGCGCCGAGGTGTTCGCGGCTGGCCTTAACATCCCCGTGGGGGTGGCGCCGTTGCCGCGAGCTCCCGGTGCGCGGGGCGCCGCCGTCATCGCGCATTCGATTCCCGGCATTTGGCGTCTCGAGGATACGGATGGCGACGGGCGCGCCGACCGCCGGGAGCTGCTTTACGACGGGTTCGGGTTCAAGGATACGCACGGGATGGCCTCCAGCTTCACCCCGTGGCCCGACGGCTGGATCTACGCCACCCACGGTTTTGCGAACCGCAGCGAGATCCGGGACCGATCCGGCCGCGTGACCAAGCTCGAGAGCGGCAACACGTTCCGGTTCCTGGCGGATGGTTCGCGCCTCGAGCCGTGGGCCCACGGCCAGACCAATCCGTTCGGCCTCGCGTTCGACGCCCGTGGCGACGTCTTCACGGCGGACTCCCATTCCAAGCCGGTCTACCTGGTCGTGCGCGGCGGATACCATGAGGGGATCAACCGGCAGCATGATGGGCTGGGTTTCGCCCCGCCCATCACGCTCGACAGCCACGGTTCCAGTGCCATCGCAGGGATCACCGTGTACGCCGCGACCCAGTTCCCGGAGGAGTACCGTGGCAACGTGTTCAACGGCAATCCGGTCACGCGTCGCGTCAACCGGGCGAGGCTGGACTGGACGGGGTCGACGCCGAAGGCGGTCCGGCAGGCCGACTTCCTGACCTGCGACGATCCCGCCTTCCGGCCGGTGCAGGTCGTGCTGGGGCCGGATGGGGCGCTTTGGATCGCCGATTTCTACAATCCCATCATCGGGCACTACGAGGTGCCGCTGACGCATCCCGCGCGGAACCGGACCCACGGTCGGATCTGGCGCGTGTACTGGCGCGGCGAGGACGCTGCGGTGCCGCCGCCGGCATTGCCCGACTTGGCGCAGGCCGGCGCGCCCGCGCTGGTGGCCGCGCTGGGGGATCCGAACCTCGCGGTCCGCTCACTGGCGGCGGGGGAGCTGTCGGGCCGCGTCGCTCCGGCGGAGGCCCGCGCCGCGCTCGCGACGCTTCCCGCGCCCTTGCCCCCGGGCGCCGCGTTGCCGGCGGCGTTGCTTCGGGAACGTTTGGGCGTGACGGACGAGGCGCCGTTGCTAGCCGCGCTTGAGGCGGCGCGGACGACGGATGACGAGGCCGCGCTGGCGAGCCTTCGCGCGATGCGGCTCCGCGGGCCCCCGGGCCCGGCGGCGGCCGAGCGGTTCCGCGCGCTGCTCGCCCGGGTCGCGCCGGGACACCTGTGGCGGGCGACGGCGGACCTGTTCGCGCGGCATCCGCAGCCGTGGCAGACGCCGTTGCTCCTCTCGATGCTCGCGCGGGCCCCGGAGGCGGATTCGCTCCTCGTTTACGGGCTCAGGCTGGCGCTCAAGGAGCACGTCGCCGCGGCGACGGCCGGAAGCTTGGTGGAACTGGCGGCTCGCCCCGAGGATGCGGTCCGTTTGGCGGACGTGGCCGTCGCGGTCGCGACCCCGTCGGCGGCGGAATTCCTGATCGCGCATCTGGAACGCTTCGGGCTGGCCGGGACGCGGGTGGGGGAGTTCGCGCGGCACGCGGTGCGGCAGCTGGGTCCGGGCAAGGCCGCGGCGGTGGAGTCCCTGATCCGCAAGCTGGAGAACGCCCCTTTGGACCAGCGCTTGGCGCTGGCCGAGGGCTTGGCGGGTGCGGCCGGCGAGGACCTTGGTCGTTGGCCGGCCCCGGTTTCCGACTGGCTCGAGCGCACGTTACTCGGCGCCCTGGCCGCGGAGGAACCGGCCTTTGCCCGGCGGGCGGCGCAAACCCTCAAGCCCCTGCCGTCGCCCGCCAAGAACGCCCCGCTGCGGGCGCGCGCGCTGGATGCCAAGTCGCCGCCCGCGCTGCGTCAGGCGGCGCTGGAGGCCTTCGCGCTGGATGCGGATGGAGAGGTGGCGCTCGCGCGGGTCCTGACTTCGACGGCCGGACTGCCCTTACGGCGGGCGGCGGCCGAGAGACTTGCGAGGGTCCCGGGAGGGGCCGCCGCGCGGGGCGCGTTAATCGCGGCGCTGCCGGCCGCCGGCACGGATCTCGCGATCATCGTGGCCGGAGGGTTGGCGCAGTCTGAGGAGGGCGCGGCTGCGCTGGTGACCTTGGTGGCCGAAGGCCGGGCGCCGGCGAGTCTGCTGTGTCACGGTCGGGTGGCACCCGCCCTAGAGCGTCGCTCCGCGGGCGTCCGGGAGCGGGTTGCGGAACTCACCCGGCAGCTGCCCGGCGAGGATGCGCGGCTCGATGCCGTGATTGCCGCCCGGATCGGTGCCCACGGTGAGGCCAAGCGAGATTCGCGCCGCGGGGCGGAAGTCTTCGTGGCCCACTGCGCGGCCTGCCACCGGCGCGGCGATGCCGGCGGGATGGTCGGACCCAGCCTGGACGGGCTGATTGCGCGCGGGCTGGGGCGGGTGGTGGAGGACATCCTCGACCCTGGCCGGAATGTGGACCCGCTGTTCCGGATGGCCGCTGTGACGCTGCGCGATGGGGAGGTGCGCTCCGGCTTCAATCCGCGGCGGGACGAGGCGGGCGTGACCCTGGCGGACGTGGCAACGGGGCGGGATTTCCGAATCGCAAGGTGGGAGATCGTGCGGTTCGAGCCCTCGGCGGCGTCGGCGATGCCGGCGATCTTCGAGACCGCGCTTCCGGACCGCGATTTCCACGACCTGCTGGCGTTCCTACTCGGGCCTTGAAGCGGCGACCGGCGAATCGCCGCGGCGCCAGAAAAGCAAAACGCTGACCTGTTCAGGAATCGGCATTTTAGGAATTTGTCGGGATGGACAGGACTCGATCCCGCGCCGCCGGCGGGCGGTGGAGGGAGTCGCGGAACCGCTCGGGGGGCGGGCGCGATTTGGCGGCTGGGAGCTGCGGATCGGCACCCCCAAAAAAGCCCACTCAACCCACCGAAATTCCCGCCCGATTCCTGCCCAATTTGGTGCGATTCGGTGCTTGCCGGTTCCCGCCGGTTTCGTCGTCAAGGATGACCTGAAGCGCTAATTTGTGCAGGGTGCTCATTATTTCACAGGCTATCGCAGCCTCTTCGCATAAAAGCCTAGGAAAGGGCTCGAATACGTCTCTCTAAGCCACCTCGTCAGAGAAGACGTGGTATCCGCCGGCCAGTTATGCTTGCTCCCCTTCACCCTCAGTCCGCCCAGCCGACCCTTTTCTAGGTTCGAACGCTGGGCACCCGACCGATAGCTCACCTCCGCCTGAAGCAAGTCGACGCCTTATTTCGTCTCCGATGGCGCGTTTCTAATCGCTCCCTTTCGGAAACAGGCCACCGATCCAGGTCGTCCGCCGTGGAATTTTTATCCGGAAGAGGTCCTGTTTGGAAAACCTCGAAAGGTCAAATTGGGGCGGAGACGTCGGGGACCCTTGTTCCAAGCTTTTTGGCGGCCAAAATTCTATGCGCGCCGGAGCGTTGCTGGTCCGCTGAATCAACGCGGGCTGGCCGACCTGTTCTCACTCCCGCCTGTGGTCTTGCGGCCGGCGCAGGCAATGAGTAAGAAAACGCGGCAGGTTGCTGATGCGCCGCCCAGCCGGAACCCTGCCCTGCCATGACCCGTATCCTCACCGCCCTGCTGCCGCTGGCCGCCGCGCTCATCGCTGCGCCGCCCAACATCGTCATCGTCCTCACGGATGACCAAGGTTATGGCGATCTCTCTTGTCACGGGAACCCCATCCTTCGCACGCCGCACCTTGACCGGCTCCACGGCGAGAGCGTGCGGCTAACGGACTTTCACGCGATGCCGATGTGTACGCCGACGCGCGGCCAGTTGCTTACGGGCCGCGACGCGCTCGCGAATGGAGCGATGAACGTGAGCAGCGGCCGCACCCTCCTGCGGCGCGAACTGCCGACCATGGCGGACATTTTTGGCGCGGCGGGCTACCGTTGCGGGCAGTTTGGCAAGTGGCACCTTGGCGACAATTTTCCGTTCCGCCCGCAGGACCGTGGATTCCACGAGTCGCTCTTCTATCCCTCGTCGCACATCGGCAGCGCGCCGGACTTCTGGGAAAACCACTACTTCGGTGACACCTATGTGCACAACGGCCGCCGCGCGAAATTCCCGGGCTACACCACCGACGTGCTCTTCGACGAGGCAATGAAGTGGATGCGCCGCGAGGCGGCCGCCGGTAAGCCGTTCCTCTGCTACCTCGCGCCGGCCGCGGCGCATAGCCCACTCTTCGTGCCGGAAAAGTACCGCGCGCCCTACGACCAAGCCGCGTGGCCTGCCGACCTGAAACCCGCGCAGCGCGCGAGCATCGCCAAGTACTTCGGGATGGTCGCGAACATCGACGAGAACCTGGGGCGGCTGGAGGCATTTCTGCGCGAGAGCGGCTTGCGCGAAAACACGATCGTGGTGTTTTTTACGGACAACGGCGGCACGGCGGGCGTGCCGGTGTTCAACGCCGGGATGCGCGGCCGCAAGATCGAGCTCTACGAAGGTGGACACCGCGTGCCGTGCTTCGTGCGCTGGCCCGCGGGTGGGCTGCGGGCTGCGGGCGACATCGGCGAGCTTGCGACCGTGCAAGACCTGCTGCCCACGCTCGCCGAGTTCGCGAGCGTTGCGTTGCCGAGCGGCGCGAAGCTCGACGGCCTTAGCCTCGCGCCGCTGCTCCGCGGAAAGGTCGAGCGCCTGCCGGAGCGTTCGCTCGTGATCCAGTTCAGCCGTATGCAAGACCCGGTGCCCAAACGCGGCGACGCCGCCGTGCTCCGCGGTCGCTGGCGGCTCGTCGCTGACCAGGAACTTTATGATCTCGCCTCCGATCCGGCACAGGCGACCAATGTGATCGGGCGTCATCCGGAGATCGCTTCGCGGCTGCGCGCGGACTACGGCAAGTGGTGGGATGGCGTGGCGCCGCGGCTGAACGAATTCTCAGCGCTCATCGTTGGCAGCGAGGCTGAGAATCCGATGCAGCTCTCGCCGGCTGACTGGGAGGACGCGTTTCTCGACCAAGGCGCGCAGGTGCGCGCGGGGCTGCGGCGCAACGGCCCCTGGAACGTCGAGGTCTCCCGCGCCGGCGAGTATCGCATCGAGCTGCGTCGCTGGCCACGGGAGCACGGCGCCGCAATCCGGGCGGCGCTGCCGCCGCGGATGCACGCCTACGGGCAGTTTGCGGCTGGCGTGGCGCTGCCAGTCGCGCAGGCGCGGCTGCGCGTGGGCGCCTTCGACGCGTCGCGCGCGGTGGGCGAGAACGACGATGCCGTGGTCTTCACGTTGGCGTTACTGCCCGGACGGACAAAATTACAGACATGGTTCCTCGACGCGGCGGGGACGGAGATCGCGGGGGCGTATTTTGTATACATGGAGCGGAAGTGAGCGTTGCGCTTGGCGGGCCGGCGGGGAAAAATCGGTGCGAACGGGGCCAATGGCCTGAAGGCAAATGAGTTGCCGCTCAAGGTACGCGGGTTGCCGAGGAGTCGCGAACGGCGGGCAGCCCGCCCGGACCGCTTCACTCCTGCACCGTTTCGTTTGAGACCAGCCACACTGTCGCTCGACTTTAACCGTTCGTCTCACCTCCGGCAGCCACCCCGAGGCCCGTAGTGAGTAGAGCTCACGCGGTCCAACTCACCAGCCTCGCATACGGACCTAGAAATTGTTCAAAGGACAGATGGTGGGCAGGGTTTAGCCCAGTCAGCTCAGGTTACGCGGGTTGCAGACTTGGGGGTTGGAGGTCCGAAATTTTCTCCATTCCCTTTCCCGCTCACTGCGTATCCGTCACTCTCAGAGGTAGTTCAGGTAGTTTTCTGTCCGTTCTGTTCGCTTACCGGCCCTGCATTCTCGTGCCCAAGCGCAGGGAAGCACCCCCGTTTCCCGGCTCCGGGCAGGACCGGAGCGCCGCGCAAGCCCCTCTGGCAGCAGCTCCGCATCGAAACCCGCGAGTTCGTCAAGCGCCTCCACACGTGTTCGGACGAGCACGGGAACTTTGTCTGCCGGGAGTTCAACTCCACCGCTCCAGCACCGCATTTTTTTTGACCAAGTGGGTAAATCGCACCCCCTTGACGACTTTGCTAAGCTGCTGTGAAATAGGCCCAAAATGAGTTTCGTCTTCCTACTTACTCTCTCGGCTACCGGGTTCAGCGTTGCCGCGCTCCACGCTGCCATGCCCACGCACTGGCTGCCGTTCGTCATGATCGGCCGCGCCCGCGGCTGGTCCCGACGGCGCACGCTCGGCGCGGTGGCCCTCGCCGGCGGCGGCCACATCCTTGCTACGACGATCCTCGGCATCGCGCTGGCCCGCTTCGGCTGGGAAATCAGCGAGCGCTCCGACGCTGCCTTCCATTGGGTTGTGGCCGCGCTGCTGGTCGGGCTTGGCGCGTGGCTCGCGTTTCGCGCGCCGCACGGCCGCGGCTGCGACCACTGCGAAGGCAAGAAATTCATTCCCGAGGCCACCGACCGCGCCGCACTTTGGGGCCTGTTCCTCACGCTCACGCTCTCGCCGTGCGAACTGTTCCTGCCCGTCTACCTCACCGCCGCTCCCTTCGGCTGGCAGGGCATCGCGTGGCTGAGCGCCGTCCTCGCGGTTGCAACCCTCGTTGGCATGCTCACCCTCACCTGGCTGACGCTCCACGGCGCCGCACGGGGGCGCTGGCTCGATCGCCTCGATGGTCGCGTCGTCGGCGGCCTGCTCATCCTTCTCGGCGTCGCCACCGTCATCCTTGAGGGATGAGCGTGGATGCTCCCGCCTGTCATCATCTTTCACCCTCACGCCCACGCTTCAATCCCTGACTCCAAATTCCCTTATGATTCCCGTCACTGTCCTCACTGGTTTTCTCGGTTCCGGGAAAACGACGCTCCTCAACCGCATCCTCACTGAGCAGCACGGGAAAAAAATAGCCGTAATTGAAAACGAATTTGGCGAGGTCGGTGTGGACAACCAGCTAGTCATCCAAGCCGAGGAGGAACTCTTCGAGATGAACAACGGCTGCATCTGCTGCACCGTCCGCGGCGACCTCATCCGCATCCTCAACCGCCTCGCTAAACGCAAGGATCCCCTGGACGCCGTGCTCATCGAGACGACCGGTCTCGCCGATCCCGGGCCCGTCGCGCAGACTTTTTTCACGGACGGCGATCTCCGCGATAAATTCCGCCTCGACGGCATCGTTACGCTCGTAGACGCGAAGCACCTTGCGCAGCACATTGATAACGCGCCGGAGGCGAAGGAACAGATTGCGTTCGCGGACACGATCCTGCTGAACAAGACCGATTTAGTCTCCCCCGCTGAGCTCGACGCCATGGAGTCGCGGATCCGCAGCATGAATGCGGTTGCGAAACTCCACCGCACGCGAAACGCCGAGATCGCCCTTGATCGCGTGCTCGGCCTTGGGGGCTTCAACCTCGACCGCGCCCTTGAGGTCGACCCGCAGTTTCTTGAGCCCGAGTATCCCTTCGAATGGGGCGGCGCTTACGAGCTGCCCGCCGGCACCTTTACCCTGACGGTTAACGAGGGACCTGATCCCAGCATGGATGTTGTGCTCCTGCCCGTTAAAAGCCTTTCCGAGTCCGACCTCGCTGCCGCCCGCGAAGCTGCGGTCCTCGCGTTTTCCGACTGGGAGACGATCCTCAAGGCCGGCGACACCCTTTTGCCCAGCGGAACCCTTCAGCGCCTCGTATTTTCGGCGTTTCCGGCGGAATTCGCCGTGCGCGTCGCGCGTGCGGGTCACTATGCGCTTTTCACCCAGCACCACCCGGAGGAGTTTAATGCCACCCTCAAAGCGTCTGCCGAAGGGCTTAAGCCCGCGTGGTCGCACGTCTTCAAACCCGATCACGAGCACGACGACGAGGTGAGTTCCGTTGGCATCACGACGCCCGGCGACCTCGACGGCAAACGGCTCAACGAATGGATCAGCGAGCTGCTCCGCACCAAGGGTAACGACATTTTCCGGATGAAGGGCGTGCTCGCCATACGTGGCTCGAACAAGCGCATTGTGTTCCAAGGCGTGCATATGCTCTTTGATGCCAAGTTCGACCGCGAGTGGCGACCTGGTGAGGCGCGCTCCAACACCCTCATCTTCATCGGACGCAGCCTCGACCGCGAACAACTCAACGCCGGCTTCCGTGCCTGTCTCGCGTAGCGGGCGGCCGCCGCAGGTTTCGCGGGTCGCCCAACAGCCCGCCCCGCCCGGGCCTCCTCCGCCATCATTGTCCGCCGATGCCCAACTTTGTTCCATCCTTTGATCCTGACGACAGCCCTCCTGCTGGCGCCCTCGACCCCACGCCTGCGCACGCGGTCGCGGTGAAGCAGTGGACCCGGGACTTCCTCCGACTCAGCGACGATGCGGTCGTTACGGTCATCGAACTCGCCTGCGCCGATCCCAGATGTCCGCTTGTCGAAACGGTGATCGCCGTCTTCGAGGAGGGTCGCACGCGGCAGTGGAAGTTCACGCGCCCGAAGGCGGCGATCACGAAAGTGATGGTCCAGCAGGCGCTCACGGCTTCAGGGCTCCCGCCCGTGCTAAACGCGCCCGACCGCCGCTCCGCCTGAACACGGAAATCCGCTGGTGTGTCGCCCGGCAGCTGATTCGCCCTTTGAAGCGACCGCCGTCCTGTGACCCGCAGGGAGAGTCAGTCTGAGCCTGCCGCGAGCAAAGGAGCTTATAAAAGGCATGCGAGCCGCGGCCGCGGGAAAATCCACAACGTGCGGGAGGCCAACAGCGGCCGAAACCCCGAGGAGGTCTGCTGGTACCGTAACCTCTCCGAACAATCGTCCCATCGCTGAAAGCGCGAATTGGACATGATGGACATCACCGAGGCAAAACGGCTGCAGGAACTGGAGCGGGAGAACAGGGAGCTGAAGAGGATTCTCCCCGGCTCGGTGCTGAAGAACCGGTTGCGGGAGGCGATCCACGCCAAAGTGGTGAGCCCGGAGCATTTACGAGGGATAGCCGCTTCGCCCTCGCAGGCGGCCTGTGCTCTGGGCGGGCGGTTTGCCGCTATCTGGTTTTGGCGCGGGCCGCCGATCGCGAGCGGGCGCAGCCGTAGACCAAGCACTGCTTGCTCCCGGTGGCGCGCATCCCGGACCTTTCGGCGGCCGAGCCGCGCTTTGGCCTCCGGCGGATCGTGGCGCTACTGCGCCGCAAGGCCTGATGCGTGAGCCGCAAGCAGGTGCAGCGCGTACGGCGGGCGGAGGGTCTTCCGGTGCCACCGCTGCGCACGCGCCACGTTCGCCGAGGTGTGTCTACTGGGCTGCAGGCTCGGGCGACACATCAAGGACCTGCAGGGACGTGGGACTCAATTGCAGCTACCACGGTGCGTGGCGGAGCATTACCGATGCTCGCGTGCTCGGCGAACACACGATTGAGGTTTACGTCCTGCGCCCCGGTCGGCGGATCGGTTCGGCCGATTTCATCGCCTTGGTCAATGGTGCCGTCGCCGCCTAGAGCGCGCCGCAGTTCGTCCACTCCGCGACGGCCTGGATTTTATCGCGAAGATGCGATTGTAATCGCCGGCCGACCCTAACATTAAAATGATCTCCATCACGCCAGCGAGCCATTGAGAAAACGGGTTCGTCGAAAGCCTCCACCGCCCTTTCGTGACGCATACCTGAGCCGGCAGCAACTCGGGACCTGACGGAGGCGCTCGTGGTCACCGAAGAGTTCTGTAAGGAATACGAGCCCGAGCGACCGCAAAGCTCGCGTGGGGATGAATCTTCCTGACACTTCGCGGCGCGAAAAACCTTACAGATTCCAAGCTCCGGGACGGACCACCAACTTGGTCCGCCCCTCCGCCCAGAGCCGCCGACGACCGCCAAATCCACCTCATAACTACCGCCTCAGACTGACATCAAAGGTGAAGCAGTTCCGGCGCCCTCTCGCTACTGCGCAGCTGCGCTAGCGACAATCATCATTCCCGCAACTCGCGGCTTTGCGGCGCCAGCTCGCGCTCTGGGAGCAGGGCCGCCTCAAGGCCTGCGCGAATCGCCGCCTCATCGAGCCCCACCCCAATGAATACCAACTCTTGCCGGCGGTCGCCATGCGGTTCCTGCCACAGCGCGACTACCAATTCGGGCCGCTGCGCCAGCCCCACTCGGCCGTTCTCGATCAGCGCCGACCACCAGTAGCTGAGAAAATCGTATCGCGCCACGCCGCCTGCGACTGACAACAAGCCCATCTCATCCGGCCGCTCCTGTGTCCAAAAATGACCTTTCGCGCGCAGCAACCCCGGCATGCCACCCTCGATCAGCGCGAAAAATCGCCGCGCCGCGAACGGCCGGCGTGCCTGAAAGACAAAGCTGCGGA
>Ga0194134_10000694_pt1 | contig 50811 bp, 70 predicted proteins | sample TA2KigOff0mmetaG_FD_148602 | JGI IMG/M metagenome (GOLD analysis project Ga0194134, IMG submission 148602) | Freshwater microbial communities from Lake Tanganyika, Tanzania - TA2015056 Kigoma Offshore 0m | ecosystem: Environmental > Aquatic > Freshwater > Lake | place: Tanzania: Lake Tanganyika... | reverse complement strand
ACATTGAGATCATGGATTCACTATATACAACTCCGAAGCGGTAATGGCACACAATTAGAGCATGTAGACATTGCGAAAGAATGCGCAAAGGTTATCGCTGAAGTTTTCCCACTTTCTACACAATTCATCGCACAAGAATAATAAGGAGCAAGAGATGACAACTAGACTTCCAAGCATTTATCAAGATTTTATTCACATCTCTCGTTACGCTCGTTTTAATGATGAACTCGGTCGTCGCGAGACATGGGATGAAACTGTGGATCGTTATATAAAATTCTTCCAAGAGAAGACAAACAACAATAAGAAAGTTCCTTGGGAAGAATTGCGCGAAGCCATTCTAGGTCTTGAGATCATGCCATCAATGCGTTGTTTAATGACTGCTGGTCCTGCTTTGGAAAAAGATCAAGTGGCTGGATATAATTGCTCCTATGTCGCCATTGATAACGTCAAAGCATTTGATGAGATCATGTATGTGCTTATGTGCGGAACAGGCGTTGGCTTTTCTGTAGAGTCAAAGTATACAAATAAACTTCCTGAAGTGCCAGAAGAATTACATGATACAGATACAACAATCGTTGTTGCTGATAGTAAGATTGGTTGGGCATCAGCATATCGTGAGATTCTTTCGCTGCTTTACACTGGAAAGATTCCAAAGTGGGATGTAAGCAAGGTTCGTCCAGCAGGTGAACGTCTCAAAACTTTTGGTGGTCGTGCGAGTGGACCAGAACCATTAGTTGATCTTTTTAAATTCACTCTCAATATCTTTACAAAGGCGCGTGGTAGGAAACTATCAACGTTGGAGTGTCATGACATTGTATGTAAGATTGCAGATATTGTTGTTTGTGGTGGTGTTCGCCGTAGTGCTCTCATTTCTCTTACCGATCTCAACGATGACCATTTGCGCCACGCAAAGTCGGGAGATTGGTGGACGCATAACGGACAAAGAGCGTTGGCAAACATATCAGCAGTGTATGATAAAAAAGTTGAGATGGAAACATTCATGAATGAATGGCATGCTCTCTATATGTCAAAGTCTGGAGAGCGTGGTATTTTTTCACGCGCTGCTTCGAAGGCAGTTGCAATGAAGAATGGTCGTCGTGATCCGAATCATGAGTTCGGCACGAATCCTTGCTCTGAAATTATTTTGCGTCCATTTGAGTTTTGTAATCTTTCTGAGATCGTTGTTCGCGCAAACGATGACGTTGAATCATTAAAGCGCAAAGCACGTCTTGCTACAATCATCGGCACATTACAATCAACGCTTACAGATTTCCGCTACATCAATAAGAAGTGGAAGAATAACTGCGATGAAGAAAGACTATTAGGTGTTTCGCTTACAGGTATTTGCGATAGTAAATTATTAAACAAACCATCACAGAAACTTGCAGATGCACTCGACGCGATTCGCGCACATTGTGTTGAAGTGAATAAAGAATTCGCTGATATTCTTAATGTTCCAGTATCAGCAGCAATTACTTGTGTAAAACCATCAGGCACTGTATCTCAGTTAGTTGATACTGCATCAGGCATTCATCCACGTTATGCACAATACTATATTCGTCGTGTAAGAGCAGATATGAAAGATCCTCTTGCAAAGTTTATGATTGATAAGGGATATAAGGCTGAAGAAGATTTCTATAGTAAATCAAACTGGGTGTTTAGTTTCCCCATGAAGGCACCAAAGAACTCGGTTACTCGCAATGATATGACTGCGATCGAGCAGTTAGAACTTTGGAAACTTTATCAGGATCATTGGTGCGAGCACAAACCATCAATTACCGTATATGTTGGTGATGATGAGTGGCTAGAGGTTGGCGCATGGGTGTATAAGAATATTTCAGTACTGTCTGGAGTTTCTTTCCTTCCACGCGATAATGGCTCATATCGTCAGGCGCCATACGAAGAAATTGATGAGGCGAAGTATAATGAACTTCTTGAACTTCAAAACGCTAACATTAATTGGATTGAGTTTATGGAAGAAACTGATACCACAACCTCAGCAAAAGAACTTGCATGTTCTGCGGGTGTATGTGAAATTTGAGATAAAAAATAAATTCAGAAGAGGACTTCGGTCCCTCTTTTCATTTTAACTATATAAACCTATGGCATATTTAAATGACAATTCAATCGAGTGGAGTACAATGCAGCACAGGAATCGACTATTCCAGTCATTGCGCACAACATGGCGAAGATATCGCTACATGCCGCTCATTTTTATTTCATCGTGGAAAGAAAATGGACTTGCTCATGCATATCGACATACACTTGCAGTAATTAAATTTTTGAAGAGGTAATATGTTATACACTCATGCAGGATCATTACCGACTCACAAATATGTTTGGATTCAGCCAAATGCAATTGGTAAACATGATTGGATGCGTGGCGTATGGTTTGGATTGACCTCTTATCCTGGAAGAGCATGGGGATGCCATGTGATGCTCGAGTGTGGTGCAGTATATCGTAATGTTCCTCTTCATCAACTTGCTTATAAAAATACAGCAATTGAAACATGGACTCCGAGTCAAGCTGCGACATGGGATTGCTATGGATGGCAGTTTTCTACTATTGAATATCCTTTCTTATTAAATATGAATTGCAAAGTTAAACTACAAAATGGTCAAGAACATCGCGGAATGTATCTGTTTACTGCAGTCCCTGTTGGCGATCCATTCAGTGCAGAACCAGAGCAAGGAAAAGAATTCTACTTTATCGAACTTGAGAATGGTAGATACACAGCACAACCAACTAATCATGTTTTAATTGAAGATAGATCCTTTGTAGACAAAGAACAAGGTTGGCCAAATTTTTTAAATAGACAAACTCAATGGTTCTCAGCAGAGGAAGGTAAATGAGTATAGAAAACGATTTTGATTTCGGGTTCAGTTTTGAATCTGAAGAGCCAATCATAAAACCCATGGTAGCACCTGCGGCAAATAATGATCAACTTCTTGTATTGCAAAATAAAATCGATTCATTACTAGATGCTCAAGAACAAACACTTCAATCTGCTCTAATTAAAGCGATGGAAGAGAAAAACAAAGCGAAACTTAAAGAACTCGAAGCATTGATTTTACCATTGCTATATAATCTAATGAAGAACCCTGAGAAACCAATCATTAATTGGCCAAATAGAAAATCTATAATTGAGAAACAAATTGAAAAAATTATAGCAGTCACTAGGAGTGTGTGATGCCTGATTTAAAATTAACCTGTGATAATTGTGGATCTATGTTCGCATTGTCTTTTGAAGACGATGAAGTAAGTTATTCGCCAAGTCATTGCCCATTTTGCGGTGATTACTATGATAATGAGAAAGAAGAATTGAACTTTAATGATGAAGATGATAATTATGATATAAGTGAAGAAGAATTAAATGAAGATGACGAAGATGATCGTCGTTGGCATTGATTACAGTCTAACATCTCCATGTATTTGCGTTAGTCGCGACAAAACATTCTCAAACTCATTCTTTTACTATCTAAACGATCGTAAAACAGTCCAAGGTAAGTTTCATAATATTCTTGGTGAAGGGCATGACGAATACCTAACCGACCAAGAAAGATATGAAAATATTGCTGAATGGGTGCTTACCATTCTTGCAGACTTTGATAAGAAAGAGATTGTAATTTTAATTGAAGATTATTCGTTTGGTTCTAAAGGAAAAGTGTTTAATTTAGCAGAGAACTGCGGTATACTAAAGTATCTCTTGCACAAAAATAACTATCGATTCTTCACAGTCGCACCAACCGTGATTAAAAAATTTGCTACAGGAAAGGGTAATGCAACAAAAGAAAAGATGTATGAAGCATTTTTGGCTGAGACATTTATAGATCTACATAAGATCATATCACCCACCACAAAACTTGGATCGCCAACCACAGACATAGTTGATTCTTGGTATATTGCTCGATACATGCAAGAAAAATCAAACAAAAAGGAATCTGTATGAAGAATATTTTAGTGACTGGTGCTGCAGGATTTGTTGGTAGTCATTTGGTAGAAAAATTATTAGAGAACGATAAAAATAAAGTTTATTGTGTAGATAATTTTTATACAGGAACAGTAAAGAATCTTGAAAGTGTAATTAAACATCGTAATATTCGTTTATATGAACTTGATGTTACAAGTGATCAATTCGTTGATGCCTTTTCGATTCGTGCACTTGATGTAATTTATAATCTTGCCTGTCCTGCTTCACCTGTGCATTACCAGCGCGATCCGATTGCCACAATGATGACATGTGTATTGGGTGCTCGAAATGTTTTAGAAATTGCTCGCAAAACAAAGGCACGTGTTGTGCAAGCATCAACGTCAGAAGTGTATGGTGATCCAGAGGTACATCCACAACCAGAGATTTACCATGGTAATGTAAATCCAATTGGTCCTCGCGCATGCTATGATGAAGGGAAACGTGCTGCTGAGACTTTATTTTTTGATTACAGGAGAAAGCATAATGTCGACACTGGTGTATTCCGCATATTCAACACTTACGGACCTCGAATGGCAAAGGACGATGGGAGAGTTGTCTCTAACTTTATCGTCGCTGCTCTTGCTAATGCAGCTCTAGAAATTTATGGTGATGGAACTCAAACACGAAGTTTCCAGTACATTGATGATCTTATTGATGGAATCATAAAATTTTCCAATTCGAAAGAAGTTGGACCATTTAATCTTGGTAATCCAGGAGAATTCACTGTTGATGAACTAGCATCTATAATTATTAAAAAGATAAATAAAGGTTATAAGATTAATCTTGCTTCAGCAATTGATGATCCAAAACAACGCAAGCCAGATATTACAAACGCTAAAGAGAAACTTTATTGGGAACCAAAAGTTTCATTGTCGGAGGGTTTAGATAAAACTATCGAATATTTTAGGAGTGTGTAATGACCGAAAAAGAATTGAACGAGGTTGATGGCGCACTATGGGGATTGATACATTCAACCGATAATAAAATAGAATGTGATACTACAGTTTATAAATTTTCTTCTATTAATATTCCAGTTAACGAAGAAATGGGCTCATTCAAGTATAATATTTTTACATATAAGCCAAGTGAACCTGAGAACACGTTGCAATTTATGAAAGCATACATTGGAGATGTAAAAAACTTTATTAATAATTATGCAAACGCTGGATATAATGGACTCATGATTAAAGATGGATGTGTTCCAAAGAAAACAATAAAAAAGATGATTCGAGTTACATGTGAAAATTTAGATGTTTCAAGCACTGTTTTGAAACCCATTCTCGCGAAGATTTGATGAGATAAAATACTAAATACACAACCAGCCACCCTACCTTTCGGTGTACGGTTTGTCGCACAGCGATGGCTGCTTTTGTAAATTAGGAATCTAGGACACAGTGCGTAATGTGTGACGATAGATGAACCGAGACTTCTAAGAAATAATTTCGAAACGACTTTTCTCTATATACTGACTCCTAACCTAAAGGAGTCAGTCAATGAAATCTAAACTCGCAGTTCTATTTGCATTCTCCCTACTTGTTTTCTCTCATTTTGCCAATGCGCAATCTAGAGATACGATTGCTATCGTAGGATCTTCAACCGTATATCCATTTACAACTGTTGTTGCTGAACAACTTAGTCGTCAAGGAAAATTTAAAGCACCAAAAGTTGAATCAACAGGCACAGGTGGTGGCATCAAACTATTTTGTAATGGTGTCGGTCCACAATTTCCAGATGCTGTAAATGCATCACGCGCAATGAAGAAAGGCGAGTTTGAGACTTGCGTAAAGAATGGCGTCAATGAAATCGTCGAAATCAAAATTGGCTACGATGGTTTAACAATTGCTGATGCAAAGTCTGGTGCGATTTCATCGCTCACAAAGAATCAAGTTTGGTTAGCACTTGCAAAACAAATTCCAGATGCTTCTGGAAAATTAATTGCGAATCCAAATAAAACTTGGAAGGATGTTGATGCAACATTGCCAGCAATTAAGATTGAAGTTCTTGGACCACCACCAACTTCTGGCACAAGAGATTCATTTCACGAATTGTTTATGGAAGAAGGTTGTCCATTTGAAAACAAAAAGCAGTGCCACACAATTCGTGAAGATGGAGTTTATATTGAAGCAGGTGAGAATGACAATTTGATTGTTCAAAAATTAATTGCAAATAAAAATACTCTTGGTATTTTTGGATATTCATTCTTGGATGAGAACAAAGATCGTGTCAAAGCATTGAAAATCGACGGTATTGCTCCATCCTTCGGAACAATCTCTAGTGCTAAATATACTGCGGCTCGACCTTTATTCGTTTACTTCAAGAAGCAGCACATTGGTGTAATTCCTGGTCTAAAAGAATTTATGGAAGAGTATGTGAGTAACAAAGCCATTGGTGAAGAAGGTTATCTTTCAGACCGTGGTTTAGTTTCTCTTGACAAGTCAGATCTTGCTCAAACAAGAAATGATGTTAAAGTCATGAAAAACTTTAAGCCGTAATTTCGCGGTGTACAAAAGGAGTATATGATATGCGTAAAGCAATTCTAGCATCTGTTATTTTGAGTGCAATGTTCTCAGTGGCGCAAGCTGCTGATGTGAAGTGGAGTGGCGACTTTGGGTATCGTAGTGATGCTCTTGAAGTTGGTCCAGTCGACTCAAATCGTGATCGTTTCCGTGCTGTTTTAAAAGCAGACGCCAAGATTGACGACAAGACAAAAGTTGTATTCGGTGTTCGCACTGGTACACTCAAGTCAGGTTGGAATGACATGGGCGCAGGAAATTCATTGAAGGATGTGGATCTCAATTTGGCATATGTTGAATATGCAGCAACGCCATTTGCAAAGTTAACACTTGGCAAAATGAATCGTCCTTGGGTATCTGATGCGTTGTTCTTCGACAACGACATTAAGCCAGAGGGATTAGCAGTTGCTGTGAAGCATGATAGCGGTCTTGTAGCCAGTGCATTTAAACTAAAATTAGTTGAAGGCGCAACAGCAAAAGACAGCGATCTCGCTGGTTTACAAGTTGGTTATGCAAAGAATCTTCTAGGTCTTGATGTTGCTGCTTCTGCTGCAATGTTGAATCAAGAAGTTGTTCTAGCAAACAGAACTGAAAAGTTCGATCAACTCGTACTTGGCTTGTCAGCAGCAAAAGAAGTCGCTGGTCTTCCAGTGAAAGTTTTTGTTGAACAAGTAACCAACGATGAGGCTAAAACCCTTGATAAAGCAACTGCTTATGGTGTTACTTTTGGAAATGCAAAGAAAGCAGGTGACTGGGAAGTCAGCGTATTGAAGCAAGATGCAGAAGCCAATGCTCTATCAGCCGTTTGGACTGATAGTGATTTTGGTGGTGAAGCAGCACTTCATGACGGTACAGCCATTCGCGCAGCCTATGGGCTCACGGATAGTTGGAAGGTTCGCGGCAGTCTCTTTGATGTAGAGGTTGGTGCAGCCAAAACCGATTACAAGCGACTCATGGTCGATCTTGTATTTGCGTTCTAATTTCTAATCGAAACTAGAAATACGAAGAAGGGGACGAAAGTCCCCTTTTTTGTGCCTGTCGTAAGTTATTGATTTTATTAGAGTTTTTTCTATTGCGTTTAATTCGCTTCTAGTATATAATGATTGTATGAAGATATATTTCGAAGTTTACGAAAACGCCCGAGTCAATCACCCGATTACAGGAGAGAGAGTTAGGGGTAACAAACTTATACTTACGACTAAAAATCGCAAGAAGGCGCTCGTCCTTTACCACGAGCAAGAGAAAATAAGGTGGGTCGAAGAGATTACCAATATAGACGGTGACGAAAGCACCGACATTATCACCGAGTAACAATTCAAACTTTACTTTTGTAAAAAACTGAGATACAATATTAATTATGGCTAAGTACATACCAAAGGTCGTTCCCGAACCGATCTGGGAAAGGCGCACTGGTCCTTGCAGTCAATTTGATTTGGTGCATGCGTTTCAGTGGTACAATCATCACAAAGACTCCAAAGATGCACGAAAGTATCTGATTGAATATCTGAGCAAGAACAATCAGATCACGGATCTACAAAAACAGGCAGTGCCGAGTCTCAATCTTTCTTGGAACATTGTTGACGGTTGGTTGGCGCGATGCCTCAGTCGTGGTGCATGGATTCCAGATACATCATTTGCAACCTTTGAGGAGCGCATGCATGCCTTTCGAGATCGCTTGGACAAAATTGTCACAGAGAAGAATCTTACAACAGCAGTCGTTGACACAAGCAACGTCATCTCGATTCAAGACCGAGTTCAATCCAAAGTCGACTATTTCGTCATGGAACTTGAAGGCAAGTTTGACGACGTTTGGCACAAACAAGATGGAGAAGAATTCATACCATACACCTGGATGGTCGAGAACGAAGTAAAGCCAATGCATGCTTCGAAGATCGCAGAATACTTTCGCCAACGTGCGAAAGACTGGATCGCGATCATCGAGTCCAAGGATGAGTATGTAAAAGAATCGTATCCGCGTCCTCGCAAAGAGATGATCGAGGCTGCGAAATTCTTTACTGCGATTACAACTGATGCTGAGAAGTTGGCTTCGAACAAGAATGCTGCTCGGAAACCGCGCAAGAAGAAGCCCGTTTCTTTCGATAAAAAGGTCGCTCGACTTAAATTCAAGAAAGACGATACTGAGAACAAGTTGGTCTCGATCGATCCTGTAAAGATCATGGGATCGCAGCAATTGTGGGTTTACAATATAAAGACACGGAGGCTCGGAGTCTATTCTGCAAAAGACGCTGCAGGACTCTCTGTAAAAGGATCGAGCATTGAAAACTATAAATACAGTGAGTCGATCTCTAAGAAACTCCGAAAGCCCAAGGAGGTGCTCGCGAGAGTCTTGGAGGGAGGCAAAGTTGTATTGCGTAAGGTTATGGGCGAGATAAACTCAAAGCCCAGTGAGTTGAACGGTCGTATCAATAAGGATACAATTCTACTGAGAGTGGAGTAATATGATCTCTGTAACGAGCAACTATCTACGTCAAAAGGATCTTGCGATGGTTCGCAAGTATTCAAAATTTGTTCTTAGCAAACTTGTGCGTGCAGGAGTGCAACGTAAATCCAGAATCACAATTAAGATTCTCGGTGAGCAAGAAATCAAAGATGCCGCTGATCTTCTCGATTTGAAGAAGTATAAAGCATGGTGTACTTATGATGGCGTTGATGAACAAAATCGTAAAAAGTTCACAGTTGTTCTGGATCAAAAAAATCTAAACAAAAAAGCAAAGAAACCAATCACGCGCCTCAAGAATATTCTTATTGATCTTGGGCATGAACTTACTCATGTGAAACAATATCTGAACAACGAGGTCTTTGATTACAAGGATGGCGGTGTTCGATACAAAGGAATCATCTTTGATGGTTCTTACAATGATGACGAGGAATCTTACTATGAAAGTCCATGGGAAATTGAAGCCTATGGTCGCGAGTGGGGTTTGTATCGTTTGTTTGTGAAAAAACTGAAAGAGGAACGATTAAGTTCATAACATGTCTGCAAAAAAGAAGTATGAGTATCGCGAGAAAAAAAATCATAATCGCGAAAATGGAATTCTAAAGCAACGCCGACTCAAAGATGAATCTCGCTGGAGGTTCAATCGAAATGTTGACCCATTGAGTGATGATATCCTAGAGGAAGAGGACTGGTTCTCAGATCCCAATTTCGACGATCGTCGATAAGCGCACATAAGTTATTGATTCTATTACACTTTTTCCTGTTGTAATTGTTGCTGTTTTCAGCGATAATAATAGTATGGAAAGTGAAAGGAAACTCTAATGTTATTTGAAAATCATGATTTTGATATGGCTCTTCACAAGTATGCTGATCATCTCACAGCAAACTATAATTCCACTGGTTCTAGTGGCGGATATTCTATCAGTTATGTGAAGGGTCGCAAGTTTTTGAAGGTTGTCATGACTAGTTGGAATTCTCCTTCGGTGCATAGTTTTATTTGCGTCAAGGAGCACGATGGCTGGAAGTATGGCGACATTCTCAAGGCTGCTTCCTGGGCACAACCTGCGAAGAATTTTATTCGCGGCAATGTGCTGAATACTGAATCTTACAAAGATCATCGATGGGTTGGATTGTAATATGACTGTTGCCGTTCCCAAAATTGGTTCTCGCGTTCGTGTTACAACAATGTATCCGAACACCTATGCGTATCGTGGCAAAGATGATAACTATGTCACACACACGCGTGAGGGTTTGGTAGTTCAGTCAATCTTTCGTGATCCGTTCATGTTTGCTGTAAAGACTGGTGCACCCGATCATCCAGTTTCAGAGTTCAATGCGAAGTCTCATCACATTGTAAAAATTGAATACATAGTTGGTGATGCTTCACAAGTTGCCACTGACAAGAAAGCATGGAAGGTCAAGAGCGAAGATGGCAAGAGAGTTTATCTTGTTCAGCGCATCGATGGTAAATATACTTGCACTTGTAAGGGTTTTGAGTTTAGGAAAGATTGTAAGCACATAGGTGCTGTGAGTAAAAGATAATGTCATATCAAGAGGCACTAGAGGCTGCTGGTGCGCGAGTAATCGCGTATGAGCATTTTGGCGATTGGCAAGGCTCATGGATAGCCTTGGTAGAATATCAAGGTCAGCGTGGCTGGGTACAAGGCGCATTTGGTTCTTGTGATCATTGCGACGCATTTCAGGCTGAGTTCGATTGGGATTCAGACTTTGCATGCAAAGATGTTCAAGGTCGTCTTGCGCAGTTCGGTCGCGATTACTTGGATGATTTGCAAACGACAAAGCAATTGTTGCGTCAGTATGATGAAGATTCTTCTTGGGATTCTGAGTCCGATGATGCTGCGTTCTGGATTCGCGAAACTGTGCAGACTTATGGGGTAGTGTGATGAACGAACGAATCCGTACACTGGCTGATCAGGCTGGATTGAAATACTATAATTGGATCACAAATGAAAGCAATGTTGTTGATTGCGATTTTAGGTATCCCAGAGCAGAAGATTTACAAAAGTTCGCACAGTTGATTGTGAAGGAATGTGCGGATATCGCTACTATGAACTCGCACCAATGGGAACCGCCTGGTCATTATGTGCGAAAACATTTTGGAGTAGAGTGATGAACAAGAAGATTACAATTGAACTTGATTGGGATACGATTGATGGAATCACAACTTGCGCGATGAAGAGCATTCTTGAGAATCTTGAAGTTGATCTCGAGAATCGCAAGGCTGGAACTGGCATTGCTGTCTTTGACACAAACAAGAAGAAAGACATTGCTGAAATTAAGCGACACATCGATGCATTCAAGACTGTCTTGAAATATTATGGTGAAAATTATGAAAATTGATAAGGGTGCATTGGTAGCAGTTATTGTAATCGTACTACATTCTACAATTCCGTTGATAGTCGCTCATGGATTCTATCATGGTTGGCTATTAGAGATGATTCAATGAGTGATCTTGTTCGCATGACACCAGAGACAATCTGGCACTTCACCTGTGATTCTTGTAAGAATTGGTGGAGCATTAGTTCGATTGGATCTGAGTGGAAACCAAGAAAACTTTTCTGCCCTCATTGCGGACACAAACACACATACGAACATCCATCAGTTGAGTCACAACTAGTTGATTCTGGTGATTATACATGATGAAAGATTTTTTGACACTTCTAATTATTTTAGGGTATGTGGGTACATTAGTAGACACTTACATATGAATATAAATGATAAAATTAAACAGTATCAGAATATACTCAGCACTTTTAATGATAACACTGAACGATATAGATTCTTAATTGATATAGCTCGTAAAGCAAAACCATTTCCAGAGGAATACAGATTAGATACTTTTAAGGTGAGGGGATGTATGAGTCAGGTGTGGCTTGTACCTAAACTTGAAGAAGGTTTGATAAAATATTTTAGTGACAGTGATGCAATGATTGTTAAAGGCACAGTTGCACTGGTAAGTGATATCTATTCAGATAGTACAGCCAAAGAGATAATTGAAAATGATCGTAATCTTATGATTGATCTTGATCTAGGTAATATATTGAGTATGAATAGACGCAGCGGCGCATACAATATGTTACTGATGATAAAAGAACATGCTAAGATGTTTTAGAATGAAACTTTCAAGATAAGAAATAGAAATATTATGGAGAAAATAATGACAACGATTGATGAGCCAATTCGTAAGAAGTTCGATCGATTTGATTTCGAGCAGCAGATTATGGAATGCTGGCGTGTCACAGATGATATTCGAACTGTAAGTGAATATCTACTTGATGCTCCTATCGAGCCTAATCGAGAAGATAAGATTGCAAACATGCTGATGGGAATCGAAGCTCTTTATCAAGCCAAGTTTGACAAACTGTTCAAGCAGTTTGAGAGTCTTGTGCATGAACACAGCGCCACAATTGATCGCAATATTTTTGCGAATAATCCATAACAAGAGATTAGGTATAAATTCTAATGGAAAAGCCAGCATGTTTCAATGACTTTCAATGGAAAGTCTATAAGCAGGAATTACAAACAGTGAAGAACGGAAAGGATCTTGACATCTGTTTTGATTGTACAACAGACTATCAATCGAAGATGCGTAAGCAAGGCAAGTGTGCTTTTCCAATGAAGCGTCTCGATCGGATCTCTGAATATGCGTAATGTAATTTTATCGTTGATACTCGATGCTATATTGTTGATTTATGTTGCATGGATTGGAGTGCACAATCGTGGAACAATCGTAGGTTGGATTGCGACAGGTTTCGTTTTGTTTATGTGTTATGTAAGCATAAAAGCAATTCGAGAGATTTGAGTTTTTATAAATTGTACTATATAATTATTGAGAATTCTTGCGTGATTCGCGACGCCCAAACATTCTTTTGGTAGGATTATGATCCCAAGATGCATATGAATTCCCCCTCCCGCATCGAAAACAGCGATCTTTCTAAGTTTTTGTTTTACAACGATTTTTTTACATTTACTTAATCAATCTTGTATAGTATAATGATTGAATGATGGAGCGTCCACAGCGATTGCTCTTGCTTTTTAAAATTATGTGATTGTTGGGTAAGACCTTAAAGTGCATAGTCTTGCGCGGGAGGTCATCGATATTCTGCGGGGTCAGGGGCAGAGTATCACCATTGCCTCGGTAGCACAACGGTAGTGCAGCGGTTTTGTAAACCGCAGGTTGGGAGTTCGAATCTCTTCTGAGGCACCAATTTATGGACCCATCGTCTAACGGTTAGGACTCAGCCCTTTCACGGCTGCAATAGGGATTCGAATTCCCTTGGGTTCACCATATTTTTGGGACCATAGCTGGAAGGTCTAGCATAGGACTTTTAATCCTTCGACGAGGGTTCGATTCCCTCTGGTCCTACCATTTTATTGGCATGTAGATCAGCGGTAGATCAGCTGACTGTTAATCAGCCTGTCGGTGGTTCGATCCCACCCATGCCAGCCATTTTATGCCCGACCTTTACAATGTTTATAGGGCAAATTAATTAGGCGAGCGTCACTGCTCCGAAAACATTGCGATAGCGAGAGAGTTTGTCTGTATGGGTATCGCTATGACGGTCTATGAGGTCTAACAGTCTGGGTCATGCTGCGTGGGGGTATGACTGAGAATAATCTAGTAGCAAAAAATGTGAACGATAGCCCACGCCTTTTTGGGGGATTGATGTAATGGGAGCCTGGGACCTTTGCAAGGTCTTCGTGAGAGTTCGATTCTCTCATCCTCCACCAAACGCGCCATTGTTAGTGGCTAGTCTGACCCAGACGATAAAGAAATGCTGTGACAAGCATGGGTGGTTTGGCAACACCTTACTGCGGCAACGCAGATGAGTCAATGAAGCCCAGTAGAAATACTGCCGTCTAACCGAACGGTCGTTGGCAATACGAAAATCTCCCTGTGTTGTGAAGTGGATAAAGCGACCACCAGCAGGGAGAAGCATCTGCGCGATTAACTCAGTGGTAGAGTGTCGCCTTTACACGGCGAATGTCGGGAGTTCGACCCTCTCATCGCGCACCAATTTCGCAGGATGTGGCAAGCAGTAATGTATTGCCTCCATCGGACGCCTAGAGTGAGCAAACCCAACTATCTCATCCTGCACTTTTTTTGAGGGATCGTCTAAAGGTAGGACAGCAGGTTTTGATCCTGCTTATCGTGGTTCGAATCCATGTCCCTCAACCAATTAAATGTGGGCAAGCGGTGAAGTTGGAGAGTCACACCAGACTGTAAATCTGGCGCCATCGGCTGAGTAGGTTCGAATCCTTCCTTTCCCACCAAGTTTACGGAGACGTGGCTGAGTGGTCTAAAGCAGCAGGTTGCTAACTTGTCGTCGGGAGTAATCCTGACCGTTGGTTCAAATCCAACCGTCTCCGCCAAATATGGCTCGGTAGAACAGTTGGTTAGTTCACATGCCTGTCACGCATGAGGTCGTGGGTTCAAGTCCCATCCGAGTCGCCATTTAAATTGTTTTCGTTTAATAAATATTAAAACGGAGTACAAGATGCTATCTTTTCTACAATATCTAGATGAATCCACACGCGATGCTCAAGAAGATGAGAGCGAGATTGTACATCATTTGTCACCATTTAAGTTTAAGAAATTTAAACCATTGAGTCATTTTGGGACGAGACAGGCTGCAAGAGAAATTATCAAAACACGTGATGAATATTTTGATGAAGAAGGTGAGCCGTATGATCTCGATCCTTCCAAAATCTATCATTATGCTGCTAAAATTAAACTTGGAAATATTGCCGAAATAGAAGATGATGGTGAAGATCATAATCCACAAACCATCAGTTATGCATTGCACAGAGCAGGTCATATAACTGACTCTCAAAGAAACGAGCATGAAAAACTTGGCGATGAATTAACTAATCAACATGTTGTCAAAGCATTGCGTGAGAATGACATTCAAACTGTATCATACAAGAATGCGAGAGAAGATAAAGGTTCAACAAGTTATATGATTACACATCCAAGTCAAGTGCGTGTTATCAGACAAACTGGAAAATATTCTAAATTAAATTTAGATAAAGAATAGCAGCAACGTAGCATAGTGGCAAATGCACTTCCTTCATACGGAATTTATCGTCAGTTCGAGTCTGACCGTTGCTACCATGTTGCGGTGGCAGAAAAGTTATGCAAGAGTCTGCAAAACTCTTTTATGCTGGTGCGAGTCCAGTCCGCAACTCCATTTCGGGACAATGGCACAGTTGGTTAGCGCACAGTCCTGATAAGACTGAGGTCGATGGTTCGAATCCATCTTGTCCCACCAATCATGGCTCGGTAGAACAGTTGGTTAGTTCACATGCCTGTCACGCATGAGGTCGTGGGTTCAAGTCCCATCCGAGTCGCCATCTAAGAGGTGCTAAATATGTTAATGGATATTCCACAATCCGATATTGTTCATGTTCAGGAGGGCGAACAGCGAAATGAGGGAATGATTTTTCTCAAAGCTGATTGCCCACAAAAACATTCAGGTCAGTTTGTCTATGCAGTTGTTGATGGTATGGTAATTCGCAAGGGTTGCTATCGATTCACGGAGCACAATGGTCAGTCGACTGTAAGTGTTGTATGGCTCGAAGAAAACATACAAAATGAAAAAGCGCCAGAGATTGAACGTGTACCTATACTCCCTGATCCAGTGACCATCTGAGAAGAGCATCATAAATTATTACAAGAGTTTGTAGCAGAACTAATATGAGAGAAATTAAATGTATATTCAAAGTGATGTGATTGATGAGATCAAATTAATCAAACCTGCATTTTTTAAAAATGCATTTGAAAAACTTTTTACATGGCAGGAACTAGAAAATCTTCTCAATCTCAGACCATTTGTAAATGATGATCGTTGTAAAATGATCAATCAAAAGAAATACACGTGGGAACTTCAGAGTTGGTTAACTGATGTAAACACATATCCGCCATCTCTCTTAGATGCAGAGATACGCCAGAATCATTGTTATTTGCAAGATGCGTCACGCGCAAATAAAAAAATAAATGCAGTTTGTGAACAACTAGAGAGTATTTTTCCACGTGGTTCTGCAGATGCACACATATATTTTAACATCAGTGAAAACGATAGTTCTGGATTTGGAATTCACTGGGATGGTTCACATAATTTAATTGTGCAGATGGAAGGTGAAACGCAATTTCAAATATGGGATGACAATATTATTGGTGATCGGATCGTACAGTTTCTAAACGAAGAACCTATTATAGATGTTGTATTGCAATCTGGTGATGCGGTGTTTGTTCCGATGAATACTTATCATCGGGCAACTAGTAAAACAAAAAGATTCAGCATAAGTTTTCCAATTTCAATGAATGATGTCACTGCAAATCAAGATCGACATTGGATCAAGATTACATAATGGGTGTAAATGGGTGTTGAAATAAGTGTATGAAGACAATATTAGTATTTGGATTACCAGGTTCTGGTAAAACCACATTCGCAAAAAAACTCAAAGATCTCTTCGGAGATCGAGCGATTCATTTCAATGGTGATGAGTTTCGCAAAACATATAACGATTGGGACTTTTCAGACGAAGGTCGTCGTCGTCAGGCAGAGCGCATGCGCAATGCCGCATTGAATGCACATCAAGAAGGTAAGTATGCCATTCTTGATTTCGTGTGTCCGAAGCAAGAGTATCGCGATATTATTGATCCTGACTTCTCAGTGTATATGAAGTGCGCCCCAGTTCGTAATTTTGAAGACACAACTGCAATGTTTGAGAAGCCGCAGCATCTTTTAGTTTGGGATGTTGAATCATATGAAGAAGCCGATCAAACTGTAATCGATCTTTACAATATAATTGTGGATTTAGAATTTGATCATACGAAACCAACTGCATTGATGATTGGTCGCTATCAGCCATTTCATGCTGGTCACAAGGCACTATTTGTGAAGGCACTCGAGAAACATGGTCAGGTTTGCATTGCGATTCGTGATATGCCACAGAGTGCGAATAATCCATTTACTACTGGGATGGTGGAGAATAAAATCCACGAAGCACTTCGCGAGTATCGCGGCAAGTATGAGATTGTTCCTCTGCCAAATATTGTTGATGTTGTTTATGGTCGTGACGTTGGTTGGACAGTGAGTAAGATTGATCTGCCGCCAGAAATCGAAGCCATTAGCGCGACCAAGATTCGTCAGGGACTATAGCATAACGGTCAATGCAGCGAACTCATAATTCGTTGATTCTTGGTTCAAATCCAAGTGGTCCCACCATTTTACTTTCGTTCATAGATATAGTAAGATATTAAAATCGGAGTATAGGTCAGCCTGGTAGACCGCTTGCTTTGGGAGCAAGATGTCGGGAGTTCAAATCTCTCTACTCCGACCATTTTGGAGGAAGCATGGAAGTCAGAACTTATAAGTGCATGTGTCGTTATAAAGACGAACCAGGTTCTGGTTTTGGTTGGGTTTATGTTCAAGCGTCTAATCCATTTGAAGCCTATCAATTTTTAAAAGCACAGTATGGAAAACTTTTGATGACTGAATACGCAGTTCCTGCGTGAGGTAAATTATGGCAAATCATGTAAACACTCATGTTCGATTTGAAAAGATTAATGAAGCAGGTCTTGCGAAATTGCAAGAACTGTACTCTCGCATTCGCACTGATAAAAACTATGAATGGTTCAGTGACATGTGGGGTCTTGACAAAGAAGTCACTGACAAGTACGATTGGAACTGCGATAACGTAGGACCAAAGTGGTGTTACTTCGAAGAACGCGATGAAGATTGCTTTCAAACCACATCAGCTTGGTCATATCCGCAAAATGGACTAATCTGGTTAGTTGAACAAATTGCGCAAGTTGATCCTGACGTTCTTGCTTATGTAACTTATGAAGATGAAATGCCCAACTTCTTTGGTTGCTGGTTCATCAACAAAGATGGATTGTACGACGGTTGTGAATGGGATGATGAAGAAATCTCAGAAGCAATGAAAGAAGCCGTTCCTGAACTCAGTGAACTCAATGAAGAAACTGAGAGCGATCAATACTGGGATTTGTGGAATGAAAACATTTGGGAAGTTATTTCAGAGAAACAATACGAAGTTTACCAATCCATCAAAGAGTCGTTAGAGTAAATTTCGCGACTGTGGTGGAATCGGTATACACAACAGACTTAAAATCTGTCGGCGTTAGCCATGTCGGTTCAAGTCCGACCAGTCGCACCAGAATGCGGGATTAGTTTAATGGTAAAACAGCAGATTTCCAATCTTCGGTCGAGAGTTCGATTCTCTCATCCCGCTCCATTTTTGGTGCTTCAAGTGAATTGTGCGGGTGTAGTTCAGAGGATAGAACAACAGCCTTCTAAGCTGTGGGTCGCAGGTTCGAATCCTGCCACTCGCGCCACTAAATATTTTTTTACTTAAATTATGCAACTAGAAAAATGGTTTGCAACTCCAATTTGGTATGACTACACTATTTTTAATTTTGACAGTGTAGCGAAAAGATGCATCAGTATTTCACAAACGCAACCCAGCAGAAAATTAAGTAATGTTGGCGGGTGGCAAAGTGACAATTTTGATATAAACCAATATGTAAATCAATATGATGAATTCAATCCTGTAAGAGATATACTTAGTCAAAAAATTCAAGAATTTTCTAAATTTATTGGTCCAAATTGTAAACTCGATTTAGATAATTGTTGGCTAAACGTTAATTACAGAGGTCATCATAACAACAAACATGTACATCCGCTATCTGTTTTTTCTGGTGTATTGTACATATCTACGAATGATGAGTCTGGTAATATTGTTTTCCACAATGAATCTGCGCAGAATCACTATCCAGATATTTCAAATAATGCTTCAAATTTATTTTTTAGAGAAGTTACTTACAGACCTAAGAATGGTATGATTCTTTTGTTTCCTGCTTGGATTTATCATTCAGTCATGCCTAATATGAGTGATGAGCCTAGAATTTCAATTGCATTCAATATACGACAAACTTAGCGGGATTGATGTAATGGTAGCCTGGAACCTTGCCAAGGTTCACGCGCGAGTTCGATTCTCGCATCCCGCTCCAATTATATGAAAGAAAATAAATTGAGATTTGAAGATTTGCAATCATATGTAGATATGCTCTGTGATGCTTTGGAAAATAAAGGAGCATCATCAAGCGGAATACCACATAATGAAAATGTGTGTGCTTTTGCAGATAAATATCGCAAATTACTCGAGGGTATTCGTAAAAAACAAATTGGGCATTCACTCATGATTGCGCATTTAAACAATTATAGCATTGAGTGTATGATCGAAGCAAAAGACAATCAAAATTTTAGAATCTTTAAAATTTTGCAAGCACTTGACTCATATGTTAAAAAAGAATATAATAGAGTAAATCGGGAAGGGTGGCAGAGTGGTTGATTGCTACAGTCTTGAAAACTGTCGTCTCTTAACGGGGACCGTGAGTTCGAATCTCACCTCTTCCGCCAAATAATGAGCCCAGATGGTGGAATGGTATACACGGTGGTCTTAGAAGCCACTGCCGAAAGGCATGGAGGTTCAAGTCCTCTTCTGGGCACCAAGATGGAGAGTGTTATGAGTTATAATATTGGTATTGTTGGTCGCGGTTTTGTTGGTGGCGCAATGTTTGACAATTTTAAAGATTGCTTCAATGTTTCAACATGGGACATCGATGAAAGTAAACGTGGACATGAATCATTCGAATCATTCGTAAATTGGTCGGAAATTATCTTTGTTTGTGTTCCAACTCCAATGAAAGAGAGTGGTGAGTGTGATACAAGTATCGTTGAGAATGTAATTGATGATATCGCAAAAATCGATCGCCGCAAATATGTCGTAATCAAGTCAACTGTAACTCCAGGAACAACTGAACGCCTCGCGCAATTACATCGAATGGTGATTGGATTCAATCCTGAATTCCTCACTGAAGCAAATGCATACAATGACTTTCGCCATCAACCATTGATTATTTTGGGATCTGACGACACTGGACTCGGAACGATCATGGCACAAATTTACTACGAATTCAATTCGAAGGTCGACTCTCGTTCGCATGTGATTCAACGCACCACTAAAGAAGCAGAAGTGTTTAAATATCTTGCGAATAGTTTTCTTGCAACGAAAGTCATTTTTGCAAATGAATTTAAGAAACTTTGCGATCGCGTCGATGTAGAATATGGTCGCATTGCAGAGGTTGCAGTGTTGGATAAACGACTCGGGCATACACATTGGAGAGTTCCTGGACCAGATGGCCAATATGGATTCGGCGGTTCTTGCTTTCCAAAAGATACTGCAGCATTATTGCACTTTGCGGATGAAAATGAATCCACATTATGGCTCCTCACCGAAGCAACTTATATAAATGATGATCTTCGAGGCGGACACTTATTTGAAAAGATTCAAGTTGTAGAGAATAAATAAATCATTATGAGTTTAGTATTAGTTGTAGATAAAGGCGGCATGCCCAAAGACTGGGTGAACTTTGAACTAGCAACGTGTTATTATGCTAAGGATAAAGTTCTCTGGGAATTGGGAGAAAAAATTAAAACCATGCTCGGTGGACACAATCAGCATGGCGAGCAATCACGCATCGATATCTCCTGCATCATTGGCGTTTCAGGTCCATTGCTTGGTGACAAATTTTACAATCAAACGACAGTATTTGCGGATCGCTCAACGCTGTATGCACGCGATTGGCATATCTGTGCATATTGTGGTGATGAGTTTAGTTCAAGTCAACTTACCATCGACCATGTAATTCCAAAATCGCGTGGCGGCACGAATCAGTGGACCAATTGTGTTACTTCTTGTCGCACTTGCAATCATAAGAAAGGAAATCGAACACCAGAGGAATCAAAGATGCATCTTCTGTATGTTCCATATGCACCGACAGTTCATGAAAGAATCCTTCTAAAAAATCGTCGAGTGCTTGCTGATCAAATGGAATACTTAAAAGCCAGCATCCCGAAACATAGTCGAGTCTGGCGAAAAGCAGCATAGATGATTTAGGTGATAGAGATTAAAGACAAAACAATTGTAATGTGTTTGCCAGGGCGTGAATATTCTGGTAACTTTCTTTGCTCGTTTACTGAATTGATTATGGCATTGCGTGAGATGGGCGCAATCGTTCGAATTAGTCAAAAGTATTCAAGCATGGTGAATGCTGCAAGATGTATGGTTGCTGGCGCAGATTTAATGCGTGGTAAGAATCAAAAACCATTTGGTGGATTAGAATACGATTACATGATGTGGATTGATTCAGATATTCAATTTAAGACGCAAGATTTCTTTGCATTGTATGAAATGAATAAAGATATCGCCTCTGGCTGGTATGCTCAACCTGGAGATTCAAAAGGGAATTTCTTTACTCCAGTGGTTGAGAAAATGAATACTAAATACTTTCTGAGCAACGGATTCTTTCAATTCCTTCGCGTGAAGGACTTTGAAATTAAGAAGAACCCATTCGTTGCTGACTATATTGGATTTGGTTGGGTGTTAATTAAGAATGGTGTTTTTGAGAAACTTCCATATCCTTGGTTCGCCCCCAGAGAAATAAAGATTAACGAAACGATTACAGAGATGTCAAGCGAGGATGTCGGCTTTTGCTTAGATGCTCGAGCGGCTGGTTTTGAACTTTGGGTAAATCCAAATGTTCGTGTTGGACATGAGAAGACATTTACGATTTAATACTGCGGGGTAGTGAAACAGCATCACAGAGGACTCATAATCCTCAATTCCAGGTGCAACTCCTGGCTCCGCTACCAATTTAAGGAGTATGTATGAAACAGTTAGATCTTTTTTATGATAGTGAATTTCCCATTCAACCTGTAGGATTCGGAACCTCACATTCAGAATATGGTGCTGTGCCTCCGAAAATTTATGAAAGCCCAGACGGTGGCAAAACTGTGTATGCTCGCAACTTTGGCGAAACCGAACGCCATCTAATCAAGTCATCAGTCGAACAACAGTGGAAGATTTCGTATCGACTTGATATATGAAAGTCCTTTTTCATTGTGAACAATTAAACTATCGTGGCACTACCAATTCAGTCTACGATTATGCAAGATACAATCAGAGTATTCTTGGCAATCAAAGTGTAATTGTATATAACTCTGCAGTTCCTGTTGTTGGTGTTGACACGGGATCTGTTCTGAATGTAGTTAATAAGTTTAAGAAAGAATTTGAAGTTTTAGAATATACTTCTGAACAACAATTAAATGAGATTGCGTCGAAATATGACGTATGCTACAGTCAACGTGCTGGTCATAAAATAGATCTACAAGGTGTTCGCATTCCAATTGTAAACACAACAAAATTTTGTGTTCACAGCGTCTTTCAATATCACGATCCACATGGTGATGTGTATGCTTATATCTCACAGTGGCTTTCTGAAAACATTGCGAAGAGATACAATGCACCAGTTTATCCCTTTGTGCCATACATTGTAGATTTACCAGATTCGAATATCGATTTGCGTGAGGTCATTGGCATTCCAAAAAACAAATTAGTATTTGGTCGCCATGGTGGATACAATACATTTGACTTACCATTTGTTAAACAAACAATACAAAGAATATTACAAGAACGCGATGATATTGTTTTCTTATTTTTAAACACAGAAAAGTTTATGAATCACTCGAATGTTATTCATATCAATCCCGTGTTTGATCGTAGTATGACTTCAAATTTTATTCATGCATGTGACGCGATGTTACACGCAAGAAATTTAGGCGAGTCGTTTGGATTGTCAATTTGCGAGTTTCTATTTCATAACAAACCAGTGCTGACTTGGGAGGGTGGATTCGATGGCAATCACGTGAATATGCTTTCATCGTTTCAGACGGTTTATAGCGAAAACACTCTCTATGATCTGATCGTTAATTTCCGTGATCAACCCAAGCAAGACTTTCGATCGATCGTACAGCCTTTCTCTCCGACTGAAATAATGCAGAAATTTCAGCAAGTCTTCCTCTAGAGTCGACTCGAGAGATCTCTCTCCCTATCCCTACCCTCGGGAATCCCTAAAACAACCCTCCTCTCCAGCCTCTCTCCTCGGCGAGAGAGAGTGTCGTAAGTTGTTGATTTTATTCGAGTTTTTACTATTGTTCTTGGCATTGTTTTGTAGTATAATGATTGTATAAGGTGAGAAATTAATCTCGCCCAGTGAAGTAGGGTAAAATTGTATGAGTTTAACAATGAAGCAACGTCGTGAAATGATTTCGGTCGAGCGCGACGTAATAAAAGGTTTGCGCGAGGATCTTTTTAAGATTCGCCGCGCAATGAATCAGGCGCGTCTGAATATCAAGATGCATCAGGAAGTCCTCGCCGATGAGCGCAAGTTTGCGCGACTCGTGAAGCAGGATAATCGTGCGTTGCGTGCTCGGAAGCAAGCCGAGAGCATGCATGCTCGAATTGCGAAGATGGAAGCAAAACTCGCTGCTCTCAAAATCAAGGCGGCAGCGTAAGTTGTTGATTGATAAGGGTTTTTTCTCCTTGTCTTTTGTAGTGAAATATAGGATAATAATTGTATGATGAATAGTAATCAAAGCCAAGTCGCGCTGGTCAATGCGCGTCAAGAACTCAAGGACACTCTTGAGCGTGTAAAGGAACTGCGAGTGAAGGTTGCGAATTTTCGCCTTGCTGCGGCTGCTGAAAGAGCGTTGAATCGTTCTGCTCGTGCTGCTGAGCGAGAGAAGCGTAAGGCTGCTCGTATTCAGAAACGTGCGGAGCGTATTGCTGTGCTCGAAACAAAACTTGCGAATATGCGAATGAAGGCTCTGAGCCCAAAGCAGACTCGTAAAAACTATCGAAAGGCGAGCGTTGGAGTCGTGTATACTCCTGAGCAAATTGCTGAACTGAATAAGACTCTTGGTCTGGTGGAGGTCTAATGACTACTGTGAATCTCACGCTGGCAAGTGTCAGCGACATCAAGACTCTGGTTTCAACTGGTGCGGTGAAGCATGATGATGCGATCGTCCGTGTTGATGTGGTGCTGGCTCGCAAGAGTTTGGCTGATGGCAAGAAAGCACGATGGACTCGTCTGCGCGAGTGGCTTGTGAAGGAACAGGCTGAGCACATTCGAATCTCGAATGCCTAATTCTTGGTGGTTTACTTTTGCCATTGTTGGTAGTATAATTGTTATTGTCCGTTGTTAATTGTTAGGAGTAATTTGTTATGGCTAATCCGACTCGTAAGATGATCGAGGTGTATGAGATGCTCAAGGACGGCAAACCGTTCCGATTTGAGACTCTCGTAAAGCGTTTGGGCTGCAAGCCTGTGACCGCGATGGTTTTGATTTGTGCATTGAAGCGTGACTGCAATGCTAATATCGAGACTATTCGTGATGGTCGCAAGGTTGAGTCCTATCAACTTCATAATGCCGCAGCAATTGCGAGCAAGATGATTGGTAAGACTAAGGCAGTGAAGGCACCGAAGGCACCGAAGGTTGCGGTTTTCAAGACCAAAACCACTGTCGGTCGCAAGACTAAGGCTGTCGTTGATGATGTTCCGACTTTAGAGGTTGAGGAGATCGGTGATTCCGATCTTGAGTCTCTGAAGGCTGAACTTGGTCTCTCTGAATCGTATTCAGAGTAAGACACGCTCACGAAAGAGGGACTTCGGTCCCTCTTTTTTTTCACAGGTGAATAATGTCAACGATTAAAACCACAGATGAAGAATTGATGGCAATGGAAATTTCTTTTGCTAGTCTGACAAGTAAGTTCACAGATGAAGGATACAGTCCTTATGCATGTGCTGCGATCATGACCAAACTTGCATTCATGATCTATAAGACAACCCTGGATGCGGAAGAGTATAATTTGATGATCGACTCTATTTCAGATAATCGCAATCACATCAAATCCTTTTCCGAAGTCGCGAAAATTAGTAGATTAAACTAATGCGTCGTGAATGGCGTGACATTGACAAGGGTGTACAATACTATTATCAAGCACACAATGGTTTGATAATCGGTCAGGTGTACAATCTTGCATACACATCTATCTGGGGCGCGAAGATTCCAGTATCAGCAATTGAAGAATTGATTCTTGGGCAATACATCTCTTTAGATTTTGCGAAAGAAGCAATCGTTGAATATTGGGATGGCAAAGATAGAACTATCAACTATCAGACTCAAGGTCTAATCACACATCACGAAGCATAATATGAACATCTTTTATTTGCATTACGACACAAAGATCTGCGCACGAGAGCATTGCGACAAGCATGTCGTAAAGATGATTGTTGAGTATGCGCAATTGCTCTCAACAGCACATCGACTTCTTGACGGCACTCAGTATTTCAACAAGAGTAAGAATGGTCGCAAGATTCATCGATGGAAGTTGGACGATCATCGCGAGGACCAAGTCTATCATGCTGTAAGTTGGAATCATCCTTCAGCAGTTTGGGTTCGCAAAGATCTTTCACACTATCAGTGGCTCTGGAATCTTGCCTCTGAACTTTGTCAGGAGTATCGTCATCGTTACGGTGGCACGACTGACAAACAGCACAAGACCTCTCTTGTAATTCAGAATCTAAGTTTTGCTCCGAATAACATTGTGCGGAATGGTATATTTGCTGAACCACCTCAAGCGATGCCCGAGGATGTAAAGGTTCCTGGAGATAGCATTCAAGCATATCAAAATTATTATCAAGTCTACAAGAAGCGATTCGCAACTTGGAAGAATCGAGAGGTTCCTCCTTGGTATAAATAAGATATGCTAGATTTCATGTCTTTTATACAAGAGCAGCGTAATATTGGTTCGGGTCTCCACGTTTTTGATGTGGATGATACGTTGTTTCGCACAACAGCAAAAGTGCGTGTGATGAAAGACGGGCAAGTAGTCGACACTCTTTCAAATGCTGAATACAATACTCATACCTTGCCTGAAGGTCATGAGTACGATTATTCTGAATTTCGCTCTGCAGAGAAGTTTGATACTGAATCAGAGCCCATCAAACGCATGTTAGAAAAAATGCGAAGGCTGCATGATCGTGCAAAAGAAACTGGTGGGCGAGTAATCATCAATACTGCACGTGCTGATTTCGATGACAAAGATCGTTTCTTAGATGCCTTTCGAAAACAGAACGTCGACATCGATAACATTCATGTGCATCGAGCAGGAAATATAAAAGGCGAAGGTACAGTGGCGCAGAAAAAGACTGATATCATTCGTCAGCAATTAAGTAATGGAAATTTCTCTCATGTAAGTCTTCATGATGATAGTGAAGAGAATCTAAATCATTTTTTGTCTTTACAAGATGAATTCCCAAATATTCGATTTATCGCAAATCAAGTAAAGCCAGATGGGAAATCAAAACGATATACTGGGTGAATTATGCCGACATACGAATTTATCAATAAGAAAACAAAGAAACTCGAAGAGCATGTCATGACGATGTCTGCCTATGATGAGTTCAAAAAGAAAAATCCTCATCTCGAAAGATACATCGGTGATGCGCCTTTGTTTAGTTACACAGGCACAGGAGACTTTGCTGGCAAAAAAACTGACAACACTTGGAAAGAAGTGATGTCGAAGATTGCTGAACAAAATCCTCGAAGTCCACTCGCTGATAAGGTTCTAAAGAAAGACAATAAACGTGTTTCAACTGATAGAGTTCTCAAGAAACATAATGTACTTCAACCAAAATAGGACGACCTTGTGTCTAAAAAAAGAAACGAAAGCACTGATGTTATTTTCTCTGAGCCGATTGAAAAGAAACCACCGCGCATCAAAGCAACAGAGTTAAAGAAGTTCGAGCCACTGACTGCGAATCAGTCAAAGTTCTTTGAAGCGTACAGAGGTGGCGATTACTTCACAATGCTTTGCGGTTCAGCAGGAACTGGAAAGACATTTATTGCACTATACAAAGCAATTGAAGAAGTTCTTGATCGATCGTCATCCTTTCATCGTGTGGTTATTGTTCGCTCCGCTGTTCAATCACGAGATCTTGGATTTACTCCAGGATCCGTAGAGGAAAAGATGAGCCTCTACGAACAGCCGTATATGCAAATTTGTCATACACTCTTCGGTCGCCGCGATGCGTATGATGCATTGAAGGAATGCAATCGAATTGAGTTCATCTCTACAAGTTTCATTCGTGGTATGTCATTCGACGATGCTGTTATTCTTGTAGATGAATGTCAGAACTTGACCTGGGAAGAGTTATCGACTATAATGACTCGAGTGGGCTATCGTTCGAAGATTATCTTTTGTGGAGACTATAAGCAGACAGACTTGTATCGCAATAGCAAAGACAAGTCTGGTATGAAAAAGTTTCATGAGATTGCGAAGATGATGAACGCATTTACAAATATTGAATTTACTACAGAGGATATCGTCCGCTCAAGTTTGGTCAAGGATTTCTTGATCGCTGTTGAGAAATACGAAAAAGAAACCAGTGTTTAATCATATTCATCATGACTTCCCTAAACTTCTAACTGAAGACGTAAATGGGACTCGAATGTATGTTATGCCGAATGGCAAACATTACCCATCTGTCACCACCGTCCTTTCTGATTACGGAAAGGAAGGTATCATGGAATGGCGCAAGCGAGTCGGCGATGTAAAAGCAAATGAGATATCTCGTAAAGCCACCACGCGTGGAACTAGTGTACACAAAGTTATTGAGAAATATCTTTACAATGAGGATATCTCTGGATATGAAATGCTACCAAATGTCAAATCTCTTTTCGTGCGTATGAAAGATGAACTTGATAAGAAGGTAAACAATATTCACTGTCTCGAAACTAAACTGTTCTCTAATGAACTTGAATTGGCTGGCACAGTGGACTGTATTGCTGAGTATAATGGAACATTATCCGTTATTGACTTCAAGACCTCTGTAAAACTTAAAAAGAAAGAAAATATCGGCAACTATTTTATGCAAGGAACAGCCTATGCCAATATGTTTACGGAGATGACTGGACTGCCTGTGCATCAAATTATAATTCTGATTGGTGTTGATACAGCTAACTTTTGTCAAACTCTAATCATAAAAGAGAATGAGATGATTACATGGAAGCAAGAGTTGATTAAATATATAAAGTCGTACCAAGAAAAGTTTGACTTGGTCACTTAGAAACGTTATAATAGAATGTCGAGTATCGAAAGGAGATTCATATATGAAAATTTCTCTTGCCCTTGCCGCCGCTATCGGTATAACTTTAACACCAATCGCAATCGCTCAAAATTCAGAAGAGCAAATTTTAGGTGCGATTGCTGGCTACTATCTCGGAAACAGTATTGGCGACGGAGATGGTCGTAGAGCCGCACGTGTTTTAGGTGCGGTTATTGGCTATCGTTATGGAGAAAACATACTAAGTCGTAGAGATCGTCGAGATTTTTTAAATATGGACGTGTATGACTTTCGCCACTATTGCCGTCGAACAGTTCCTTACAATTACAGTGATCGCCGTAACACTCGGGATGCATGGATTCGTGGATGTGTAAATCGTCTTTCACAACAACAACGTAAACTTGAACGTGAAGCCTATGAGGATGGATATTATGGACCTTCCAATTAATTATTATGAACTCAAAGTAATCATTGAAGAACTTGAACATGCTGGTCGATGGGAACTTCGTGATCGTTTACTGCTCGTTTATGAGTTGATGGCGGAAGGAAAGCCATACAAAAAAATTCTTCGCGAGGAATACAACATAGTCGCATAATTGACTATATACTTTTTTCTTCAAGAGTTACAAATGGACCATTTCATACAATTTTTAAAAGAGTGGGGACTTTTTTTGGCTCCACTTTTTACCATTTTTTTGTTTTGGGGAATCGTCACATTTACCGACATTTTTTTATAAAGGAAAAATTAATTAATGAAAGCAATTATTCTAGCATTTGCGCTCGCTTCAACTCCAGCATATGCGATCGATCGTGTATCACAATATGACTTTGATCGAGATGGGAAGGTATCGTTCGAAGACATTAATCGATTCTGTACAGTTTCAAAATCGTTCTTCGATCGTGCCGATAAAAATGAAGATGGATATTTAACAAACGCCGAAATGTCTGTGGCGCGAGGATATCTTTTTTCACGATGTGATAATGTAAATGTTGATTTAAACGTTATGAAAAGTTCAAATCACAATTACAACTAAATATACTATCTTTGTTACGGTGATAAGATGACAGAGGTAAAAGAAATTAAATGTGGATGTGGTCGTAGCCCAACTGGTGTTTGTGTTGGTCTACATGCAATGACGAATGAACAGTATAAAAAGCATTTAGAACAACAGCAAAAATTATTAAGTGAACAATCTAAACCACAATTTTTAGTTGATTAATGGTTGTAAACTGACGACTAAAAGTGTTCTGGACGTGGGTTCGACTCCCACCTTCTCCACCAATTGACGGGGAAGAAATGGCTTCGACAGGGCAAGTAATAAACCGACGGCAACCAGTGAGGCGACTGACTTAATCAGCGCAAAAACTGTAAATGCAAATGATGCATATTACGATCAGGAACTTCCATTAGCTGCTTAATTGCAGTTGAAGTTTTCCAGAGTTGACTCACTTGGTAACAGAACGAGTCAGGACGGTGGGCGAAAGCCCACCCTTCTTTATATAATGACACACACAACACACATAGGAGATAAGAATATGACACCGTTTGAAATTCGATTAGAATTAGTTAAGTTGGCAAAAGATATGCTTTCAGAAAAATATCATTCTGAAAGAAGCATTCTTGAGCAACAATGGAACAATGAGGTTCAGGCTGCTATAACTGTTAGCAGAGAACCACCGCATGCTCCGACTTTGCCAAAATATTTCTCAGAGAATGAAGTAATTGCAAAGGCTACTAGCCTCAATGACTTTATTTCTGGAAATAAGCAGTTCCTGTAAGACTTAATAGAGTCAGAGAGTGGTGGTGCGAACCACCATTCTCTTCTTTTCACTGCAATAATTATGCTTAAAATTTATCAGTGTTATTTTCAGAAAGATCAAGTGCGGTTTTTGGATCCTGCATTCATACCGTTTGACAATACAGCGAATGAAGATCCAGAGTTTCTGGAGTATGCTCTTCATAAAAAGTTGTATCAGTTTACCACACCTGATGACTACTGGGGAATGGTGAGTTGGCGCTGGAAAGAAAAAACAGGAAATTTATCAGGGTCTGTTTTTAAAGATTGGATTGAATGTCATCCAGGGTATGATGTCTATCACTTCAATCCATATTTGGGAATTGCAGCCACGTTTGATAATTGTTTCACCGAAGGCGAGGCTCAACATCCTGGCATGATGCGATTTATAAATCTGTTTCTAAAAGAAACGGGAATAGATCTAGACATGAGAAATGTGAAGTATCCAATCAATTATTTTTTGTATGCAAACTACTGTATTGGAAATAGAAAGTTTTGGGATGATTGGATGGGATTTTTTGATTCGCTTATTGATGTCAGTAAGCGAAATCAGGAGTTGTGGGATTTCTTGTACAATGAAAAGACATCTCACAGAGGCGGTGAGAGAGTAAATTTTTTATTTGTTTTTGAACGAGTTCTTTCTTTGTTTTTGTTTTTAAATCGAGACAAATACAAAGTGATTAATTATCCTTATGTAAAGGAACTCATGCTCTCTCTCCATAAGGAAGAAGATTACGAAAAATACATTCCAATGATAAATGTAAAATCGTAATCGCTGCAATAATGGAGGCAACAAACATGAATGCAGTAGACACACTTCGTAATGTAGAAAAGTACTTTGATCGCAATCACAATTTCTTTTTGCTGTGGGGTGGTTTATTAGCTGCCATATTTTTCGGAATCTTTGTTCCGTTTGATATGCATGCTCGAACAATGGCGCAACTAGAAAAACAACAAGAAGCCAATACGCTTCTGATTGCTCAAATGAATGACATGACTAATCGTATGGAATTTCTTGAACTATCCTACGAACAAAAACAAAAGGTCATGCGAGACGTTGAATGTCTTGCCAAGAACATTTATTTCGAAGCAGGTTCTGAACCGCGCACTGGCAAAATTGCCGTTGCTGAAGTCACCATGAATCGTGTAAAGAGTCGACAGTTTCCGAGAACTGTATGCGGTGTTGTCTATCAAAAGACAAAAGGCACTTGTCAATTCTCTTGGGTCTGTGAGGATAAGAAAGGTATTCGCAGTCGTGGTATGTGGCGTGAGTCCTTGCAGATTGCCGAAAACATTTTGATTTCTAAGAAAAAATATGGTATAATTGGGAATGCAATGTACTTTCATGCAGACTATGTTCAGCCTGCATGGTCGAGTCAGAAGGTTTTAGTAAAACAGATTGGCAATCATATTTTTTATCTTTGAGGTTATATGAGAATACTTGATGATGTGAAACTTGACTACAAAGATGTACTCATCACACCCAAGCGATCAACTCTTGCTTCTCGAAGCGAAGTGAAACTCGATAGAAAATTTAAATTCAAACATGGCGGTGAGTGGTCTGGCGTTCCAATTATTGCTGCAAACATGGATGGTGTTGGCACTCTCGAGATGGCAGAGGAACTAAACAAGCATAAGTGTTTAGTTGCTGTAACCAAACATTATTCTGAACAAGATCTGTTAAATCATTTTGCATTGAGATTGAACAGTAGTGTTTACTCTTTGGGTATTTCAGACACAGATCTAAAGAAGTTTGAGAATGTTTATCACTCTGATATGTTTCATATACATATGAGAGTTTGTATTGATGTTGCGAATGGCTATACACAAGCGTTTGTAGATTTTGTAAAGAAATTTCGTGACAAATATCCATCAGTAACTCTCATCGCAGGTAATGTTGTCACACCAGAAATGACAGAGGAATTAATTCTATCTGGTGTTGACATTGTGAAAGTTGGTATTGGTCCTGGATCAGTGTGTACAACACGCAAGATGACAGGAATCGGCTATCCGCAGTTGAGTGCGGTTATTGAGTGCGCGGATGCAGCACATGGTCTTCAGGGTCATATCATAGCGGATGGAGGGTGTACCGTTCCTGGAGACGTTGTGAAGGCATTCGCTGCGGGAGCCGATTTTGTGATGCTTGGTGGTATGTTGGCGGGTCACAAAGAGGGTGGCGCATCTGTGTTTGGAACAAATAGATTTTACGGCATGAGTTCAGATACAGCAATGGACTTACACAATGGTGGTGTTGCTAACTATCGAGCCAGCGAAGGCAAGACTGTTGAGATTCCATATCGTGGAGAGGTAAGCAGAACATTACAAGAAATACTTGGTGGTCTGCGTTCGGCATGTACTTATGTGGGAGCAAGTGAATTGAAGCATTTGAGTAAGCGTACAACGTTCGTGCGTGTAACTCAGCAGTTGAACAATTCCTTGAGTGCGTATGAGATCTGAAATGGCAAGTCGAGAAGAAAAAAATAATTTCTCAATGATGATCATGGAGATGGCAATCGAAAAACGAATTGATCACATGGATGCAATCACAACTTACTGTGAACGAAATAATCTTGAAATTGAAGTCGCTGCATCATTAATCAATGACTCATTGAAAAGTATTATACAAGGTGAGGCAATGGAAATGCGATTTCTTCCGAGAGGTGGCAAACTTCCGTTATGAATGGATATGATCTTTACGGATTATATCAAGCCATCAAATTGCATTTCAGTTCAGAACAATATAACTTCTTTCAATATGATGGTAAAACGAGAATATCCGTAGATGCGTTTCAAAAACGTCGTGATAAATTTCTATTCCACCGCCTTGCGCGCAAGTATCGCGACGAGGAAATGGTTCCATTTCTGGTGGCTAATTTTGTTGACCGCGACGATAATTGGACCAAGTCACTCCTTGAAGAGGAGGCTGAGCAAGCATATCGAGATTGGAGACGAAGAACAGATTCGATGAGCAAAGTCTATGTCGAGGACTTGCAAAAAATTGCAACAAAAGAAAGTTTCAATGATTTATTTAAAGTTGATGATGGACAGTTTCCGAAATTACTCATTGCATTTATGCAAAAAGAAATAACAATTGAAACGATGGTAATTTTAAATAACATCTTTGACTTTATAAGAATTTGGGACAAGAAGATCTCTGATGATATCATCTATCCCAAAGTATCAAGAAAGATTCGTAAGTACGGAGCATTCTTGAATGTAAACGTTGACAAGTACAAATCTTTGACAAAGAAAACTTTACTTGGTAACGAAAATACTATATAATGATATGGTAATGAAAAAAGTGGACAAGACGAAATACATTTAATACAACGCAATACGGAGTAATACATATGAGTCTATCAAATCTAAAAAACAAGGGTTCATCTCTTGATAAATTAAAGAAAGCAGTCGAAGCCTCTTCTTCTGGCAACTCAAATAAATCAAATATTGATGATCGTTTCTGGCAACCTGAAGTGGATGCTGCAGGAAATGGTTACGCAGTGATTCGATTTCTTGATACGCCAGCAGTTGATGGTGAAGATGGATTACCATGGGTACAAGTTTGGTCGCATGGATTTCAAGGTCCAGGTGGTTGGTACATTGAGAACTCTCTCACAACTCTTGGAAAGAATGATCCTGTTTCTGAATACAATACAGTTCTCTGGAACTCTGGCATTGAAGCCAATAAAGAAATCGCGCGAAAGCAAAAGCGCAAGCTGACTTACATTAGCAATATTCTTGTCGTTTCTGATCCAAAGCGTCCTCAGAATGAAGGAAAAGTTTTCCTTTACAAATTTGGTAAGAAAATCTTTGATAAGGTCAAAGAGAAACTAGAGCCACAATTTGCTGATGAGACTCCATTAAATCCTTTTGATTTCTGGAAGGGTGCAAACTTCAAGGTCAAGATTCGCAATGTCGAAGGCTATCGCAACTATGATAAGTCGGAGTTTGATTCTCCTGCTGCATTATTTGCTGGTGATGATGCTCAAATTGAGAAGGTCTGGAAGTCCACACATTCACTCAAAGACTTCTTAAAGCCTGATAATTTTAAGTCATATGATGAATTAAAGGCAAAATTAGAGCGTGTGCTTGGTGCTGGTGGATCTGCTGCAGTTGTTGCTAAGAAGATCGATGATGAAGAAGCAGATGCTCCTGTCGTTCGTTCAGCTCCAGCAAAGAAGGTTACTGCTGAAGATGTCACTGTTGAAGACGATGACATGGCATTTTTTGAGAAACTTGCCGCAGAGTAATACAATTCAGAAAACTATAGATGTTTTCGGGCGCACTTCGGTGCGCCTTTTTTTATGGTCCGTAATTTGGATGAAATAAATCAGCAGCGGCATGACGATTGAATGTGCTGTCATCACTAAACACTCTAGAAGTTTTAGAACCATCAGAGGAATTTGGTGCAAGCATTTGTGTGCTGTTATTATTAATCACAGTTGTGCCTCTGCCCATATCACTATTACGTTCATAAAATGGTGTTTCATTAATAAGAGAGTCTTTTTCATTTTTGGCATTAATAATTGCATTAGTGTCACTACGCATTAAATTTTCATCAGAAACTGGACGAAGTCGTTTAGAATTTAATGCGATTTTATCTATTTCGCCACTATCCTCTAAACGATTAAATTCTTTTAATGTTTCTGCGCCTCGCCCACCAGTATAAAAATCAGCGTATAGTGCTTTAAATCTCTCATATGGATTGTCTGGACGATCATAGAGTCTAGATCCTTGTACATCTATTGATTCTATTTGCCCGTCACCACCCACACCACGTCTACCTTTGCCTATTATATCTATTGATTCAATTTCCTCGTCACCACCCGCATTACGCCTACCGATTACATCTATTGATTCAATTTCTTCTTCATCATCCATGGAACTTCTCCGAGAGGCTCTGGTGAATGTTGGCTCAGGTCTAACAGCTGGAGCTGGTGGCACAAATGGAATGAATGGTTGTGGGAGAGCGACAGGTTCGGGTGCAGGAACAGGTTCAGGTAATAATGCAGGTTCGGGTGCAGGAACAGGTTCAGGTAATAATGTAGGCTGAGGTTCTGTTATTATTGATCGTTCACCATCATCGATTCTTTCGATAATTTCTTGTCCCAGAAATGGAGCGATAAGTGATCGATCTAGATTTGGTTGTCGTAATCCTGAAGTAATTCTTGTAAAGCCAGAAGCATTACGAGCTCTGTCTAAAATTGCTTGGATTTGAGCTGGACTAAATGACGGATTTTGTGCTAAGGTTGCTGCTGTATCTTCAGTGCTTCTTAATGTTGCAGCAGCATTTAATAAGCCATCATCACTTTCAGTTCTTTCTATATAACTTTTAGATGCAGTTAAGTTGTCCAAAAAATCTTGTGGAACAGTTGATGTCGTTGGTTCAGATTTTGTTTCTAGTTCAGCAAAACTATTTGATGTGAATGTAGGATTTGTAGTAGGTTCGATAGGCTCATCATCTCTTCTATTTAATTTATTGGCAAATGATCTAAAATCTGGAACTGCTCTCCGTATCGCATCATCTGGCTCACCTCCAAATTGTCGCGCCACATCTAGTGATCCCTGAAAACCACCAAATCGTTGTGAGAATCGAAAGGATGGTTCTGCTCCTCTAGCAGCAAAACTAGAAAAATTACCACGTAGAGTATCGATACTTGGAGTATATGCCATTTATTTTTTTCTCTTTAATTGTCGTTCTCGTATTCTGTCGTTTTCTTCTTTCACTTGATTTGCAATCAAAGAAACATACATTGCTCTTTCCCACGGAAGCATTTGCTCAAGTTCCGTAAGAGAATAATTATGAAACTGCATCAACGCAAAATTAGTCATATAATAAGATTTCAATTTTTCATTACGAAGGCTTATACGAAAAAATCGAGGAGACCCTCCAGTTTGATAAAGTGTTCTTTACCACACTTTTTACAAACTAATGTTGATTCGTGACGAAGCATGGGCATTTCTGTAAAGAAATTTTTAATTTTTTTATACTGATCAGTGGTCAAATTATTAATAAAATTTTCAAATTCATTCTCTAACATTTCATTCAATTTATAAACTTGTTCTTCATCATAGAGATATTCAGTGCACTCCTTAAGAATTTCGATCGGCATATCTTTTGTGTCAGATTTTTCAATCAAAATTTTTGAAATATTAAATGTCGGATAACGCAATTTTATGCCAACACTATCAGTTAATTTTATATTATTACTGAATGGTTTATGTTCCATTGCAACTTTTAATAAATCAACATCTAGTTCCATTTTCCCTTTACACGTTTTATTATTTTCATTAACATGCTCACAAATAAATTGAAGTGAAACCACTTCACCAATAGATCTTGCTCTTAAATTTAAGAACAAGTATTCAATCTCATATAATGGTAATAAATCGACATTCAATTCATCTAAAACACAATTGTGAATGATTTGTTTGATCGCATCCAAACTGTTTTCATAATCATTAGACTCCAATGCCATTAAAAGAATTTTTTCTTCTTTCACGACAAAGGGTCTAAATGTTATCTCTTTTTCTAATGAATTTAGTCTTAATTTATAAGTTGGCAATTCAATTTTTGGTAATGGCATAATTTACTCCATATTATGAATATAATCTATTATGTACGTTTTTTTCTTCTTCCAATCACATTGATACCTTCAAGTATCTCAGATTGATTTCTTCTTCCGATCACATCGATACTTTCAAGTATCTCAGATTCATTTCTTCTTCCGATCACATCGATACCTTCAAGAACCTCTACAGGTTTTCTTTCTCCAATTACATCGATTCTTTCTAATATCTCATCAGCATCTGCATCATCTCTCTCGAATTTATCTGATCTTAAATTTTTCCAATATCGATAGGAAAAATTCACTTCAAGTCTAGATGCATCACCAGCATTAATCCAGTCTGAACGAATCTCATTCATAGCAACTGGAAAAACTTCAAAAAGTTTTACAGCATATGAATAATATTTTCCAGTTTCGGATACTTGAGAAATTAACATTTCACCTATATATTCATCTCTATAACGAAAATCAAATTTATTTTCTTTTGGGTTTACTAAATTCATCCATGCATCAAAAAACGTTTTTTGTCTCATTTCGTCGTCAAGCATAAACATAATTTGTGTATTGTCATAATCTGTGCTTCTCGCATATTCAATAAGTGGTCCACCATAATTTGTTGCAAGAGTGCCTAACTTGACTCCAGGAAAAGCCGCAGACTGTGCATAAAAGGTGAGAAAATCGTTACGAAATAATGATGGGAGTTTGAACTTAAATATGTCTCGTAACTCTGCAGGTGGGAGAATGGCAACTACAGTTCTATTATCTCGAGTGAATCCATTTTTTCGCACCTCGGATAAAAAATTATTAATGTTTAATAGTTTTTTCGGGTTTAGAGACATCAACCATAGCTCCTCATATTTGCTACAGGTAAAAATATTGCTGTTTGCCAATTATTAGGTTCGACATAAAGCAACGGAGAGACCATTTGATCGTATAGATACCTTCTAATGCAATCGCGTATTGAAGAAAATCGACTCATAGTTTTAAGTAAATCATATGAAAGTAAAAATCTCGTAGAATTATCATATTTATCATTATTTAAAAAGATTGATAGCCCATCTAAGATAGATATACGATTATCAACATCTAAAAAGTGTAGATTTATACCTGTAAATCCATCGCCCGTTACTGTTGTAGGAATCACCAAAGGAAACTCATCCCATTGTGGAAGTTTTTCTTTAGTGAGTGGATCGTATCTAAACATAAACATACGACCAACTGCTGCGAATGCCGTAATACGTTTTGCATCGTTTAGCACATTTGATCGATTCATTGGAATCGAAGCCTTCGAAATCATTTGTTGAGCAAATAATTTTGCTTCTTCAGTTCGAGGTTTGATGCCTTTTTTAGACATCTCACGTGTGATTTTTTCTAAAAGCGCTGCCATTATATCCTTAATTGATCTTCAGTAATTAGATCGAATCTCCAGTTTCTATCCTTACAATACTCTTGTGCAGCCTTCCACTTTGCTTCGTTAACACCCCACGTGGCGACCTCTTTAATATACTGTGTTGTAACTTTGTTTTTAATCTTTGGCGGAATTGCTTGACTTTTTGGTTTAACCTCTAATATTAAGTTTTCTATCATCCCTTGTTTGTTCTGAACTTTGACATAAAAGTCAGGAAAATAACGATGCCAACGATTGTCGACTGGCGATAAATAAGGAATAACGATCTCTTCATTAGACCAACCAATTACACTAGTGTTTTCATCTAAATGCACCATTACTCGGCGTTCCCATAACGACCTATACCAGATATTCGTGGGATCACCTAAATATTTCTTAGTGTTTTTTGGACTAAATTTACCACTGTAAGCCATCATTTATTTATAGGAATATTCAATGTCAACAGATGCTCAAAGATTAGAAAGAGACTATGGTGAAATTAACAATAGAAAACATCTATATTTCCCTCAAGAGTTAGGCGACCAATCAGGGATGTATAAAAATGCGGTGCGATTTAAAGTATATGCGCAGAATAAAGCAAAATTAAATGTCGTAAGTGAAACACCAATAGTAAAACAACCACCATCGCAATATCTGAATTCGAATGGAAGAAATTTTCCTGTGAATGCAGCTGCTTTTGCAACCTTCGGTGCATCTCGTAGCATCGCTGCATCTCCCCCTGCGCTCGCTTTTCTTAGACTTCCTCCAGGAACCAGTGCAGAGACAATCGAAAATTTAGCTGTTTTAGGTAGATTTGGTTTATCTTTTATAGGTGGAGGAACACCTGGTGCATCTCTTGAAGATGCTAGTTACGGAAAAAGAACAAAAGACTTAAAAAACACAATATTGCTATACATGCCTGAACTCGTTACTAATATAGATAGACATGATTATCAACCAATTTCAATAAATCAAGCAGCAGGACGAGCGGGTTTATTCACAGCTGCGAATCCTTTAGCACCTTCACTTAACGTTCCAAACTTAGCCGAGGCGGAAATAGTTGCAGAGCTCGCTGGTAGAGCTGGTATATTTGGAACACGACCTACTGAAGCATTTTTAGCTGGTCTTGGGTATGCATTAAATCCAATGCTCGAGCAGATTTATGGAGGAAGTCAGAATAGAAGATTTCAGTTTGTATTCACATTTGTCCCAAGAAATCAAAAAGAATCTGACGAACTTTTAAATATCATTAAAACCTTTCGATTTCATTCGCATTCTGAGAGTGCTGATAGAGGTCAATCTGTTGATTCCGACCCAGTGGCAGGTGGAACTGGAACAAGATATCTTGTTCCACCAAATCTTTTTGAAATAGAATTTTTAAGAAGAAAGGTAACTGGAAAGTTTCAAGAAAATTCAGCCTTACCTAGAATTGCACCATGCATGTTAACATCGGTACAAGTTGAATATTCCGCTGATACTCCAACTTTCGCTACATTTAGAGATGGTCAACCTGTTTCGATTAGATTATCAATGGAGTTTATGGAATCAATAATTCTTTCTAAATTGGATATTCAAAATGGATACTAATGTCATATTTTGCTAAATTTCCGCGAGTATTTTACTCGATTAATAAAGAAGGTAACGATGCAAAAATCGTGCCTGATATTACTACAAGTATAAAATTTTTAGAATCTGTAATTACACAGTCTAGTTTATACTTTAAGTATGAGATAAAAGGCGGCGAAACTCCAGAACAAATAGCGCATCGAGTGTATGGTGATCCAGAAAAACAATGGATTATTTTACTGGCCAATAAACTTATTGATCCGCAATTTGATTGGGCAATGGGTCCCTTTGATTTTGAAAAATACATTAAACAAAAATATGCATCTTTAACTGTTAGTCTGAACACAACTGAGTCATATCCCTCAAATTATACTGTTGATGAAGTCGTATTTCAAGGATCTACATATGTCGAATCGACAATGGAGGCAAAAGTTGTTGCATATAATTCTGGTACTAAAGTTTTGCAAATTAAATTCCCTACACAAGTGCTAGCAAACAGTAGAAATATTTCAGGAGTTTCCTCGGCGCAAACGCATTCAATTATTGGTATTACAAATAATTTAGATGGATATCAATGGGCTTCAAATACAACCAGTCATTTCCAAGCAACAGAGGTGCGTCGAACAGCTGATAATCCAAGTTTTAGTGAGACAAGAAAATTTAGAGTGACTGCAAACTCATATAATTATGCAACAAAAAATGTTGTTGCAATTAATACAAATACATCATACTCTAATACCTTTAATGTGATAAGTTCAATAGATGGAAGTAATACAACTCTAACTGTGTCCACAACAATCGCTCCAGTGTCAATTTATGATTATGAGTTAGAATTAAATGAAAATAGACGTAAAATTATTATTCCAAATTCTTCCATTATAAACACCATAGAGAATCAATTTTCATCATTAATGACGGCAATATAAAATGGTAATAAATGGAAGTGGAGAATCCTCTGTAGATGGTGCGCTTTCACCATACGATTTTATACTCGATGAGTTAAAAATTATTAACTCTGCAGGAATCACTATTGGTATTGATTATATTTTTACTGAACTTAATATATATGAAGACCTTTTTAATAATGTTATGAATGGTGATATATATATAACTGATTCGAGTGAAATTATTACTCGATTAAATATGTATGGTAATGAGTTTATTTCAATTGTATTCAAAACTCCAGGTAACATAAAATTTCAAAAAGTTTTTCGAATATATAAAATAAGTGAGTATGGTTTACGTGGTACTTCAAGCGCCACATATAAAATTCATTTTTGCTCAGAAGAATTTTTGTTAAGCCAGCAAGTTTTTGTATCAAGGTCTTACAAAGAAGCAAGATTATCTGATATTGTAATTAATATCGCAAATGATTACTTAAAAATTCCAAATAAAAAATTTCAAGCAAAAAATATAGAAGCATCGACATTATTGCTTGCTCCTGAAAAAAATCCACTTATAGTTCCAAATTTAAGACCGTTGGAAGCAATAAATTGGATATCATCTTTTGCATTAGATACCTCTGGCTTATCACCAGGATTTTTCTTTTATGAGAGTGTTAATGGATATAATTTTATATCATTAAGCACAATATACTCACAACAACCTAAAACAAAATTATATTATTCTGCGAAAAATATGCAATCTTTTGAGAATATTCAATCACAACAAAATAAATTAGATGAAATGGAATTTAGGCAAGTGTTTGACGCTTTAGATAGCATTAGTAACGGTGCATTTTTTTCCCAATTAATAAAACTTGATTTATTGAATAGAAATGTTGAGGGTGAAGCAATGTCGATATCTCAGAGTCGATATAAAACCTTAAACAATTTTTTGCCGTATAATTTGGCTAAAAATCGAATGGGAACATCTATTGACCAAGCATCTGGATACATTCGAATGTTTCCAGCTTTTCAAGAGGATCTTATGAATAGATGGCTGCTAATGAGAGCTTCTAGGCTCGCATTATTAAACAATACACGATTGCACATCGATATTCCTGGTAATAGTGCATTGTCTGTCGGAGACATTGTCTATATTAGTATCCCAACAAATGATGCCAGTACAGAGGTTAAAAATTTAAATGAAGACAAATATTTGTCTGGTAAATATCTAATAACAGGATTAAGGCATCAATTATTAAATACAAAATATTGTTGTTATGCGCAGTTGTGTAAAGATTCATCTAGTATAGATTTCAGTATAAATCCAATTACTAATACAAATTGGAGCACAGCGATTAACTCATGAAAATTCGTAAAAATTTTATTGGTCAAGATGGATTCCAATGGTGGATTGGAGTTGTTGAAGACAGAAATGACCCTGAGAAACTCGGGAGATGTCGTGTTCGCATATTTGGAATACACACTTCAGATTTAAATCTCATTCCATCAGAGGATTTACCTTGGGCTATTCCTGTGTATTCGATTAATAATAGTGGAACGTTCTCAACTCCCAAAGAAGGTGAATATGTAATTGGATTTTACCTTGATGGTTCATATAGTCAATCTCCAGCAATATTAGGTGTTTTACCTGGAATTAATCAGTTTCCTAAAATAGAAGATATTGGGTTTAATGATTTAAGAAACGCTGAACAAATTCGTAACTCACCACAAAAACCATCTTCAATCGATTATCCTGAGTCCAAAACTGGATATTATACAAATGTAAGTGGAAATATTGTTAATGATGGCGTTGGCATTATAGAATTAGTAATCAATAATATTATCATACATCTTCCACTTTCTCTTAGTGCAAAACCATCACTTACTGATGATCAGCAAAACATTGTTGGTTATAGTCATAAATTTACTCAGAGCGAGATTAATACAGGATTTATCGATATTCCTAATAATGATACGATTATTATTCGTGGTTTAAATGGCGCAAATACAACTATTACTGAAGTTCAGGCTCGAGCACTATTAAATTTAGATGTGATTTCATCATTACAACGCGCTGAGTTTTCTATTGAGAGCAATGTTTGGAATACACTTAATGCCACACAAAAAGCTGGTCTGACTCTTAATGCATATCATATGGGCACCAAAACAGACTTCAGAAAGTCGGGTGTTCAATCAGCTATTATTTCAAACAATATTGTTGGTGCATCTCAACTCCTAAGTGCTGACATGCTTAGATCATCAACAGGAAAATATATCAGAAGTGAAGATGGTTTAGCGCATGCTGCCGCAAATTTATTCAAATCGATCCCCAGAAGCGAAGTAATCGCGGCTCGAGCAAACACTCTAACAAATATAACACCAATGACTGTCGCAGGCTCTGGTGTTGGGGTACAGGTTTTTGAATCAAATTTATCAGAGGATAGTGACGCTAAGTCATTAAATTATCCAAATGTTGATGATCTAGGGAAATCAACTTTAAGTGATTTGATAACAAATACCGATAAAACAATTATTCAAAAATTTAGAGAACGTTCTTTGATAAATGCATTAGGCGCCAATGATGAATCTTGGGCTGAACCCAATCCAATTAATTCTACAGAATATCCATTTAATAAGGTAACAGAAACTGAATCAGGGCATGTTATTGAAATGGATGATACACCTCTTATGGAGCGTGTACACATTGCACATAGAGCAGGAAGTTTTGTTGAATGGTATCCGAGCGGAACAAAGGTTGAGAAGATTGTTAAAAATAATTATAAACTTATTATGAGTGATGATCATTTATATGTCGCAGGTATGGTCAATATCGTATTAGAATCAAACACTAACGTTAGAATTGTTGGTAACTGTAATCTACAAATAGAAAACGATTTAAATGCAAAAATTAGCGGAAATGTTAATTTTTCTGTTGCTGATTCGTTTAATATAAAGGCTAACACTCTTAAATTTGATATAGCACAGACCTCTACAATTATGGCTGCAACACATAGCAACACAGGAACATCAATAGCACAAACATCAATTGTAAAACGTGGTTCACCTACTTTATCTCAGAAGTTTTTAGAGGCAGATCGAGTTGTAAGATTTTCAGCTGAAATTAATAAAGAAAATACTAATATTTTGAAAAAGTATCAAGCTGACCCATATAAATTTCCAGCAGCCTTTAAAAATGTTAAGCAATTCATTGCTCCAGCCCCGAAATCAGGTTCCGATCGTATACTTAAAAATATTGTTGGAAAGAGCATAATTGTATTAAACGAAACAGCAGATATAAAAAAATGGCTGGACAAGCAGCTTGATTTAGCATCAAAGGGTTATTGGAGAGAAACTGGAGTTGAAACATCAAAGGTGATACAACCATCAAATCATAATATAATCGATTTATGGAGAAATTTAGGGTTCACACGAGAATATTGGACTTTAAGCGATCAAACTAACTGGGCGATGGCATTCGTTAATTTTGGATTAAAACAAAATGGATATCGATATGTTCAAACTCCATATTCGAGAGATGTTGAACTTCGTATTGACGACTATCGGTTTGTTCGTGTGAACCCACAAGATGCAAGAGCTGGAGATGTTGTTTTATGGGCTAATGATCATGTAAATTTTGTGTATGATAATATAGCCTCTGCATTAAGATTTGTGGGAGCAGTGCAACCACCTGATCCACAATTAAATCTGGGTGATGGTCGTATTGGAGACGTATCGATAGTGACTGCAGCAGGTTGTCCAATCGTTACAATTGTTCGTCCATCTAAGACCTAAATAACGGATAGAGGAATAAAAATGCAGCGAGAGACTCGAATTTTTTCGGATTTAGATCTAAATTTTAGTAAACATCCAGTAAAAAAAGATGTTACGCTAAAATTAAACGAGCATGCGATTAGTAGTTCAGTTAGAAATATAATTTTAACTAATTTTGGAGAACGCCGCTTTATCCCTAAATTTGGTAGCGGAGTATATTCGTTATTATTCGAACCATTAGATGATATGACAGCTTCTAACATTAAAGATGAGATACTTAATGCTCTTCAAAATTTTGAACGTAGAATACAAATCGATTTAATCAATGTCGAACCAAATTTTCAAAATAATGGATTCGATGTTACTATTCGATTTTTTTTACTAAACATAGCAACTCCGTTCAGTATAGGCTTATTCTTGCAAAGGTTAAGATAAAATGGCAAATGTTGAAAGCAAACTTATAATTTCTGATCCAGATTTCTTTACAATTAAAGAAAGTTTGAAGAATTTTTTACGATCCCAAAATACATTCTCAGATTACGACTTTGAGGGATCTGCATTATCTCAATTAATTGATCTATTGTCATATAATACACATTACCTGTCATTTTATATGAATATGGTTTCTAATGAATCATTTTTAGATACGGCATCACTTCGCGACTCTGTTATCTCTCATGCAAAAATGCTTGGTTATACGCCATCTTCAACTCGTAGTTCTAGAGCAAGAATAGATTTAAGTTTTACATTAGCAAATAATCCAAGTATTGGAAGCATCACATCATTGACATTGCCTAAATTTACGCAATTTGTTTCATCTGCTCTTGATGGTGTAAACTATACATTTACAAATCTAGATGAAATTACAGTTTCGAAAGCGAATAATCAATTTTTATTCTCAGACCTGAATATTTTTGAGGGAACTCCATCTACACAAGTTTTTGTATACAGCCAACTAATTAATCCGCTACAAGAATTTACATTGAATGATTCAAAGATTGATACCTCTACACTCGAGGTTATTGTGCAAACATCTGCAGGCGACCTTTCTCAGCGAACATTTACATTCGCTTCCAACACCTCCTCTCTTACTGCAAATAGCAAAGTATTTTTTCTAAACGAAATATCTAATGGTAATTATAAAATTTATTTCGGAGACGATATAATTGGTAAAAAACTTGATGATGGTAATTTAGTTATTGTAACATATTTAATTAGCAATGGAATAAAGGCAAACAAAGCATCATCATTTAAATTATTAAGTCCTGTTGGTGGTTTAACTAATGCAACAATTGTTGTAGATCAAGTTGCTGTTGGTGGTGCTGAAATCGAAACAATAGAGAGTATTAAAAATTTAGCACCAAAAACATTTGCATCAAACGGTCGCGCTGTTACAAAAAATGATTATATTGCTCTAATTCAACAAAGATATCCATCATTTGAAGCTGTAAATGTATGGGGCGGTGAAGAAAATTTACCACCAGTATATGGAAAAGTTTTCATTTCTGCAAAACCTGCAGCAGGGTATGAAATCTCTAGATCTGAAAAAGATTTTATTTTAAATGAAATAATTAATCCAATTAGCATTCTCACAGTTACACCAGAATTTATTGATCCAGATTTTAATTTTTTAAATTTAGATGTACGAGCAACATATGATCCAACAGCAACAACATTAACACCTGGAGAACTCTCAACTCTTATTCGAACTCGCATTAATAATTATGCAAATACTAATCTTGATCAATTTAATTCATATTTCAAAGTTTCTAGATTAATGCATGAGGTTGATATGGCTCATCCATCTATCATGAGTAATGACATTGAAGTAAAAATTGAAAAACGTTTAACCCCTGTTTTAGATGTTTCTAGAAATTATACTATCAAATTTTATACAGAGCTGAAACGCTCAACAGGTGCAGATAGAATAAGCTCGAGTCCTGCATATACAGCTTATGACAATGACGGAATACTTCGCGAGTTTTATTTTGAAGAAGTTCCACTATCATCAACAGGTATTTCTACTGTACAGGTAGTTCTCGGTGGCTCTGGATTGATTCAAACTCCAAGATTAGATGTAATCGGAGATGGCGTTGGTGCATCTATAACTGCTACTATCACCAACCAGAAAATTACAGCTGTGAACATTTTAAAGCCAGGTTCTGACTATACAACTGCTGTAATTAAAGCATATGACCAAGACAATAATCTTTTACCAAATATAATATTAAAACCATTAATTCAAAATACGACAGGAACTTTACGATCATTTTATTTTGACAATAATAATATAAAAATTGTTTATTCAAATAATGCAGGAACAATAGATTATATAAATGGTGTAATAACTTTATCGCAATTTAAACCGATTGATATCAAAGACACATTCAAAACTTTAAAGTTTTTTGCAAAACCAAAAAATACATTGTTTAGTTCAGAACGTAACACAATCATTACACTTGATATAGAAAATCAATCACAAGTTTCAATTGAAGTTATAAAAGCGACATAACATGTCAAGTTTAGACAGAGTTTCAACACTAATCAATTCACAACTTCCTGAGTTTATTCGCTCAGATTATCCTGTATTCGCTGAATTTATAGAAAAATATTATGAGTTTTTAGAGCAGCCAGGAAAGCCAATCTATGAACTTAAAACGTTTGAAGATAACTACAATGTGGATTTTACCCGTAGTGATCTTTTAAAGTATTTTCGTACCAAAATACTACCATCTTTCCCTGAAGAATCTGAACTGTCAACAGAAAGAATTATAAAAGCTGCAAGAGATTTTTATACAAAGAAGGGAACACCTGATTCGTTCAAATTCCTTTTTCGTGTTTTATACAATAAAGATTTAGATATTTTTTTCCCAAAATTACAAATCCTACGTGCTTCAGACGGAAAATGGATTCTCCCACAAGCATTTCGTTTAACATCATCGCCTGAAAACTCTAGTGTAATTCTGACACAATTAAAAAACCAACGCGCAACAGGTTTGGTATCGCGCGCATCATGTATTGTAGAACGAGCCTATAAGACAATAGATGTCTCTTCAAGTAAAGAAATATATGAGATTTATGTGTCAAGTGTTACAAGAGCATTTTTTAATAATGAGGTTCTTGAAATTCCATATATCGATCAAAATGGAGACGCACAATTTTTTAGAGAAAAAATTATTGGAAGCCTTTCTAACCTTAAAATTAATCCTCGTCGAAGAGGTAAACGATATCAAACTGGTGACCCAGTAGTTATAAATGGTGGTCAAAATTTAAATTCTTTGACAAAAAGAAAAGCAGTTGCACTTGTCGGTAATGTGACAACAGCCTCATTAGATTCTACAACAATAATTAGAAAAGGCTATGGATTTAGTACATACCCGAATACATATGTTGATATTATAACACCAAATCCAGTAACTGGAACATTTGATGGTTTGGGCAATGGCTCTGGTGGAAATATAATTGTAACTGCCATTGATACAACTGCAGCTGCTGGAAACATTATATCTATTCCCTTTAATACAGACGCGATAACATTTAAATCAAATAATTATCTATACGAAAATCATTTTGATTTTGACAATACATCACCAACCACACTATTTACTGCTACTTCTGCAGGGTCAACACAAACAACGATTAATATTGCTGCAAATCCTACAATTAGTTCCTCTAATGATTTTTATAATAATTATGTGATACGAATCGTAAGTGGCACTGGAGCAGATGGTACTGGAGCAAAAATTAATGCGGTCGTTATAGCTGATTATATTGGTGCGAATAACATGGCAATATGTAATTCAAACACCTCATTGATTGGAACTGTTAATATTTCTGGTATAAATGTTGAAGCAAACACTTCGTATCAAAATTTTGCTGATTTTACGGCTGGCGTTCCTGGATTCTACACATATTTGACAGCTGGCAAAGATATTGAGATTAATGGCGAATTAAGAACTATTGCCTCTGTAACGAATTCTAAACATTTAACTGTTACCGTTGCCTTCAGCGCTGCAGCGACAGATAAAAAATTAAACGCAAATTCTACTCTTACCACAGCACCAGATGCAACAAGCAGCTTAATGCTAACTACATCGATTGACTCTAGAGTTGGTGGTGCATTTTATTATGAAACATTGACTTTATATCCAATTCAAACTACAACAATTATTTCGGGAGGAGCAGATTTCGATAGCGATCCCCCTGCATTATTAAACGTTGCATCGTTATATGAAAGTGATTTATCTATTTCTGGGTTTGTGTCACTCACTCCTGGTAAATTTTTCAGTTATAACAAATCTAATGCATCATTCAGACTTTCATCAGAATTTTCTTCAATTAATGATTTTTATTCTAGAAGAAGAATAAAACTAGAGCATCAATTTAGAACAATTATAGATTATGACGGCGCAACACGCACTGTATTTTTAGACAGACCATTTGAAACTAATATTAATGAATTAAACATTTTAAATAAGACATTGAGAATAGACAATCGACCTGTTATTTCAAGTATGGGAGTTATTGCACAAATTGAGATTGAGAACGGTGGATCTGGATACACTGTCAGCACTCCATTAATATTCGGCGGTACAGGATTTGGTGCTGCTGCAACTGTTTCCTCTGTTGGGGCTGGTGGCGCAATCACTGCAATCGCGATATCGAATAGAGGTGAAGGGTATCCAGTTGCTCCAACAGTTACAGTAGGTGGAGCTGGAAGTGGTGCTGTTTTACGAGCATATTTACTTGGTGATGGAGAGCAGATAAATGCTACTGCGGGTCTTTTAGGCGAAATCATTGATTTTACTCTTATAGATCGTGGTTCAGATTACATCTTGAGACCAAATGTTTCATTAAAGATTTTTGATTTATTCATCTCTGGTAACACAACAAATATCTCTAGTATAAAAGAAAATGATGTAATTTTTCAAGGACCAAACAATGCTAGAACGTTTACTGGTATTGTTGATGGATTATATGAATCAAATACAGTTCTTCGTGTATTCAATTATTCAGGAACGCCAACAGCAGGTGATATTGTGGTAACACGTGCCAATCAAATTGGTATATTCTCTAACATCCATAATACTGGAATCGCGACTGCTAATGCCAATGCATATGGAAAAACTTATCCAGTATCTTACGGAAATGCTAAAGCAAAGGCTAATGCTGAATTTTTGAATGGTTTGATTCGTTTTAATGGGTTTTATTTAAATACAGATGGACATGTAAGTTCAGAAAAACGATTGCAAGACAGCGATCGATACCATAATTTCTCGTATTCGTTAGTTTCTGAAGAGAGCTTTGATACATACAAGAAAACGATTTTCGATGTTTCGCACCCGACAGGCACAAAATTACTTCCAATACATGTTGTACCAGTTATTCACACTGCTGGTCCAATCGTAAATACAAATAGCCATGCGATTGTAGTACCTTCTAACACATTTATAGGTAATTGTTCAATTACATACGAGGCAAATAATGTAATAGGTGGTGCAGAGAGCTTTGATGTAATCGCAAATGTAAACGACATAATTATAGTAAACTCTTCAAATGCAACAAGATCATTTGCTAAAACAATTACTGTAATTGCTAATAATAACTCACTAAATATTGAAAGTCCTTGTATTTTGATAGGAGAGGGTCGTGCGCATATTCAAAGCGGTAATGCAATAATAAAAGTCGTCGGTAATACAAATGTTGTTGCAAAATTTATCACAACCAACGATAAAATTAGATTAAAGGTTGATGGAACGACGCTTCTTAAAACAATCAATGATATAACTGGAAATTTGATTACTGTAAACTCGAGCACTGGGATAACGAACACAACTAATTTAACGATTGATACTACAAATGCTCAAAATTTTGGAAAACCAACTGTACCTTCTCTTGTATACGAGGTTATTCCGCAATTTAATAACGTTGAATATAAGATTATAAGAACTTGAGGATAATAAATGTCATCATTATTTACTAGAAATTTTGGAACCTTCAATGCTCGAGCGTTCGAGTATTATGTCTCTGCCAGTTTGGCGAGTTTATATGTAACGATTGGTCGTCAATACTCTTGGCCAAATAGTGATGCAGTTCCAGCTGCAACTGAATCCTCGAATGCATTTTATGCAGTTTGGAATGATATGTTGGCTATGAAACGTGTCACTGCAGCAGATATGAATCTCGTTATTCCAAGAGTCGATTGGTCAAATGGAACAATCTACGCTGAGTATACTCAAGATTTAGATTTATTTGCTAAAGCAAACACAGCGAATATTACTTATGACAATAAATTTTATGCACGCAATACAAAAGACCAAGTCTTTAAATGCTTATTCAATAATGCTAACGCGAACTCAACAATTATGCCAGAGATAGATATTGGTGGCCAGCTCCCAGAGAGTCCGTTTATTGAGACTGGTGATGGATATCGATGGAAGTATATGTATAATATTCCTACTGGGCTGAAAGAAAAGTTCTTCACGAATCAATATATGCCAGTCGTGGTTGAGGATAATGTTACCGCTGCAGCTAGAAACGGTCGTATTGATATTATAAAACTTGCGAACACAGGTGCAGGATTTAATGCTAATGTCAACAATAACTTTTTAAACATCATTACTGTGGGTGGAGACGGTACTGACGCTAATATTCGAGTAAATGTTCATTCTAGCGCCGCGAATGGCGGCAATATCGTAGGAACTTCAATTATTTCTGGTGGTAATAACTACACTCGTGCGACCATATCGATAATCGATGCAAACAAAACACCAAATACTGCAAATGCAAACTTAGTGGCTATTATAGGACCTCCTGGAG
>Ga0194134_10000688_pt1 | contig 51094 bp, 39 predicted proteins | sample TA2KigOff0mmetaG_FD_148602 | JGI IMG/M metagenome (GOLD analysis project Ga0194134, IMG submission 148602) | Freshwater microbial communities from Lake Tanganyika, Tanzania - TA2015056 Kigoma Offshore 0m | ecosystem: Environmental > Aquatic > Freshwater > Lake | place: Tanzania: Lake Tanganyika... | reverse complement strand
CGACGCCGCCCCGGCCGGACGAGAAGGTCGCCGCCTACATTGGCACCCTGCGGGTCGCCGGCGTCCGCGCCCTCGGCAAGGAGAGCCGCGTGCTGATCAACGAGCGGGTTTACCGTGTGAACGAGGTGATCGAACGCACTCTCGGCATCCGGCTCGTCCAGGTCGAGCCGGGCAGCCTGCACTTCGTGGACGGTCGCGGCGTCACCTACGTGAAGTACCTCTGACCGCCCGGGCGCCGCTCACCCGGTGAGCCGGCGCGCCGCCCCCTGCGCCCGCAGGCACAGTTCCGCCGCCTTGAAGGCGTGCTCCTGCGTCATCGCCTTCTCGGTGCGGTTGAGGCAATCGAGGATGAACTCCCCGAAAAACCGGTAGCCGACCCGCCCGGTGACGTCGACGCGATACTCGCCGCGGCCGTCGACGATGAACACCTCGCCCCCCTTGGGGTTGCGGGTGAGGTCCACGTACTTGCGCAGCTCGATGAAACCCTTGGTGCCGAGGATGAACGTGCGGCCATCGCCCCAGTTCGACAGGCCGTCGGGCGTGAGCCAGTCGACGCGGATCTGGTTCGTGGCCCCGTTGTCGCCGACGAACGAGGCCTCGCCGAAGTCCTCAAGCTCCGGGGTGTCCGGGTTGGCGAAGTTGCCCACGGCGGCGTGCGTGACCGTCGCGTCGCGCGCGCCGGCATAGGTAAGGAACTGCTCGCACTGGTGGCTGCCGATGTCGCAGAGGATGCCGCCGTACTTCTCGCGCTGGAAGAACCAGGCGGGGCGCGTGGCCTTGTTCAGGCGGTGGGGACCGAGGCCCACGACCTGCACCACCCGGCCGACCACTCCGGCCGCCACCAGGTCGGTCGCGAACATCCCGGCCTCGGACGTCAGCCGCTCCCCGTAGTAGGTGAAATACTTGCGCCCCGTGCTGGCCGCCACCCGCCGCGCCTCCGCGAGCTGGTCGAGGGTGGTGCAGGGGGCCTTGTCGGTGAAGTAGTCCTTGCCCGCGCGCATCACGCGGACACCGAGCGCGGCCCGCTCCGAGGTGACGGCGGCGGCGGTCACCAGCCGGACGTTCGAATCAGCGAGGATCTCGTCGAGGTCGCGGGCAACCTTTACCCCTGGGTAGCGCTGGAGGAAGGGGGCATGCTTGCGGGGGTCGGGCTCGTAAATCCACCGGAGCGTGCCGCCGGCCGCCGCGAGCGCGCTGCACTGGCCGGCGATGTGGTTGTGGTCGAAATGCGCCGCGGCGAAGACGAATTCCCCGGGCTTGACCACCGGGACCGGTTTGGGTCCCGGGGCGTAAGGGCCCTCGCCCCCCGCGGCCTTGGCGGCGGGGCTGGCGGCGTGGGCGGGGGCGAACGCGGCCCCGGCGGCCGCGACGGCGGAATGGGTGAGGAAGTGGCGGCGGTTCATCGCAGCCGGTTGAAGCGCGTCGGCGGCAAAAGGCGAGGCGATCCGGCCCGCGCGCCCCTCGGGAAATGCGCTTGCCCCGCCCACGGCGCGGCAGGGAACATCCGCCCCAGCCGATCCCTACCATGCGCCAAGCCTCCCTCCCGCTCACCCGCACCCTCCTGCTGGCCGCCGCACTCGCCCCGCTGCTTCCCGCCCAGACCGCTCCCGCCCCGCGCCCGCCCGCCCCCGAGGATGCCGTGCAGCTCTCCGTGTTCACCGTCACCGAGGGCAAGGACATCGGCTACGAGTCGATGCAGACGACCTCCGGCCTGCGCACGGTGCAGGAGCTCAAGAACGTCGCCAACTCCATCTCGGTGATGAACTCGCAGCTGATGGAGGACCTCGCGGTGATCGACGTGAACGAGGCCTCCAAGTGGTTCGTGACGGGCGAGGTCAACCCTGACCCGGCGCTCTCGAACCGCCTCATCTTCCGCGGCATCGTCAACAACTACGCGATGCGCAACGGCTGGATCTGGTACTCGCCGATGGACTCGTTCGCCACCGAGCGGGTCGAGCTGCTCCGCGGGCCGAACGCGTTCCTCTACGGCGAGGCCGACCTGGGCGGCGCGAATAACCAGATTACCAAGCGGGGCCTCTTCACGCGCAATTTGACCAAGACCAAGGTGATGTTCGGTAGCGACGGCTTTCGCCGCGCGGAGTTGGATCTCAACCGCCGCGTCGGCAACCAGGTCGCCCTCCGCTTCGCCGCGGTGGCCTCGGAGAACGACTCTTGGATCCGCCACGTCCGCCGCGATTTCGTCGGCCTTTACGGGGCCGTCACCTACCGGCCGTTCCGCACCACCTCGATCAGCCTGATGGCGGAGAAATCGCGCATCGACTCGGTCAACGCCCAAGGCCTGTTCATCGACAGCTTCTCGTTCAGCACGGTCTCGACCCTCGCGAATGGCGCCGGGGTGATCTACGTGCCCGCGACCAAGCAGCTTTACCGGGCGACGGGGACGCGCCGCAGCGCCGGCAGCAACCTGACCTTGGTCGATCCCGGGATCATCCCGAAGACCTGGCAGGTGGCGGGCCCGAACTCGACCTTCTCCAACGCCTACAGCTCGGTGAGCCTCGACGTGGAGCAAAAGATCGGCCGGAACCTGAACCTGCTGTTCTCGGCCAATTTCTACCAGCAGCAGATCGACCAGCGCAACGTGGCGGCGGCGCGCAACGTGTACCGGGACCTGACCCCCACCCTGCCGGACGGCCGCGCCAACCCGCGCTTCAACCAACTCTACACGGAATACTTCCGCACCCGGAACCTCAACGGCAACATCGTCCGCGACCTCCGCCTCTCCGCGGTGTACGACCTCGAGACGCGCTGGATGCACCAGCAGTTGGTGGTCAACGTCCAGCAGCACCAGGACAACCCCGGCCAGAAGAAGCCCAAGTGGGGCGAGTACGTCGATCCGGCCAACCCGCTCTTCGTGGGCACGGTCAACCAGGCCGGAACCCAGGCCGCCTTCACCGCCAACCGGGCCACGTTCACCAACAACCGCTTTATGCGGCGCTATTACCTGTCGGACGGCGACGGCGGCGAACTGACCGGCGATCTCGGGCCCGTGCCGGGCGTCTCGAACTGGTTCCCCGACCTCTCGAACGCCGTGCCCGCCGGCGGCAACATCGTCTACCGGCGCTTCTACACCCCCAGCTGGGGCGTCGGCGCCTCGGGCCGCTACCTCAAGAACCACCTCTACACGCTGGTGGGTTACCGCCGCGACCACTTCAATATGAAGACACTGGTCGGCGCCCCGCAGCCGATCGCAAACACTTGGGAGAACCGGCTCATCCCTGACGCTTTCGCCCCCAACCCGGCCTTCGTGCAGTACAAGGTCGACGGCGCCAACTACGGCCTCGTCCTGCGCGCGAACGAGAACATCGCGTTCTCCTACAACCGCGCCCAGTCGTTCCGCATCTCGGTCGGTGAGGGTAACCTGACCTACAACCCCGGGGTCCGGCAGAGCATCCCCGTTGGCGAGGGCGAGGATTACTCCGCCCGCTTCACGCTCTTCGGGGGCCGGCTCGAGTTCAACACGACCTACTACGACAACTACCAGCCCAACGCGCGCTTCAACCCGGCCCCGGTGATCGGCGTGCGCGACGAGGTCGCCGCGATCTTCCCCGAGACCTTCAATCCCACCGGGCAGGACTACCAGACCACGACCACCAAGGGCTACGAGTTCGAGATCGTCGCCAACCTGACCCGCAACTGGCGCCTGATCCTCAACGCCGCCACCAACAAAGTGGTCACGGAAAACCGGGCCCCGCTACTCAAGGGATTCCAGGCCGAGGCCAAGGCGCAGGGCAAGGCCACCCCGTTGCTGGACGCCTTCCTGCTCACGATCCCTGATGGCGTGCCGAACGCCGGTTACACCAAGACGCGCGCGAATCTCTTCACCCGGTACACCTTCACCACCGGCTCACTCAAGGGCGCCTTCATTGGCGGCGGCGCGAACTTCCGCGAACCCACCTACCGCGGCAACGGCACCGCGGTCCAGGGCGGACCAGTCGCGCCCTTGTGGTCGCCGAGCTATACCCTCGCCACCCTTCTCGCGGGCTACCAGACGAAGCTGATGGGCCGGCCCACGAGCATCTCCCTCAACGTCAGCAACCTCTTCGACAAGGACTACTACCTCTCCGCCACCACGACGACCGGCTCCTGGGGCGCCCCGCGCTCCTGGCGAATGACGGTCATCACCGACTTCTGAGGCGACGACCCACCCGGGGCGGACTCAGCCGCCCCGGAGCTCGCGCGCCATCTCCTTCGCGAAGTAAGTCAGGATCAGGTCCGCGCCCGCCCGTTTGATCGCGACGAGCGATTCCCGGCGGCAACGCGCGAGGTCGAGCCAGCCCAGCCGCGCCGCCGCCTGCAGCTGCGCGTACTCACCTGAGATCTGGTAGGCCGCGACCGGCTTCCGGGTCGCCTCACGCACGTCGCGGATGATGTCCAGGTAGAGCCCGGCCGGCTTCACCATCAAAATGTCCGCACCCTCCGCGTCATCGAGCAGCACCTCGGTCACGGCCTCGCGGCGGTTGGCCGGGTTCATCTGGTAGGTGGCCTTGCTCAGCAGCCGCGTGCCGGCCGCCTGCGCGCTGCCCACCGCGTCGCGGAACGGCCCGTAGTAGGCGGAATTGTACTTCGCGGAGTAGGCCAGAATCCCGGTGTCGGTGCAGCCGGCCGCGTCCAGCGCGCGCCGGACCGCGCCCACCCGGCCGTCCATCATATCGCTGGGGGCCACGAAATCCACCCCCGCGCGGGCCTGCAGGACGGCCATCTCGGCCAGAATCGCGACGGTCCGGTCGTTGTCCACGTCATCGCGCGCGGCGGTCAGGACCCCGTCGTGGCCGTGGCTGGTGTACGGGTCGAGGGCGACGTCGGTGATCACCACGAGGTCCGGCAGCGCCGCCTTCACCGCGCGGACCGCGCGCAGCACCAGCGTCTCGGGGTTCAGGGCCTCGGTCCCGGTGTCGTCCTTGCGGGCGGGATCGAGCTTGGGAAACAGGGCGACGGCGGGGACGCCGAGCGCGTGGAGCTCGCGGCATTCGCGGACGAGGTCGGCGAGGTTGAGGCGGAAGACGCCGGGCATCGACGCGATCTCCTCCGGCGGCGCGTCTCCCTCGACCACGAAGAGGGGGGCGATGAGGTCGGCGGGGCGGAGGACGGTCTCCTCGACCATCAGGCGGCGGGCGGCGGTGCGCCGGAGGCGGCGGGGGCGCTGGGCAAGCTCGAGGGCGGGTGGACGGCTCATCACCTCCCGCATTAACGCGGCCGGGGCCGGGGATGCACGCCAAACCGCAAAAAAGGTGTCGAAACGGGCGCGGGGTTGCGGCCATCGTCCTCCCCCGCGCCCGCTATGGTCCTCCGACTCCACGACTCGCTCCGCCGCGAAACCCGCGAACTCCGGCCGTCCCACCCGGACGGGATCTTCCGGTTCTACAACTGCGGCCCGACCGTCTACGCGCCGGCGCACATCGGGAATTTCCGGACCTTCGTGGTCAACGACGTGATCCGGCGCCTGCTGGAACTGGAGATCGGCCCCGGGAGGGTGCGCCACGTGCGGAACCTGACCGACGTCGACGACCGCACGATCACCCAGAGCCGCAAGGAGGGCCGGCCCTTGGCGGAGATCACGCGGCATTGGACGGCGATCTTCCACGAGGATTGCGCCGCCCTCAACCTGCTGCCGCCCCACGCGGAGCCCACCGCCACGGGTTACATCCGGGAGCAGGTGAATATGATCGAGGTCCTGATGGAGAAGGGCCACGCGTACCGGGCGGCGGACGGCTCGGTGTACTTCCGTCTCGCGACCTTCCCGGACTACGGCCGGCTTTCCCGGATCCAGGAGCGGGAGCTGCAGGTGACGAACGCGGTGGCGGACGCCGACCACAAGGATTCCGTCTCCGACTTCGCGCTCTGGAAGGCGTACAAGCCGGAGGAGGACGGGACGGTGCAGTGGCCCGGGCCCCGCACCGCCGCGGCGGGGCGGCCCGGCTGGCACATCGAGTGCAGCGCGATGAGCAAGGCGCTGCTGGGCGACACGATCGACCTGCACACGGGGGGCGTGGACCTGCTCTTCCCGCACCACGAGAACGAGATCGCCCAGAGCGAGTGCTGCAACGGCGTCCCCTTCGCGCGCCACTGGTACCACAGCGAGCACCTGCTCGTCGACGGCACCACGATGAGCAAGAGTAAGGGCAACTACCACACGCTGCGCGATCTGGTCGCCAAGGGGCACGAGGCGATGGCGGTCCGCTACGCGCTGCTGATGGGCCACCCGCGCAAGCAGCTGAACTTCACCCTCGATTCCCTCCACGCGGCCGCGAGCGCGCTCCGCACCCTGCGCGCGGCCCGCGCGGCCATCCCCGGCGCCGGCGGCCCGGTCGACGTCTCCGCGCCCGTCCTCGCCGCGCTGGCGGACGACCTCAACTTCCCCGGCGCCCTCGGCGCGCTGTTCACCGCGCTCAAGGCCTCCGCCCCGGCGGAGCTGAACGCCGCCGGCTTCGACCGCGCCTTGTTCGCCCTCGGCCTGGACCTTTCCGCCCGCGCCCCCGCCGCGGCGATCCCGCCGGCGGTTACCGCCCTCGCCGAGCGGCGCTGGGCCGCGAAGCAGGCGCGGGACTTCGCCGCCGCCGACGCTCTGCGCGCCGAGCTCACGGCCGCGGGCTGGGCGATGCTTGACCGCAAGGACGGCTGGTCGCTCGAGCCGGTCCGGAAGTGACGCCGCGCCCGCGACGGCGCGTTGACACCCCGCCCTTTTGCGGGCGCTCTCAATGCCCGCGCGCCGGCAACCGTGCGCCGGCGCGACCCTTATGCCGATGACACCGCTCGAAGAGATCCGCCACTCGTGCTCGCACGTGCTGGCCACCGCCGTGCTCCGCCTCTTCCCCGAGGCCAAGCTCGACATCGGCCCGCCCACCGAAACCGGGTTCTACTACGACATCGACCTCGACCACCGTTTCACCGCGGAGGACCTCGTCCGGCTCGAGGCGGAAATGCGCCAGGTGGCCGACGAGAACCAGCCGTTCCTGCGCAAGGAGGTCTCCCGCGAGGAGGCCGTGGAGATCATCCGTTCCCGTGGCCAGGAACGCTACAAGCTCGGCCGCCTCGCCGACATTTCGGAGGGGGAGAAGATCTCGTTCTACCAGAATGGGGAGTTCATCGACCTCTGCGCCGGCACCCACGTCCGCTACTCCTCCAAGCTCAAGGCGTTCAAGCTGCTCTCCATCGCGGGTGCGTACCACCGCGGGGACGAGCGCAACAAGCAGCTGCAACGGATCTACGGCACCGCCTTCGCCAACAAGGAGGAGCTTGCCCAGCACCTGCACCAGCTCGAGCAGGCGCGCCTCCGCGACCACCGTAAGCTCGGCCGCGACCTCAAGCTCTTCCACATCGACGAGGAGGTCGGGCAAGGCCTGATCCTCTGGACGCCCAACGGCGCCGTGATCCGTCAGGAGCTGCAGACCTTCATCAGCGAGGAGCTGCGCAAGCAGGGCTACGCGCAGGTCTTCACGCCCCACATCGGCAAGCTGGAGCTCTACAAGACCTCCGGGCACTTCCCCTACTACAAGGACGCGCAGTTCGCCCCCGTGCTCGAAAGCGACGCGCTGGCCCGGGTCGTCGCCGAGAACTGCCCCTGCGGCGAGGTGTTCGCCCGCCTCGAGGCCGTCTCCGGACAGCTCCGCGAGCAGATCAACGCCCGCACCGGCCGCGAGACCATCACGGCCGACCGCGTCCGCCCCGACGCGGACCTGCTCGACGGCTTCATGCTGAAGCCGATGAACTGCCCGCACCACATCAAGATCTTCGCCTCCCAGCCCCACTCGTACCGGGACCTGCCCGTGCGGCTGGCGGAGTTCGGCACGGTCTACCGCTGGGAGCAGAGCGGCGAGCTCAACGGGATGACCCGCGTCCGCGGCTTCACCCAGGACGACGCCCACCTCTTCTGCACTGAGGAGCAGGTCGCGGCGGAGGTCCTCGGTTGCCTGTCGCTGGTCCGCACTGTGCTCAGCACGCTCGGGATGGCCGACTACCGGGTCCGCGTCGGCCTGCGCGACCCGGATTCCAACAAGTACACGGGTGAGGCGGCCAACTGGGACAAGGCGGAGGAGGCCTGCCGCGCCGCCGCCCGCACCCTCGGCGTCCCCTTCACGGAGGAGCCGGGCGAGGCCGCGTTCTACGGCCCGAAGATCGACTTCGTGGTCCGCGACGTGATCGGACGCGAATGGCAGCTCGGCACGGTGCAGGTCGACTACAACCTGCCGATCCGCTTCGACCTGTCCTACATCGGGCCCGACAACCAGCCGCACCGCCCGGTGATGATCCACCGCGCGCCGTTCGGCTCGATGGAGCGGTTCTGCGGCGTGCTCATCGAGCACTTCGCGGGCGACTTCCCGCTCTGGCTCGCGCCGGAGCAGGTGCGAATCCTCCCGATCAGCGAGAAGACGATCGAGCCGGCGCGCGCGCTGCTCGCCCGCCTGCGGGCGGAGGGGCTGCGCGCGACGCTCGACGAGCACAGCGACAAGCTTGGGGCGAAGATCCGCCGCGCGGAGATCGACAAGGTCCCGTACGCGCTCGTCCTCGGCCAGAAGGAGGCCGAGGCCGGCGGGGTCTCCGTCCGCTCCCGCGCCCGCGGGGACGAGGGGGTGCTCGCCACCGACGCCTGCGTCGCGCGCCTGCGCGCCGAGGTCGCCAGCCGCGCCCTCCCCGACCGCCGCAAGGCCACCCCCGCCTGAGGGCGGCCGGGCGGTTCCTGGCTCAAGCTCGTTCCGCCGACAGCGCCGCCACCACCCCGGTGACGGCCCGGATGGATTCCAGCGCGTAAAATCGCCCCTGGGCCCGGGGAGCTTCCGCACGCTCGGCCGCCCACGTGAGCCGGTAGGGCACGTGGGCACCCGCGCCACCCAGCGCGAGCACGGGCAAGATGTCCGACTTGAGCGAGTTGCCCACCATCAGGAAACGCGCCGGGTCGACGCCGTGACGCCGCAACACCACGGCGTAGGACAGCTCGTCCTTCTCGGACAAGATCTCGACCGCGCGGAAACGGTCCGCGAGACCCGACTTGGCCAGCTTCCGCTGTTGGTCCCGCAGGTCGCCCTTGGTGATGAGCAAAAGCCGGTGCCGGCCAGCGAGGTGCGCCAGGGTCTCCTCGACGCCGTCCAGCAACTCGACCGGATGGGCGAGCATTTCTCGGCCGAGCTCGATCAGGCGCCGGATCTCCTCCGCGGAAATGCGTCCCTCCGTGAGCTGGATGGCGGTCTCGATCGCGGAGAGGGTAAAGCCCTTCACCCCATAACCGTAGAGCTCGAGGTTGCGCATCTCCGTCGCGAAGAGGGTGCGGTCGACGGTGGCGGCGGCGTGGTAGCGGGCGAGGAGGTCGCGGTAGCGCTCGTGGGTGTGCTCGAAGATGTTCTCGTTGTGCCAGAGGGTGTCGTCGGCATCGAAGCCGACAACGAGCTCGCAGGAGGGACGCATCGGGCGAGCGTGGCCGTTCCGGCACCCGGGGCGCAAGCCGCCGGTCCCCGGCTTCAGCCCTTGCCGCTGGCGCGGAGCTCGAGGACGCGGCCCGGCAACCAGCCGGCGCGGCCCTTCAAGTCCGTGGGCCGCGTGTATTCGAGGATGTAGAGCAGCCCCGGTCGCGCGGGCAGGAGGTCGATCGGCCGGCCGAGCGGGGCGAGGAAAGTCGTGGTGCGAGCGGCCCACGAGCCATCCGGGCGGCGCTCCATCCGCATCTGCAGCACATCGAAGCCGTGCTCCTCGTCGGGCCCGGGCCCCATCACGAAGCTGCCCAGGCGCCCGACTAGGAAGGTGTCACGCACCGCCTCCGGCCAGCCGGCGCCCAGCCAGACCAGGCCGGTGGGCGAGCTGTGCGCGTTGAAGGTGCTGGTGGGCTGTCCGTACATTATGCCCGCAGGCCCCAGGTTGAGGACGGGCAAGATGAACTTCAGGCCCGGGGGCGCGGCGGGCGTGTGCGGGTACCAGGCGTGGCCGGCCGGCTGGTCCCCGAACTGATAGGGGAAGCCGTGGTGCCGCGGCTCCTCGCCGGGGCCGGGCGGGATGATGTGGTCCATCTCCTCCGGCGCGTGCGCGTCGGGGCCGTTGGAGACGGTGAAGAGGTTCCCGGCGCCATCCCAGTTGAAGCTGTAGGCGTTGCGGATCCCTCGCGCGATCACCTCGATGCGCGGCTCGGCCGCCTTCGGGTCCATCCGCCACATCACCGCCGTGATCGGCGTCTCGCCGACCTTGGCGAACTGCTCGAAGGTGCCCTCCTCGCCGGCGTCGGTGCGGGAGCCGCTGCTCACGTACAGCAGGCCATCGGGGCCGAAACGGAGGTCCGAGATGCCGTGGTTGAACCAGTTGTTGCCCCACGGGTACGAGGTCCGGAACCAGGCCCGCGGCTTGATCGGGTCGCCCTCGGGGCTAACGGCCGTGGTCCGGAAGATCGCGACCTCATTGGTCTCGAACGGCCGCGTGGCCACCCGCTGGTTGACCGAGATCCAGAGGCGGCCCTCCACGTCGAGCACCATCCCCAGCGTCTGGAACTCCTGCGGCCGGAGGCCCTCGAAGTCGCGCGGCCAGAGGATTTGCCGGAGATTGCCGGTGTCGGGCTCCACCCGCCAGACGCCCCCGGCCTGGCCGAGCACGTACAGCGGGCCGCCCTTGCCGTCACTCGCGAGGCGCACGCCGAAGTCCGGCAGGCGCGCCAGTTCCTTCAGCTCGAAGCCGGCGGGCGCGGCGGGGAGCGGCCGGTAGTCCGCCGCCTTCCTGAGGTCCTCGAAGGTCTTGAACCGGGTCGTCGCCCGCACGCGCGTGACATCCTCGGTCCGCACCTCTCCGCCCGGGTTGCCCCACGAGTTGAGGACGAAGGTCAGGACGTCCGCCACCTCGGCGTCGTCGAGCATCTGCGGGGGCATCTGGCCGCGGTAGGTCACGCCATTGACCGTGATCTCCTCGTTGAGCCCCGCCGTGACGGCGGCGATCGCCCCGTCTCGCTTGGCCGCGAGCCAGTCGGACTGGGCCAGCGGCGGATAGACTCCGGGGAAGCCCTGACCGGCGACGCCGTGGCACATCGCGCAGTGGGCCCCGTAGAGCGTGGCGCCACGGGAGGCGGGGGCCGGCTCGGAGGCGGGCAGGGCGGCCGCGGCAAGGAGCAGCAGCACGGGGGCGAACGTGCGGGACAGGGTCCGGGGGGAACGCATCAGCCGCACGCAACCGCCTCCGTCCCCGCGCGTCAACGGCGGGCTCGCCCCCCGGGCGCCGCGCAGGGCGGAGGTTGACCGGAGCGCGAAACGACCCAGCATCGCCGGTTTTTGACGATGGCCACCTCCTGCACCGAGTACCACTTCCGCGAGATCGAGCCCCACTGGCAGGCCTACTGGGAGGCGAACCGGTCCTTCCGGGCGGAAACGGCCCCCGGGAAGCCGAAGTACTACGTGCTGGATATGTTCCCCTACCCCTCCGGCGCCGGCCTGCACATCGGCCACCCCGAGGGCTACACCGCGACGGACATCCTCGCCCGCTTCCAGCGCGCCCGCGGCCGCAACGTGCTCCACCCCATCGGTTGGGACGCCTTCGGCCTGCCCGCCGAGCAGCACGCGGTGAAGACCGGCACCCACCCGGCCACCAACACGCAGGCCAACATCGCCAACTTCCGCCGGCAGATCAAGGCCCTCGGGTTCTCCTACGACTGGGACCGCGAGATCGACACCACCGACCCACGCTACTTCCGCTGGACGCAATGGATCTTCCTCCAGCTGTTCCAGCGCGGGCTGGCCTACGTCGACGAGCGCCCCGTGTGGTGGTGCCCGGAACTGCGCACCGTCCTCGCCAACGAGGAGGTCGTGGACGGCAAGAGCGAGGTCGGCGGCTTCCCCGTCGAGCGCCGCAATCTCCGCCAGTGGGTCCTGCGCATCACCGCCTACGCGGAGCGCCTGCTGGCGGACCTCAAGGACGTCGACTGGCCCGACTCGACCAAGCGGATGCAGGAGGCCTGGATCGGCCGCAGCGAGGGCGCCGAGCTTCTCTTTGCCCTGCCCGGCCGGTCCGAGCCGTTGCGCGTCTTCACCACGCGGCCGGACACCCTCCACGGCTGCACGTATATGGTGCTCGCCCCGGAGCACCCGCTGGTCGACACGCTCACCGTCCCGGCCCAGCGCGCCGCCGTCGAGGCCTACCGCCGCGCCGCCGCCGCCAAGAGCGACCTCGAGCGCACGGACCTCGCGAAGGGCAAGTCGGGGGTCTTCACGGGCGCCTGCGCGATCAACCCGATCAACGGCCGCGAGGTCCCGATCTGGGTCGCCGACTACGTGCTGCTCGGTTACGGGACGGGCGCCATTATGGCGGTGCCGGCGCACGATGACCGCGACCACGAGTTCGCGGTGCAGTACGGCCTGCCCGTCATTCAGGTCATCGCCCCCGAGTCCGGGGAGGCCACGCTGCCCTACACCGGCGCGGGTCATCTGGTGAACTCCCCCGGCTGCGACGGCCTGCCCTGGGAGGAGGCCAAGCGCCGGATCACCGCCGATCTGGCCTCGCGCGGCGTCGCCAAGGCCACGGTCAACTACAAGCTCCGCGACTGGCTTTTCTCCCGGCAGCGCTACTGGGGGGAGCCGTTCCCGATCGTGTGGGTGAGCGAGGCGGACTACGCACGCGTCCGCGCCGCGGGCATTGGTCCGCTGCCGGAATCCCCGGTCACCTACGTGCAGGACGGCGTGCGCCAGTGCGCGCTGCCCCTGCCCGCGGCCGCCCTCCCGCTGGAATTGCCCTCGGTGCAGTCGTATCTGCCCAGCGGCAACGGCGAGAGCCCCCTAGCGCAGCTCCCGGATTGGCTGGAGATCTGGTTCAACCCGCGCACGGGAGCCGCGGTGCCGGCAGGTCAACCCTACCCCGCGGACGGGCTCTGGGTCCGCGCCCACCGCGAGACGAACACGATGCCGCAGTGGGCCGGCTCGTGCTGGTACTACCTGCGGTTCCTCGATCCGGCCAACCCGGACGCCTTCGCTTCGCGGGCGGCGCTCGACTACTGGGGCAGCCCGGACCTCTACGTGGGTGGCGCCGAGCACGCCGTGCTCCACCTCCTCTACGCCCGCTTCTGGCACAAGGTGCTCTTCGACCTGGGCCTCGTGCCCGAGGCCGAGCCGTTCCGCCGCCTCTTCCACCAGGGCATCATCCTCGGGGAGGACGGCGAGAAGATGTCCAAGAGCCGCGGCAACGTGGTCAACCCGGACACGATCATCCAGTCCCACGGCACCGACACGCTGCGCCTCTACCTGATGTTCCTCGGCCCACTCGAGGCGATGAAGCCGTGGAATCCCCGCGGCATCGAGGGCGTGCACCGCTTCCTGCAGAAGGTCTGGCGCGAGTGCCTCGGGCCGGACGGCGCGGTCTCGGCCAAGCTGTCCGCGGACGCCGCCGAGGACCCGGCGCTCACCCGGCTGCTGCACGAGACGATCCGCAAGGTCGGGGACGACATCGAGGCGCTGCGGTTCAACACCGCGATCTCCCAGATGATGATCTTCGCCAACGCGCTCCAGAAGGCCCCGGCCGCGCGGACCGCCACGGTGCGCGCGTTCCTGCAGCTCCTCGCGCCCTTCGCGCCGCACCTCGGCGAGGAATTGTGGGCGCGGCTCGGCGGCGAGGGCAGCGTGATGACCGCCCCGTGGCCCGCGTACGACCCGGCGCTGCTCACCGCCAGCGAGGTGAAGCTGGTGTTCCAGGTGAACGGCAAGCACCGCGGCGACCAGCTGGTGCCCGTCGGCACCAGCCAGGAAGAGGCGGTCGCCCTCGCCCGGGATCACGCCAAGGTGGCCCCGCACCTCGAGGGCAAGGAACTGCGGCGCGTCATCTACGTGCCGGGCAAGATCCTCAACCTCGTCGTCGGCTGAGTCCCCGCCGTGCCTGCGACGTCCCGCTTCCTGCCCCCCGCGTTCGACGCGGCGCGGCCGTTGGCGCTCATCGCGGGTCAGGGCCTTTACCCGCGGCTCGTCGCCACGGCGGTCCGCGCCGCCGGCGTGCCGCTGCGCCTGATCGCCTTCGAGGGGGAAACCCCGCCCGAGCTCGTCGCCTCGTTCCCGGAACGGGAGCGCGTGATGCTCAAGGTCGGCCAGCTGGGCCATATGCTGGACGCGCTGCGCACCTTCGGCGCGGGCTCCGCGCTGATGGCCGGGCAGATCACGCCGCGACGCCTGTTCCACGGCCTCCATCCCGACTTCAAGGCCGCGCGGATCCTGCTCTCCCTCCGCCGCCGCAACGCGGAGACCATCTTCGGCGCCATCGCCCGGGAGATCGAGGAGCTGGGCGTGACCCTCCTCGACGCGCGCGCCTTCCTCGATGACCAGCTCGCCACGCCAGGGCCGATGACCGGCCGGAGTTTCCCGATCGAGCCGGATCACCTGGAGCACGGGGTCCAGATCGCCCGCGAATGCGCCCGCCTCGACATCGGCCAGGGCTGCGTCGTGCGCGAGGGCACGGTGCTCGCGGTGGAGGCCTACGAGGGCACGGATGAGATGCTGCGCCGCGCCGGGACCTTCCAGGCCACGGGGGCCCTCTTCGTGAAGACGGTCAAGGCGCGGCAGGACTGGCGCTTCGACGTTCCCTGCTTCGGCGCACGCACCCTCGAGGTGATGGCCACCGCGGGCATCCGCGCGGCGGCCCTCGCGGCCGGCCAGGTCCTGCTGCTTGACCGCCCCGCCGTGCTGGCCCGCGCCCGCGAGTTGGACATCGCCCTCTTTGGCTACGATTGAGCCCCGCGCGGTGCTTGCGCCGCCGGCGCGCGCCCGCCCAACGTCACGGATGAGTCCGATGCACGCCGAACCTGAGTTCTGGGAGGAACGCTACCGTGCGGGCCAGACCCCGTGGGAATTCCCCGGCGTGCCGCCCGCGCTGACCCGCTTCCTCGCCCGCAACCCCGCCCGCCTTGGCGACACCGTGCTCGTCCCGGGCTGCGGCTCCGGGCAGGAGCTGGCCGCCTTCGCCGCGGCGGGTTACGCGGTGACCGCGGTGGACTTCAGCGCGACGGCGGTGGACCGGGCCCGCGCGCGCGTGCCGGCCGGCGCCGCGGTGGCGCTCCACTGCGCCGATTTCTTCACCTGCCCCCTGGCGGCGGCGGGTTACCGCCTGATCTACGAGCGCACCTTTGTCTGCGCGCTGGATCCGGCGCGCTGGGCGGCGGTCACGGCCCGGATCGCCTCGCTGCTCCGCCCCGAGGGGCGCTGGGTGGGCCTCTTTTACGAGGGGCCGAAGGAGGACGGCCCGCCCTTCGGCTGGGACGGCGGCGAGGCGGAGGAGCTGCTGCGCGCGCGCCTGGAGCCCTTGCTCACCTTGCCCGTGCCGCCCGCGGAGTCCCCCGCGCTGTTCGCCGGGAGGGAGTGGTGGCGGGAGTGGCGCCGGCCCGCGGAGGCCTGAGCCGGCGAGCGCGGGCTTGCGGCGGAACGGGTCCCGTCCAACCTTGTCCACACGCCCGATGGAACGCGCCCTCCGCCTCTCCCTCGCCACGGCCCTCGCCGGCCTCGGCCTCGCCGCCGGCGCCGCGGCCCAGACGCCGTCCCCGTCCCCCGGTTCCCCGGTCCTTGTTCCGCGGACGGAGGATCGTCCCGCCTCCTCGGCTCCCCGGCGCACCCGCGCGATCTCCGGGGAGGCCGCCGCGGCCCTCGCCGCCGCCGCGCCCAAGTACACGCCGCCCCCGCCGCCGCCACCCCCGCCGCCCCCGGAAGAAGAGCAGGTGGACCTCCGGGACGTCGACAAGCCGAAGAACACCATCGTCCGCCTGCCCAAGTACATTGTGCAGGAGAAGAAACCGCCCGTGTTCCGCGAGCGCGACATTTACACCCCGAAGGGCCTGGCCGACATCGCGATGCGGCGCTACTCCACCGAGGCGGACCGCGCCCTCAACCGTTGGACTCTACCAATCATCGGGATGACCAAGGAGGCTCGCGCCGTCGCGATGTACGAGGAGGACGAGCGTCTGCGCAACATGAGTGATCTGCGCGAGGCTGGCCTGAACGCGGCGCGCACGAATCCCGCCGCGGGCGACTTCATCCTGCGCGAGTCGCGCAAGACCTACCTGCGTTCCAGCGACTTCGGCTGGAGCAGCGGCGAGCCCCGCTGAGCACGCGACCCGGAGGCGCCGCTTAGACCTCCGCCAGCGCCCGCGCGATCTGTTCCCATTCCTGCGCGAGCCCGAGCCCGGACGGAGGCGGCCGCCGCCCCGCCCGCGCGTACCAATAGGCGGCGTTGCCCGCGTCCCCTTCCTTGCGGTGGAGGTAGGCATGGACCCAGCAGCCGGCGGCAGAATGGTCCTCCTGCGCCCGGTCGTGCGCGGCGTGCCAGTCGCCTTTGGCGTCGTGCCAGAGGGCCTGCAGGGCGCCGCTCCACGCCGCGGGCGGGGCGGCATCGCGGGCGAGGGAACCTTCGAACGCGGCAAATGACATTTGCGGGAGGCTGCCTCCCGTGTCCTTGATTTCAAATCCCGAGTTTTCCCGCCGCGCCGATGCCCCAGAACGAACACCTCATCCTCCGCGAACTGCTCGCCCGCGAGGGCGGCTGGGTGTCGGGCGCCGCCCTCGCGCGACGGCTCGGGCTGTCCCGAGTCGGCGTCTGGCAGCGGATGGAGCGGCTGCGCGCCGCCGGCTTCACCCTCGAGGCGAAACGGGCCCGCGGCTACCGACTGGTCCACGCCCCAGAGCAGCTGTACCCGGCGCTGGTCGAAACTCTCCTTCGCGGCCGGCCCCGGGGGTTCTCGCTGCTGGTGCTGGACGAGGTGGACAGCACCAACGACGAGGTGCTGCGGCAACTGGCGGCGGGCCGGCCGACCCCGTTCGCGGTGCTGGCGCGGCGGCAGACGCAGGGTCGCGGCCGCTTCGGCCGGTCGTGGCACAGCGCTTCCCCCGCAAACCTTTACGCGAGCTTCGGGTTCCGCCCGCGGGTGCCGCCGGCCCGGATGCCGCTCTTCACCCTCTGGATGGGCGTCAACCTGTGCGAACTGCTGGGCCACTTCGCGCCCGAGGCACCCCGGCTCAAGTGGCCCAACGATCTGGTGTACGGCAGCCGGAAGGCGGGCGGGATGCTGACCGAGGCGCGCATCGACGCGGACCAGATCCGGGACCTGGTGTTCGGAGTCGGGCTGAATGTGAACACGCCGCCGGACGCGTGGCCGGCGGACCTCGCGCGGCGGGCGGTCTCGCTCGGCCAGATCGCGGGTCGGCCCGTGGACCTGAACCGGCTGGCGGCCGCGCTGATCGGGCGGGTGCTCCTCGCCTACACGGCCTTCGTCGAGGACCGGCACCGGGAAGGGTTCGCCGAGCGCTGGCACCGGCACGACCTGCTCCGGGGCCGCGCGGTCACGCTGCTCGAGGGCGGGCGGCGGCACCACGGCACCGTCGTGGGCCTTGACGAGGAGGGGGCGCTGCTCCTGCGCGACGAGGCGGCCCGGCTGCATCGCTTCCGGGCGGGCGAGGTCACGGTGGAACGGGAGCCGTGAGCCCCTTTCCGCGCTAGCCTTGCGCGCCCCCCGGGACCTAGCATCTCTTCCCCTTATGTCCGCGCCCCCGCCCGCGATCGAAGTCTCCCGTCTGGTGAAAACCTACGGCGGCACGACCGCGGTGAATGACATCAGCTTCAGCGTGGCCCGGGGGGAGATCGTCGGGTTCCTCGGGCCCAATGGCGCCGGCAAGTCGACCACGATGCGGATCCTCACCGGCTACCTGCCCGCCACCTCGGGGAGCGTGCACCTCTGCGGCCTGCCGGTGGCGACGCGGCCCGACGAGGTGAAGCGCCGCATCGGTTACCTCCCCGAGAACAACCCCTTGCCCGAGGATATGCGCGTCTCGGAGTACCTGTATTTCCGGGGCCGGCTGAAGGAGGTGTCCCGGCGCCAGCTCGGCCCGCGCATCGACGAGGTGCTGGAAATCTGCGACCTCAAACGCGTGCGCCACCGCATCATCGGCCAGCTTTCGAAGGGCTACCGGCAGCGGGTCGGCATCGCCGAGGCGATCCTGGCGGAACCGCCGGTCATCATCATGGACGAGCCGACGATCGGCCTCGACCCGCATCAGATCCTGATCGTGCGCGACCTCATCGCGGGCCTCCGCGGGCGGATGACGGTCATCATCTCCTCCCATATCCTGCCCGAGATCGAGGTGACCTGCGACCGGGTGCTCATCATCAACCAGGGCCGCGTGGTGGCGCAGGGCACCCCCGCGGAACTCCGCCGCGAGATCTTCGGCCAGTCCTCGTATGTCCTCGAGGTGGCCGGGGATCCGGCGATCCTCGCCGCGGCGCTCGCCACCGTTGACCCGGACCTGCACGCCGCTCCGCCGGGCGAGACGACGCCCGCCGGCCCGGAGGAATTCCGCCGCCTGCGGCTGACCACCGCGCGTTCTGACGAACTGGGGGACGCGATCGTGGCCGCGCTCGCCGCCGCCGGCTGCCGCGTCCGCGCGATCGGCCGCGAGCACCCCTCGCTCGAGGATGTCTTCCTCGCGGCCACTCGCCGCAGTTGGGACGCGGTCCAAGCCGCCGCGCCCCGCCCGACCCCCGCCCGATGAAGCACTTTCCCACCCTGCTCAGCCACGAGCTGCGGATGCTCCTTGTCTCGCCCGCGACGTACGTGGCCGCGACCCTGTTTCTCGGCTTCATGGGCCTCGTCTTCATCAAGATCGCGGAGCTCTACGGCGGCGCCTCGCAGGAGACCTCGCCGGCCGTGGTCTACTTCCAGCTCTTCTGGCTGCCGGTCTGCGTGATGGTGCCGCTGCTCACGATGAAGTGCCTCGCCGAGGAGCGCCGGGCCGGAACCCTCGAGACCCTGCTCACGACCCCCGTCACGACCACCGAGGTCGTCCTCGCGAAGTTCGGGGCCGCCTACGCCCTCTATGCGGGCCTCTGGGCCTCCACCCTCGGGTTCTTCCTCGTGCTGCGCCGCTACTCCGGCGATGAGCGCTTCCTCGACGCGGGCCCGCTCCTCGGGGGGTTCCTGTTCATCGCGGTCTCCGGCCTGCTCTTTGTGGCCCTCGGGGTGCTCGCCAGTTCCCTCACGCGAAGCCAGTCCGTCGCCGGGATCCTCTCGTGCGTGGCACTCGCGACGCTGATCCTCGGCGGGAACGCGCTCGCCGACTCGCCCTGGCTCGACCAGGGGATGCTCCGGCCGCTGCGGGCCGCGGTGGACCACGGGCACGTGTTTGGCCACCGGGACGACTTCGCGCGCGGGGTGATCGATCTGCGGCACCTGCTATTTTACGCTAGCGGCACCGCGCTCGCCCTCATCTTCAGCATCCTTAGCGTGGAGGCCAAGCAGCTCCACGCCTGAGGCCGACCCCGATGGATCCCCTCTCCAGCTTCCGCGCCGCCCGCTGGGTCCGCACCGTCAACCTGCTGCTGCAGGCGGTTCTGCTGCTGACGCTGTTCGGGGGGCTCAACTACGTCGCGCGCCACCACCCGGTCCGCTTCGACCTCACCGCGAACCGCCGCTTCTCCCTCGCGCCCGAGACCCTCTCCTACCTCCGCGACCTGCCCCGCCCGGTCCACCTGGTGCTGACGCAGTCGCCGGAGTCGGATCATCCGGAGCTCGCCGGGCTGATCGACGAGTACGTGCACGCGACCGACCCGCGGCCCGAGGGGCGCATCACCCGCGAGACGCTCGACGTCTATCAGAACCGGAAGCGGAGCGAGGAGCTCGGGGTGGACCAGCCGGACCTGCTGCTGCTGCTCTCGGGGGACCGGCGGCGCGTGGTGACGGTCAACGAGCTCTACACCCTGCGGGAGCGGCGACGCCAGGCGTTCATCGGGGAGCAGGTTCTGACCGCGGCGATCCTCGACGTCTCCAGCCCGGGACGGCAGAAAGTCTATTTTCTCGCCGGCCACGGGGAACTGCGACTGAACGACGCGGATCCGCTGCGGGGGCTATCCGCGGTGCGCGACCAGCTGCGGATCCGCAACTTCGAGGCCGAGGAGCTCGACCTCACCGTGGCGCGCCGCATCCCCGCGGACGCCGCCCTGCTGGTGGCGGTGGCCCCACAGTCCCGCTTCTCCCGCGCTGAGCAGGAACTGCTCCGCCAGCATCTCGGCGCCAACGCAGGGCGGATGATCACCTTTCTCCCGCCCGGGCTCGGCGCGGCCGGGCTCGGGCTGGAGGACCTGCTGCTGGACTGGGGCGTGCTGCTCCAGGATGACTGGATCTGCGACACCGGGCCGGAAAACGCGGCGGAGAACGGCGACCTGCTGATCCGCGCCTACGCCCCGCACCCGGTCACCCGCTCGCTGATCGAGCACGGCGCGCACCTCGCGCTGGGGGCCACGCGCACCGTGATGCCCGACCCGGGCCGGGCGCTTGGCGGCGCGGTGAACACCGTAACCTTGGCCGCGACCTCCCCGACCGCGTGGGGCGAGCGCGGCCTGCGCGCGGGGGCGATCCCCCGCTACGACCCCGGGATCGACACCCGGCCGCTCCCCGGGATGGAACCCGCCGACCGCCTCGGCGTGGCCGTCGCCGCCGAGCGGGTGAGCGTCCGCGACAACCTCCCCTTCAGCGTGCGGGGAGGCAAACTCGTGGTCCTCGGCACCGGGGATATGGTCACGAACGCCCGGGTCGACCGCGGCAACCTCGCGTTCTTCCTCAATGCGGTGAACTGGTGCGTCGACCGAGACCGCCAGCTCAGCATCCCGCCCCGCCCGGTCGAACGCTTCCAACTCTCCCTCAGCGCGGCCGACTTCAGCCGCCTGCGCTACACCCTTCTCCTCGGCCTCCCGGGCGCCGCCCTGCTGCTCGGCCTCCTCGTCCACTGGACTCGCCGCTCCTGACGCCCATGCGCACGAAAGTCACGCTCGTCCTGGTGTTCCTCAACGTCGCCCTCTTCGCGTACATCTTCCACTTCGAGCGCGCGTGGCGCACGGAGGCCGCTTCCCGCGAGGCGCGCCGCCGCGTGCTCGGGCCCGAGGCCGCCCGCATCACCACGCTCGAGGTCGAGGCCCCAGGCGGCACCGGCTACCGGCTCGTCCGCGAGCGCGACACCTGGTTCCTTACCCGGCCGCTCGAGCGCTGGCCCGCGAACCCCCACGCCGTCACCGGCCTGCTCCAGGGCCTGCAGCTGCTCGAGCACGAGACCAGCTTCGCGGTCGCCGACCTCGCCCGGAACCAGCAGACCACCGCCGACTTCGGCCTCGCCCCGCCGCGCCTGACCGCGACCTTCACCAGCGGCGACGCGGCCCCCGGCGCCCCCGCGCGGCAGACCGTGCTCCGCCTCGGCGACAGCACGCCCGACGGCCGCCGCCTCTATCTGCTCTCGCCCGACGGCACGCGCATCCACGTGGTCAACCGCACGCTCGCGGACCTGCTCTCCCCGCCGCTGGCGCAGTTGCGGGACGACACCCTTTTTGGCGTGCGGGTGTTCGAGGCGCGCTCGCTCGGCCTCCAGCTTGCCCCTCGCTCCGCCGAGGTGGGCGCGGCCGGCGTGCGCGTGCGCCTGCGCCGCGAAGGCACCCGCTGGACCTTCGACGCGCCGATCTCGGCCCGCGCGAGCCGCCAGGCGGTCGAGTTGCTGGTGAACGACCTGAACACGCTGCGCGCCCGCTCCTTCCCCGCCAGCCCCGCGGGCCCGGCGCCCTCCGCCGCGCCCAGCCTGCGCCTCGCCCTCGAGGGCAACGGCCGGCTGGAAGTGCTCTACCTCGGCGAGCCCGTCGCCAACCCCGCGCCCCCGGAACCCGGCTCGGTCCCCGGGATCGAGTTCCTCGCCCAGCTCGAGGGCCGGCCCACCCTCTTCACCACCGTGGTCCCGCCGGCGCTGCTCGAGACGCTCCGCGCCGCGCAGGAAAGCCTCCGCGAGAAACGCGTGCTCGACGACCTCGACCCGGCCGCGGTCACCGCCATCGCCCTCTCCTCCCCCTTGCAGCCCGGACCGGGTCCGGTGGAGCTGCGCCGCCTCGGCGAGGGCCCGGCCGCCCGCGCGTGGCAGCTGTCCGCGGGCTCCGGGGACGCCCGCACCTTGCCGGCCGACGCCGGACGCGTGCAACGGCTGCTGGAACAACTCGCGACCCTCAGCGTGGAACGCTTCAAAAGCGACGCCCCAACCAGCGCGGACCTCGAGGAATGGGGCTTCAACCGCCCGGTGCGGGAGATCGTCCTGAGTCGCGGCGGCGGCGTCCCTCCGGTCGTGCTGCGGCTGGGCACCGACGCGTCGCGCCAGCTCTACGCGCGGGTGGGCACCGCCGCGGATCCGGGCAACTCCATTTACCAGGTCGATCGTGCCGTCCTCGAGGAACTGCCCGTGGTCCCCCACGCCTGGCGGGACCGGGCGGTGGCGCCCCCCCTCGCCGAGGCCGCGCGTATCACCTCCGTGCAGCTGACCGAAGCGGAGGGCGGGCGAGAGGTGTTCGCGGCGACGCTCGACGCGGGCGGACAGGCGACGCCCCCGCCGCGGGATCCCGCGGCGCTCGCGGGGCTGCTGGCAGCGCTGCGGGCGCCAGCGGCCCGCGACTTCCTCCCGGGCGGCTTCACCCCGCGCGTGCTCGCCGGGGGCGAGGAACGCCCGTGGCGCTACCGCCTCGAGGCCGTGATCGCCGGGGCGGGTGGCGGTCCGACCCCCACCACGACCACCTTTAGCCTCCTGCTCACCGACCGGCTGGGCGGCAGCCTGCAATACGCCGGCAGCCGCGAACTGGACACCGTGTTCTCCCTGCCCCAGCCCGTCATCGACGCGCTCTGGGCCCTGACTTACGGCCCGCGGGACCCGGGCCCGCGTCCCGCCCCGCCGCGCTGATCCCCACCGGGCCGATGCCGCCGTTCTTGGAGGTCAGCCGCGCCGCCGCCGCGCATGTCGCGCGGGCGGGTGGTGCGTTCGCGCTCTGGACGCTGTGGCTCGGGCTGCTGCTGCTGCTCGCGCTGCAGGCCTGGATCGCCACCAGGCACGAGCTGACGGTGCCCGCCCCGCTGCTGCGCCGGCTCGAGGCCGAACTCGCCCGGCAGGGCTTCCGCGCCAACGTCAGCGCAACCTCGTTTGATCCCACCGGGCGCGTGTTCGCGCGGGACGTGCGTCTCTTCCTGCCCGCCTTAGCCGAGCCCGTGCTGGAGGCCCGCGGGGTCTATGCGGTCCTCGACCCCACCGCGGCCCTCCGCGGGGAGATTCTCCTGCGGGAATTGCAGTTCCAGGACGCCGCGGTGCTGGCCCCGCCCCAACTGACCCCCTCCGGGCGCTCCGAACCGCTCGCCTCCGGGATCGGGGCCGTGCTCCGGCTCGACGCCGGCCGTCTCCACCTCGATCAGTTCGACGCCCGGGTGCAGGGCATCCTCTTGCAGGCGGGAGGAATGCTCGCGCTGCCCCGCCCGGACCCCGCCGCCCCCCCGCTCGCCGCGGAGGTCGCCCGCCTGTTCCCCTCCGCCGCCCGGGCCGTCCTCGCCGCCGGCCGCCACGTCGCCGAGGCGGAGGACCTGCGCGTGCGGCTGGAAGTCTCCCCCGCCGGATCCGGCCGCCATCAACTCGGCTTCCATCTCACGGGCACCCGCATCCCACTCCCGCCACCCGCGGCCGGCGAGGCACGCGCGGTCGCGCTCACCGGAACGCTGTCGCTCGGCCCGGAGCGGGTCGCCTCCGGGCTGCAGCTCTCCGCCGCCACGCTCCAGCTGGAGGGCCTCGCCCGGCTCCAACAGCTGCACGTCATCCTGCCCCCGCTCCGCCTCGATGCCCTCGATGACGGGTGGCCCGCGACGGCGGAGGTCATGGCCGCCGCGGTTGAAACCGCAGACGGCGCGCTCCGGGCGGTCACGGCCCGCCTGCGCCGGGGCGCCGGAACCACGGTCACCGCGAAGGCAGGGCTGCGGCTGCTCGACTTGCCGCTGGAGCTGGCCGCGGAGATCGACTGGGGCCGACGGAGCGGGCGCGTCACCTTCGCCGGGGAACTGTCTCCGGGACTCCTCGACCTCATCAGCCGGCGGCTCGGCACGGACGTCGCCCGCTTCTACTCCTACGAGGCCCTGACCGTGGAGGAGGGAGCGGCGGTTTTCGGCCCGGACTGGACCTTTGCCCGGCTGGACGCGCGGGTGCGCATTCCGCGGATGAACTCCTACGGCGTGACGATGGAGGACGGGCGCGCGGTGGTCACGCTGGAGCCCGGGCGCTTCCGCTCGCCGGAGGCCTTCGCGCGGATCGGCGAGAACCACGCCCGCGGGACCTACGAGCACGACCTGCGCACGCACGCCTTCCGCTTCCTCCTCGACGGGCGGCTCCGCCCGCTCGCGATCAGCCGCTGGTTCGGCCCGTGGTGGCCGAAGTTCTTCACCCAGCTGGAGTTCCCGGACGCCCCGCCGGCGGCCAGCGTCGACTTGCAGGGCGTCTGGCGCCAGGGGCACCGGGCCGCCGTCTTCGTCGGCGCCCAGGCGGGCCGCATCAAGCTGCGCGGCGCGCCGGCCGAGGAGGTCCGGACCCGCCTGTTCATCCGCCCCGGCTGGATCGACGGCCTGGAATTCCGCCTCGCGGACCCGAGCGGCGCCGCGCGCGGCACCTTCACCCACGTGCTGGAGCCCGGCGCGGGCTGGCGCCACCTCGACCTCGACCTGCAATCGAGCCTCGGCCTCGGACCCGTGCGGGCGCTGCTGGGTTCCCCGCTCAACTCCCTGCTCGACCCCTACGCGGCCGAGGCGTCCCCGGAGATCAGCCTGCGGGGGCGCCTGCACGGCCCGGCCGCGCCCGCGGGGGCGGTCAACCGCCTCGAACTGGAGGGCCGGGTGGCGGGCGCCTTCCGCTTCCACGGTTTCCCACTGCAGGAAGTGGCCTTCAAGGCGCGGGTCGCGGGTCCGGAGGTCAACGTCGACCCGTTCTCCGCGCGCTACGCGGAGGGCCGCGTCTCCGGCAACGCCCGCGTCTGGGGCGCTGGCGCCGCGCGGCGGGTCGGCTTCAACGCCTCGCTGGAGGACGCCAGCCTCGGGCCCGCGGCGACCACCCTGCAGGCGTTCCTGGCCGCGCGACGGGGGGAGGCCCCGGCGCCCCCGGACCGTTTCGTGCGGGAGCGGGCCAACCTGCGCCTCAACCTCTCGGCCTCGGCGGAAGGCGACTACGCGGACCCGTTCTCCTTCCGGGGGGATGGCAACGCGACGCTGCAGGGACCGGAACTGGGCGAAGTACCGATGCTGGGCCTGCTCTCGGAGCTGTTCACCTTCACCTCGCTCCGCTTCACCGAGGCCCGCGCCAACCTGCGGCTCGAGGGACCACGGCTGATTTTCCCCCAGGTGGAACTCCGCGGCGCCAACTCCGCGATCGACGCCTCCGGGGAATTCACCCTCGACCGGCGCGAGCTGCGCTTCAACGCCAAGGTCTTCCCGTTCCAGGAAAGCGGCAACGTCCTCAAGACCGTGGTCGGCGCCGTGCTCACCCCGCTGTCCAACGCCCTGGAGGTGCGGCTCACCGGCACGCTCGAGCGGCCGCGCTGGGAGTTCGTGATGGGGCCCCGCAACTTCCTGCGCACCCTCGCCGGCGAGAACGAGGCCGGCCCCGCCGCCCCGCCCCCGGTCCCGCCGCCCGCGCCTTGACTTGCCCGCGCGCCCGCCGAGATAGGGAGGGATGACGTTCCGTCCTCTCTGCCCGCTCTTCGCCGCCTTGCTGCTCACCGCCTGCCAGCCCGAGCCCGGCACGCCGTCCGCGCCGCCGGCGACGGGCAACCCCAAGGTGCCGGCCGGGGCCAAGAGCTCTGGCGGCCGCCACGCCGTGCTCCAGCTGGAAAAGGGCGAGATCGAGCTGGAGCTGCTCCCGGAAGCCGCCCCGCGGGCGGTGGAGAACTTCCGCCTCCTCGCCGAGCACGGGTACTACGACGGCCTCACCTTCCACCGCATCATCCGCGGCTTCATGCTCCAGGGCGGCGATCCGATGGGCGACGGCCGCGGGGGCCAGAGCGCCTGGGGTGGCACCTTCGCCGACGAGCTCGACCCCGCCTCGCCGCTCTACCGAGCCGGCTACCGGCGCGGCATCGTCGCGATGGCCAACCGCGGCCCCAACACCAATACCAGCCAGTTCTTCATTATGCACCAGGACTACCGGCTGCCCCCCTCCTACGTGATCTTCGCCAAGGTCATCCGGGGCTTCGAGGTCGTCGACGCCCTGGCCGAGCTCCCGACGATGCCCGGCCCCGACGGCAGCGCCAGCGTGCCCCGCCAGCCGCCGGTGATCCGGCGCATTGTCATCAAGCCCTGACGGCGCCCGCGCCTACCCCGCGCCGGCTCAGAGCAGACTCGTCGGCAGGTCCTCGCCCGCCACCCACGGCCGCTCCGCCTCGGGTTCCTTCGCCACAGCGCTCGCTGCCGGGGCCGCCCCCCGCGGGACGAGCGCGTAGACGAGCTCGCAGTCCATCGCCGCGGCCGCCTTGCGCAGGGAATAAAGGGAAATCGCCCCCCGGGCCTCCGAGCGCTCCAGCTGGGCACAAGCCTGCCGCTTGCAGCCCAAGGCGTCCGCCAACGCCTGCTGCGTGACCCCGCGGGCCAGGCGCTCCTGCCGCAACCAGCCCTCCACCGGGGCCTGGCGGGGCACCGAGACGCCCCCACCCGCGGCATCCGCGGGGCGGCTTCCAGGGGCTACGGGGCTCGACATCCCTTCGAAACAGGGCCCGGCCCCGCGCGACGCAAGCCTTTCGTTGACTAACGCGCGCCCCGCCGTGGGTCTTCGGCCCGGTCGCGGGTCGTGAGGTGCCACTGGCCGCAGTACCCACAGCGGTACGCGGCCCGCTCCCGCTCCACCCCCGCCAGCAGGGCCGCGTCCAGCGCGTCACCTTGGCTGCGGTAGCGCCGCTTGCGGCCGCAGGCCCGGAGGCGCGCCTCGTCCGCGAAGCCCTTCACGCCGCCACCTCCGCGGGGCCCCCGGCGGCCAGCCACCGCCGGAACGCGCCGATCTCCGCCAAGGTGCCCGCCACCAGCACCAGATCCCCCGCCGCGAGGGTTTCCGCGCCCCCCGGCGCCAGCACGCGCTCCCCCTGACGCTCCCGGGCGACCACCCGCACGCCCGTCCGCTGGGCCAGCCGGAGTGCCGCCAAGGTCCGCCCCTCAAAGCCACCCTCGGGCAAGGTGAAGGTCTCCAGCACCGACCCCCGGAATTCCTCGTCCGCCGGCGCCGCCGCCGGGGCCTGCTGCAGTTCGCCCCGCGCGGTGGCGAGCCGGGCCGGCGCCCCCAGCAGCAGCAGCTTGTCCCCGGGAAACACCGGGAAGTCCGGCCGCAGCGCGGTGACGACGTGCCCGTTGCGCTCGATCTCCAGCACGGTGCAGCCCAGCCGCGCCGGGATCGCCAGCTGGGCGAGGGTCCGGCCCGCGTAGTCCGCCCCGTCCGGCACCACGACCTCCGCCAGGCTCAGTTGCCAGGCCTCGAGATCACGTCCGCGCTGCTCGGCCGCGCGGGCGGCCGCCGCGGCCCGCGAATCCTCCGTCAGGACCGCATCCACCGACGCCCGCCACTCGCTGTGCCAGAAGATCAGCTTGCGCGACAGGAACGCGACCACCGCCACCGCGCCCGCCAGCACGACCAGCCAGCCCCACATCCCGAGCGGGCCGAACGGGGCGATCGCCTGCACCCACGCGAGGAGCAGGAGGGCCAAAACGGCCCGCAGCCCCCGTTGGACCACCCCCACGGGCAGACCGCCGCCGTCGCCTACCGCCTCCGCCACGATCAACGCGATCGCCGCCAGGTTCCGCCACAGCGCGAACAGCAGAATCAACGCGACCAGGCCAACCCCGCCCCAGAAGGCCAGCTCCACGGTCCGCACCGGCAATCCGAAGGCCGGCGCCTGCGTCCGAAGCAGCTCCAGCAACTGGGGCGCGAAGAGCATTATCCCGGTCACCAGCAGCGCCTCGACCGCCACCTGCGGCAGGCGCCCCCGCACCAGCCGCCACGCGACCGAACGCGGCGGCCGCGCCTGCACCGCCTGCAGCCAGCCGTGATAGGCCTCCAGGGCCCGTCCAATCCAACGCGGCTCCACCCGTTCCAGCAGGGCGAGGATGGCCTCGGCCCGGCGGTTCAGGGCCGGGACCACCAGCACGGTCAGAATGGCAAGGCCGACCGCGAGGGGATAGAAGCGCGGCGGCAGCACCGCGGCGGAGACGCCCAGCTGGGCGATGATGAAGGTGAACTCGCCCAGCGGCGTCAGCAGCAGGCCGGCGCGCCGCGCGTCCCGCGGACGGGTCCCGCACAGGACCAGCCCGAGGGTCGTCGCCGTCGCCCGGGCCACCAGCACAAAGACCAGCAGGCCCAACGCCGCGGGCAGCACCGGCAGCAGCTCGCGCGGGTCCAGCATCATCCCGATGGACACAAAGAACACGCTGCTGAAGAGGTCACGCATCCCGGCGAACGCCCGCTCCACCCCCGCCCGCTGCGGCAGTTCCGCCACGATGGCCCCCAGCAGGAACGCCCCCAGGGCCAGCGAATACCCCGCCCGCGCCGCCACCACCGCCAGCAAGAACAGCAGGCCCGCCACCACGATGGTCTGCAATTCCAGGTCCGCCCTGGCCTCCAGCCGCCGCAGCACCCGCGGTACCATCAGCAGCCCCGCCCCCACCAGCAGCGTCACGAACGCCCCCATCCCGGCCAGCACGGGCCCCAGTTGCCCCCCGCCAGCGCCACCCGCGGCCTGCGCCCCGAGCAAGGTCAGCATCACCACCGCCACGATGTCCTCGAGCAACGTCACCCCCAGCGCCACCTGCGCGGGTCGCTCGTGCCCCAAGTTCAGCTCGGCGATCACCTTGGCGATGACGGCCGAGCTCGAGACCATCAGCATCGCCGAGACATAGAGGCTTTGCGCCGCGCTCCAGCCCAGCGCCGCCCCCAAGGCCCGGGTGAACACCAGCATCAGCACCGCGCCCACGCCCGTCGCCAGCAGGGCCGGCGCCCCCAGCCGCCCCAGCTTGGTCAGGCTCAGACCCAGCCCGATCCCGAACATCAGGAACACCAGGCCCACCTGCGACAGCGTCTGGATCCGGTCCACGTCCTGCACGAACGAGAAGGGCGGGGTGAACGGCCCGACCACCATCCCCGCCACCAGGTAACCCACGATGACGGACAACCCGAAGCGCCGGCAGAGCGTCCCCGCCACGCCCGCCGCGAGCAGCACGATCGCCAGGTCCTGGATGAGTCCGATGCCTTCCACGCGCCTCGGGTGCCACGGGCCCAGCCGGGACGCAAGTCGTCCCCGCGGTCTCCGCACGGAATTTGCTTCAAATGCCCCGGCCACGCCGCGAGCCTGCCGCACCCCGCTTCCCCTATGTCCCGCCTGCTCCCCGCCTGCCTCCTGGCCGCGTTCGTCCTCGCCGCGGTCCTGCCCGCCTCTGCCGCCGCCCCCGCGGCCCCCCGCCGGCCCAACGTCCTGTTCATCGCCATCGACGACCAGAACGACTGGGTCGGGCACCTCGGCGGGCATCCGCTCGCCAAGACGCCCCACCTCGACCGCCTCGCCGCGCGCGGGACGTCAATGCTCAACGCCCACTGCAACGCCCCGCTCTGCAACCCCTCCCGCACGAGCCTGATGCTCGGCCTCCGCCCCACCACCACCGGCATCTACGGGCTCGCCCCGTGGTTCCGCACCCTGCCCGCGTGGAAGGACCGCGTCTCGCTCCCGCAGCACTTCGCCGCCCACGGCTACCGCACGCTCACCGCCGGGAAGATCTACCACGGCGGGGCCGGCAACCCCGGCGGGGGCAAGGCGAAGGGCAAGGCGCCCGCCGCCGACGGCCCCCGGGAATTCCACGTCGTCGGCCCCAACCCGGGCATCGGCATCCGCCCAGACAAGAAGCTGATTCCCCCCGCCCCGATGGGCAACCACCCCCTAATGGACTGGGGCGTGTTCCCCCACCGCGACGAGGACAAGGGCGACTACCAGGTCGCGAGCTGGGCCATCGAGCAGCTCCGCAACGCCCCGCGCGACCAGCCCTTCTTCCTGGCCGCCGGCTTCTTCCTGCCCCACGTGCCCTGCTACGCCACTCAACCGTGGTTCGACCTCTACCCGGATGACGACAGCGTCCTGCCGAAAATCCTCGAGGACGACCGCGCCGACACGCCCCGCTTCTCCTGGTACCTCCACTGGAACCTCCCCGAGCCCCGCCTGAAGTGGGTCCGCGATAATCAGCAGTGGCGCAATCTGGTCCGCTCCTACCTCGCCTGCACCAGCTTCGTCGACGCCCAGATCGGCCGGGTCCTCACGGCCCTCCAGGAACAAGGGCTCGCGGAGAACACGGTCGTCGTCGTCTGGGGCGACCACGGCTGGCACCTCGGCGAGAAGGGCATCACCGGCAAGAACACGCTCTGGGACAACGGCACGCGCGTGCCCCTCATCTTCGCCGGCCCCGGTGTCTCCTCCGGCGGCCGGTCCCGCCAGCCCGCCGAGCTGATGGACATCTACCCCACGCTGGTCGAGCTCTGCGGCCTCACGCCCCGCTCTGATCTCGAGGGGCTCAGCCTCGTGCCGCAGCTCCGGGACGCCGCCCGCCCGCGCGAACGCCCCGCCATCACCAGCCACAACCAGGGCAACCACGGCGTCCGCAGCGAGCGCTGGCGCTACATCCGCTACGCGGACGGCTCGGAGGAACTGTACGATCACGATGCCGATCCGCGCGAGTGGACGAACCTGATCGGCCGCCCCGAACACGCCGCCGTCGTCGCCGCGCACCGCCGCTGGCTGCCGAAGATCGACCTGCCTCCCGCCGTTGGCAGCGCGAACCGGGTCCTCACCTACGATCCGCGCACCGACGAGGCGGTCTGGGAGGGCAAGACCGTCCGCCGCGGCGACGCGATCCCGGACTGAGGCGGACTCGGGCTACTTGCCCTTTTTCTTCTTCGCGGCCTGGGCGGCCTCCTCGGCCGCCGCGCCGCCCGGGCCGTAGCTCTTCCGGTCCGCCAGCGGCCGTCCCTCCACGGTGATCGCCTGGCGGTCGCCCTGCTCCTTCATCCACGCATCGAGTTCCCCCCGCAGGGCCGCGAGACGGGCACCGTGCCGCGGGTCCGCCGCCAGATTCACCTGTTCGGCCGGGTCCGCGGCCAGGTCGTAGAGCTCCTCCGCGGGCCGGCGATGGTACCGCTCAAGCACGGCCGCCGCCGCGGGATCACGCCCCGCCGCCTCCTCCCAGGTGGAGAAGAAATCGCGCTGGCCGAGGCGGCCGCCGACAAGGTCGATGTGGGTGGTGAACGCGAGCTCCGGCCGCAGGTTGCGGAGGTACTTCCACTGCTGGTCGCGCACGGCCCGGGCCGGGTACACGTTCATCCTCCCGTCGTTGCTGTGGGTGGTGAAGATCCGGTCGCGGTGACTCGCCGCCGCCCCGGTCAGGACCGGCAGGAAGGAACGTCCATCGAGGTCCGCCGGCGGCCGCCCGCCCGCGGCCTCCAGCAGCGTGGGCAACAGGTCCACCCAGCTGACCATCGCGTCGGTGCGCCCGCCCGGGCGGATGCGGCCCGGCCAGGACACGATGAGCGGCACGCAGACGCCGGCCTCGTAGAGGTTCCATTTGCCGAAGGGCCACTGCGCCCCGTGGTCGGCCGTGAACAGCACCAGGGCATCCGGCGCGAGGTGGGTGCGGACCGCCGCGAGGATCTCGCCGAGCTGGTCGTCGCCCCGGGTGACCGCCGCGGCGTAACGCGCGCGCCAGGCGCGGGTGCGCGGGGTGTCAATGCTGCCGGGGGGCAGGGGCAGGCGCGCGGGATCGTACTCCGGGGCCTCGTCCGGCCAGGGCACGTGGGGCCAATGGCTGCCCACCATCAGGCAGAGGGGCTTGGCGCCGGCGCGCGGCCGCCGCTGCAGGAAGTCGATCGCCGCCTGGATGCCCGCGTGGTCGTGCAGGACATCGTGGCCGTGGGCGTCGAAGCCATACTCGCCCGCCTGCCGGTAATGGGAGACCTTGCCGAACGCGACGACCTCATAGCCCAGCTCCTGGAAGTACGCGGGCCACTTGCGCAAACCGGGCTGCGGACGGGTGTGGTTGGCCTCGGCGCCATTCCGGGCCGGCATCCGCCCGGTCAGCAGGGCGGCGCGACTCGGGGCGCAGCTGGGCGAGGCGACGTACGCGCGGGTGAAGGTGAGCCCGTCGTCGGCGAGGGCCTGCAGGTGGGGCGTGCGGATGCCCCCGCCCCCGTAGGGCGACACATCCCCCTGGCTCTGGTCATCCGTGAGGAACACGACCAGGTCCGGCCGCGCCGGGACGGCCGCCCAGACGGGCCAGAGGAGGGGCAGCAGCAACAGCAACCCTCGGAGCCGAGCCGCTGGCCGGCGGGAGCGAGAGTACACGGCCCAGACCAGGAGGAGCAGCAGCAGAAACTTGATGAGGGACGACGGGGGCATTGGGGAAAAACCTTGGTCCCTCGCGCTCAGCCGCGGCTGCGGCCGGCGGCGATGAGCTGGGCCAGACGCGCCTGCAGGCGCGCCGCCACCTCGGGGTGCGCCGCGCTCACGTCCCGTGTCTCCCCCGGGTCCGTCTCCAGGTCGAACAGCTGGAACTGCGGCACCGGCTCCCGCGCCAGGGGCTTTTCCACCACGGAGTGGTAGGCCGAGAGCGAGTCGTGGCGCACGAGCTTCCACCGGCCCTCGCGGAACCCGTAGTTGCCCACCTGGCCGTTGTCCTGCTGGACCAGATGATCCCGCCCCGCGGCCCCCGCCCGCCCGAGCAGCGCGCCCGACAGGTCAAAACTGTCCGGAAAGGCCCCCGTGGGGACGTTCGCCCCGACTAGGGCCGCCAGGGTGGCCGGCAAGTCGATGGTGCAGACGACCGCGTCACTCACGCCGGGCCGGATCCGCCCCTTCCAGCGCGCGATGAAGGGGGTGCGCGTCCCGCCCTCGTAAACGCTGTACTTGCCGCCCCGGAAGGGTCCGCCGGCGCGATGGTTGCCCCGCTTCTCCAGCGCCCCGTCCTTGTAGCCATCGTCCATCACCGGCCCGTTGTCCGAGCAGAGCACCACCAGCGTGCGCTCGGCGAGCCCGAGCCGGTCGAGGGCCTTCATCAGCTCCCCCACACTCCAGTCAAATTGCGCGATGCTGTCGCCGCGGAACCCGAGCTTGGTCGCGCCGTGGAACCGCTCGTGCGGCATCCGCGGAACGTGCAGGTCGTGGGACGCGAAGAAGAGGAAGAACGGCTGGTCCCGCACCTGTTCCAGCCAAGCCACGGACTGCTCGACCCACTTGTCGGCGAGGTCCTCGTCGCGGAACCGTGCCGTGCGGCCGCCGGTGTAGAAGCCGATGCGGCTGATCCCGTTGTGGATGGTGCCGTTGTGCCCGTGCGACCAGTCCATCTTGAGCGTCGAGCGGTGGGAGAGGCCGGTGACGTGGTCCGGTGACGGGGCGCGGTCGCCGACCCAGAGCGGGTCCGCCGGGTCAAGGTTGAGCACGCGGCCGCCGCGCAGGTAGACCTGCGGGACGCGGTCGTTGGTGGTGGGGAGCAGGAAACTGTGCTCGAAGCCGATCTCGCGCGCCCCGGGCCGGATCTCGCCGTTCCAGTCGGGCCCCTTTTCCCCGCCGAGCCCGAGGTGCCACTTGCCGATCACGGCGGTGCGGTAGCCCGCGGCGCGGAGGACGCCCGCGGAGGTGGGCATCTCCGGCGGCACGACGAGGCGGCCGTTGGGGGGCGCGATGCCGGTGCCTTGGCGGCGGAAGGCGTAGGCGCCAGTGAGAAAGGAGTAGCGCGTGGGGGTGCAGGTGGAGGCCGAGCAGTAGCCGCTGGTGAACCGCAGCCCCTCGGCCGCCAGCCGGTCGATATGGGGCGTGCTCAGCTCGCTCGCGCCGTAGCAGGAGACGTCACCGTAGCCGAGGTCGTCAGCCATAATCACGATCACGTTGGGCCGGGCCTCGGCCGCTCGCGCGCAGACGGGCGCCAGCGCCAAGGCGAGCAGGCCGAGGGAAACCATCGCAGAGCAGGGGGAACGCGGGAGGGAACGCATAACGGGGTACCCCACCCTTCCGCGCCCGCCCCACCCGGGTCAAGCGCGCGACCGGACGGCGCGGCTCACTCCGCGTCGTAGATCTGGACGCGCGTCCAAAACGTCTTGAAGCGCTCCACGAAGGCGAGGTGCAGCGGATCCACCTGGTACGCGTCGTGGCCCGCCACGCCCTCGCACACCACGGTCAGCGCCACGGAATACGAGTCGTCGATGATCGGCCGCTTGGTCGTCTTCGCCGGGGTGCCCACGTAGATCGCCTTCACGGCCCGGATCCCCCCGAGGGATTCCACGCCCCGGCGGAAATCCGCGCGCTGTTCGGCGGCGAGGTCGGAACGGAGCCAGAAATAAACGGTGTGTACGAGCATCGTGGCCCGAGCAGAGTCCCCGGCCCGCGGAACGGCAATCCCAAGTTTCTCCGGGCCGACTCCGGGATTGCACCCGGCCCGCCGCCTCCCGCACCGTTGCGCATCCCCTCCCCGATGCCCACTCCCCTCCCGCGCCGCACGTTCCTCAAATCCGCCTCCGCCGTGAGCACGCTCGCGTTTCCCGCCGTGCTCCGCGCCCAGCCAGCCGGCACCCCGCCCCCCGGCAAGCGCCTCAATATCGCCATCATCGGCGCCGGCGGCCGCGGCGGCGCTGCCGTGCAGGCGATGAAGGACGAGAACATCGTCGCGATCTGCGACGTCGACGAGGGCCGCTGCAACGCCTCGCTCAAGACCTTCGGGGAGAAGTTCCCCGAGGAATCCTCCCGCCACACCGGTGCCGCCCGCTTCGACGATTACCGGAAGATGTTTGATAAGATGGCCGGGCAGATCGACGCGGTCACGATCTCCACGCCGGACCATATGCATTTCCCCGCGGCGATGACCGCGATGGCCCTCGGCAAGCACGTCTACGTCGAGAAACCCCTCTCCCACACCGTCTGGGAGGCCCGCCAGCTCGCGGCGCGCGCCAAGGAGAAGAAGGTCGTCACGCAGATGGGCAACCAGGGCCACGCCGACGAGGGCTGCCGCATCCTCAAGGAATGGGTTGAGGCGGGCGTGCTCGGTGAGGTGCGGGAGATCGTCAGCTGGACGAACCGCCCCTTCTTCCCGCCGTGGCGCGAGCCGCTCGGCTCGTTCAAGCGCCCTGACCATTCCAAGGCCATCCCGGTGGTGCCGCCGGGGGTGAACTGGGATGCCTGGCTCGGCGTCGCCGCGGCCCGGGCCTACGACCCGGCCTATATGCCTTGGAAGTGGCGTGGCTGGTGGGATTTCGGCACCGGGGCCTTCGGTGACGTGGCCTGCCACATTATGGACGGCGCCTACTGGGCCCTGAACCTCGGCGCCCCCACGGCGGTCGAGGCGATGGCGACCCAGGCGACGGACGTGGCCTCCCCGCTCGCCTCGATCGTCACGAACCACTTCCCCGCGCGCGGCAACCTGCCGCCCGTGAAGTACACGTGGTCCGACGGCGGCCTCATCCCGCCGCTGCCCCGTGAACTGGAGTTCGGCCGCGACCTGAACCCGGAGGCCGGCACACTCCTCTTCGGGAGCAAGGCCACGGTGCTCTGCAGCTTCTACTATGAGACAGTCCGCATCATCCCCGAGGTGAAGATGCGCGAGATCGCCCCCACCCTGCCCGCCAAGACGATCCCGCGGGTCAAGGGCGGGCCGTTCGCCGAGTGGCTGGCCGGCATTAAAGGCGGGCCGACGCCGGGCTCCAACTTCGAGTACTCGGGCCCCTTCACCGAGGCCGTGCTCCTCGCCAACGTCGCGATCCGCTCGCGCCGCCGGATCGAGTGGGACGCCGCCGCGATGAAGGTCACGAACGTCCCGGACGCGAATCAGTTCATCACCAAGGAATACCGCCCGGGCTGGTTCTGACGGGGCCGACGCTCGAGCGCCGTCCCGTGCCCGCAACTCAGAGGCGGGGCGGCGCAGGGCGCAGGGGCGGCTGCCACGCGTACGCGCCGGTCGCCCGCACCCGCCGCCGGTACACCCGGTCGCCGCAGGTCGCGTACAGGATATCCGAGGCCTCGCCGCCGAAGCAAAGGTTCGTGATGCGCCCGTTAGGCGTGGGGATGATCGCGTTCACGCGCCCGGCCTGGTCGCAGATCTGGATCCCAAGGCGCGTCGCCACGTAGAGGCGCCCGTCGCGGTCCACCTTCAAGCCGTCCGCGAAGCTCATCTCCTCGTCGTCCGGCTCGTGCAGGTGGAAGTAGCGCTGCCGGTGCCGCAGGGTGCCATCCGGCTGGATCTGGTAGCTGTAGACCCAGTGGGAACGGTAGTCCGCCACGTACAGGAGCGTCTGGTCCGGCGAAAGGGCGATCCCGTTGGCGAAGCGCAGGCCGGAGTCGACCTGCACCTTCGACCCATCCGGGCGCACCAGCCACACGACGCTGGGCTCGTTGCTGGAACCGGGGGGCGGCGCGGTCACGTAGACGTTGCCATTGTGGGCGACCACGAGGTCGTTGCCCGCCAAGTCGGAGACAAGGATCCGGGGCGCGGTGCCGGTGCGAAGGGCCACGACAGCCTTCCGCCCCGCCTCGGCCACCACGAGGGTCCCGTCGGGGGTGAGGGCTTGGCCGTTGGCGCGCTGGGTGTCCTCGCGCTCGGGGGAAACGCGCCCGTCGCGGCCCACCCGATAGGTGCGGGAGGCCCGGATATCATTGAAGAGGACCTCGCCCCCAGGCAGCGCCACTGGACCCTCGGTGAGGCCGTAGCCTTCGCCCACGAGCATCCAGTCCTCTCCTGGCATCAGGACGGCGGCGAGGACGGCGTTGCGCGTGGGCGCGGCGAATCCGACGGGCTGCGGCCAGCCGGACCAGAGCCAGCGGACCGCGTCCGGGAAGAGCGCGGTGGCGTGCCGGGCATTGTGGCCGCCCTCGCCCCAGACGTGGCGCACCTCGTAGCCCGCGAACTCCAAGGCCCGTTGGAGGGTCTGGTTGGCCATCCACCAGTCGCCGCCGTAGATGTTGTTGTCGTTGCTGCCGTCCTGCAGGAAGACCCGGATCCGCCGTGGCTCGAACTTACGGACCAGGGTCGGGTACCGGTCGCCGCCCCGCAGGCCCACGTAGGTGCCGATCCCGCTGAACACGCGCGAGAATGCGTCCGGCCGCTCCCAGGCCGCGGTCCAGGCGGCGATCGCCCCGCTGCTGGAGCCGGCGATCGCCCGGTCGTTGCCGGAGCGCGAGAGCCGCAGCGGGCGCCCGTCCGCGGTGCGCTGCCGTTCCACGAAGGGCAACAGTTCCTCCAGCACGAACCGGGCGTAGGCGTCGCCCAGGCCGTCGTACTCGAAGCTCCGGTTGAAACGGTCGAGGGCCCGCGCGCCATCGGCCGCCTTGACCACCCCGGGAGCCACGAAGACGCCGATCAGCACCGGGATGTCCCCCTTGGCGATCAGGTTGTCGAACACCACCGGGGCGTTCTACTGGATCCGGTCCTGGTTCACGTGGACGCACGCTGGCCGCGCCGGATCGTACTGGCGGGGCACGTAGACCTGCACCTCGCGGGTGGTGCCGGGGAAGATCCGGGACTGGTCGAAGGTGAGTTTGAGCAACTCGCCCACCGGCACCCCGGGGCGCACCACGGAGTCCGGATGCGTCGGGTAATCCTCCGCCGGCGCGGCGGCCGGCAGGGGCAGGGTCAGGAGGGCGCCGAGGGCGAGGAGCAGGAGCCGGACGCGGGGGCGGGCAGGGAGGGGCATCGCTCCTCAACGCAGCCGGAACACGGCCTCGTCGACGAGCATCTTTTCCGGATAGACCACCCGGCCCCGCATCAGCACATCGCCGCCGAAACTCTCGTGGCGGACGGCGTCGAGGCGCACCCCCTGCGCCAGTCGTTCCGGCCGCAGGCCACTGAAGATGGCCCGTGCCTTGTCGTCGGCGAACAGCAGCGGCGCGTGGTACGCGAAGAGGTAATCCAGCTCTCGCGCCCGCAGTAATTCACTAATGAGCTGGGCCCCGCCCTCGATAAAGACGCCGGAGATCCGCTGCTCCGCACAGCGGCGGCGAAAAGCGGGGAATGGCACGCGCTGCGACGGCGAATCAATTACCCACACCTGGACGCCGAGGTCGCGGAGCTTGCGCACGTAACCCAGCCCGCCGTGCGGGGTGGTCACGACGATCGTGCGGTCCCGGAACTCGTCGGTGAAGACGCGCGGCAGGTTCTTCTCCACCACCGTGCGCAGTAGCCCGTCGAACACGAACCGCACCGGGCAGCTCTCGGCGCCCCTAGGCGGCCGCACGGTCAGGCGCGGATTGTCGTGGAGGATCGTCATCGCCCCGACGCCGATCGCGGGGAACAGGCGGCGCCAGCGATGGACGTCGGCGCGGGCCGACTCGCCAGTGATCCACTGGGAGTCCCCGGTGCGGCAGGCCAGCTTGCCGTCGAGCGTCGAGGCCACCTTGGCGGCGAGCAGCGGCGTGCCGCGGGTGATCCAATGGTTGAAGATCAGGTTCAGATCGGAGCACTCCTCCGCCAGCACCCCGCTGATAACCTCGACTCCAGCGGCCCGGAGCACCTCGAGCCCGCGCCCGGCGTGCGCCGGATTCGGGTCCACCGCGCCCACGACCACCCGAGTCACGCCCGCCGCGAGGATTCGCGCGGTGCAGGCACCCGTGCGCCCCTCGGTGCAGCAGGGCTCCAAAGTCACGTACAGGGTGGCTCCCGGCCGCGGCGGCCGGCCCAGCGCCTCGAGGGCCCGCCGTTCCGCGTGCGGCCCACCATCGGGCGCGGTCGCGCCCTCGGCAACGATCAACCCATCCTCCACCAGCACGGCCCCGACCATCGGGTTCGGCTGGGTTTCGCCCCACACGCCCCGCGCGAGCGCGAGGGCGCGGCGCATCGGGCCCTCGTGGATGGGATCAGGCGGAGACATACGGGTTGCCCGCCTTCTCCGCGCCAACCGTGGTGCGCCCGCCGTGGCCCGGAAAGACGGTAGTCTCCTCGGGCAGGGAATAGATCTGGCCCTGGATGCTGGCCTCCAGCACTTCGAAGTCGCCGCCGGGCAGGTCCGTCCGGCCGACGCTCCCCGCGAACAGAGCATCGCCCACGAAGGCCGCCCGCAGCGCCGCGCAATGGAACAGGATATTGCCCGGGCAATGGCCCGGCACGTGGCGCACCTCGAAGGCGAGGCCCAACGCGTCCAGCCGATCCCCCTGCCCCACCCACGCGTCGACCTTGAGCGGCTCCAGCTGGAGGCTCTCGCCAAGGAAGCGCTCCATTATCTCGGGCGTCTCAATCAGCACCTGGTCCGCGGCGTGCGCGCGGACCTTCGCGCCCGACCGGCGCACGACCTCCGCGCCGCCCTGGGTGTGGTCCCAGTGGCCGTGCGTGATCCAGAGCTCCGTCAGGCGGCACTTCTCGTCGCGGAGGACGGCCTCCACCGCGGGCCAGACGTTGCCCGGGGCATCGACCAGGACCGCCTCCCCCCGCTCGGGCGCCGTGAGCAGGTAGGCGTTGGTCTGGATCGGCCCGGCGGGCAGGACGTGAAGCTTCACCCGGCCAATCCAGCCCCTTTTGCGGGACGCGCAATCCCGGAGTGGGTCGGGGGCGCGGCCGGACCGGCTCTCAGCCGGCTCAAGCCAGGCCAAGCCGGCGCAGGACTTCCGGGGGCGGGCCGGTGAAGGCCTCCATCGCGTAGTTTCCGGTGTAGCCCAGATCCTTCATCCCTTCGGGCGTGGTGAAGTACCCGCCCGCCGCCAGGTCCCGGAAGCGCTGGAAGAAGCGGGCGCCCGCGCGGTGCTCCGGCTTGGCGGAGGCGAGGTCGCAAAGGTCCTCCGCCAAGGCCGTACGCTGGGCCGGGGTGCCCCGGACGAACTCCCCGCCCCACCGGCGGCGCGCCTCGGCGTCGAGCCAGGCGAGGCCCTCGGTGATGATCTTCCGGTCGGCGTCGTGCCCGGGGTACGGGGCGCTGATCCATTCGTCGACGAAGTCGTGCACCAGCAGGGCCTCGGCCCCCGGGCCCTCCGCGTCGGGCGGCAGCATCAGGCCGCAGAGGGCGGCGGCGGTGGCGCGTTCGGCGGGGGAGAAGGTGAGCGGCCAGACGTCGCCCGGGGAGTAGGCGCGCTGGAGGTCGGGGTCGGTGCCATACCCGCGGGCCGCGGGGGCGGCGGCGCGCGGCTCCGGGGAGAAGGCGAGCGAGCTGGCGGCGGCGGCCGTGATCCACTTCAGGGCATCGCGCCGGCTGAGGCGCGGGGCGGCATCGGAGGGCGGGTTCATCGTCAAAGGTTCCCCCGGCGCAGCTCGGCCAGCAGGTAGTCGCTCGCGCGCCAGGCCAGGGCCATGATCGTCAGCGTGGGATTCTTGTCGGCGTTCGAGCAGAACGGGCCGCCATCGGTCACGAACAGGTTGCGCACGTCCCAGGTCTGGCACCACTGGTTGGTGACGGAGCGCCGGGCGTCCGCGCCCATAATGGTGCCGCCGACCTCGTGGATGATCTTGCCGCCCGGTTCGATGGCCTTGGCGCCGTCCATCGCGGGGGTGCCGCGGACCTTGCCGCCCAGCGCCGAGATCCAGTCGGCGAAGGTGCGCTGCATATGCGCCGCCTGGCGGATCTCGTGGTCGGACCACTTCCAGTGGAAGCGCAACACGGGAATGCCCCACTGGTCGCGCACCACTGGGTCGAGATCGCAATAGGAGTCCTCGTTGGGGATCATCTCCCCGCGGCCGGCAAAGCCGATGAAGGACCCGTAGAAGCGGCGCGCGTCCTCCTTGAACTTCCGGCCGAAGCTGCCGCGGGTGAAGGCCTCCAGCCCGGCCACGGTGTGCAGCGCCGGCATCTGCCGCCCGCTGCCGAACTCGATGTGGTACCCGCGGGCGAAGCCCAGTTTCCCGGCGAGTTGCTCCTTATACAACCACCACGGAACGTAGGCGTGGTTCCCGCCCGCGCCGTCCTCATTGTGCCGCGGGAGATTCTCCAGCGCGGGGATCTGGCCGGCCATCCCCGCGCCCACCGTGTCCATAATGTACTTCCCCACCAAACCGCTCGAATTGGCCAGCCCCTGCGGGAAGCGCGGGGAACGGGAATTGAGGAGGATGCGGACGGACTCCGCGGAACTCGCCGCCAGCACGACCACGCGGCCCTTCACCCGCTGCTCCTGCCCCGTGGTCCGGTCGATGAACAGCACCCCCGTCGCCTTGCCGGCGGCATCGACGGTCACCTCGCGCGCCATCGCGTTCGCCACGATGTCGAGGTTGCCGCTCGCCAGCGCGGGGGGCAGGTGGACGGTGGTGGACTGGTAATTGGCGCGGATGGAGCACGGGGTGGCCCAGAAGCAGGCGGCGCGCTGGCGCATCGAGTCCGCCAGCAACCGCTGGGCGCGGGGGTTGCCCGGATGGATCTTGGCCGGGAGCACGTCCGGGTCCTGCCGCTTGGTCAGCACCGCGCGGTGGATCGGGATGACCGGCAGGCCGAGGGCCTTCCCCTTGGCGCGCGCATACTGCTCGCCCGCCCGCAGGATCGGGGGCGGCTGCAGGCAGCCCGCCGGGGAATCCGGGGTGTTCTCGAGACCGTTATTGTCCCCGTAGACCCCGATCAGCATCTCGACCTTGTCGTAGTACGGGGCCACGTCCGCGTAGGCCAGAGGCCAGTCAAAGCCGAGGCCATCGCGGGTGCGCGGCTTGAAGTCGTAGGGCCCGTTGCGCAGGGAGATGCGGCCCCAGTGGTTGGTGCGGCCGCCCATCATCCGCGCCCGCCACCACCAGAATTGGCGCGCGGGATCATCCGAGGCGCTGGTATACGGCTCGCCGGGCACCTGCCAGCCGCCGTCGATCGTCGCGTCGTGGAAGCCGAAGGGCTTGTCGGGGGTGCTGGCCCCGCGCAGCGGCGCTTGGCTGTTCACCTGAAACATCGGCGTCTCACGGGCCGGGTCGTAATCGCGCCCTGCCTCCAGCATCAGCACCTTCGCCCCCTCGAGGGCGCAGGTGTAGGCCGTCTGGCCGCCGGCGGCGCCGGAACCGACGACGATCACATCATACTCGGGCTGCGTCTGCGAAGGGGTGACGACGGGCATCGCGAAGAGGTTCCCGGCAGCAGACGCGGGGGAACGCGCAAGGCAAGGCAAACCCGGCCCCGCCCGCGCGCCGCGTCACCGCGAGACCGCGGCCACGAAGCCGGCCCGGTCGTCGAGGTGCGGATTGTGGCCGCTGTCCCTCAGGGTGACGATCTCCGCCGCCGGGAAATGGGCCCGCAGGACGGGGTGATCCCCGGGCTGCACGTAGGCGGAGCGCCCCCCGACGATCACGCGGACGGGGCCCGGGTAGCGATCGTCCGGCGCGAGGGGGTTGGCCTCGAGCGCCGGGATGGCGGCCGCGAGCACGGGCAGGTTGACCGCCCAGCGCCAGCCACCCTCCGGCCGTGCCTCGAGGTTGGTGAGGAGGAATTTCCGCAGGAAGGCGTCCGGGACGCGGCCCTCGAGCCGGAGCTCGGCCTCGGCGCGGGAACGCAGGTCGCGGAGATCGAGTTCCTGCAGGGCCGCGAAATTGGCCCGGTGCCCCGCCCAGAAGTAGGTTCGCGGGGCGATGTCGACCAGGGTCAGGTTGGTGAAGCGCTCCGGGTGGCGGCAGGCGGCCAGCATCGCGACCTTGCCGCCCATACTGTGCCCGAGGAGCGAGACCCGATCCCAGCCGCGCGCGTCGAGCCAGCGGAGCAGGTCGGCCGCCATCGCGGGATAGGACATTTCGGGGTCGTGGGGGGAACGGCCGTGGTTGCGGGCGTCGAGGGCGACCACCTCGTGGTGCTCCGCGAGCGCGGCCCCGGCGGTGAGCCAGTTGCGGGAGGAACCATGCAGCCCGTGCAGCAGCACCAGCGGGGGCTTGCCCGCCCCGCCGAATTCGCGCGCCGCCAACTTGAGCATCCCGTGCTGATGCCACGCCGCGGGGGCGGCGGGCGAGTGGATTTCGGGCGCCGGGTGCATCCGCGGGCGGGACTGGCGCGTTTCCTTGGCTGAAAACCCCGGCGAAGGCGCCGGTTAACCCCGGCAGCCCCAAACTGCCCCTCTCACCCGCCCCGGCCGCGTTCCCGCGCCCGGGGCGGTTTTTTTAACGAGACCGCCGCCCGCTCAGGCGACGAACGAATAGTCGTAGGGCGCCCGCAGCTCGCGGGCGACCAGCGCGTTGCCCGCCGCGGCGTCGGTCCCCGTGAACTCCTCGCGGGCCGCGTCCCACGTGAGCCGGCGCCCGGTGCGCAGGGCGATGGCGCCGAGGTGGCACATCGTCGCCGAGCGGTGCCCGACCTCCACGTCGCAGATCGGATCGCGACGGGTGCGGACGCAGTCGAGGAAGTTCTCCATGTGGTTCTTACTCTCGTAGAGCCGGACCGCACCGGCCGGCAGCGGAGCCTTGAGCAGGGCCGGATCGCTGGCGGTTAGCTGGTCACGGTTGACCCAGATCCAGCCGTCGGTGCCCTCGAAACGGATCCCGTTGCGCTGGCCATTCGGGTTAATCTTCGCTCCGTAAATGCTATCGTCCTTCGTGGTATGGATGACGAGGCGCACCCCGTTCTCGTAGACGTAGCGGATCTCGTACTCGCTGAACGTGTCGTAACCGCCGGGAATCGGCTGCACGAGGGGCGTGGCCTCGACGGTACGCGGCGCGAGGAGTCCGATCGCCCAATAGGCGATGTCGTTGTGGTGCGCGCCCCAGTCGGTCATCGTGCCCCCAGAGTAGTCGTACCAGAAGCGGAACGTGCGGTGGCAACGTTCCTTCACGTAGTCCACCCGCTGCGCCGGCCCCTGCCAGTAATCCCAGTCGAGTCCGTCGGGGACCGCGCTGGGGGCGAAGGGCCCCTCGCGGAGGCCGGCGGGCAGCCAGACGTGGGCCTCGCGGAGGCGTCCGATGCGCTCGTTGCGGACCAGCTCGCAGGCGAGGCGGAAGCGCTGGGAGCTGCGCTGCTGGGTCCCGGTCTGCAGGATGATCCGGCGGTCCCGCACGGCGCGCACCAAGCGGCGGCCCTCGTCGATCGTGAGCGTGAGGGGCTTCTCGGAATAGACGTCCTTGCCCGCCCGGGCGGCGCCGAGGTTGATCAGCGTGTGCCAGTGGTCGGGGGTGCCGTTGACCAGCACGTGAATGTCATCCCGCTCAAGGAGGCGGCGGCAATCACTCCCCACGGCCGGGCGGCGGCCCTCGACGGTCAGCTTGGCGGCGGCGGCCTCGGCGTGGGCGCGGTCCACGTCGCACACCGCCACCACGTCGCCCCAATTGGCCGCGTTCTGGGCATCGCGGGTGCCTTGCCCGCCGGCCCCGATCAGAGCGATCCCGGGGCGGTCATTCGGGCCGGGACGCCGGGCGGGCGCGGTCTCGGCGGCGGCGAGGCGTTCCGCGACGAACCAGGCGGGCAGCCCGGCCAGGGCGGCAGTCTGGGCGCAGCGTTGGACAAAGCGCCGACGGGAGATCTGGAAGGGGGGCATGGGGAGCGGGGACCCCGCGATGCTCCGCACGGCCAATCCGCGGCGCAAGCCCGGGAAATGCAACCGCCCCCGGGTCCGATCGCAGGATCGGCCGGGGGCGGCGAAGGGAGGGGGCGCCGGGCTGCCCAAAGCCCCGGCGCTTGAATCAGACTGGCGGATCAGGCGGTCGCCGCGGCGGCCTGACGCCGGCGCCGGTAGACGGCGTAACCGAGGCCCAGGGCGCCGGCAATGGCGGCGTAGGTGGAGGGCTCAGGCACAGCGGAGTAGGTGTAGGAATAGGAGCCGATATCGACCCCGTTCCCGAGCCCTACGTTCACATAGCCCGCGTTGGCCGAAGAAGTCGTGGAAAAATACTGCGACGCGGAGGACGAGGTGAACGTGATCGTGATTGAATTCGCGGTGTTAAACGCGGCGGGGGCATCGTCAGACTTCGTGAGAGAAAAAGTGGCTCCGAAGACCGAATCGTTCAGGACGGTAAGGCCTGAAGTGTTGAGGCCTTGGTCATAGACGGAAGAGAGCAGCGCGTCCGTAGATTGAGTACTGGCCCTCAGACCGCCGCCGACCGTAGCCACCAAGCGCCCGCCCTGACCCACAATACTGGTCGGGTAGGAGGTGAAGAAATTCTTGAACAGCACGCCGGCGCCCATCGGATAGGAGGTGGTTCCGTCGGGCAGATTGCCACTCGCGGCGTTGCTCGTCGGCGTGATGGTGAGCGTTAGGTTCGAGGCCTCGTAGGTCACGTCGAACAACTTCGGAAAAGTCTGTGCGCCAGCGGTGCTGGCTCCAAGTCCGAGCAGGCCCAAGGCTGCCAAGCGGCGGAGGGGACGGTTCATGGCCGGTGAGGAAAAGCGAGGTCGAGGTGACGGGTCAAATGGCGAATGGGCTCGCGCTCAGCCCAGCGCGTAGCCCAGCGGGGAAAGGGGATCGGAAGCCCGAGGACGTGCGACGCTCGCCGGAGCCGGGGACGCCTCGGTGCGCGTCACCTTCGCGGCCTTGGCCTTGACCAACCGGTCGACGATCGCCGACGCCTCGGGTCCGAAATACGCGCCGCCGGACGCCACCGTTCGCACGGCCTGAATGAAGTCCTGCAGGCCGCCAAGCTTTTCGAAGAAACCCCGTGCCCCAAAGGCCAAGGCGTCACCGACGGACTCATCATTGGTATTGCCGGTGAGCACCAGCACCCGGCATAGGAGCCGGCTGGGACGCAGCTCGCGGAGAAAGTCGAGGCCGGTGCCGTTGGGGAAGCGCCAATCCAGCACCACCACGTCGGGCTGGGTCTCGCGAGCCAACCGCAGCGCCTCAGGCACGTCGGCCGCCTGGCCGACCACTTCGAACTCGTCCATCCGGGCGAGGACATCACTGAGCATCTCGCGAATGGAGGTCTGATCCTCGACGAGCAAAATCCGGGAGCGCGCCGGGACGGCGGCAGAGGCAACGGGCGTTTCCATGCCCACCAGCTTAGTCGACGCGGCCGGGTCTGTTAATGGGTAGTAGCTGACGTCGCCGGGCCCGGGACCTACGTAAGGGCCGGCCGGATGCGCTACGCAGTCCGTGCCCAGCCCCCGGGGCTCCAGCGTTGCGCGGCGCTCCCGCGGATGGCAATTTTCCCCCGTGCCCTCTCCCCTTCTCCTCGGGCCGCGCGCCCTGTCCCTGTCGATCGCCCTGCTCCTCACCCTCGCCGCCCCGCTCGCGTCCCCGGCGGGCGCGGGAGCGCCGCCCCCGCCCAGTGCGCCGGAGGTCCGCTCGCTCTTCGACGGCCGCGGCCTGGGGCCGTGGCGCCCCTCCGCGTTCGACTCCCAGACGGAGGTGCGCGTCGAGCCCGCCTTCCGCGGCGAAGGCCCCGCCATCGTCGTGCCCCGCAGCTCCTACATGGCGGGGATCAACCTCGATCCCGGGACCCCGCTGCCGCGGATGAATTACGAGGTGACGCTTGAGGCGATGAAGCTCGAGGGGGGGGACTTCTTCTGCGGCCTGACCTTCCCCGTGGCCGCCTCGGCCTGCACCCTCATCGTCGGCGGCTGGGGCGGCGGGGTCACCGGGATCTCCTGCATCGACAACTCGGACGCTTCGGACAACGAGACCACCACCGGGCGCACCTACGAAACCGGGCGCTGGTACCGCATCCGCGTCCGCGTAACCCCGGCCAAGCTCGAGGCGTGGGTCGACGACGAGCAGGTGGTGGATTTCGAGACCGCGGGCCGGAAGCTCGATCTCCGCTTTGGCGACATCAAGCACTCGCTCCCGCTCGGGCTCGCGGCTTACGAGACGGGTGCCGCGTACCGGAACCTCCGGCTGCGCGCACTGCCCGCGGGGACCGCGGATTGACAGCCTGCCCCGGGACTGCGGCAGTGCGCGGATGAACGCCCCGCCGCTCGCTCCGCTCCGTCCCGCCGGCGGGGCCCTCCCGGAGGCAGGTGCCGTGCTCGAGGCCTTTCTGGCCGCCTGCGCCGGCCGCGGGCTGGAGCTGTACCCGGAGCAGGAGGAGGCGATCCTCGAGCTTTACGAGGGCGCCAACGTCATCCTCAACACCCCCACCGGCTCCGGGAAGTCGTTGGTAGCCGCCGCGTTCCATTACCGGGCGCTCTGCCGCGGCGAACGCACCGTATACACCTGCCCGATCAAGGCGCTGGTGAACGAGAAGTTCCTCTCCCTCTGCCGCGAGTTCGGGCCCGCCCAGGTCGGGATGATGACCGGTGACGCCAGCGTGAACCCCGGCGCTCCCCTGCTCTGCTGCACCGCGGAGATCCTGGCCAACATTGCCCTCCACCGCGGCGAGACCAGCGACCTCCGCGCGGTGGTGATGGACGAGTTTCATTACTACTCGGATCCGGCCCGCGGCGGTGCCTGGCAGATCCCGCTGCTCACCCTGCCCCACGCCCGCTTCCTGCTGATGTCGGCGACCCTCGGCGAGACCGCCTTCTTCGAGCGGGAGATGACGCGCGTGACCGGGGCGCCGAGCCGCACCGTGCGCAGCGACCGGCGGCCGGTGCCGCTGGAATTCGAATACTCCGAGACCCCCCTCGCCGAACGCGTGGCCGAGCTGCTCGCGACCAAGCGCGCCCCGATCTACCTCGTGCACTTCACCCAGCGGTCCGCGGCCGAGGCGGCACAGGCGCTGATGAGCCTCAACGTCTGCTCCCGCGAGGAGAAGGCCGCCCTGCAGGTTGCCCTGGAGTCCGCCCGCTTCAACAGCCCGCACGGCCGGGAGGTGCAGCGCTGGCTGCGCCACGGGATCGGGGTGCACCACGCCGGGCTCCTCCCGAAGTACCGCCTCCTCGTCGAGAAACTGGCCCAGCAGGGCCTGCTCAAGGTCATCTGCGGCACCGACACCCTCGGCGTGGGCATCAATGTCCCCATCCGCACCGTGCTCTTCACGCAACTGTGGAAGTACGACGGCAAGAAGGCGGCGGTCCTCACCGTGCGCGACTTCCGCCAGATCGCAGGCCGCGCCGGGCGCAAGGGGTACGACGACCGGGGCTTCGTGGTCGTGCAGGCCCCGCCCCACGTGATCGAGAACCGCCGGGCCGACGAGAAGGCCGCCGCCAGCCCCGGCCGCCGCGCGCCTCCCAAACAGCGCGCCCCGGAGGGCACGATCGCCTGGGACGAACGCACCCTCGAGCGATTGCGCACCGCCCCACCCGAGGCGCTCACCTCCCGCTTCGAGGTCTCCCACGGGATGCTGCTCCTGATGCTCTCCCGCCCCGGCGACGGCTGCCGCGATCTCCAGCGCCTGCTGCGCGAGTGCCACGAGACGCCCCACCGCCAGCGCCTCCTCCGCCAACGCGCGTGGCAACTTTTCCGCGCCCTGGTCGAACGGGGCATCGTGGTCCCGCGCCCCCGGGGCGGCCACGGGCCCAAGCTCCAGGTCAACGTGGAGCTGCAGGACGATTTCTCCCTGCACCAGGCCCTCTCGCTCTACCTGATCGACACCCTCCCCCGGCTCGACCCCGAGGACCCCGACCACGCCCTCAACCTGCTCACGCTGTGTGAGGCCATCGTGGAGGACCCGGACGCGATCCTGCGGCGGCAAGTGGACCGGCAGAAGTCGGCCAAGCTCGAGGAACTGCGCGCCGCCGGCGTCCCCTACGAGGAACGGATGGAGCGGCTGGAGGAGATCGAGCACCCCAAGCCCTTGCGCGAATTTCTGTACGAGACTTTCAACGCCTTCGCCGCCCAGCACCCTTGGGTCGAGCAGGAGAACGTGCGGCCCAAGTCAATCGCCCGCGAGATGTACGAACGCTACCTCTCCTTCGCCGCCTACGTGCGGGAATACGAGTTGCACCGGGTCGAGGGCGTCCTGCTCCGCCACCTCGCGCAGGTCTGGAAGGTCCTCGCCCAAACCGTTCCCGATACGGTCAAGACGGAAGCCGTGCGGGAGGTCGAGGATTACCTCGGGGAACTGATCCGCGGGGTGGATTCCAGCCTGCTCGAGGAATGGGAACTGCTGGTGAATCCCGCCGCCGCCACGCCGCGGGACGACCGCGAGCCGGCGGCACCCGCGCGCGCCACGCGGCCGGACCTCACGCGGGACCGGCCCGCCTTCCGCCGTCTCGTCCGCGCGGCGTTGCTGGGCGTGCTCCAGGATGTGGCGCTGCGGGACTGGGAGGGCGCCGCGCAGCGGCTGGGCACGGATACGCCCGGCGGTCCCGCCGTCGACGCTCCCGGCCCCTCCCCGGCGCGCCGGGTCGAGCAGGCCTTTCAACCCTACCTCGAGGCGCGCGGCCGCCTGCGGCTCGACCCCGAGGGGCGCTCCGCGCCGCACACCCATTGGACCGAGGGCGGCCAGCCCGGCAGCGATGAACCGTGGACCGTCGCGCAAACCCTCGTCGACCCCGAGGAGATGAACGACTGGGAGGCGGTGTTCACGGTGGCGATCCCCGCTTCGCGGGCCGCCGGCCGCGTCGTGCTTGAACTGGCACACGTCGGCCCGATTGGAGGGCACCCGCCCGTCTGACCCGGCCTTGCTCCGGCCGGCGTCGGGCCGAGGCCGGCCTGATCACGGATCGACCGGTACGCCCTCGGCGCGCAGCCGCTGGAGCTTGTAGGTGAGGGCGCGGCGACTGATCGCGAGTTCACGGGCCGTCTCGGTGCGATTGAAGCGGTTCTTCCGCAGCGTCCGCAGAATCGCCTCCCGTTCGATCTCCTCCAACCGCTGCAAGTCGCGCGGGGCCTCCCCGGCGGGCGCGGCGGCGGCCAGGATCCGGGCCGGCAGATGCTCGGGCAGCACGATCTCGCCGCGGGACAGCAGGGCCGCGCGCTCCATCGCGTGGCGCAGTTCGCGGACGTTGCCCGGCCACGGGTAGGCCTGGAGGGCCGCCGCCACCGAGGAGGAAAACCGCGGCTGCTGGCGGGAGAACAGGGCGCTGAAGTGGCTCGCCAGCGGCAGGATGTCCTCCGGGCGCTCCCGCAGGGGCGGCACGTGGATCTCCATCCCGCTGAGCCGGTAGTAGAGGTCCTCCCGGAAGCGGCCCGCGGCGATCTCCGCGGCCAGATCCCGGCTGGTCGCCACCAGCAGTCGCGCGCGCGACCGGACGTCCCGGGTGCCTCCCACGCGGCGGAACACCCCCTCGTTCAGCAGGCGCAGGAGCCGGCTCTGCAGCCCGGCCGGCAACTCGGCGATCTCATCCAAAAACAGGCTGCCCCCCTCCGCCTGCTCGAGCCGCCCGGTGCGGACGAGCCCGCCGGGCACTTCCTGGCCGAAGAGCTCGGCCTCCAGCTGGGCCTCCGGCACCGCGACGCAGCCCACCTTCACGAGGGGCCCCGCCGCCCGGCTGCTCCAACGGTGGATCAACGACGCCACCACCTCCTTCCCCGCCCCGCTCTCCCCGGAAAGCAGCGCGCGGGAGTCGGAGCCGGCGATCGCCGCGGCGTCGCGGCACACCGCGCGCAGCAACGGGCTGGCCACCACCACATCCGCCGGCAACGGCGGCACGCCCCCATCCGCCGGCAGCGGACCGCCCCCGGCCAACGCGAGGCGCACCGAGGCCATCAGTTCGTCGAGGTCGATCGGCTTAGCCAGGTAGTTAAGGGCCCCGTCCCGCATCGCCGCCACCGCGCTCCGCACATCCGCGAAGGCCGTGACCAGCAGGACCGGCAACCGCGGGTGCTGCTCCCGCACCCGCCGGAGCGTCTCCAGCCCGGACATCCCGGGCATCCGGACGTCCGTGATCATCAGGGCGCAAGGCTCCCGCCCCAGCAGGTCGAGGGCCGCCGCGCCCGACTCCGCCCCTCGCGTGCGGAAGCCCTGCCGGCGCAGGAAGGTCTCCAGCAGGTCCCGCTGGTCGGCATCATCGTCGACGATCAGGATCCGCGGGCTCTCGGCCTCGGTTCTCATCCGGCGGAAGCGGGTCTCAGCGGGGCCAGCCGGAACACGGCGCCCCGCGGCGCATTCGCCCCGCAGGTGACCTCCCAGCCGTGGGCGAGCGCGATCTGGCGCACGACCGCCAGGCCGAGGCCCACGCCGTCCTTCCGCCGGGTGACATAGGGCTTGAAGATCTCCTCGCGCTCGGCCTCCGGCACGCCGCGGCCGTCATCCCGGACCTCCAGGGCAACCTCGCCCCCGGTACCGATCGTGGCCGCCACCTCCACCCGACCGCCCGGCTCGACCGCCTGGATCGCGTTGAGCACCAGGTTGAACAAGGCCTGCCGGAGCAGGGCCTCGTCCGCGGCCACCCGGACCGGCGCGGCGGGGAGGAGCAGCGTCACGCGTTTCTCCTCCAGGTCGGGAACGAGCGTGCGGCCGACGTCCGCGGCCAGGGCGGCGAGGTCGATCGGGCCGAGCACGGGCTGCCGGGGTTTGGCGTAATCGATGAACTGGTTGAGCTGGACCGTGACGCGGTCGGCCTCCTCGAGGATGGCGGCGGCGTGGGTGCGCCAACGCGGGTCGGCGGCGGGGTCC